>ENA-ORVB01000570-ORVB01000570.1-human-gut-metagenome-genome-assembly--contig:-NODE-570-length-29899-cov-7.90574_pt1 | contig 29899 bp, 20 predicted proteins | sample MGYA00242090_ERZ509231 | MGnify/ENA primary metagenome ERZ509231 (study PRJEB26280, sample SAMEA2338798) | human gut metagenome | biome: human gut; feature: human-associated habitat; material: faeces...
CGGCGCGGCGGCACTTTTTTATATATAAAAAAGAATCGGTGCGGAAAGCGGGAGTCCGGCAGCGGGGGATATGAAAACAGAAAACCGCCGCGTTTCACAACGTGGCGGTTTTTTTCTTTTCAATAGGTATTAGTTTTTTCTTTAAGGTAAAAAGATTGTTCATGATAACGTTTGCAAAGGTGTGACTTTTTTTTCGACTTTACAAGCCTATATATGTGTTATGTAACATCTTTTTGTATAATATTAAGACTTTTCGTGCCAAAATACCCTATTTTTTTAATTTTTACACTTTTGGGTTTGGCCATTTTGTCAGTTTTTTTCTCAAAATAGACCGATTTTTTTTGGCATTAGGATTTAAAATGTCATGTTTGGTCTACATTTTTTGCGTTAAAATGTCGGGTAAAGTGATGAAAAATCAGGTTCCGGAGTAAATTGCATAAACGTATGTTGTTGTATTTTAGTTAATTAGTGAATACGAATGTCATAAATCATAGGATTCATTGGGTTAAAAAGTCTTAATTTAAGGGGCTTTTCCGTATGAAATGCCTGTCGGAAGCCGTTGATGAGGGGTGTTTTCGTGCAGACGGAGTTGGTTTTTTGGGGGGAGGGTAGGGCATTGTTCGGGGATACGGACCGGCTTGATTTTGTGTCCGGCCTTGTTGGTTTTTAGTCCGACCTTGTTTAACTTTGCAGGCAGTTAGTTTTTGTGGCGTTTCATGGCGTCCCGTTTTTTTCTGATTACCCGTATGACAAATACCGAAGTGCTTGATTTTATTGATGCGCTTGAGCGCTACGTGGCCGACCAGTTGCGGCAGGGGGCCGAGCCGCCCGAATACAATCCCGAGGCGTTGCAGATTGTAGATGCCCGCAATCATCTGTTTGTAAATGTCGGCCGGAGGGATGACGATGAAGAGCACGACATTTTTACCCTGCGTGCGCTTTGCTGTATTGACGAGCAGACGCTTGAGGTGGTGCCCAACCGCCAGCGGCTGGGCATGATTGCCCGGCACTATTTTGACTGATTGTCGGGTGCGGTTTCCGTATCCGTGAGGTTGAGTTCGCGGGTCCAGCGTTCGCGCAGCGTTTTGGGCGAGGCGCCGAGGTGACGCTTGACGAAACGCGTAAAGAATGAAGGATTGGGAAATTAGGTTAATTAAGTGAAGTCAATGATTATTTTCCAACACATTTTTAATCAACTCTTTAACCTCCTCTTTGCTTTTAATGGCTGCCGGTTGGGCGTGAAAAACATTATATTCTTCAATGGCGACCTCCAGGGGTATTTCTGCGCCGGGTTGTGTTGCCTGGAAGAATATTGTTAGACGGCGCTTGATTTCAGGTTTAAACTCTTTGGTTATGAGTCCTTCAATTCCCAATGCTGCAACATGGTCGTAGAGGGGTGCATAGTAGATAAGTCCATCTGCCACATCTTGCCAACATTTGTTTTTTGCATGGGTCGTAGTACCTCCGACGAGACCATTGTAAGCCGTTTCTCCGTAAGGTGTGTTTTTCAAATCAATCGCGAACGGACGGCATTCCAACAGTTCAAAGGCTGCATCCCAATGTCCGTCACCGGTCATCGGGAAATTATTGCCGTCAAACAGGTTGTAATCAAACCAATTCAATACTACGATTTTGACTTTCTCTTCTCCAAAGATTTTCTTCATCCACCAGCCCTGCGTTCCATAAACATTATTGGTCTTTTTGAGAATCATCGAATCGTTGATGGCATGTGGCTGATTGGTTATCACCAAAGCCTTGCGCTTCCCATTCAAGGGAGTCTGGCGTGCATACATTTCCGAAATGTGGGTAGCCATTAAACTGTCGCGGTCGTTCAATTCAGGAGATTTCCAGAAATTTTTGTAGTCTTCTACAGTACGGATTTCATTCCATGAGAACTCGCAATCGGTCAGTCCAAGCCTGATTTTTCTTGGAGAGGTACGGTTTATTTCATATATACCTTTCAGGAACTTCACACGGTTGTATTTCTCCCACATCGGATAAAAGATTTCAGTCTTCCTGTAGTAAGCATACAGGCTGTCCATGAAGGCCGCCTCCGTTGGATAACTGTCTTGCAACAGGCGGTTTACCTCATCGGTCATGTTGTACGAGCCGACTTCGGTATAGACATATCCTATTTGTTCTGCAAAACGGGAATCGGCCAAGATGTCTTGAATCAGGTCGTATTGTACCGTGTCACGGTGGTCGCGCTCACCCAGTACGACTATATCCGATTTTTCAAACAACTTGAATATGTATTCCTTGGGAGGCATTCCCTTTTCTTTCGCACATGTATGCAATGTCTCAATAGAGGGAGTCTGTGCCTTTAATGCAATGGTTGTCAAAGCGCAAAAAACAAAAAGCAATAAATATCTCATATTCTAAAGCTCTAAATTATTTATTCAGGTTCATTCTTGAGTTTGGATAATATCTACATACGGCTCTTCTGACTGTCTCCTGCTCCGGTGCCCTTATACTTGCTCTTGGTTGTATTGAACTTATAACGGACAGTCAGCCGGACTGTACAGTTATTTGGCTCTTCTGTCAAGCGCATGGTCTGCATATTGCTTACATACATCGTAAAATCACGTTTATAAAGGTTGAACAGATTTGTTGCATCCAGACGGATATTCAGTTTGTCATTGAGAAGGCTCTTCTGCAATGACAAATCCATTCTCCACGACGGTTTCAGGAATCTGCCGTTCGTCATTTCCCCTTTGCTCTTGTACATAAAATCCGCATCAAGCATAAAACCCCAAGGAAGACTCAGGTTGTTGTTCCAGATAATCGTACCCATAGGGTTGTTAAGACTGAGGTTTCCTTGCGGAGTTTGTATATCAAACCATTGCTTGTTAAGCTGGAACCTCCATTGGGGCTTCCATATACCGATTGTAGGAGAAAGTGTTACACTGGCAAAAATCTTGTCGTATGCTTGAGCATTTGCAAGAGACATAAGCATAATGGTAGGATCATTCTCGTCATACAGACTGGTTACATTGAGAATAGCATTTTTCACACGATTATACCCGACAGATAACTGTAACCATCGGTATGTAGCTCCCAAGGTAAGGTTGTGGGTAAACTTAGGATTCAGCAGCGGATTTCCGGTTTCGTAAGTATATTTGTTTATAAGAAGCATACTGCTTCTCAAATCCCAATAGGAAGGTCTTGCTATATCGGTACGGTAAGCCAGCTGTAAATTCAAGTGATTAATAGGTATTGCGATAGAAATAGTGGGAAACAGATTACTGAAAATCTTGCTTTGTTCATCCACACGAATATTCTTCTCAAAGTAATCGGAAACATTATACTCATATCTTAATCCGGCCAAAGCTTGCACACTACCAAACTTCCTGCTGTATTCCACAAAAGCTGCCCCCATATTCTCACGAATCCTACTGTTATCGTCCGAAACGACACCTTCAGGATTCAGGTTGATGTTCCTGCGGTTTGTATAAGTGTATTCACCACCAAATGATAACTCACCGCCCCATACCGGTCTGGACAGAATAAGCTTTGCAGCATAAAGTGTATTCTCTATGTCATTGAAGATAGATACATAGCGATTGTTATCGCTTCCGTCGGCCAGTTCTGTCTTTTCATCGAGATAACTTGCCTTGTCGCTCTTATCCCAATATCCGTCCAGATTCAGGCCTATACTCCAGTTCTTGATTTTACCGTTATAATAGGCATTCACCTGATGATATTCAGAACCCTTGTCTATGATGTTTGGACTACATGTATTTTCCGACAAAACTCCGTCACGAAACACATCCGTATTGGTTTCCATCAAGGATTTATAATAAGGAGTCTTGTGATAATCGTACCTTATTCCGAATGCCGAATTCTCATTGAGAGTGTAGTTTACGGTTAATTGGGCATTAAAGTTTCTGGATGTCCAGTCATTGAATGTACTGGATTTCTGCTGCCAATGTTCCTGTAAGTAAGTATCCTGAACCAGCTTTTTACTTATCCATCCATACATTCTTGAGCCATACAACATACCGGACAGATCCCAGCCGTTCTTACGGTAATTGAAGTTCAGCTGTTCCAGTGCGCTCCATTCTCTGTTATACTGGAACATGGCACGATTATCAAAACCGAATCCTTCGCCTTCCGCTTTCTTTGTGATAATACGGATTACAGAAGTCACATTCGCACCGTATCTTGCTCCCGGATTGTTGACCACTTCCACAGATTTTATATTCTCCGCCGAAAGTCTGTCCAATTCAGAGTTGTCAAGCAGTTTCCTGCCATTTACATAGATTTCAGGAGTACCACGACCGAATACATTGATTTCTCCATTCTTCGAAGTGACATTAGGTATCTTGTCAAGCATTTGCTCTGCTGTTCCGGCTTTTTCCAGAGCCGTACCAGCTACTCCAGTTACCATGGCATCACCTTTAATACGTGTTACAGGCAGATTTGCTTTAACTACCACATCGCCAAGAACCTGTGCATCTGATACAAGCTGAACTATACCTATATTGGCAGGATTTATAGGTTTATATACTGTCTTATATCCGAGAAAAGATATTTGAACTATCTGGTTTTCCGATGTTGCCTCCAGTGTGAAAGATCCGTCTTCACCGCTGATCGTGCCGCTCACAAACACCGAATCCGGCAATGACAACAGCACCACATTGGCGTAAGACAACGGCTTACTGTTTTCGTCAATCAGTTTTCCGGTTACTGTCTGTGCGGACAAACCAACAGGTAATATAATACCTATTAGCAAAAACGCTTTAATAAATCGATTCATTCCGCTTATGTTTAATTATAAATTCCGACGACAAAGTTAGAACTATAAATGTTTTTCATATCTTTTAGATTTTCAAGATAGTAAAGTTACGCGCAAATACTAAAACTATCTAACTGATAAACAGTGGCAAGTTATAAAAAATATTGGATTTCAAAGAAGTGACTCAGAAAATATTCACTTCTTTTTGTTCTTGACGGCATCCTGTATGTTGAAAGACCAGCGTACGGTGGAGAATACTCCCCTCGGATTTCAGCCCATAGCATCATACCCTTAATTATTTACCGAATAAAAAACTTGAATATTCATTATGAGGATAGAAAAGTGTGATAAATTCTGCATCTGAACAAGTTTTTGTATCTTTGTTGCCATAATGAAACGGACGGCGGCGCCGGGGCATGCGATGAGGTTCCGGCGGTGGCGTCATTTTATGACAGACCCATGAATATGAAATCAAATCAACCCGACTGTACGCCGGTGTTCCATCGGCGTATTCCCATTCAGATACGCTTTAATGATGTCGACCGTTACGGTCATGTCAACAACAATGCCTACTTTGCCTTTTACGACCTGGGCAAGGAGGACTACCTGCAACATGTGCTCTGCCCCGACTTCCGTTCGCAGGATGTGGTGCCGGTAATTGCCAACATCAATGCCGACTTTATTTCTCCGATATTTCTGGGTGACCCCATTGAGGTGGAAACGGCTATTGTACATTTGGGGCAGAAGAGTTTTACGCTATTGCAGCGGGCCGTCAATACCCGTACGGGCATGGAGGTGTGCCGCTGCACCACGGTGATGGTGTGCTTTAATCTCCACACGCAGCAGTCGGCCGATATCCCGCAGGCCTATCGTGACGCCATTGTGGCTTTTGAACATTTGTCGGAAAAGTAAGAAAAAAAAGAAGAGTTTATGCCGAAAGTAGAACAAACCGTAGTGTTTACGCAGGAACCGGCGCAGCAGCTCGACGAGTTGGTCGGGGCGCTGCAGGCCGACCGCGTGTTTTTGCTGGTGGACGAAAACACCCGCCGTCATTGTCTGCCCCGCATGAGTGAGGCCCGCTGCCTGCAGGGGGTGAATCCCATCGTCATCGGGGCCACTGATGTCCACAAGAATCTGGATACGCTGGTCCACGTGTGGCAGTCGCTGCAGCAGGGCGGGGCGTCGCGCCGCTCGTGCCTGGTGTGTCTGGGCGGCGGCATGGTGACCGACCTGGGCGGATTTGCGGCCGCCACCTTCAAGCGCGGCATCCGCTGCGTGAATCTGCCCACCACGCTCCTCTCGATGGTCGATGCGGCCGTGGGCGGCAAGACGGGCATCAATTTTGGCGGACTGAAAAACGAAATCGGCGTGTTCCGTCAGCCCGAGGCCGTGATTATCGATACCGGATTCCTGCGCACGCTCGACGACGAGAACCTGCGCTCGGGCTATGCCGAAATGCTCAAGCACGGCTTGATAGCCTCCGAGGCCGCCTGGGCCGAGCTGTTGCGCTTTGATTTGGACCACGTGGACTTCGGGCAGCTCCAGCGGCTGGTGGAGAAGAGCATCGGCGTAAAGGAGCGCATCGTCGACCAGGACCCCACCGAGCGCGGCCTGCGCAAGGCTCTCAATCTGGGCCATACGGCCGGCCATGCGCTGGAGAGTCTGGCCCTGGCCGGGCAGCATCCCGTGTTACACGGTTATGCCGTGGCCTGGGGCTTGGCCTGTGAGCTTTATCTGAGTGTCGTCAAGGCGGGATTCCCGCAGGATATGATGCGCCAGACGGTGCAGTTCGTGCAGCGTTATTATGGTACGATGGGCATTCAGTGTAATGAGTACGACCGCCTGCTTGACTACATGAAGCACGACAAGAAGAATGTGGGCGGAGTCATCAACTTTACGCTCCTGCGTGCTCCCGGCGATATTCTGCTGGACCAGACGGCTACGCAGGAAGAAATATTCGAGATGTTCGACTTTTTCCGCGAATCGCTGGGATAAGTCGTGTAGCCCCTTCGGGCAGAAAATCAATCATACCGCCGTCGGGACCTGATGTTGAGGGTCCCGACGGCGGTATGTGTTTCTTTGGGGGGATAAGGTTTTTCCCTTTTCTGGTTGCGGCCTACTGTTTCCGGCGGGTAAAGGTAAACCACTCCAGGTTCATCAGGTCTTTTCCTTCCTCACCCTTGAAGACCAGCACCAGGGCATGTTTGCCGCGTACGGGCTTGATGTCTGTTTCGTGGATGGCATAGGCCAGGTTTCCCTGCGTGGCTGCAACGGGGCACACGCCCAGCAGCGGCCCGTCGGGGCTGTCAATCCGGATTTCAATCCGGGCCTCAGTATTCTTGTCCCAGGTTTTGCAGATGAAATGGTTGACGTCGGCCAGGTTGAAGTCGTAGTATTTCCAGTAGGCACAGTCGTTGTTTCGTATGCCTGTCAGATATTCTACCGGAGTGTCGTGTGGCGGACGGCGCACGGTGGTCCACAGATTGCCCGACATCAGGCAGGCGCGTGATGCTTCCATCCGCAGCAGGGGCGACATGGGGCCGCCCACTCCCTGTGTGGTCATCTCCACCTCCGCTATGGTGCCGTCGGGTCTGAAGCTGATGGGTTCCATGCAGGCTTTGCGCATGGACGACGAGCCGTGGGTGGGCCGGTGGTAGGCCACGTACCATTGGCCGTCAATCTCAACGATGCATCCGTGGTTGTTTACCAGGTTTTTCCCGCTTCCCCAGTTGTCGATGATGACTCCCCGATAGGTGTATGGGCCCAGCGGCGAGGTGGCGGTGGCATAGTTCAGCGTGGCACAGTTGGATTCGCCATGACGCTGATGGCCGCCGTAAACGTAATAATATATGCCGTTTCTCTTCCTGACCGAGCTGGCTTCGTTAAAGGCATGTTCCGTATAGGTCAGCAGGCTGTCGTGTACGGCTCCCTCAATGGTACGCATGTCCTTGCTGAGTCTGGCTCCCTTGGCATAGGCCTGTCCCCAAAACAGATACGCTTGTCCGTCGTCGTCCACAAAGACCGACGGGTCGATACCCGTGATGCCCTCAATGGCCGTGCCTTTTTCAAACGGGCCGTAGGGCGAGGTGGCGGTGGCCACTCCCTCGCCGCCACCTCGCAGACAGTAGTACAGGTAGTAGGTGCCCCGGTGGTGGATGCAGTCGGGGGCATACAGAATGTCGTCCGTATATTCAGTTTGTTTACCCGCGCCTTGCGTGGCAAACGAAGTCTGCTCCATGCTCCAGTTGACCAGGTCGGAAGAGGATAGAATGTTGTATGAGTGCGAACACCAGGCGTTGCCCGGCTCGTCGCGCGAGCCGTATACGTAAATGCGGCCGTCGGGCATTTGCCGGACTTCGGGGTCGGCAATGAATACGCCCTGGGGTACAATCGGGTTGAGCGGCCGGTTTTGGGCCACAATGGGTTTGCGGGGGTCTGCCGGTTGCGGCAGGCTATGGCAGCTTGTCATTGTACAGACAAGCAGCAGGCAGCATCCGCAGGCGAGGTTTCGGTTTCTTGGCATTACGGAAAAGTTTAATCAGGTTCAGGTTGTCTGTCTTGACGGGGCTGGCGGCGTATGCCGCCCGGCATTCCGCGTCTGTTTGGCTAAGATAAGCAAAAAAGCATTGTCACCGTAGGGTGTGCAGCCTTTTTAACTTCTTGCCACAAGGTCGGACCCTTTTTCGTTAAGGTCCGACCTTGTGGAGTTTATGTGCCGTGTTGTTTTGTCGCGGCGCCGTGTGGACATGGCGTAAAGGCTCAGGGCTTGCCGGGACAGCCTTCCAGATACATGTCCTTCAGGTTGAGGATGACGCGCGGGAACTGCTCGAACAGGTTGAGTCCGATTGTACCGTCAATGGTGGGCGGCATGCTGCTGGGGCCGGGCATGGGTTTGCCGCTGCTGAGGTCGAGGCCCGTGCCCACGTGTACGTTGTGGAGGGTGGCTTGGGCGCTGCCCATGTTCAGCGCCATGGACGGCAGACGGTAGGTGCGTTCGCGTATGATGCCGCCTACGCCGGCCATGCGGATGGAGTCGGGCACGCCTTCAGCCCGGACGCGCTTTTCGTTCTGATTGTACCACTTTTGGTTGAAGCCGGTAAGGTAGACGCCCGTGTCGAGGTGCATCACCACCGGGTTGCCCCAGCCGTCGCGCGTAAGGAGGTTCAGGTTGTTGTTGTCGTTGAGCAGCAGGTTGGGCCCGGTTTGGGGCATGGGTGTCAGCCGGCCCGGAATGAGCAGCTCGCGGCGCGCAAAGTCGAACTGGATTTCCTGCATGGTCTGCATGACGGGCAGGCCGATGACGGGCGGCAACAGGCTGCCGATGCTGTCGGCCCGGTCGTTGCCGGTGCTCATGTCCACAATAAAGAACGGCACGTTAATCCACGTCATGTCGCCCATGCGCAGCGTGTCGGCTATGGCCATTTGGCCTTGCTGTATGCCGAAGCCTGCCATGCTGATGGTGGTGTCCAGCGGGCGCAGGCCGCATCGGGCCGCGTCGCTGCTGCTGATGATGTTGATGCCTGCGCCGGTGTCAAACACCAGCTTCGTGCTGGTGCGGTTGAGGCTGCCCTGCAGGGTCAGCAGGTGTTGCCCGCTTTTGTGGGCAAGGCTGTGCAGCAGGTCGAGGGTGTCCAGGGGCAGGCGGTAGTCGGCCCGGGGATGCAATGGGCGGCACACACTGCCCAGCGAGGCGTAGGTGCGGTATTGGTCGGCCGTCTGCCGCATCTGGCTGACGGAGGCCGAATCGGCGCCCTGCGCCTGGACTTGCCGGCTGAGGCTTTCCATCAGGTCGGCCGCCTGGGCGTATTGTCCGGCGCGGGCCATGTCGCTGCTGAGCAGTACGGCCATGTTCAGCGCGTTGGTCATTCCCAGTTCATCCTGGTAGTTTTGCAGCAGGAGACTGGTGTGCGCTATGGCTGAGTCGGGCTGGTTAAAATGGTGGAAGGTGAGGGACGTGGCCAGCTCGTAGAGCATGGGGTTGACGTCCTTGCGCGGCGTTTGGGCCAGTGTCTGCTGCAGCGCAAACCACTGGCTTTCGTTGATGAGCGTGCCGATGCGCTCGTCGGCGTTTTGGGCCGGCAGCGTCAGGGCTGCTGCGGCCAGAAGCAGGGTAAGTATCTTTTTCATGAAATCAGTGTTTGTTTTTTCAGTCAGGTTGTCATCTGCAAAGATACGATAATCCGGAACATAATCGGGGGGGTGAATTTTTTAAGAATGATTAAAGGGTTTTAATACTTTGCGCTGCTCCGGCCTTGACCGCCACAGTGCCGGGGAAGGTAAAAAAATGCGGAAACCGCACATGATTTTAGGGCAAAAAATCGGTCTGGCCGACTTTTTTTTGTACTTTTGCCGCCGTAAACCAAGTCTTACAAGTAGAAACATGGACGATTATCACGCGGAAATAACCCATTAAAACGGACACGCTGGGGACGTATTCAATATGGAATCCTCTTGACGTGAGCCGCTTATTAACGTTTGGAGGAATACGAATGCGAACTTACTGGAATTTTAATGGCTCACTGCGTACCACCGACGAGTGGGAGCCCAATTGCTGGACACAAATAACCTGCCCCACGCAGGACGATGAAGACTTCCTGTTTAACCAACTGAACGTACCCACCTATTTTCTGGACGACATCCGAGATAAAGACGAGCGCTCGCGTTATGAATACGACGAGGGCTGGGTGCTGATTATCTTGCGCATACCCTACGTTAAGGAAGTACGTTCGCGCACGCCGCACACCACCATCCCGCTGGGCATCATCCTGAACAAGGACATCTGCATCACGGTGTGCAACTTCGAGACGAACATGATGATTGACTTTGTATCGTATCAGCAGAAGCGCAACGTGGGCTTTACCGACTCGGTCGACCTGGTGTTCCGCCTCTTCCTTTCGTCGTCGGTGTGGTACCTGAAGCGACTCAAGCAAATCTCCATTCTCATTGAGGAGTCGAAACGCAATCTCGACAAGAAAATTGACAACGAGGACCTCATCGGGCTTTCGCGACTGCAGGACAGCCTGACGTACTTCATCACCTCCATCCGTGGCAACGAGACGCTGCTTTCGAAACTGAAGTTCAAGCTGCCGGTGGATGAGCTTGACGCCGATTTGATTGAGGACGTCACCATCGAGATGAACCAGGCGCGCGAAACCACCAACATCTATACCAACATCTTGGACTCCACCATGGAAACCTATGCCAACATTATTAATAATAATATGAGTTCGGTGATGAAACAGATGACCTCCGTGTCCATCATCCTCATGTTCCCCACGCTCATCGCCAGTATCTTCGGAATGAACATGGTCAACGGGCTGGAAACAGCCTGGTGGGCCTTCCCGCTGGTATGCGTGCTGTCGGTATTGGTAACGGGCGGCTTTTACTGGTTCTTCCGCCGGAAAACCTGGATTTAGCAGGCAAAAAATAAAAATAATGCCAGTTTTTTTGGCTATCAACGGAAAAATGGCGTTATTTGTACTTCAAAATAAATATTTCTGATAACCCAAAATCAATGTCTAAGCAGACACAAGTAGTTATGAACGAAGCAGAACTTAAAAAAGTCAACGAGGAGGCTGTGGAAAACGAAGCTGCAGTCGCTGAACCGGCTGCAGAAGAGCAAGACAATCTTTCCACTACAACAGAAAACAGCGCTATTGAGCGTAAAAACTATACATCCAAACAAGAAATCATAGATCAGCTCAAAAAGCTGGTTCAAGACAACGTACTGCCGGAACGCAGCGAAACCGAATACCTGAAGCAGTGCTACTACCGCTTGCACAATGCCGAGGTGCTGGCACAGCGTGATGCCTTTGTGGCCGGAGGCGGCAATGCCGACGAGTTCCTGCCGGCTCCCGATGAATGTGAAGCCGAGTTCAAGGCTCAGATGAATCTGCTCAAGGAACGCCGCAGTCAGCATCTGGCTGCCTTAGAAAAGGAGCGTCAGGATAATTTGGAACGCAAGCTGGCCATTATCGAAAAGGTAAAGGCTGCTGCCGCAACGCCGGAAAGCGCAGACAAGGCATACGACGAGGTGAAGCAGCTGCAGGCCGAATGGAAGGAAATCAAGAACGTGCCGGCCGAAAAGGCTACGGAGTTGTGGAAAAACTATCAGCTCTATATCGAACAGTTCTACGACCAGTTGCGCCTGAATCACGAATTCCGTGCTTACGACTTCAAGAAAAATCTGGAAAGCAAGCTGCATTTGTGTGAGGCCGCCGAGAAGTTGGCCGACGTGGCCGATCCGGTTTCAGCTTTCCACCAGTTGCAGAAGCTGCATCAGGAATTCCGCGAAATAGGTCCGGTGGCCAAGGAATTGCGTGAGGAAGTGTGGACCCGTTTCAAGGCTGCATCAACCGTAGTCAACAAGCGTCATCAGGCACATTTCGAGAAACTCAAGGCAGAGGAGGAGGAAAACCTGGTAAAGAAGACGGCGCTTTGTGAAAAGATGGAGGCTGTCAGCACCGAGGGCCTGAAAACGGCTGCCGATTGGGAGAATACAACCAACGAAGTGCTGCAGATGCAGGCCGAATGGAAGACCATCGGTTTTACGCCGCGCAAGATGAATGCCAATATCTTTGAGCGTTTCCGTACGGCGTGCGACGCATTCTTCCACAAGAAGTCCGAATATTTCAAGAATATGCGTGAAACCTTCAGTGCCAACCAGGCGCTCAAGGTAGCCTTGTGTGAAAAGGCCGAAGCCCTGAAGGACAGTACCGATTGGAACGGTACGACCAACAAATTCCTGCAGCTTCAGAAGGAATGGAAGGAAGTAGGTCCCGTTTCACGCAAAATGTCGGAAAGCCTCTGGAAGCGTTTCAGTGCCGCCTGCAATTTCTTCTTTGAGCAGAAGAATGCCGCTACGGCCGGACAGCGTGAGGAAGAAGAGAAGAACCTGGCCCAGAAGCTTGAGATTATCGAAAAACTGAAGGCCCTGCTTGAGCAGCATACCGGCGAGGAGCAGACGGCTGACGATGTGCAGGACAACGTGCGCAGCCTCATGGACGAATGGAACCAGGTGGGTCATGTGCCGTTCCGCAAGAAGGATAAAATCTACAAGAAATACCATGAAGTGGTTGACCGTATCTATCAGGAGATGCACATCAGTGCCGGTCGGCGCCGGTTGGAGAACTTCCGCAAGAACGTGGCTGAAAAGGGAGGCAATGAGCTGACCCGTGAGCGCGACCGCATTTATCGTGCCTATGAAGCCAAGAAGCAGGAAATACAGACTTATGAGAACAACCTTTCCTTCTTCAACGCCAAGTCAAAGAAGGGCAACAGTCTGGTAGAGGAAATCGAGAAGAAGGTGGCCCGACTCAAGGACGACCTTGCGCTGATTGCCGAAAAAATCAAGGCCATTAACGAACAGATCAAAGCGCAGCAGAACAATCAGGAAACGGAAGCCTGAGCTCCGTAATCCGACAAACATAAAGAGCCGTTCGAGCCCTTGCACGTCACACAAAACCGTTGCGGGGCAGCGAGCGGCTCTTGGTATATGGCTGTATCATCAATACTGAAAACAACGGAACATGAAAGAATTTGACCGTATCATCCGGTTTGTCAAGGACTGGACCCTGCTGGTTTGCATGGCGCTGGGCGCCGTGGGATATTATGTGCTCAAATGTGTGCCGGCTCTGGAGGCATGGCGGCATCCGGCGGCCGAGATTTCGTCGGGGCTGTTGCCTGTGCTCATTTTCCTGATGCTTTTTATGACCTTCATCAAGATAGACGTGCGCAGCTATCGCCTGACGTGGTGGCACGTGGTGCTCCTGCTGCTCCAGATGGGCCTGTCGGGGGTGCTGGCCTGGTGTGTGTCGGCCCATCCGCAGGCCGGGTGGCGCATGAGTGCCGAAGGCGCTTTTTGCTGCGTGGCCTGTCCTACGGCTACGGCAGCGGCGGTTATTGTGCGCAAGCTTGGCGGCCGCGTACAGACCATTACTACCTACACCCTGCTTTCGGGCTTTGTGTCGGCCGTGATGATTCCGCTGCTCCTGCCCGTAATGGAGCACAACCCCCAGCTGGAGTTCCATGCCATGTTTCTGGTCATTCTGCGCCGGGTCAGTCCGCCGCTTATTGCGCCGTTCGTGCTGGCGGCCCTCATCCGTTGGGCTCATGCCCGTCTGGCGCAGCGCATGGCCGACTTTACGCGCGATGCCGCCTTTTATCTGTGGGGCTTTACGCTCACCATACTCATGGCGCAAACCCTTCATTCCGTATATTGCAGCCACGCCACGGGCTTTCAGGTGCTGCTGACGGCATGCGCCGGCTTGCTGGTGTGTGGCGTGCAGTTTTTCTTGGGACACAAGGTTGGGCTCCTTTTCCGCGATACCGTCAGCTGTACGCAGGGGCTGGGGCAGAAGAACACCATGATAGCCGTGTGGGTCTGCCTGTCCTATCTGTCGCCGCTGGCCGCCGTGGTGCCCGGTTCCTACATCCTGTGGCAAAACGTTTTGAACTCCTGGCAGCTTTGGCAAAAACGCCGGGCCGCGCAGCCCGGTGCCGCAGCTTGAGCAACAGGGCCGTACGGCGATGGCAGGAGAGCGCCTTTAACATCTTAAAAACATTGAAAATTGAGCCGTAAATTTGGGTAAGTTGTTGGATTTGGCTACTTTTGCCATATCCAACTTATTTTATGTGCTAATACAATGAGCAGAAAGTTCTTCCTTTGTTGTCTTTTTGCCATTCTTTTTTGCGGAACAAACGCGCAGAATCTGGCTTTTAATAATTATATCAATACTTATAAGGACATAGCCATCGACCACATGAAGCGGTATGGCATCCCCGCCAGCATCACCCTGGCTCAGGGCCTTCTGGAAAGCGGGGCGGGGCGCAGCGACCTCTCGGTAAGAGCCAACAACCACTTCGGCATCAAGTGTGGCGGCGACTGGACGGGGCCTTATGTGCTGAAAAACGACGACCACCCGAACGAGAAGTTCCGGGCCTATTCCTCGGCCAAGGATTCGTATGAGGACCACGCCAAGTTTCTCACCACGCGCTCACGCTATGCCTTCCTGTTCAATTACGACACGACCGATTACGTCAACTGGGCCAAGGGACTGAAAAAGGCCGGCTATGCCACTAATCCGCGCTATGCCGACAACCTCATCAGCATCATTGAAAAATACGACCTCTCGCGCTACGACTATGCGTCGAAGATGGGCCACATGCGCCTGCGCCGTCACGGCATCAAGGGAAAGATGGATGTAGACCCGCTGCCCGAATTCGATTTGGTCGTGCGCAAGTGCAACGACAACTATTACGTAGTGGCCCGTCAGGGCGACTCGTTTGAGTCCATCAGCAAGCAGACCGGTGTGTCAGCCCGCAAGTTGCGCAAATATAACGAAGTCGACAAGAAACATCAGCTCCAGGCCGGCGACATTGTTTATCTGGAAAAGAAACGCAGCAGCGCCGCCAAGAGTCTGGGCCGCCAGTACCGTCACACCGTGACGGCAGGCGAGTCGCTTTACAGCATTGCACAGAATTACGGCATCCAGCTCAAGTCGCTCTATAAGTACAACAATCTGCCCGACGACTACGTGGCGCAGGTTGGCGAGCAGTTGCGCGTGCGCTAAGTCGCCTTACGTTTCGTAAAAACGAAGCATGGCCGCCGGTTGGAACAAAACACTTTCCGACCGGCGGCCATGCTTTTTTGTACCTTCCGGCGTCCGGTTGAAAACAGGCCGGAACTTTTTTGTACAAAGTCCGGCCTTGTTCCAACAAGCCGGCACTTTCTTTTCCGGAAGTGGCCCATACTCTCTTATTTCCTTTATGGAGTGAACCGGAAAAAGCAGCCGGCCGGTTTTAGCAGAACTTAAAAAAAGCCCCAGTCAGCCAAAAAACATAAAAAAGCCTGGCTGTCAACTTTTTTTATCAATAAAATGTGTGTGGCAAAGCACAAAAATCCGTATTTTCGTAAACGAGAAAGTGTATAAAATCAATGGGGCGTGAAAATGCCGCCCGGATGCAGAAAAATGATGGGCCGTAAGGACCTGTGCCGACCATTTTTGCCGGATGCCGTCAGGCGCGTTTCTCCCTTCCCGTTGAGAGACAATGCACATCAGAACAGAAAACAATATAAAAACAATTAGGTATGAAAAAGTTAGCTCTGCTTTTTGCATTATTGACCGCTGTGCCAAGTGCGACTTTTGCGCAGGACGATGTATATTTCATTCCGTCGAAGGACGTTACGCCCGAGCGCAATGAGTCTTCGTATTCACCGATTGATGAATCGGAAACCGAACCTGCCCCTACGGTGGGATACTATACCGACAGCCAGATTGACCAGTATAACCGTCGTGGCGAGGGGGCCGAGGAAGCCGCCGCAGCTGAGTCGGCCGACCTGACCGATACCGCTGCCATTGGCGAGGGCAGCATGACGCAGCGCCTCATCCGTTTCCATGCGCCCGAGGTAAACGTGTACGTCAGCAGCCCCTACTACTGGGATTACTATTATGACCCCGTATGGTATTACAGTCCCTACTGGCGCCCGTGCTACAGCTGGTCGTTCGGCTGGGCCTGGGGCGGTCCCTACTGGTCGTGGGGCTGGGGTGGATGGTATGACCCGTTTTGGGGCCCGTCGTGGGGCTGGGGCGGATGGTACGACCCCTTCTGGCGCCCGCCTTACTGGCATCACCCCCTGCCGCCGCATCACGGACCGGGCTTCAATCCGCGTCCCAACGCCGGCCGCACCATTGCCGGATATACCGGTCGTACGGGACGTAACTACGGCAGTTTCGGCAGTACAGGTCGTGGCGGTTCGCCTACCTATTTGCGTCCGTCCAACAATTTTGGCGGTCAGCGCCGGCCTTCGTCAGGTGTAGTCAACCGTAACCCGTCGACCCGTCCGTCCAACCAGAGCGGCAACCTGCCTACACGCACCTACAACAACAGCAATACGCAGACGCGGCCTTCCAGCAATCGCTCCTACACGCCTTCGCGCAGTGAGGGATACAGCCGTCCGTCGGGCAGTCGCAGCTACGGTAGTCCGGTCATTTCAGGTGGCGGACGCAGCTATGGTGGCGGAGGCGGAATGCGCGGCGGAGGTTCCCGCGGCGGCCGCCGGTAAAGCCTTTCAGTGGCATGAAAAATTCAGTAAAGGCATGAATGTCAGACCTTATTAAAAGTGAAAGTTATGAACAGAAAATATTTGTTGCTGGCTGCTTTGGCTTCGGCCATGACGGTGTCGGCACAGGATGTATATGAAATAGAAAACCTGACCACGTCCGACCTCAACGGTACGGCCCGCTTTGTGGGTATGGGCGGTGCCATGAGTGCGCTTGGCGCCGACCTTTCCACCATGTCGAGCAACCCCGCCGGAATGGCGCTTTACCGCCGCAGCGACGTGGCCGTAACGGGGGGCTTCCGCAAGAACATGGATCAGGGCGACGTGCTTGGCCACAGCCCCACCAAAGGTTCGTTTGACCAGATAGGCTTTGTATATTCCGCCAATCTGCACGACAATGATCTGCGCTTCTTTAATTTCGGTTTTTCCTACCACCGGATGAAGAACAACAATACCCTCTATACTGCCTCGGGCAATTTGGGCGGCCTGTCGCAATCGTTGGAGATGCTCGATTTGAGCTACGACTACGTAAACGGCGGCTATCTGGACCTGGGCAATGCTGACGACCGCTGGCTGACTTCGCCCCTGCCCGGTTTGGGATACGACGTGGGCATGCTGCTCCCCATCACCGATGCCGAAGGTAAAGTGACCGGCTATCTGCCCGTTGAGGGCAACCGCTACCGCTATCAGCGTGCGCAGTGGGGCGGCATCAACCAGTATGACTTCAACCTTTCGGCCAACATCCGCGACCGCTTTTATATCGGAGCTACGGTGGGGTTGTACGATGTCAATCTGAAAACCTCGTTTGATTATGAGGAGACGTTTGACAACCAGCAGGGCAACTATCTTGAGCAGGTTGACAAGGTAATTGACGGAACGGGAGTTGACTTTAAGGCAGGTATCATTTATCGGCCCATCCTGAATTCGTCGTTCCGTATAGGACTGTCGTTCTCTACCCCCATCTTCTACAATCTCTCTTCGTATGCTTCGGTTTACATGAAGAGCAACATCAACGAAGCCGTGGAGAATCCGCGCCTGTATGACCAGGGCGATGCCATATCGTATAACGTCAATACACCCTGGAAGGTCAACGTCAGTCTGGGTGGAACGGTATCCAAATATCTGGCCATCGGTGCAGAGTATGAGTACGCCAACTACGGAAGTTCAAAGGTAAAGTATGATGATTACTATGACTATTGGAGTGACAACTCCAAGGATTACGCACTGGAGGCCGAGACCAAGCGCTGCCTGAACAAGGTGCATACCCTGCGTATCGGCGCCGAGGCGCAGTTACCCTATAATATCCAGTTGCGCGTGGGTTACAACCACGTAACGGCGCCGATGAAGGACGACGCTTCGCTCGATCTTTGCATCAACAGCAGTTCGATGGTATATGCCGTCAATACGGACTATCTGAACCTCGGGGCCATCAACCGTTATACCGTGGGCCTTGGTTTCCGTGGCAAACATCTTTATTTTGATGCTGCCTATCAGTATCAGCAGCAGGACGGCGAGTTTGCGCCGTTCTACGTGCCCGATGCATCCGGACAGAATCAGATGGCCGCACAGAAAATTTCCCTCAATCGGCAGTCGGCCAACTTTACGTTGGGATATAAGTTCTGATTCTGTATTCTATTGTTTATCTTGTTTTTTTCATATGGTGGCGCAGTTCTTCTGCGTCACCTTTTTTGTGCCGTTTTGTAGCCGGAGGGAGTGTACGGATGGAGCAGGAACGGCCGGGGGGATTTCCGTACCGCAACTTGTATGTGCTTCCATACAGGGTGATGTCTGCCGGTCGGTTTGTTTACGTGCTGGCATACACAAGAAAAGCCCGGCTCGGGACTCACGTCTCAAAGCCGGGCACAGCATGAAATCTACTTACCTTATCCTCGTTGTTATGTCTGTTGTGTTTTGTGAGCTTATGCCTTAGCTACGGTGTCGTTTACTACGGTATCGTTCAGGGCAAAAGCGGGAGTTGCCTTTTCTGCGGTGTCAGTTACAACGGTGTCATTCAGGTTGAATGAAGTCTTTTCCGTTGAGTCGTTCACGATTGTATCGTTAACACTTACGTTGCTGGAAGCAGCGTTTGACTGCATGAACGCACCACTCATTGAAACGAAACCCAGAGCCAAAACGGCCAATGTTGCATACTTTTTCATAATCATTACTCTTTTATGGTTTATAATTTTGTTTTGTTCTTTCTGCCTTATATAGCACAAGATGCGTGCCAAAATGAAAGAAAAATTATAAATCATTGATTATGAGAGAAATAAATTTTTTGGCACGGTGCGTAGGGGTGTGGAAAGTGTGGAATTTGTGGGGAAACAGTGTGGAATTATTCCCCAAAAAAGTGGGGAATGGCCTGTGGGGAAGTTCCTTTTGGCACGCTTTTGGCACGGCTTTGGCACACTAAAAAAGCTGCCTCCTGGCGGGTGAGGCAGCTTTGGGGATGAGTTTTTCCGTGTTGGCTCTGGCTCTTTTCCGTAAAGGGGAGGGAGGCTGGGTTAGTCCAGCTTGACCAGCTCGTATTGCTGGCTTCCCATGCCCAACGCTTCGGCGTGGTCCAGCGTGTGCATGCCGTGGCGCGAATCGATGCGCTCAATCAAGTGGATTTTTCCGTGGTCTTCGGACGAGCGCACGAGGTCGGTGCAGGCCCTGTCCAGCGCCACCGGGTCGAGCGAGGCCAGGATGCCGATGTCTCCCATTTTCGGGTCTTCCGGCGAGGCGTCACAGTCGCAGTCTACCGAAAGGTTGTTGGCCACGCTGATGTACAGGATGTTCTTGCCGCAATGGTCGGCCACGGCCTTGGCCGCTTCGGCCATTGACTCCAGAAAATCGTCCTGCTTGGGATTTCCCCAGCTTGTGGTGCTGGTTCCGGCCGAGTGAATCAGGCGTTTGCCATTGGATGAGGCAATGCCGATGGACATGTTCTTGATGGCGCCGCCGAAGCCGCCCATGGCATGGCCTTTGAAGTGGGACAGGACGATGACGAAGTCGTAGTTCAGGAAATCCTTGCCCACAATGTCGCGGGTTAGGTGTTTGCCTCCGGTGACGGGAAGTTCCGTTTCGCCTTCCGCATCCATGATGTCCACCTTGGCAATGGCGGTAAATCCGTGGTCGGCGGCTGCCTTGAGGTGGCTTTCGGTATTGGCGCGGCCGCCGCCGTATGCGGTGTTACACTCCACGATGGTGCCGTTTACCTTTTGTACCAGATTCTTGATGAGGGCCGGCTGCAGGAAGTTGTGACCTCCGGGCTCGCCGGTCGAAAGTTTGACGGCCACCCGTCCCTTGGCTTCGCGGCCCAGCGCTTCATAGATTTTGATCAGATTGTCCGAGGATATCTCTTTGTACATGTACACCTTCGGAAGTTCTTTCCCGTTTGAAGGGGATTCCTTACTGTTCTGTGCCTGGGCACAGCCGGATGTGGCAACTAATGCGGCCAGCATCCATGTCAAAAAACTGCTTTTCATAACTTGTAACAGATAAATAATTTCAAAAATTGATATTCAGACCGGCCATCACCGTAGCCCGCGGCATGGGGTAGCCGGCATTGATTTCATATTTCTGGGCCAGCAGGTTCTCGCCGCGTGCCCATATGTTCAGCCATTTCAGGACGCGGAAAGAGGCCCGGAGGTTCCAGAGCACGAAATTTTCCTGCGACTCGTCTTCTCCTACCGCCGTGTACAGTCCGTTGATGTATTGCACGCCGGTGGATACATTCCAGCGGCCGTGGGAGAAGTTGGCCCCGGCGTAGAGCTTGTGCTCGGGGGCGGCGATAACGGGATGGGTCATGTGCAGGAAGCTGTAGTTGGCGTCTACTGACCAGTGGCGGTCAATACGGTAGGCCGCCTGCACCTCTACACCGGAGTTTTCAATTTTTCCCGAGTTCTGGTTCAGCATGCCGCTGCCGTGAGGGTTGGGCAGGGTCACGATGAGATTCTTTCCGTCAATGTAGAACAGGTTGACGCCGTACGTCAGTCGGCCTTCCATCAGCCGCTGCGAAAAGGCCAGCTCATAGTTCCACATGGATTCGGGCTTCAGGTCGGGGTTCTGAGGCGGAAACATGTACATTTCGCGCAATATCGGGTAGCGGAAGCCTTTGGAGGCTGAGGCCTTCAGCTCCATGGCGGCCGGAAGATGGAAAGCCAGTCCGGCTTGCGGCACCCATTCCGTACCTACACGCGAATGATGGTCGGCCCGGAGACCGGCATTGAAGGTCAGCCATGAGCCGATGTCCTGACGGATTTCCGCGTATCCGGCCAGCTCGTTCTCCTGCTTGTCCACCAGGTCGGAGGTCGTGCCCGTGCGTTCGCCGCTTACGTATTCATTCCATGCGTGTCCGCCATACCGGAACCAGTCGACCCCCACGGTGATGCGGTTCCCCTTGAAGAGCCGCGCACTTTGGTAGGCTGACACGCCCATCATGTCGTCGTACGACAGGAAGCGGTCGTCCTGCGGCCCTTCACCGGCCGAGGGCGTATAGCCGTCGTTTATCCAGTGACTGCCCCAGTTGTAGAAAAAGCAGACCGCGCCCGACGTCCTTTCGTAGCGGTTTTCTACGGTCAGCGAGGTCATGCCTCGCGTGATACGCTGGTCGCCGTCCAGCAGTGGGGCATCAATCGGACCGGGATACGAAGCGTTGAAGTGCGTGACGTTCACGTCGCCGCGCAGGTTCCAGTGGTCGGTCACCTCATATCCCAGTTGGGCATATCCGCCGTATTGCTCAAATCCCATGTCGGGCCGGTGCCCGTCCGTATGGTTGTAGGAGCCTGAAATCACGCTGGAAAAGTGTCCCTTCCGGATGCGGTTGGTCAGTTCCGTCTCGAGCGTGTTGTATGAGCCGTAGCCGGCGCGAAGATTCGTGTTCACCCCGTCGTGCGGCATCTTGCGCGTCACGATATTGATGACTCCGCCCATGGCATTTGAGCCGTAAAGCACCGAGGCCGGCCCTCGCAGCACCTCAACCCGCTCGGCCATGAAGGACTGGCAGGCATCGGATATGGGGTGGCCGAAGATTCCAGCGTATTGCGGATGTCCGTCAATCATCACCATCAGCCGGGCCGTTCCGCCGCTCAGTCCGCGCAGGGAAATGTTTCCTGCCGCACCTCCCGATACGCCATATCCCATCACGCCACGTGAGGTAACGAACAGGCCGGGAATCTGCTCCGTCAGTACAGGCAGCAGCGACGGCTGCAGGGACTGCTCTATTTGGTTGCGGTTGACGACCGACACGGTTTGGGAAAGGTGGCGTACATCCGTTTCGTTTCGCGTGCCGGTAACGACCACCTTGCCGATTTCATACACCTTGTCGGTGGCAAGCGTGTCCGGCGCCTGAGCCATACCCGTCTGAGCGGTAATGGTGGCCCATAAAAGCAATAGGGCTTTCCTGTTTGTGTTCATCTTCAATTAGTCTGACAGACAATAATCAATATCTTCTTCACTAAAGCCCTTCTGTCTCATCTTCTCTGCAATGGATGCCATTTTATCATGGTATTTTTGAGGCGTGGATTCATTTTCCATGAATAATTTATCAGAGAGGGCTTCGATAGCATTTATGAGTCTGTTGCGTCCTTCTTCGGTTTTTATGTCGATACCACAAAATGTAGAACACCTCTTGTGTAGGCTCAGATAATATATGCCGGCTATAAGAAGCGCAGAAACAGCCACGAAATCAACATCGGCATCTTTAAACAGATTTTCATATGTTGCGACCAACGGCAAGGTCTGTATTTCACGGTTCATGGCAGAGCGTTTGGTAAGGTTGTTGGCGTCGTTGACTTCCCAACGGAGCAATTCCAACATGATAGAATCTTCTTTAAGGCTGTCGGTTAGGTTCTTGAAGATTTCTACGTATCCCTCTTGAGTGGAGGCTTTATCCTGCGACATCTTTAGCATGTCATTTAGCCAGTAATCGTATTCTCTGACAAAACTGTCATAAAATTCTTCCAGGTTTCTATATCTTGTATAGAATGTTATCGGTTCAATCTTTGCATGCTTAATGATGTCGAGTACCGTCATTTCGGAGAAACCTTTTTTCAGAATGATGGTTTCTGCCGCTTGCTTGATGCTCTTTTCTATATCGGCTTTGGTTCGACGGTATCTTTTGGGCTTAGTTTCTTCCATATTTAAAAGGTATTATTTTATCCAAGGAGTTTACAGGATAACCCGATGGCTATTTTTTTCATGTAAAGCTTACTCTGAGGCATGCTTTTTCCGTATAAACGGAAGGATACATGGCTTCGCTTACAAAGATGCTTCTTTTTTTGTAATTTTTTTGATGTTTTGTATGCTTTTTATCCCTTATCGCAACAGGTAAATGGGAAATCCTGCAGTTCTTATATTTATTATATACATTATAATATGTAATCTGTAATATCTGACAAATATACTATTTTTATATAGGTAATATAGTGTCGGTTGTCGGAAGAAATATTAGATATGTTTTCTTGTTTTATACATGCTTATATGTATATTTGTATGTTTTCTAACAACCATTTCATTTCTAATTTTTTTGTAAATGTAAAAACAAACAGTCTTATGCATATACGTCAAGTCATATTTCTGATCATGTTTTTCCTGTCGGTCATGGCTCCTGCCCAGAATACATATCTGCGTGTGACGGTAAGGCCTGTTGACGCAGTTACGAATTATATGATTACACAAGCGCGAGTGTCTCTCCTCTCTCTCACTGATAGTGCTGAGGTTGATACGTTCAAGCGGTTCAAAATTATAGGCGATGTGATAGAACATTATGAATATGTCTATGACAACAGTCATGCAACACTGCCGTTTAAGTGTATCGTCCGTATAGAAAACAAAGGATACGAGACAGCCTATTATAACCTGAATATATCGCCCTCAGAAGCAGAGCACGGTGAAGTGATACGTGACATAGGACCGGTACAATTGCATAGGGCATACCATCGGAATTTAAATGAAGTGGTCGTGAAAGCCTCGAAAATCATGATGGTCATGAAGGGAGATACACTTGTCTATGATGCTACGGCCTTTCAGTTGGCCGAGGGCTCCATGCTGGATGAACTTATCAAGCAACTTCCCGGAGTGCGTCTGGAATCGGGTGGGCGCATCACGGTAAACGGACATTTTGTCAGCAGTTTGCTGGTTGATGGAAAGGATTTCTTCAGCGGTGATCCTCAGGTTGCCCTGCAAAACCTTCCGGCCTATATGGTCAGCAAGGTAAAGACTTACCAAAAGATTCCCGATGATGCCTATTTGACGCGTTCGCCTGACGAAAAGAAGCCTCGTATTGACGACCCTTGGGTAATGGACATTGCCCTGAAGCCGCAGTATGCGCATGGCTATATTGCCAATGCCGAGATGGCCCACTCGGTTTATCAGTCGAAGCCCATTCTGGCCCGTCTGTTTGGAATGTGTTTTTCCAACAAATCACGAATAGCCCTCTATGCTACTGGAAATAATATCAATATGAGCGGTAGTCCGCAGACTGATTCCGGCAATTGGAATGAAAATATGAAGAAGGAGGGACTGACCCGAACGGCTGAATCAGGAGCCTTTTACTACGTTGAAAATCACAACCGGAAGATACGCTATCATTCAACACTCAAGGCTGGGATGGATGATTTGGATTTGGAACAATTTTCATCAGCTACCTCGTTTCTTCCGGGAACAGATTTTGTCTATACTGCTGCCAGCAAGCAGCAACAGGATAAGACCGTTTATGTGAATTGGAATCATGGCTTTATTTTCATTTTTCCTAAAACATATTTACGTTTTTCTCCGAACTTTTTTTATTCATACCGACGACAGGACGGACGATACCTTTCTGCCGAAGGAAAAAGATTGTTGGGGCGTGAAGGACTGGATTCCGTCATCATCGCGGGCAGCTGCGGTGAGGATTTTCTCAATTTGCTTACCACCCAGGACCTTGGACGTACGCGTAAATGGGGTACCAGCGGAAACATGAGTACACAGCTGAGCCTAAAAAAATGGCATATGAATACCCTCCGCTTTTCAGCGTATTACGAATACAAACATGAGCGGGGATACGACATGCAGCACTACAACCTGCTTACCGCTGACGGAGCACCCGACAAACGCAACCGTTACGACAGCCGGCCGGGGAGCAGTTATGTTTACCGTATTCTTGCAGAATATCCCATTATACATGTTTCGAGGATGCGTAAAACCAATATATTGTATTTTACTTGCAGCTACACACAGCAATTCAACTCTTCGGAACGTATGCTTTACCGACTGGATCAGCTGGGGGATGAATGGATGCCTGATCAAGCTGCCATAGGAATGCTTCCTTCCGCGGCAAATTTATATGAGCATTGTATGGATTCGCTCAACAGCTACCACCGTAATATCTTTTATCGGTGCCATTTAACAGAACTGCGTTGGCATTACCAGACGGAAAAATTGGAAATTTCGGCTCGTCTCCCGCTCAACATCACTTATGAGCGTCTGACAGAATGGCGGCCTAAGGGCGAACAGTCACATCTTCGCCGGGAGATATTTACGTGGCCGCAATTAACCTTCAGGATGAAGGGCGTGGAGTTGTTCTTCGATATGCAACATAGGTCACCTTCGCAAACTTTGATGCTCGACGTACGTGACGACAGCAATCCATTGGCCGTCTATCTCGGCAATCCTTCATTGAAATCTTCCTATGAATACTGTCTTGCGGCAAAGTGGGCAGGATTCAAGCAGGAAGAAATGCGTCAATGGAGTTTGGACCTTTCTATTTTTACCGTTGATAATGCCATCGGTCAGTTGCGTCAGTTTAATCCGCTGACCGGAGGTTATACCTATACCCCCTGGAATATTGACGGAAACGGAGAATTGAAGGCTTCGGGAAGTTTCAGCCAATCCGTGGGGAAAGAACGGCATTGGTTCCTCAATGTGGGGACTATTGTAAAGCTGAATCGCAGTGTGGATTTTTCCAATACGAGTGAAACGGTCGATTTCCAAAAAAGCATTGTACATAATCTGCACGTATCTCCGTCTTTGGGCATAGACTACCGTTATTCAAAGTGGTACGCCGCATTCAAGGCATCAGCCGATTGGGAACGCCTTACTTCCGAGCAGGAAGGATTTGAGACGCTCAGTCAGGTCGATTTACTTTACACCCTCAGTCTGAATGCTCCGTTGCCGTTTGACGTGAACTTGAATACCGATTTTAATCTGTTTATGCGCCGAGGTTATGGTGATCAGACAATGAATACAAACGAATGGGTTTGGAATATCAGCTTGAATCGCTATATAGACAAGCGAAAAACATGGTTGATGAAACTGTCCGTTCACGATTTGCTGGGCCAACTGAGTGCCGTACGCAGAACGCTTAATGCCCAAGGTCGTGTAGAGGTAGTCAGCAATACGATTACGCGAAACGTCATGCTACACCTGATCTGGAAATTTAATAGAAAGCCATCAAAATCATAGGTCCAAAAATGTAGATGTGCTTATGATACGAGGTAAAACCTTTGTCCTGTTTCTTTTACTGCTAAGCGGAAGTTTACCACTGTGTGGTCAACCGATAAAGGTAAGTGGGCGCGTGTTTAACGGATTGTTACAAGAATCACTTGTCGGAGTTGTTGTCAGATTGATTCGTCCCGACAATGCTTCGGTGGTTGCTACGGATACCACACGCTACGAGTTTCGGGAAATAGAAATAGACGGTAATACGTCAGGCTATACCGACAAACACAGTGGTGCGCTTTTTTCAGTAATTACCAGTGTACGCGATTCGCTTTGGCTGACGGTGGAAGCCGGAGGTTTTGAGACATACAGAAGGAAATTGTTTTTTCGATTGCCGCAGGGGAAGGACAAGCTGGATGTGGGCGATATTTATCTTATGCCCAAAGCCAAGGATAAGCAGTTGAGGGAAGTTGTGGTGGAAGCCACTCGAATCAAAATGTTCTACAAAGGGGATACGCTCGTGTACAATGCTGATGCCTTCAATGTGATGCAGACAGAATCGCTGCGCAAGCTTGTGGAACAGCTGCCGGGCGCGGAACTGGAAAACGGCCGGATAACGGTGAACGGAAAACCGGTAGAGGAACTGCTCATCAGTGGAAAAAACTTTTTTGGCGGAAACATACAGGCCGCGCTCGATAATCTCCCGGCTTACATCGTCGACAAGATAAAGGTGTATGACAAAGACGGTGAACTGACGGAACTGACAGGAAAGGACATGCATGACCAGCGTTATGTAATGGATGTGCACATCAAGCGTGAATACCTGGGTTCATGGTTCGGTCGCATGACTGCCGATGGCGGTACGGAAAAATTGTATGGACTTGGTGGGTTGTTGGGGCGCATGGACAGTCGGCAAATGTTTTCGCTTTCCTTTGATGTCAATAATTATAATCAGGAGAGGCAAATCATGGATATTGCCACTACGGCTGACGTAATGCCAGAGGGACGCTTCCGCACAAAAGGGGTTGGTGTGGATTACTACATCGAACCGAACCAGAAGTGGCGCTTCGTTACCAATGCTACGGTGCGTCGTTCGGACGACAGAAAGAATGTATGGACCAATACCGAAACATTCCTTACGCCTGTCAACCAGATGACGCGTGCCGAGCAGCAGGAGCGTCACAAATACTTCAAGACCAATGCTTATGCTTCTTTGCGTTATCGTCGGATGAAGCATTCGCAGTATGAGTTGAGTTATATTTTTGATTATAAGAAAACGTCCACGAACAGCGAGAATCTGAGCCTGTCGTATTTTCTTCCCGGGCGAACGGTATGGGAAAACTGGCCGCTCGACAGTATCCGTTGCTATGAAGAAATGCTGGGTGAAGAGAGCGTCTTGCTTTACAGCCTGCTCAATCCGACCAAAGAACACGTCCGCGAAGTGATACATCGCCCGACGTTGTCGTCAGTGTTTACGTTAGGGGAGAACGTGCTGAACTTCAATACGGAAGTGAAGCATAGTGTCGTGACCGACGATTTGTTTAATAACTATCGGTTGACCTATTATAAAGAGGCGGATAAAGACTGGCGCCGCCAATATGCCACGAGCCGCGACTACCGGATTGACGTGAAGCCTCGGTTGGAGTTTATTCATAAATATGAAAAAGTGAAGCGTTATGACGGTGTGCTTAAGCCTTACGCATTGTATGTTTACCGTTACGGTACGGCCAACCACCCGCAGTATCGCCTGGAACGTATGTATGAATGGTCTGAAAGGACAGAATGGGGTGTTGAGAGCCTGGGACTGCTTCCTGATGGCGACTGGCAGGCTCTGTGTCTGGATATGCAGAACAGCTATTACTCGCGACAGAAAGAGAATTTGGGGGAAATGGGGTTGAACTGGTCACATAAGTTGCAATTGCCTGATTATACCAGCCTTCAGATAGAGGCCAGTGAGGCTTTCTATTATGAACGCCGCGCGCTGGACTATCAGCGCGATGCTCACGACTATCATGTCATGCGTGACGGTATTTTTGTCCGGCATCAGGCCTCGGTTCGCTGGAAACGGGAGAATAGGGAAGGCCGGAAATGGCTTCCGGAAATGGTGGCACGTTATAGCGGTACGCCCCTTATGCCGACTTTGATACAATACTTGCCCATTTCTGACGATTCAGATCCGCTTAATCTTTTCAGCGGAAATCCGGATTTGAACAACCAGTATAAGCATGAAATTACGAATTCGTTTCATGTGCAGCATGTTCAAAAGGGATATGCTTTCAATGCCGAAGTAGTTTATCAGCGTATGCAAAACGACATCGTTACCCGTTCGGAATTTGATGCCCAAACGGGTGTGCGTACCTATCAGCCCGTCAATACCTCTCGCACACACGGCGTGAAGGGACGGACCACGTTTTCCATGCCCCTTGACAAAAAGAAGCGTTTTTTCCTTTCCACCTCCTTTGAGGCCAACTATTATCAGTGTCAGAATCTGGCGTTCATTTCAAACGAAGCCAATGCTGCGGGGATGCTTCGTAGCGTGACTTATAAGCCACAGATGTCTGTGCGGGCCAGTATAGGAAAGAATTTTCAGGGTAATGCTTCCTGGTACACGGCCTTTCGCTGCCTGCGTCAGCCGGGTGTGGAAAACCAATACCGGCAGACCAATATTTCTGTTTCTGCCAATTATAAGCTGCCCTGGGATTTGTGGTTGGCCTCCAGACTTTTGAGCTATATTTATGCCGGCAACAGCTTGAGCCAGTTGAATAAACCGCTCACACTTTGGGAGGCCTCGTTGAGCAAGGAAGTCAAGGGCTTCAATCTTACGCTGAGGGTGCATGACATCCTGGCGCGTCAGCACAATTTTATCAGTACAATGGATGCCTTTCAGCGTGTGGAACGGACGAGCGATGTGCTCCCCCGGTACGTCATGCTTTCACTTACCTACAACTTTAAATGGACTGAAAAGAGGAAATAGGTTTATGTGGGAATCTTCTTGGGTTGGCGACATGTTGCGTCGGCTTGCAGTCATCTCCCCATTTAAATCAAGGCTTCCTGAGTCTGTAAAGAAAGGAAGAACGGCCTGGCGTTTACAGGCCGTACAGCTTCAGCTTGTTGTAGAGCGTCTTGCGGTCCACACCCAGCAGTTGGGCCGCCTTGCTTTTGTTGCCGCCGGTGGCCTCCAGGGCTTGCAGGATGCGCTGCTTCTCGGAGTCCTCGTTGTGCAGCTGCAGGCCGGTGGTGGCTGCTGGTGTCTGGAGTGACGGGCCCAGGTCGGCCAGACGGATAATGTCGTCTTGCGCCAGCAGGGTTGCCCGGCGCACCAGGTTTTTCATTTCGCGCAGATTGCCCGGCCAGTTGTAGTTCATCATGGCCTCTACGGCTTTCGGTTCAAAACCCATGATGTGGCGCTCCAGTTCCTCGTTGGCCTGTTGCAGGAAAAAGTCGGCAAACAGCAGGATGTCGCGGCCGCGCTCGTGCAGAGCCGGCATGCGCAGGGTGAACTCGTTGATGCGGTGGTAGAGGTCTTCCCTGAATTCTCCGCGTTCAATGGCCAAAGGCAGGTTCTCGTTGGTGGCACATACCAGACGGATGTCCACCTCAATTTCCTGCGTACTGCCTACCGGGCGGATGCGGCGCTCTTGTAGTGCCCGCAGCAGCTGCACTTGTACGTCGTAGCTCAGGTTACCCACTTCGTCCAG
>ENA-ORVB01000593-ORVB01000593.1-human-gut-metagenome-genome-assembly--contig:-NODE-593-length-29128-cov-16.5921_pt1 | contig 29128 bp, 30 predicted proteins | sample MGYA00242090_ERZ509231 | MGnify/ENA primary metagenome ERZ509231 (study PRJEB26280, sample SAMEA2338798) | human gut metagenome | biome: human gut; feature: human-associated habitat; material: faeces...
AAAAATCCCTATGACTTTTAAAGGTTGATTTATCCCTATCCAATTTTATATATTCAAAAGATCCTGTAGAGGCATTAAGAAGTGAGTAATCACTTCTTTTTTGGTATAATACCTGCGAGGTGATTTCATGATTCGAAAAGGAACGATTGGAGATGCAGAAATATTATCTAAGGTAGAAGCAATTTGTTTTCCACCCAATGAAGCAGCGACTTCAAAAGAGATTCAAGAAAGATTAAATGTATATGCGAATCATTTTCTTTTATTGTTCGAAAAAAATCAATTGATTAGTTTTATCGATGGTTTTTGTACAAACCAAAGAGATTTAACGGATGAAATGTATAGTGATGCTTCGATGCATGATGAAGATGGTGACTGGCAAATGATATTTGGATTAAATACATTACCAGATTATCAAAAAAATGGTTATGCCGCGAAGATCATGTGTGCAATGATTGATTTGGCTAGACAAGAGAACCGAAAAGGATTAGTGTTAACTTGTAAAGATAGATTGGTGCCTTACTATAGTAAGTTTGGGTTTAAAAATGAGGGTGTATCCTCAAGTGTTCATGGTGGTGTAGTTTGGTATCAAATGCGATTGGAGTTTTAGATGAAAATAATTCAAAAGGTAAAGAAATATCAGAAGAAAAAAGCAAAAAAAGCCGCAAAAGAAGAGTTGAAACAGATGATTCCTACGTTAAGAGGTCAATTGAATGAAGTGACTTCTGGTTTGGATGAATTAAATGGTCTTCTTAAAAAGATTACACGTTCATGAAGTCTAAGATTTATTTAGCTATTGATTTAAAGTCTTTCTATGCTTCTTGTGAATGTGTATCTAGAGGATTGGATCCTTTAAAAACCAATCTTGTGGTGGCGGATGCTTCTAGAACAGAAAAAACAATATGTTTGGCTGTATCGCCTTCTTTAAAACAGTATGGAATTGGTGGAAGGTGTCGTTTGTTTGAGGTGAATCAAAAGGTAAGGCAAGTGAATGCCAAAAGGAAAAAGGGATTTTTGCGTTTTGATGGTAAGTCGAGTGATGATGAAATCTTAAAAAAGAATCCTAGATTTGAAGTCGATTTTTTAATTGCACCTCCAAGAATGAAATACTATTTGGATATCAGTACGCAAATCTATAATATATATTTGAAGTATGTTTCAAGCCAAGATATTCATGTATATTCTATTGATGAAGTGTTTATTGATGCGACGCCATATTTAAATACGTATCAATTAACGCCGAAAGAATTCGCAATGAAAATGATTTTAGATATTTATGAAACAACTGGCATCACGGCTACAGCAGGTATTGGTACGAATTTATATCTTGCCAAGGTGGCAATGGATATTGTGGCCAAACATAAAGATCCAGATGAAAATGGGGTTCGTGTTGCGGCTTTAAATGAATGTAGGTATCGTAAATTGTTGTGGAATCATAAGCCTTTGACTGATTTTTGGCGTGTTGGAAAAGGATATGAGAAAAGATTGCATAAACTAGGTATTGATACAATGGGTAAGCTTTGTACCTTTAGCTTGGAACATGAGGATGTTTTGTTTAAGACATTTGGTGTAAATGCCGAACTATTGATTGATCATGCGTGGGGGTATGAGCCTTGTACGATTGAAGATATCAAGGCATATAAGCCAGAAAAGAATAGTATAGGTTCGGGACAAGTCTTATCTTGTGGGTATGAAAAAGAAAAGGCTAAGATTTTAGTAAAGGAAATGGTGGAATCTTTAGCTTTAAGTTTGGTGGATAAGGATTTGGTGACAAATAAAGTGGTTCTTACTATTGGTTATGAAGCAAATGCGGATTATACGGGCGAAACGATGGTTGATTTTTATGGGAGATTTTTGCCGAAAAGCTTAAATAAAATTGTTCATTTACCTCAAAAGACAAATGCGAATTCAATTCTAATTCAAAATATATTGGATGTATATGATCAGTATGTGGATTCTAGTTTATTGGTGCGAAGAATCAATGTGGCGGCTGTTGAAGTGATAGATGAAAAGAATCTTGGCTTTGAACAGATTGATTTATTTTTAAATGTGGATGAAGAAGAATTAAAGAAGGAAAATGATCTTCAAAAGGTGACTTTAAAAATAAAGAATAAATATGGTAAGAATTCGATCTTAAAGGGAACGGATTTTGAGAAGGGTGCCAAGGCAAAAGAGCGAAATGCGCAGATTGGAGGGCATAAGGCATAATGGATGAAAGATGGTATACAATGGATCGCCCTAAAAGTAAATATCCAAAGATGTCTATGTCAGATCGTGCCGCTCAATTTGCACCTTTTGCAGCTTTAACAGGTCATAAAGAGGCGATATTGGAGCAACAAAGAACAACTCAGACAAAACGCATTTTATCAAATGAAGAAAAGCTTGAAATCAATGAGAAAATCGTTGAGATGGTTAAATTGAAATCAAAATGCAGAATCACTTATTTTGAAAAGGATAAGACAAAAAGTGGTGGTAAGTACCTAAATAGAGTTTTATCTTTTAAGCGTATAGATGAATTGAATAAGGTGTTATATCTTAAAGAGAATATTCAAATACAAATAGAGGATATTGTAGATATTGAAGTATTGGAAAAGTGATGCTTATATATATTCATACGCATTATGCGGATGAACTTTCTTTAAAAGATATTGCGGATGCAGGAATGATGAGTATTGCACAATGCAATCGTTGTTTCAATAAGATGTTAAATGTAACGGAAATATCTGAAGTGTTGGATTTAATAAAGTGACGCATTTTATTCAGGTATTTAAAATCACCAAAGAAATATCGAATGATGGAGGGGTAAGATGAAAAGGGCAGTTGAAGAAATCTTAAAGTTTAATGAGGAAAGAGATTGGGATCAATTTCATAATCCGGAAAATTTGGCTAAATCGATTAGTATTGAGGCAGGAGAGTTGTTAGAATGTTTTCAATGGAATAATGAATATGATAAGCAACATGTTTGTGAAGAACTTGCCGATGTGATGAATTATTGTATTTTGATGGCCAACAAACTAGGTGTGGATATGGAAGAGATTTTGTTGATGAAATTAGAACAAAATAAGAAGAAATATCCTGTAGAAAAGTGTAAAGCATCTTCTAAAAAGTACACAGAACTGATAAAATAGGGGTATGTTAGACATCGAGCGATTACAATTCTTAGATTTATATAGTTTTGAACTACGATTGGATTATTTTGAGAAGATTTTAGAGTTTACGAGTTCTTCTTATTCCTTTTATTGGTTAGAGGCCATATTAAATTTAATGATTTATAAGGATACAATTGAATTTGATGAAATCTTAGATGAAATGATTTCTTTAGCCTATGAGGATGTGGTAGAAAAAGGGTATCACTTGGGTCCGTTGATTCATCAAAAGCGTACAAACGCATTGGAAAATGCGATTTTAAGCATCCAAAAGTATTTGCCTGAAAATTGCTCGAAACAAGAAATTATCATTTGTGTGAAACAACATGATGAAGATTTAAAGGAATATAAGAAACTATTGATCATGCAGACACCATATCGTTTGTTATCGAGTTTTTTGGTGGATGTAGGTGGTAATGATCCAATTTGGAATCGGCCTAAGGATATTATAGAAACAATTAAAGATTATAATGAAAAATATAGACTTCCATATATCATAGAAAATAACAGGGCCTTAAAAGAAGAGTTATTGTTCAACCGGAATGGAGAGATTTCTTAATGACTAATTATCGTGTCATTATGGAATGGGTCCATGATGAAAAAATCAAGTATCTTGAAAAGCGTAAGATTGAAGAAAGTGCATCATAGATGATGTGCTTTTTCTTTTGGTGAAAATAAAAAAGTCTATAGCTAGACTTACTTTTGTTTGTGTTTTAAATACATGGTGTAAATAAATTTGGCGATTCCAATCGCAATAAAAAATATCCCTAATTTTTCTAACATTATAAAGATTAGTCCTTTCTATGTATATGTGCTACATTTACCAATCTCTGTATCTTAAGTACATAGCGTAAAGTAATTTCATGAATGCACTAAGTACTAAAAGTCTTCCTAAAAGTTCTAACATATTACCAAACATATAACTGTATAAATCCTGGTATATTCTTAATATATCTTACACGATTTGTACATAAAATAAAAACTCCTTTATGTAAAGGAGTAATCGATAAATGGTAGCGCGTACGGGATTCGAACCCGTGATACAGCCTTGAGAGGGCTGTGGCTTAACCGCTTGCCGAACGCGCCATGTGCTTAGGTATTATAGCACAAAATAAAAGAGAAGTATAGACTTCTCTTATAATTCTGCAATCAAATCGCATAAGTTTTTATAGGCTTTTTGAAAAGATTCTAGGTTCAGTTTTTCTTCTGGCGTATGACAACCTTCGGCAATAGGACCGTATGTGATGATATCTAAATCTGGAATCAATCCTTTTAGAATACCCGTTTCCATACCGCCGTGGGATGCTTCTGTTTCCATTTCTACACCTTGTCTTTTTAAGATTTCTTTTAATATATCTCTTAATGGACTGTTAGCTTCATAGTTCCATCCGCAGAAGTTTGTATCTTCATGTTCAAATGCATGACATAATTGTGCAATCATGTTGATCTTATTTCCTAATTCATCCTTCATAGATTCTAATGGGGAACGAATGCAGAAAGCACATTTCACAACATTGTCTTCTGTTCTTAATTTACCTAAGTTAAGGGAAGCTAGAGTCAATCCTTCAATGGCCATAGATTTATGCTGCAAACCATTTGGTAATAAATAGTATAGTGTAATTAATTCATTTGTATCTTTTGAAGTAAAGGCTTTAGTAGCTTTTTCTGTTTCTTCCAATTGAATATCAAGCTTACTATCACTAAATTCAAATTCTGTTTTTAAATCTTTTACGATAGAATCAATATTTGGTTTAATGTCTGAAACGAAAGTTGCTTCTGCTTCTCTAGGAATTGCATTTTCTTTTAGACCACCATTTACGGATACGATTTGAAGATCTTTTAATGTTTGTAGAACTCTAAATAAGATTTTAATGGAGTTACCCTTTTCTTGATCAATGCAAGCACCTGAATGACCTCCATCTAATCCTTTGACAATAAGTTTATAAGTTGGTTTATTTACTTCTTCAAACGTGCATGTTTTATCGACATAGGCATAGCGACCACCGCTTGTTGTGGTACAAGTACTAATTTCACCACCACCATCTAAACCAATCATTTTTTTAGCATTGAAGTATTCTTTCTTTAAATTAATAGATCCTAATAGGCCCACTTCTTCTTGCACAGTAAAAACGCATTCTAGGTTTGGATGTTTTAGAGTGTCATCACTAAGAATGGCCAACATGTAGCTAACTCCAAATCCATCATCGGCACCTAATGTTGTTCCTTTCGCTTTTAACCAGCCATCTTCAACATATAAATTTAAAGCATCGGTTTCAAAGTCAAAATCAACATCCTTGTTTTTTTCACATACCATATCCATATGCGCCTGCAACATGACAGTATCGTGATTTTCATAGCCTGGTGTAGCATCTTTATAAATAATCACATTATTCATGTCATCACGAACATATTTAAAATCATGTTCCTTCGCAAAGTTTTCTACATAGTCTGCAATTTTTTCTTCATGAAAAGATCCATGAGGAATTTTTGAGATTTCTTCAAAATATTTGAAGATTGCGATATTTTGATCTAGTACACTCATTGTTTGTACCTCCATTTGATTAAAAATAGTATAGTACAAAAAATGAGAGACGCAAGTCTCTCACTATTGAATATTGATATATCTTGTTTCTTCTTCACGCTTCACTGGTTTTGTAGGTAATAAGATAAATAATTCACCATTGTCAAAACGAGCTTTGATATCCTCTTGCTTATAGCCTTCACCAATATAGAAAGAACGAGAATAAGTTCCAGTAAATCTTTCTTGACGAAGTACACGCGTATCTTCTTTGTTGATATTACGAGTAGCTGTGATCTTTAAGTAGCCATCTTTTAATTCAATTTGAATATTTTCTTTTTGAATACCACAAACCTCCATGCAGATTTGATAATATCCATCCTTTTCATAAATGTCTGTTCTTAATACAGTACTTGTATCTTGTTTTTTAGTATCGTTGAAAAAGTCATCAAAATAATTAGGGTAATAGCGCATATTGAATCCTCCTTAGCACTTATATCTTTTAACTGCTAATATCATAGTACAATTATTTGGCACAGTCAATAGCTGAGTGCTAATAATTTTGTCGCTTGTTTCTAGAACATTTTTCTGCATCAATAGCCAAGACAAACATAAGTGCATCCAATGCATTTTCTGGATCTTTAACATCAATGACATAAGTATCTGTAAAATTAAATATTTCTTTACGAATAATCGCTACAGTATCATAGCTTTCATCCACAATTGTATAATTCCATTCAGTAAGAGTTCCATCAATATGCCATCCATTATAGTCAATGTTGTAATGTGGAGTGAAGAATGATAATTCTTTTGATAGACATCCAATATATTCATTATTCTTATAGATTTCAAATTTAGGAAGTAAAGTCATCACCTTTTCTAATACAGTATCCACTTCATTTCCATTTTGATCATAAATGACTAGTTTATGTCCCCAAGAAAGTTTTCCTTCGACTTGATATATGACCTGACCATCTTCGTTGTATATATCATAACTGTCAAACCAGGAAAAGAATCGTTGCTTAAATAATAGTTTCATAATTTCACCACCACATAAATTATAGCATTGAATATATTTAAGGTTTATTTAAGTTTTAATATATATACTCATTAACGAAATAGGTGATTATACTTTTCATGCCCTTAAAATAATCATGCCTATTTCTTTTTTTTTGACAAATTGAAATTTCCATTAAAATCTTAAGAAAACTTAAGGAAATCTTAAGAAAAACATAATACAATAATTTCGAGGTGGATTATTTATGAAGAAAAAACTTGGAAATATATTGATTTTTGTGCTGATTATTGGACTTACCATTGGATATGGAATTTATAAAGATAGTCAATCAAGAGTCACGGTCAATAAAATTTATACGATGGATTTTCAAGAACAAGCGTTATCGGATTTAGAAAATGAAAAAGGAAATGGCAACTATACACTTCAAAATATATTTATGAAATATAATCCATTTTCAACCAATACACAATCGATGTATGTTTATTTTAATACATCCAAAGTGGCTAAAATTACATATACAGTGAGTTGCAGCGATTATGCGGATTTTACAGCTACGGCTTATCAGGCTAAAGAATATCAAAAGGAACATGAGTTTCAATTGATTGGTTTGATTCCAAATTGTACAAATACCATCACAATTACAGCCACCTATAAGGATGGAACAAGTCAAAGTGTAAGTACAAACTATACAATGGGATCACTTTTAGGTGATGAAGATATACAACTTAAACAAGTGTCTGGTTCTAAACAAGATTTAGGCAATGGTTTATATACACTATTAGGAAATGATGCCGATGATCAAGACTTTGTCTATATGTATGATACAAATGGCGTTTTGCGTGGGGAAATTCCAATTATTGGATATCGTTCTCATCATATGTTGATGCAAAATCAAATCTTATATATGAGTGTATCTACACATCGAATGGCTGCCATCAATCATTTAGGCAGGATTGAACACATTTATAATTTGGGTAATTATATAGTTCATCACGATTATCAATTTGATCAGGATGGAAATTTGATTTTATTAGCTACAAATGAAGAAAAGAATAGTGTAGAAGACTGTATTATTAAAGTGGATGTAGATAGTGAAGAAGTCACGGAATTATTAGATCTAGAAGATTTATTTAAAAGCTACAAAGAGAGTACGGATCATAAAGAAGGTTCGAAATGGGATTGGATGCATATCAATACACTTCAATATCTAAATGATGATAGTGTCATTCTTTCTTCTCGAGAAACAAGTTCAATCATTAAAATCAATGATGTAAGCACAAATCCAAGTATTGGCTATATCATAGGCAATGAAGATTTCTGGAAAGACACAGACTACACAGAATACTTATATACAAAAGAAGGAGATTTCTTAACAAGTGGAGGACAACATACCGTAACATATATGGAAGATGATGCATTAGAATATGGTCAATACTATCTATACATGTTTGATAATAATTTTGGATATTCTAAGACAAGAAAAGATTATGATTGGACGGTAAATGATGGAATTCAAACAAGTATTACAGAAGGCACGACATCCTATTACTATCAATATTTAGTGGATGAAAATGAAGGGACATATACATTGGCCAATTCATTTGAAGTTCCATTTAGTGCCTATGTATCGAGTGCACAAAATCTAGGTGATCATATTGTCGTAGATTCAGGAATTGCAGGACTATTATCCATTTACGATACGGATGGAAATCTTGAACAACAGTTCAGTATCAAGAAAAATGATCGTTTTATTTATCGAATTTATTATTATGATTATAAAGGATATTATTTTAGTTAGAGAGTAATTCTCTAACTTTTTTTAAGCAAATTTTAAGTGTTGTTTAGTATGTTTATGGTATGACATATAAAGAATTTTATGGATCTGACTATGATACGTTTAAAAATGTTTTGGATAAGGTTTTAAATACAATTCATTCGAGTGCATTAGCTTGTATACAATATACAACTTCTAGAATTAAGTCACCAGAAAGTGTTATGAAAAAGATAGGTAATGAATATTCTTTACTTCATGATATTATTGGCGCTCGCATCATTTGCTCGTTTGTGGATGAAATCTATGAAGTAAAGGATTGGATTCATTCATGTTTTAAAGTGGTGGAAGTAAGAGACTATTTAAGCCATCCCAAACCCAGTGGGTATCGCAGTCTACATGTAATTTGTGAAGTGGATGGATGTTTAGTTGAAATCCAAGTACGAACGATCGCATTAGATTTTTGGGCAAATCTAGAACATCAAATTCATTATAAGAAACATATTGAAGATGAAGATTTGATTCGTAGTGAATTAAAACGATGTGCCGATGAAATTGCTTCTTTAGACTTATCATTTCAGACAATCAAAGATAGAATTGAGGGATAATATGCGATTATTGGTAGCGGATGATGAAGTGAATTTGGCTCATGCATTACAAGCCGTATTAGAAGATGCGGGCTATAATTGCGATGTGTGTTTTGATGGGAATAGTGCCATTCGTTTGATTTCTCAAGAAATTTATGATGGATTGATTTTAGATATTATGATGCCTGAAAAAAATGGATATGAAGTATTGTCTTTGATTCGAAAACAAAAAAATGATATTCCGGTATTACTTTTAAGTGCATTAAATGAAGTGGATGATAAAGTTACAGGTTTTGATTTAGGTGCCAACGATTATTTGTCCAAACCTTTTTCGACAAAGGAATTGATTGCAAGAGTCAAAGTGATGTTAAAAGAAAATGTGATAGACGATTCTTATTTACAATATCAAGATATTCTATTGAATAAGAAAGAAGAAACACTTGCGTGTAAGAATACAAAATATCAATTGACTAAGTTGGAATGTAGTATTCTTTCTTTATTGATTCGAAGTGAATCAAATCGAGTACCTATTTGGCTTGTGATTGAAAAAGTTTGGAACAATCGAGTAAATGTGAATCAGAATACAGTTTCACTTTATGTATCCTATTTAAATCGAAAGTTATTGGCATTACAATCTTGTGTATCTATAAAAATGAGTAAAGAAAATATAGAACTGTGTGTTAATATATAAAAAAGAAGAAAGGGCGTGCACTATGAATATATTAGTTGTGGATGATGAAAAAAACATTGCGTATGCGATTGCACAAATTTTAGAAGAACAAAAATGGCAAGTAACTATGGCTTATGATGGACAAGAAGGTTTAGATTTAGCCCTAAGTGGATATTATGATGTAGCTATTTTAGATATTATGCTCCCTGTTATGAATGGTTTTGAGGTTGTACAGAAAATGCGTGCCAATAAGATTGAAACTCCAACTTTGTTGTTGTCGGCATTAGATGAAATTCCAGATAAAGTCAAAGGCCTAAATGTAGGGGCCGATGATTATATGACTAAACCATTTTCGGCTGCAGAACTTGTTGCTCGCATTAATGCACTGACAAGACGTAAAGGAGAAGTCATTGTACATGAATTGAAGTATGACGATTTATCGTTACAACTTGATACTTGTGAGTTGTATTGTGCAAGTCAACATATTCATTTAGGATATAAAGAATTTGAAATCATGAAACATTTAATGTCACATCCTGAAATGATTACTTCTAAAGATGATTTGATTGTTTCGGTATGGGGTAGTGAAAGTGATGCGATGGACAATAATGTAGAGGTTTATATCTCATTTTTAAGAAAGAAACTAAAATTTTTAAAAAGCAAAGTTTCAATCAAGGTGATTCGAAAAGTTGGATATCGACTAGAGGTTTGTGATGCTTAAAAAACTACAGACAAAATTCATTTTGATTTTAATGTCCTTTGTCAGTGTTATCTTATTATCTGTATTTGGTGTAGTTTGTTGCTCAAACTATATTCATGATAAAAAGGATGTTGAGCAAAGTTTAGAAATGGCTTTACGATTAAAGGATAAAGATTTTTCGATTTCATTTGGAAACAGTCGAAATTTTAATGGGAATTCCTTCGTGATTTATACGGATTCAAATTATGAATATATGATCACAAGCCGTTCAGTATGGAATATTTATGCAGAAGATGCGCAAAGCTTAATTGAGAGTGTAAAAAATAAAGACGATATTGGAATTTTGAAAAAACTAGGGTTTGCGTATAAAAAAGAAAAAATTACCAACTATCAAGTGGATGAAAACACAATCATTCCTTCAGGCTATGCCGTAGCCTTTGTGGATGTATCTCATATGCAGTCTTCTTTTCAAAGAATGTTGATTATATCTATTCAAATTGGATCGAGTGTATTACTGGTATTCTTTATACTAAGTTGTATTTTAAGTAAATGGGCACTAAAACCAGTCGAACAGGCATGGGATAAACAGAAACAATTTGTGGCCGATGCCAGTCATGAATTAAAAACGCCATTAACGGTTATTTTAGCGGATAGTGATGTATTAATCAATCATTCAACAGAAACTATCTCTTCACAAAAACAATGGATAGAATCGATTCAAAGCGAAGCGAACCGCATGCGAAAACTTGTAGAGGATATGTTGTTTCTTGCCAAGAATGATGCGAATCGAATTGAAATTTCTATGCAGAATTGTTCGCTTAGTGATATATGTTTTCATTGTGTTTTACCGTTTGAATCCATTGCGTTTGAAAAAGGTATTGATTTAATCGATGAAGTGGAAGAAAATATAGAGGTACATGGTAATGAGTCACAGTTAAAACAATTGATATTAATTTTCTTGGACAATGCGATCAAATATACACCTGCGGGTGGAAAGATTTATTTTAAATTATGTAAGGTACAAAATAAAGCCGTCATAACAATTCGTAATACAGATAGCTATATTCCGCCAGAAGATTTAAAACATGTATTTGAGCGCTTCTATCGTGTTGATAAGTCAAGAAAGTATCAAGGAGGAGCGGGTTTAGGCTTATCCATCGCAAGTCAAATTGCGCAAAGTCATAAAATCAAATTAAGTGTGACAAGTGATGAAAAACAAGGTACAGAATTTACTTTGAATTTCTAGGAGGATAATTATGTTTCAAAAAAGAGTCGATCAAGTGATTGCGAGAATGAAGGCGGATGGGCTTAAACAAATCTTAGTTAGTGAACCATGCAGCATCTATTATTTAACAGGCGTTGATGTAGGTCCAGGAGAAAGATTGTTTGCGCTATACTTGAATGATGAAGGAAGAAAAGTATTATTTTTAAATACATTATTTACGGTTGAACAAAAGGATTGTGAAGAAATTTGGTTTAGTGATACAGACGATTCCACTTCACTTTTAGCTAGTGTTATTGATTCCAGTGAAACGCTAGGTGTTGATAAAGATTGGACAGCACGTTTCTTGATTCCTTTAATGGAAAAGTGCGAAGGATTAAAAGTGGTTCTTGGATCCAAATATGTAGATGATACTCGTGCTATTAAGGATGAAAAAGAAATTGAATGTATGATTGAAAACTCACAGATTAATGATGTTGTGATGGAACGTACAAGAGATTTCATTTCAGAAGGTATGACTGAAAAACAAGTAGAAGCTTTTATTCTTGAACAATATAAATTGCTAGGATGTCAAGACGTATCATTCTCACCTATTTGTTCTTTTGGAGCTAATGGCGCAGATCCTCACCATATGCCAGATGATTCTGTGTTAAAAGCAGGCGAGAGTATTGTCATTGATATTGGGGGAAGAAAAGATCGTTATTGTTCCGATATGACACGTACATATTTCTGTAAAGAAGCAAGTGACGAATATAAAAAGATTCATGATATTGTGCGTGTTGCCAATGAAAAAGCGGAAGAAATCATTCGTCCAGGCGTTCGTCTATGCGATATTGATTTAACGGCTCGTAATTATATTTCTAGCTTTGGTTATGGCGAATACTTTACACATCGCCTAGGACATTTCATTGGTCAAACGGATCATGAATTTGGGGATGTAAGTTCAACCAATACAGAAACTGTAAAACCAGGTATGATTTTCTCAATTGAACCAGGTATCTATTTGCCAGAAAAGATGGGTGTTCGTGTCGAAGATTTGGTTTTAGTTACTGAAGATGGTTGTGTTGTATTAAATAAAGTAGATAAAAAATATGCGATGATTGGTTAATCAATCATCGCATTTTACTATTTACCTAAACAGAATTTAGAAAATAATGTATCCAACAAGTCTTCTCTATGAACTTCACCTAAGATTTCTTTTAAATGATCATGAGCAGCCTGAATGTCAATCTCAATTAAATCAGGTTCTACCATCATATCCATGGCTTCTTTCGCCCTTAACATATCTTCTTTGGCTTGATTTAATAAACCAATTTGACGCTCATTTGAAAGTAGTGGATCTTCCTTTAATAAATCTTCATGATACAAGTTTTCCAAGGCATCAATCAAAGGTTGGATCTCTTTATTGGCAGCCGAAATCCAAATGCCATCCTTATTAGCTTCAGTTTTATCTAACTTATTATAGATAATTAAACGCATCTTATCTTTTGTCAGTTCTAACAATTGTTTATCTTCTTCATCCAACTCTTTTGAACCATCGAAAACTAAAAGAACCAACTTGGCATCTTTTAATTTTTCCTGACTCTTCTCAATACCAATCTGTTCAATCTTATCGTTGGATTCACGAATACCAGCTGTATCAATTAAATTCAATTGAACACTGCCAATATGAATTTGACCCTCCACCAAGTCTCTTGTGGTCCCCGCAATATCTGTAACGATGGCTTTATCTTCTTCAAGAAGTGCATTTAATAAGCTGGATTTACCAACATTTGGCTTACCGACAATGATTGTATCAATACCTTTTTTTAACATTTGCCCCGTCTGTACACGAGCAAGAATATGATCGATTTTATCTAACCAATCATTTGTTTTAGGTAATAAGTCATTTGTCGTTAATTGTTCGACATCTTCATATTCAGGATAATCAATATTCACTTCAATCTGTGCAATAATATCCATTAAATCATCAATCAAAGGCTGTAGTAGCTTTTTTACACTTCCTTTAATTCCATGAATAGCCATACTCGCTGCGGTATTATTACTTGCTTCAATCATATCTTGAACGGCTTCAGCCTGCGATAAATCAATTCTTCCATGATAGAAGGCACGTTGCGTAAATTCTCCCGGTTTTGCCAGATCTGCTCCAGCACTTAATACCATCGATAAGATTTTACGAGTAATAAAAGTACCACCATGACAATTGATTTCGACAATGTCTTCGCGTGTATATGTTTTTGGAGCTCTAAAGATAGAAATTAAAACTTCATCAACAGGATTTTTATCGGTATCTATAATAAAACCATAATGAATGGTATGACTTTTCGCATTCATGATATTACGGTCAAATATTTTTTGCGTGATTTCAATAGCCTTGTCACCACTTAAACGAATGATGGAAATGGCACCATCCTGCAAAGAAGTGGAGATGGCTGCAATTGTATTTTCAAACATTGTTAACATCCTTTCTTTCTTAGTGTATTTTATCATAAAAGATGTATAATGTCTTAGACAGAGGTGTAAACATGAAAGAATATACTAAAAATCAAGTACACGAAGTAGCGTGTGCATTTAATGAACATAAAATTATTGCTCTTCCTACAGATACAGTATATGGAGTTGGAGTAAAATATGGGAATTTAGATGATTTAGAACGATTAAAACGCGCAAAACATCGTCCAGAAACGAAACCAATCCCAATGATGGTTTCAAATGTAGAACAAATGAAGCAAGTTGCGTTAGTGGATGAAAGAATTGAAAAGATTGCGGCTAAGTTTTTACCGGGTGCATTGACACTCGTTGTGAATGTAAAGGACAGTGTAGATTCGGCATACACAAATGGCTTAAGTACAATTGCGATTCGTATTCCCGATGAAAAATTTATATTAGATGTGATTGATGAGTTGAATTGTCCAATCTTGGTCACAAGTGCCAATCAGTCTGGAGAAAAAACAGCACTTACAAGTGATGATGTGTATGAACAGCTTCCAAAAATTGATGGTATTGTACTTGGAACGTGTAAAGCGTTACAGGCAAGTACGATTGTTGACTGTACAAAAGAAAAGTTACAAATCTTAAGACCTGGACCTATTTCTTTAGAAGAACTAGAATCCGTATTATAGAAAAAACACCCAGAACCTATGTTGTAGGGCATAGGCCAGGGTGCATACGAACACATCTAGAAGTAGTATGCTTCTAGCAGTTCATCTAGTATGTTACTCTGAATTGGATAAGATTCAATGTTTTGGGTTTAAATTTAAACATATGTTAAAACTTGTCAAAATGAGGGGTGTTGATTATAATACTATGTATGACAGAAGAAGAAATGATTAGACAAATTGCCGAGCCTATACTTAAACAATTGGAAAAAATCGAAAAGGAACTTGGAAATCATCGTATGCCGCAGCTTCCGCAAATTAAATTTGTGAAGGAATCTGAAATGGGAGATGGTCCTTTTATGATAGGTGACATTGAGGTTACAGATGAGCTTCTAGAAAAAGTAGAGGCGTATATCCAGGAAGAAATCGAAATGATGCATAAGCCAACGGTACTACATTAAAAAGCCACAAATTTAAAAAAATACTTGCATTTTATTTTATGTTAGTGTATTATATGTGAGCACGTTGGAAATGCGGGTGTGGCGAAATTGGCAGACGCACCAGACTTAGGATCTGGCGCCTTCGGCGTGGGGGTTCGAGTCCCTTCACCCGCACCACTTGTAAATGTAGACAATTACTTCGGTAGTTGTCTTTTTTTGTTTTATGTTATAATTTTTGTATGGAAATTTGTGTATATTATGAAAAAATAAATGATGAAAGTATTTGTATAAGAAGAGTGTATGCATCCAGTCCGATTGTTGAAATACCTGAAGTGATAGATGGATATATTGTTCGTGAAATTGGAAATTATTGTTTTTCATCAAAAGAAGTCGATTTATCTAAAAAAGTTTTAAGTTGTGAAATTCCATCTTATTATCATGAGTGTAGTGGTAGTGATGTTGAAAGTGTTAAACTTCCTAGAACTTTAAAAAAACTTGGCGATTATGCATTCTATAATTGTCGAAAGTTAAAAGAAGTATTTGTACCTTCTAGTTTAATGTGTATTGGCAGTGATGTATTTATGAATTGTTTAAGACTCAATCATATTTATTATGATTGTTCAATTTTTGATGTTACTTTCTTGAAACAAATCTTAACGCAAATCACATGGGATGTAGAAGTTCACTTTTTAGATAGTTCTATATTCTATCCAGAATACAACGGGGGTTATGATGAAGTGGGCCCTGCTCATATCTTTGCCCTGAATATTGAAGGGGAAGGTTTTCGCATGCGTCAATGTTTTAAAGAGGGGAAAATCGATTTTGATGGATATGATGCTTGTTTTGAAAAGCTATGTGCTGAAGAAAGTGAATCTTGTATCTTTCATGTAGCGATTCTTCGCTTTATGATGGGATCCGAACAATACGTTCCTTATTTAAGGGCACATGATTTGACTTCTTATTTACATGTATATAAAGATATATGTGCTATGGTAGAGAAATTGTTAAAAAAAGAGTGTCTTGGTCAATCCGATCTAGATCGATTGATTTTTATGGAAAAGGATTTAGAAACTCGTACTCTATTGATGGAATTAAAGAATAAGATGTTTAAATCATCATCGATATATTCTTTTGAGGATTTTTAATGCGACAAAGTGAATGGGAAAAAGAAAAGGCGATTCATATCTTAGAATTAGTTCGATCCGAACTCTATATGGATATGCCACATTTTTTAACTGCTTTAAATACGCTGGTGTTGAAGGAAGACGAGCGTGTAGCTGTATGTGCGACAAATGGCGTGTATTTTTACTATAATCCATTAAAGATTATTGATTTATTTCAGAAGAATGCAGTGTTTTTAAATCGTAGTTTTTTACATAGTGTTCTGCATTATTTATATAGCCATATTTGGCTTAGAAAAAATCGTGTTGAATTTATTTGGAATGTAGCTTGCGATATTATCGTGGAGTATACATTGGATTCAATGCATAAAAAGAGTGTTTCGCGAATCTTGTCATATGTTCGAAAAGATGTATATCGTGAAATTGAAAGTTTGACGGGTATCAGCTGTATAACTGTATATGAATGGCTTTGTACACGTGGCGATATTCAAGATTTATATTATGAATTTGTGGTGGATGATCATGCTTCATGGCCTAAAGAGCAAGATGACAAAATTCCTCAATCTTCTTCTGTTCAAAAAAAGTGGCAGAGTGTTGCCAAACAAACATTGTTTGATCATAAACAAAAAGGGAAAGATAATGAGGATGGGGATGCCTTTCTTGTGTCGAATTTACAGGCAAAGAAATCGAAATACTCGTTTTCTCAGTTTTTAAAACGATTTAGTATTGTGAAAGAAGAAATGCAAATAGATTTGGATGAATTTGATTTGTCTTATTACACATATGGAATGTCTATTTATAAAAATATGCCATTGATTGAACCTTTGGAGACAAAAGAAGTTAAAAAAATCTATGAGTTTGTGATTGTACTCGATACGAGTTATTCTATCAATGAAAATCTTGCGAAGCGTTTTATATCCAATACATATAGTATTTTAAGCACTTCAAATATGTTTTATAAATCGTGCAAGGTGCATATTATTCAATGTGATGATAGGATTCGCAAAGACGATGTTATCTCAAATCAAAATGAAATGGACCGTTTATTGAATTCATTTACTCTAGTGGGTAAAGGCAACACCGATTTTAGACCGGTATTTAGTTATGTGAATGATTTGATCAATCAAAAAGTTTTTCAAAATCTTTGTGGTCTGCTCTATTTTACGGATGGCAAAGGAATCTATCCTAAAAAGAGTCCGGCCTATAAAACGGCTTTTATTTATTTAGAGGATTATGATCAAAGTAAAGTGCCTTCATGGGCCATTCAATATAGATTGGAAGAAAAGTTATGAATATATTACAGGCAAAAAATGAAATAAAAAATACTGTACAGGCATATTTATCGAAGAATTCGTTTGGTGAATATGAGATTGAAGCGAAGAATCAACGACCATTATTGTTGATTGGTCCTCCTGGTATTGGTAAAACACAGATTATGGAACAAATCGCAAAGGAATGTCAAATTGGACTTGTCAGCTATACAATTACGCATCATACACGTCAAAGTGCTGTGGGCCTTCCTTTTATTCAAGAAAAGGAATTTCAAGGAAAGACATACTCGATTACGGAATACACAATGAGTGAGATCATTGCGAGTGTTTATTCAAAAATGGAAGATACAGGATTAAAAGAGGGTATCTTATTTATTGATGAAATCAATTGTGTATCGGAAACATTAGCACCTACGATGTTGCAGTTTCTGCAAAATAAAACCTTTGGAAATCAGAAGGTTCCTTGTGGCTGGATCATTGTAGCAGCAGGAAATCCGAGTGAATATAATAAATCGGTTCGTGATTTTGATGTCGTGACAATGGATCGTATTCGTTATATTCATGTGGAAACGGATTACTATGTATGGAAAGAGTATGCAATTTCAAAACATATACATCCGATGATCTTAAGCTATTTGGAATTAAAGCCCAATCATTTCTATACTGTTTCAACAAGTGTAGATGGTATGGAATTTGTGACGGCAAGAGGCTGGGAAGATTTATCTTATTTACTCTATACCTATGAAAAGATGCATCTAGAAATCTCTCAAGATACGATTTATGAATATCTGCATCATGAAGATATTGCCGAAGATGTTTTCGCCTATTATTTGGTGTATAAAAAATATCAGGATGATTATGGCATTGACGATATCTTAAATGGAAATGTATCAAGCACGATCTACGCTCGATTGTTTAATGCCGATTTTGATGAAAGAGTCTCTGTTGTTAATTTGGTGATGGATGGTTTACTACGACAAGTGAATGTATATTCTTTTGAAAAACATTGTACAGATCTTTGGTTTAGTTTCTTGAAAGAATATCGCAAAGATATGGATTCTTCTTATTTGGACCATACAAAGGCATTCATGTCAAATTATCGTGATCAATTGCAGACAGAATTATTAAGTGTTTCACAAAAACATGAATATGAATTTGTGTTAAATAACATACAAAAAGTAATGGTGGATGAAAGCCTAGATCCAAAGTCTCGTTTTGATTCTTGTACAAAGCCTTTCTTTGAACAAAAGGAAAAAATGGAAAAGTTGGATAGTCAATTGAAGTTGGAGATTGAAAATGCGTTTGAATTTATGGAAAATGCATTTAAGAATGGTCAGGAAATGACAATATTTGTAACGAATCTAACAATGTCGAGTGAAATGGCTCTCTATTTAAGTTCACATACGATTGATATATATGAAAAGTATAAACAACTCTTGTTGATAGGAACACAAAAGGCAAGATTATTAGATGAATTAGCGCATTAAAAGGAGAAGAGCATGAATTATTCAGACTTGAAATATGATATAGAAGAATTTGAATCGGACCAAGACAAAAAACTTCTACAACCACCTTTGGTTAAAGCTGCTATGCGAAAAGATTCCATAGAACTTCCTAAAAATTTTGACGCATTATCCATTCATTCTAACTTTCTAGATATTATCAATACACGTCATAGTAGTCGTGTATATACGCAAGAGCCCATGTCTTTGTTGGAACTTTCTTATATGCTTTGGACTTGCCAAGGTGTTAAACAAATTCGTGGTAAGAAATATGCGACTTTGCGTACAGTACCATCTGGAGGAGCTAGACATGGTTTTGAACTTTATTTTGTATGTCAAAATGTAGAAGGGTTAACCCCTGGAACCTATCATTATTTGCCTATGGAACATCGTATTGAGTTTTTAAATCCAATTGAAAAGGTAAGTGATGTTTTGGCATCTTCCTTATGTGATCAATTATGGGCTTTAAAAGCCAATGTGATTTTCTATTTCAGCTATATTCCATATCGTACCGAATGGCGCTATGGACATCTTGCACATCGAATAGCGTTAGTGGATTTAGGTCATGTTGGAGAAAATATATATTTGGCAAGCACAAGTATTGGTTTAGGAACTTGTGGAATTGGAGCGTGTGTGACAAGGATTTGTGATGAAATGTTTGAATTGGAAGGCAAAAATGAATTTATTATTTATGCGCAGCCGATTGGAAAGGTGAATAAAGAGGATTTTGTGAAAGAAAAATCTTTTTATGAATTTGTTGAAAAAGAAGGCTTATAATGTGTTAAAATAGATTCGAACTAAGGAAAATATGTTATGAGTAAAAATGATAAGAATATAGATGCTTATTCAAAAGCACTTTTAGATAAAAAAACAGAATATAACGATGAATTAAAAAAGCCTAAAGAGGTTCATCAGATGTCTGAAGCAGAAAGAAGACAGGCTGAAAAGACAATGTCTTCAGCTTTAGATATGCTTCGTAAAGAGCGTGGTCAAAAAACAATTGCGGAAGAAGAACAGTTTTATCAGGAGCATAAAGATGATTTAAAAGACATGGATGATGATTTTACAACTTCTTCGATTGAAAAGGAACAATCCAATGAGGCATTAGATCTTGTGCATGCGATGTTGCAGGATATGTCAAATGAGGGTGACGAAGATGAAGAGGTAGTTATCCAAAAGGAAAAGAAGCCAAAAGAAAAGAAAGAAAAAAAGGAACATAAACCAAAAGAAAAGAAGTCTAAGAATAAACAAGTCAAAGAAAAGAAACCGATGAAGAAGGTTACAAAAATTGTGTTATGCGTAATCTTAGTAGGCTTGGTTGCCTTAGGTGGATATGCATATAAGGTTTTGGTGTATAATCCACAAAATATTGTTTCTGAAACGCAACAAAAAACATATGATAAATTAGTGTCTTATGCGGATGAGTATGGAGACAATATGATGTCAGATGCTGAGAAATTAGAGCTTCTAGATTTGGATAAAGATTATCAAAAGCTTTTGGATAAACAAAAGACTTCAATCAATGAATATTTTAAAGAACAGACTGGCAAAACATATAAGGCTTTGTTGAAAGATATGAAGCAGCTTCATCAAGATAAAGAAGAAGTTAAACTTCCTGCTTATCAACAAATTGTTGATTTATTAAATGGTTGGGAATCAAAATCCGATGAAGAAAAGATGGCTGTAGCCGACATGCAGTCTACATATAGTTCATTGTCTAAAAATTTAAAAGATGAAGTGGATACTTTATCAAAATCAAAGACAGGCAAAGACTTTATTGATCTATGTAAAGAACAGGGTGAATTAAAGGCGGCTGCCGAGGAAAAGGCTCGTCAGGAAGAAGAAGCTAAAAAAGCAGAGAATGAAAAGAAGGTTAAAGAATATCAAACAAGCTTGAATAGTTTGCAGCAAGACTACAATACGTATGCACAATATGCACAGAGTCTAGAGTCTGATTTGGCATATGCGCAACAAAATGGAGAAGATACTGCAGATATTCAATCTCAGATTGATACAAATAATCAGATGTTGTCTTCTTTGCAGCAACAAATCACATATTATCAACAACAGATTTCTGCTTTACAATCTTAAAAAATAAGACTATTCTAATAGGGTAGTCTTTATGCCGACTTAGCACAGTGGTAGTGCAACGCACTCGTAACGCGTAGGTCATTGGTTCAAATCCGATAGTCGGCACCATGTTTTGAAATTAAGCTGGTTCAACCAGCTATTTTTTTTGAAGGGAGGATCTATGAATTTAGATGAAAAAATGATTTTATTGGCCACTGCCTTTCTGTTTTTGCCCTATCAAATCGCAAGTGTAGCAGTCGCATGCGTTTTAATACAAGCATTATGCCGACATAAATTGGTGGATGCCATAAAGAATCAAACGGGCGCAATTTTCTTTTATAGCTTTATCGTATTGGAATTTATTGTCTCCATCTTCCATTCGAACTGGACAGGTTTTGGTAATACATGGTTATTTGTGTTGATCGGTTTATATGGAGCCTATTATCGTAGAAGTATCACAAAAAATACATTTGAAAAGATGTGTGATCTTATTATTATTTTATCGGTATTTGCGGCTATCTACGGTTTGTATCAGTTTAATCAGATTTCCCTTGCGAATGGACGAACATTTTTAGAATTCCATATCTTCAATTCACCAAAACGAAGAATTACTTCGACATTTATGAATGCGAATATCTATGCGATGGTCATTGATTTTGTATGTGTGATGTGTATGTATCGTTTTGTGAAAAACGACAATATTCTTTGTAAGATTGGTTATTTTATAATTGCACTGTTTAATTTCTTTGTTCTATATTTAACGGGATCTAGAACTGCATTATTACCATTTGCACTAATCTTTCCTATCTTTCTTTATTGTGTGCGATGGAAAAAACTATTTATCACATCCATTGTATTCGAACTTGGTATATGTGGTTTAGTATTCTTAAAACCAACGTTGATTCCAAGAATCAGTGATATGTCAACTTTTGCCTCTCGCATTAAGATTTGGAAGACAGCATTTATGTGTATTTCAATGTATCCATTCTTTGGATGGGGTCCGCAGACATATCAGAAGTTTTATCCATTAGTACATGGTCATAAGGCACCTCATGCCCATAATATTTATATTGATTCCATTTTGTCGTATGGAGTTGTTGGAACAGTAGTGCTTCTGGCATATACATTTGTGCTAAATAAGGAAATCTTTACTTCGAATACAAGAAAAGAAAATCCTGCACTATTTGGCATGATGATGTGTTTTATTGCGATCGTGTTGATATATGGATTGTTGGATTGTACATTAAATATTGTCGCAACAGGAACTTTATGTTTTATCATTTTAAATAGTGCTTGCATGTACTTAGAAAAATAAATACAATAATTTTAGAAGACAGACAGTAGAAGGAGTTTTATGAAATGTATATCTCTTTTTGTCTGTTTTTTTATTAGTTTACAATCGATGATCGTGCCCAGTTATGAAGTTTTAATTTCAAATATAGAATCCAAAGTCGATACAATTCATGAAGATAGAGCTAGTTTTTTATCTTTAAAATGTAGGGATATTGCGATGGATGTTACATCTAAAAAAACGGATTTACGGATTGAAATGGATAAACAAGAAAAGTGTGTGGATGAGCTTGAACGTAGGTATAAACATAAAAAGAATTATTATGAATTGAAAAAAATGGAATATGGCTTGGAATTACAAACGATTCAAAGAAACAACTCCATTTTGTATCCATATAAGATTCAAAAGAATTTGGCGTTGTACTTTGATGAATATAGAAATGTTGAAGTAGAATATTTGAAACATAAAAAACAGTTCGATAAGAATCAAAATACGTTATTGTTATATGATGAATATCTTGAGAGATTATCGAATTGTCAAAGTCGTTTATTAAAACGGTTTTCACATTTAGCACAAATCAATGAATCTGGGCAACATAATGAAGATTCTATGATTTCAGGAACTGAGCATTTGCCTGATTTTGGTGGTTATGAATCATGGCAACAAAATGGTATGTCTTGTTTGGTGGATGGAAATTATGAAATTGATTCGTACAGTTCTTTTTGGCAAAATCCAGTTGAAAATGGTACAATCAGTGCTGGATGCTGGTCCTATCCGGATGGAGGTCTTCATTTAGGTTTGGATATCGCAAGTGCCATGTATAGTGATGTGTTAGCGGTTGCCAATGGGATTGTCTTGTATGCCCATGCACCAGTGGATTCGAATAATGGATATTTAGGAAACTGGTGTGGATGGCCAAATGGTGGTGGCAATACCATTTGTATGGTGGTTGCCGTAAATGATAGACTTTATGCGATTAGTTATGCGCATTTATCCAATGAAATCTATGTGACAAGTGGCCAGCAAGTCAGTCAAGGTACAGTTATAGCGAAAAGTGGGAACAGTGGCAATTCAACGGGGCCTCATACGCATGTAGAGGTGTTTGAATTAAAACAGGATCTCAATTCGATCGTAGAATATTTTAGAAACAGCGGTGCTGATTTTTCTTTTGGATGTGGCTATAGTGAGGCTGCAACATGCTCAGGCTATGCATGTCGCATTGATCCTGAGACCGTTTTGGAGGGTGTATGAGTCAAGAAATGTATTTTTCTCGCATGCAGAAATTATTAAAAGATGAATATAATGCCTATATTGAATCTTTATCGAAACCTTTATATCGTGGTATGCGTATAAATTTAAAAAAGGCAGAATTGGATGAATTTGATCATTTGGATCATCCAAGTCAATTTTGTAAGGAAAGTTATTATGTAGATAAGCCGTTGGGAAATCATCCTTTCCATATTTGTGGTTGTTTTTATCTGCAAGAACCAAGTGCTTCAAGCGCTGTTGAAATCTTGGATGTACAAGAAGATGATTATGTATTGGATTTATGTGCAGCACCAGGTGGAAAGAGTACGCAGATCGCATCACATTTAAAAAGTGGATATCTAGTATCAAATGAAATTGATGCGAAGCGTGCCCAAATCCTTTTGTCTAATATTGAGCGTATGGGTGTGAAAAATGTGGCAGTAACCAATACAAGTGTAGATAAGCTTACGAAGGTGTTTGATGCTTGTTTTGACAAAATTTTAGTGGATGCCCCTTGTAGTGGTGAGGGAATGATCAAAAAACATGATATTGCCCTAAATAATTGGAGCATTGAAAATATTGAACTTTGTGCGACTCGTCAAAAAGAAATATTAGAACATGCCTATTCTATGTTGAAACCGGGTGGTACTTTGGTGTATTCAACTTGCACATATGCTTTAGAAGAAGATGAAGATGTTGTCTTAGATTTTTTAGAAAAACATGCGGATATGGTCTTGGTGGATCCTGAAGTTTCGTGGGGAAGAAAAGGGTTTAAAGACTTGAATGTGCGGCGTATCTTTCCAATGGATGGTGGTGAGGGTCATTTCATTGCGAAATTCAAGAAACAATCAGGTGTTGCAGGTAAACTTCCAGCTTTAAAATCAAAAAAAATAGATAAGATTACTGAGAAATTTTTGAAGGAACAATTGAATACATTGCCAAACTATTACTATATAGATAAGGATAGAGTATATGGAATGGATGTTCCGTTTGTGGATTTTAAAAAGGTAAAAGTATTACGTCAAGGCGTATATTTGGGGGATGTCATTAAGAATCGTTTTGAGCCAAGTCATTCTTTTTATATGGTTGCAGATTTTGACTATAAAAGAAAAGTGGATGTAACTCTAGAAGAAATGGACCTTTTTATGCATGGTGAAGTTTTACAAAAGGAATGCGAAAAAGGGTATGTGGCTGTATGTTTTAAGGGGCATCCGTTTGGCTTTGGCAAGAGTGATGGAAAACAAATCAAAAACAAGATTCCTAAAGGACTTCGTTTATTGCCAAATTCACATGTAAATATAGACTAAAAAAGCCAGGAAATTTATTCCTGGCAATTTTTTGCGATTTCTTTTGCGACATTAAAATAGTCTTCTAATTGATCATCACTTGGTGTGTAGCATTGATTGATCACATCGTGGCATGATTCGATTCCAGATTGTTGTATTCTTGTATCGATTTCTTTGGCGACTTGGTTAAACCATCCGTATGCGGCAAAGGCCAACCCTTTTTTGTTTTTAAATTTACATGGACGAATGTGTTCAAGGAAAGCGGCTACGCTTGGTGCCATGACATTGTTGTAGGTTCCTGATCCAATACATACAACTTTGGCATCCATGATTTCACGCATCACAATACTTGATTTTGTATCCGATAATTTATAGACTTTTACATCCATACCAGCATCGCTGAATCCTTCGGCTAAGCTTTCGGCAATCTGTTGCGTATGTTTCCATACAGATTCATATACAATTACGGCTTTATTTTCTACTTTTTGAGCAGCGATACCTTTATATGTTTCAATAATATCTGCAATATAGTCTTTCCAGATAATACCATGTGCCGGCATGATATATTCAATGTCTAAATTCATGCCTAGAATTAGGTTTAATTTAGCTTGCACTGGTGTTGTATATGGTAAAACAATGCTCGCAAAGTATTCTTTAGCTTGTTTTAAACAATACGCTTTATCCAATCCTTCATCGGTTAGATTAAAGTTTACAATGTGCTGTCCAAAGGCATCGTTTGAGAATACAGTTTTTAACTGTGGACAATATGTCAACATGTTGTCTGGCCAGTGAATCATCTGCATTTCGACAAAGACAAAGTCATATTTTCCTGTGTTGATTGTATCATTTGTCTTTACGACCTGATATGGAACTTGGTCAAAGTATTGTTCAATCATATTCTTCTTTCCAGAAATAGATGCGTAAACTTTTGCGTTTGGATATTTGGCATATACTTTTTTAAATCCACCCGAATGATCTGGTTCTGTATGTTGAACAACAATATTGTCAATTTCTCTTCCTTGAAGTACGGATTCAACTCTTTCCAATAGTTCTTCTGTGAATTCTTCTTCGACTGTATCAAAAAGTGTGACTTCATCATCTACAACTAAGTAGGCATTATATGTACACCCTTCATCAATTGGATATAAATCACCATGGAAGTGGCGGTTATTTAAGTCTCTAACCCCAACCCAGTACACGTTATCTATAATTTTTTTAGCTCTTTTCATTTTTGTTCACCTCTTCCTCTATTTTAGAATTATTTAGAGAATATGTCTATTCATTTGCATCTTTTATATTTTTTGAATAAAAATTATAAAAAGTCAACTAAAAAGTGTAAGTGTTTTCTTTTATAAAGAGTATAATAATAGTTAGGAGGAATTGTCGATATGATTATTCAAAGTAAAAGAATTTGGGTCGTAAATACATGGTTGGCAGCCCAAGTTGAAGTAGAAGAAGGAAAGATTGTAAATATCTATCCATATGGAGAAAAAGATGTAGATGAAGATTATGGAGATAAGAGAATTGTCCCAGGATTTATCGATGTGCACACACATGGTGCTTATGGATTTGATACAAATGATGCGAATGAAGAAGGTCTTCGTAACTGGATGAAAAACATTGTTAAGGAAGGTGTTACAGGTATTCTTCCAACAACAATCACACAGTCTGAAGAAGTTTTGACAAATGCGGTTAAAAATGTTGCGAAAGTTGTTGAAGAAGGGTATGAAGGTGCAGAAATTTTAGGTATTCACTTTGAAGGACCTTATTTGGATCAAGTATATAAGGGAGCACAACCTGAACAGTATTGTGTAAAACCAGATCTTGAACAATTCAAACGTTACTTGGCAGCTTCTAATAATTTAATTAAAATTGTGACTATGGCTTGTGAACACGATGATAACTTTGAATTAACTAAGTTCTTACGTGCAAATGGAATTGTATGTAGTCAAGGTCACTCAGGAGCTACTTTTGAACAGGCTCGTTTAGCCATTGCGAATGGTGCAAACTCAATGACTCACGTATTCAATGGTATGACTAAATTCCATCACCGTGAACCAGGATTAGTTGGTGCTGCCATGCGTTATAGAGATGTATATGGTGAAATTATCTGTGATGGAAACCACTCAACTTATGAAGCATTAAATGATTACTTTACAGCTAAAGGGCCAGATCACTGCATTATGATTACAGATTCATTAATGGTTAAGGGTCTTCCTGTTGGTACAAAAGTATTGTTTGGTGGAAACGAAATCGAATTATATCCAGATGGAAGTGCACACTTAACAGATACGAAAGGTCTTGCAGGATCTACATTGCATGTCAATAATGGACTTCGTATTTTAGTAGAAAAAGCAATGGTTCCTTGGCAAACAGCTATCAATGCTTGTACATTGAACCCAGCTCGTATGTTGAATGTAGACGATCGTAAAGGATCGATTCAAACTGGAAAAGATGCAGATTTAGTTGTATTAAATGATGACTATTCTGTTGAAATGACTTATACAAAGGGAACAAAAGCGTTCTAACAAGAAAAGCACATTGATAATCAATTTTTCAATGTGCTTTTATAATGTTTTTGACATGTATATCGGATTCTAATTTATCGTCTGTAATGATCATGTCAAAATCATCAATATTGGCTATTTTTGACATATACTTCTTATGAAATTTTGTATGGTCTACCATACAAATTTTTTTATTGGAAGAATCAAGAATCGCTTTTTTAACTAAAGCATCACTCATGCTGGGAATGGATACGCCATAGTCTAAGTCAAGGCCTAATACGGAGATAAAGGCTTTATCAATATAATAGTTTTGAAAGAATTGGATGGTGCTTTCAGATAGAGCTGCCTGGGTTACAGGATTATAGACGCCTGGAGCCATAATGATTTTTGCCTTGGTATTTCGATCTACATATTGAAGAATTTTCCAAAAATTTGTAAAGATTGTGATTTTTTTATGGTGTATACGTTTAAAGAGCTCAAGGCAGGTTGTACCACAATCTAAATAGATAGAATCTCCATCTTGAATGAGTGTACTGGCGTAAATCGCGATCTCTTTTTTATCCGATTGTGACATACCTTCTTTGATTTCAAAGGAAGGCTCAGTTGAACTAGACTCATTGAGTGTGGCTCCTCCATAGCTCTTTGTGGCGAGTCCTTGGTTTTCTAGACTATCTAAATCTCTTCGTATGGTCATTAAGGAAACGGAGTATACTTTTGCGAGTTCACTTACTTGTACGGTTTTATCTTTTTTTAGTTTTTCATAGATTTCATATCTTCGTTGTGTTGTGTTCATATTTTTATTAAAGCACAAAAAAGAACATAAAGAAACATGTTTTTTTGTGTTCTTTTGAAATAATTTGTTTGATGTGAAAAGGTTATTGAATCAAAATTTTTCTAGTGTTAGGATACAGATGAACTTAAGGAGGATCCATCATGGAATTAATTATCGATTCATCAAATATTGAACAAATTAAAGAACTAAATGAATTATTAACAATTACGGGTGTTACGACAAACCCTACAATATTAACGAAATCAAATAGAGAAGCAATGGATGTAGTAAAAGATCTTTGTGAGGTGTTGAGCGAAGATCAATTGTTATTTATTCAAACGGTACAAACTTCTTTTGAAGGAATTATGGAAGAGGCAAAAATGATTTCTTCCATTCGTAATAAAAATATGTATGTAAAGATTCCGGTTACACATGAGGGTTTAAGAGCTATTAAAGAATGTAAAAAATTAGGAATTCACACATTGGCTACTGCCATTTATACAGCGGATCAGGCTTTTTTAGCTGCAATGAATGGGGCTGAATATTTAGCACCTTATACAAATCGTATGTGTAATTATGGAGATGGTGTTCAGGATGTGAAAGACTTGATTGAAATGTTGAGAGTGAATCATATGCCAGCTAAAGTGATTGCGGCAAGCTTTAAAAATACATATCAAGTACATGAATTGATTAAGGCTGGAATTCAAGCTGTAACTGTTCCTTGTGATGTTTTATATCAAATGATCGATCATCCAGGAACAAAGATTGCGGTGGGTGAATTTAGCGTAAATTGGCAAAGAGCTTATAATCGTAATACATTGGAAGGCGCTGTAACGGATAAAGAAGTTTCAGCTTAATAAAAAAGGACCGAATATTCAAGATTTAAAAATCTG
>ENA-ORVB01000600-ORVB01000600.1-human-gut-metagenome-genome-assembly--contig:-NODE-600-length-28936-cov-2.90797_pt1 | contig 28936 bp, 25 predicted proteins | sample MGYA00242090_ERZ509231 | MGnify/ENA primary metagenome ERZ509231 (study PRJEB26280, sample SAMEA2338798) | human gut metagenome | biome: human gut; feature: human-associated habitat; material: faeces...
CATCCAATGTCTTCTGCTGCATGCTCTGCGGATTGATGGAAATCCTGGTAATGCCGTGGCTCTTTATGACCTTTAATTTTTCTTCTGTTATGCTGTCTGGTCTTCCTGCTTCTACAGTATACTCCAACAGATGTTCTCTCGAAAATTTCTCATCAATCCATCCCATCAGTCGTTCCAGCTGCTCTGCCGTCAGAGTAGTCGGTGTACCTCCGCCGATGTAGATTGTATTCAGCTTTTTATTTTTTGAACGCTCTGCGATAAATTCCAACTCTTTACAAAGTGTATCTACATAAACATCTACTTTTTCTTTCCAGCGATCCAGCGGTCCGGAACTGAAAGAACAATAAGAACAGACCGACGGACAGAACGGGATTCCTACATACAAGCTGTACCCATCTCCATAATCCAGTTCTTCCAGAATCTTCCGCTCCCTCTCGGCAATCTCCCATGCAAGCACTGCCTTTTCTTTTCTTACTCTTGCGCTTTCCCATGCCCATCTGATATAATCTTCTTTTTTCCAGCCAGCTTCCAGCTTCTGCATAGCAAGCTTGGTCGGACGTACGCCTGTAAGCACTCCCCATGCAAGTGGTTCTCCGGTGATCTTCTCCAGTTGGTCATACAGATTCAGGTCTGTCTGCCGTTTTTTCTCCGTTTGCAGATTCTCCGTTTCTGCAAAAATTTCCTGACCATCCGGTAATTGTACCGTTACATAATTAGAGGCTTCTTCATCCGTCTTGCAGGATACTTCCTGCGACGGATAAAAAGCCTTTAATATATGATACGCATTATAAGTATAAGACTCGCTTTTACATATAATCTGAATCATTTTAATTCTCCATTCTGTTTTTTATCACTGTCTTTTGCCAACATTCATTATATAAATGGATTGTGGAGTTTTTCATAACCAATCGTCGTTTCTTCCATATGCCCCGGATATACATGTGTCTCTTCCGGCAATACCAACAGTTTCTCCTTTACAGAACGAACCAGTGCCGATGCGCTTCCGCCCGGGAAGTCTGAACGGCCAACCGATGTCTGGAATAATGTATCACCGCTAAAGAGAACGCCTTCCTGTTCCATATAATAACAGCATCCACCCGGTGTATGTCCCGGTGTATGGATCACACGGAACTGAAAACCTGCAATTTCCAGCTGTTGCCCATCACTGACCGGAACCGCCTCCTCAAACCGGTATCCTCCACGCACATATGTAGAAGACAGATTACTTTCACCGTCCGTCATCATCGGAAGGTCCGCTTCTTCTACATATACCGGAACTTTTACATCTTCCATCACATCAGAAAGTCCCATAATATGGTCAAAATGTGCATGTGTCAAAAGCACCGCTTTCAGTTTCAGTCCCTGCTCCTTTACCGCATTCTTTACCTTCGCCGGATAAGCTCCCGGATCAACCATGACCGACTCTTTTGTCTCTTCGTTGATCACCAGATAACAATTCGTACCAATCATTCCAACCACGTATTTTTTTATCTTCATACTTTTATCCTGTTGCCCTTTCTATATCAATGATTCCGGAAAGCTGCTGCAATTTCTTCACGATACGCTCCAGTTCTTCACGGCCGTGAACGATAAATCCCATCTCAATTGTTGCTGTTCCTTTCTTGCTGGTACGGACATTCATAGATTTGACATCCACATTTTCTTCTGTGAAAATTCTGGAAATTTCCATCAGAAGTCCCTGCTGATCATTGGCATACATCTTGATCTCTGCAAGATACTGACCTCCTGATTTTTCTGTCACTTCCGTCTCCCACTCTGCCGGAATCAATCTTGCGCGTTCCGCTTCGGACAGATGTATCATATTGATACAGTCTGTACGGTGAATGGACAGACCTCTTCCACGGGTAACGAATCCGACAATCTCATCTCCCGGTACCGGATTACAGCATCTGGAAAAACGGACCGCCATATCATCAATCCCCTTGACTACAATACCGCTCTTGGACTTGGCAATATGCACCTTATTCTTTGCAGCCTCAGCCACTCTCTCCAGAACAACTTCATCCGTAATTGCCTGTCTGTGATCTTTTCCATACTCTTCTGCAAGCCGGTTTACTACCTGTCCTTCTTTTAATCCTCCGTGACCGATTGCCGCCAGCACAGATTCCCAGTCTTTGAATCCATATTTTTTCTGCACGATCTCCTGGTACTTCGGCTGAATAATATTTGTAAGATTGATACTCTTTGCCTTGCAGTATGTAGCGATCATATCCTTTCCACGGATGATATTACTTTCTTTGAATTCTTTTTTAAACCACTGGTTGATCTTGTTCTTTGCCTGTGTACTTTTTACAATATTCAGCCAGTCCCTGCTTGGGCCCTTGGAATTCTGTGAAGTCAGGATCTCAATTCGATCCCCGTTCTGAATTTTATAATCGATATTGACCAGTTTTCCGTTCACTCTGGCTCCAACCATCTTATTTCCAACTGCACTATGGATCGCATAAGCAAAGTCGATCGGCGTCGAACCATTCGGCAGGTTCTTGACATCTCCCTGCGGTGTAAAGCAATACACATCTTCTGCAAACAGATCAAGGTCACCTTTGATCAGATTCAGGAATTCCCGGTTATCCGACATGTCTCTCTGCCACTCCAAGATCTGGCGCAGCCAGCTTAACTTCTCTTCTTCCTGTGCTTCAACACTCTTCTTACCGTCATTCGACTCTTTATATTTCCAATGTGCCGCAATACCATATTCCGCTGTCTTATGCATCTCTTCTGTACGAATCTGGATCTCGAACGGCTGTCCGACCGAACTCATCAGCGTTGTATGCAGTGACTGGTACATATTCGGTTTTGGCATTGCAATATAATCTTTAAATCGTCCCGGGATCGGCGTATACATCTCATGGATCACACCGAGTGCCGCATAGCAGTCCTTTACAGATTCTACGATAATACGGACTGCAAACAGATCATAGATCTGATCTACCGTCTTATCCTGATTGACCATCTTTTTATAAATGCTGAAGAAATGTTTGACACGCCCGTTGACTTCTGCTTTGATGCCCGCATTCTTCATATGTGTCGACACTTCATCTACAATCTGCTCTACAAATTCTTCCCGCTCAGTCTTTCTGGCATTGATCTGATTCACCAGATCATAGAACACTTCCGGCTGTGAATACTTAAGTGCCAGATCATCCAGTTCTGTCTTGATCTTGGAAATTCCAAGACGCTGTGCGATCGGTGCGTAAATGTCCATCGTCTCTTTTGCTTTTTCTTTCTGTTTCGCCGGTGTCATAAACTGCAGTGTACGCATATTATGCAGACGGTCTGCAAGTTTGATGATGATGACTCGGATGTCCTTTGCCATTGCCAGGAACATCTTTCTTAAATTTTCTGCCTGTACCTCCAGTTTATCCGAAGAATAAGAAAGTCTTCCCAGCTTGGTAACTCCATCTACCAGAAGTGCTACTTCTGCTCCGAATTCCTTTCGGATATCTTCTTCCGTAAACTTTGTATCTTCAACCACATCGTGCAGCATTCCTGCAGCGATCGTCTCTTTATCCATCTCAAGATCTGCCAGAATGATCGCTACCCATAACGGATGGATGATATATGGCTCTCCGGATTTTCTGCGCTGATCTCCATGTGCTTCAACTGCCAGCTTATAAGCTTTCTCAATCAGGGAAACATCTGTGGACGGATGATACTTTCGGATACGGGCAATCAACATGCCATACAACCGGTCCGGATCTTCATAATCTTCCTGCGATTTCACCGCATGTCCGTCTACGACCGCGAGTCCTTTTGTATGGTCTTTCGTCAGGGCTTCCGGTGCAATCCGGTTGTCCAGTGATTCATATGTTGTCTTGTCTGACATATCAACGCCTCCTTCCCTTGATGCTTCTATTATTTACCCGGATATGTGATCACGGCATCCACATCATATCCTTCTAATCGCTCTCTTCCCTTTAATCCCGCAAGTTCCATAAGAAATACCGTCTTTACCACTTTTCCGCCAAGTCCTTCAATCAGTTTTACCATTGCTTCATTGGTTCCGCCTGTTGCGATCAGGTCGTCAATGATAACCACTCTTTGTCCCGGTTTAATCGCATCTTTATGCATCTCGAGCGTAGCAGTACCATATTCCAGTTCATATTCAACAGAAACAGTCTCGCAAGGGAGCTTTCCTTTTTTTCTGATCGGGATAAATGGCTTATGCAGGTTATACGCAATCGGAACCCCAAAAATAAATCCTCTGGATTCCGGTCCTACAACCACATCAAACTCTACGTCTTTTAATTTTTCCTGCATCAGATCTATTGCCAGATGTAACCCCTCCGCATCCTGAAGAATGCTTGTTACATCTCTGAATATAATTCCCGATTCCGGAAAATCCGGAATGCTTCTTACATACTCTTCTATCGCTTTCATGATACTCTCTCCATTTCTGTTTAAAATACAACTTTAAGTATAGCATTACTTTTTCTAATTTTCAATCTATGGTTTAACGGTAATGTGTCACAACAATCTGTGGTGTCTTTTTCCCCATATATTCATTAATATCCGGATAATATGTCATCGAGATCCGGATCTGTCTGCCACGACCTTTTAAGAGTGCCTCCACTTCTGTCTTTCCATACTGTTCTTCCAGTTTGCCCAGGAAATCATCTGCATGATGGAACAGCATTGCTTCGATCCTGCATCCATTCACATCCTGCACCTGTAATTTCAGTACATTTCTATTCTTCCCAAGAATTCTTGCACCAAGTAATGTGACATCGCGTGCTGCAAATACCGGTTTTGTATTTCCTTTTCCAAATGGTTCCAGAAGTTCCAGTTCTTTCACCAATCCTTCCGTCACACATCCGAACGGCATCTCCATATCGATAGTTACTTTTTCTTTCATCTCTTCTTCGGTCAGCGTACATTTTTTATTCAACATCTCACGAAATTTCCCGACATTCTCTTTCGGAAGTGACAATCCGGCTGCCAGCCGGTGTCCGCCAAACTTCGTCAGTAATTCTTTGCATTTATTCAGTTCTTCATACATGTGGTATCCGTCGATCGACCTGCCGGATCCTTTCACTCCTTCTTCTGCATCCGTCAGTACAAACACCGGTTTATAATAGTTCTCTCTTATCCTTCCGGCGACGATACCTGCCAGACTTTCATGACAATCCGGAAGATAAACGACCAACACCTTGTCCTTGGAAATGGTTGTTGCCTCCACCTGCTCTTCTGCCTGTTTTACAGCCTCTTCCGTCATATCCTTTCTGCTGTCATTCAACGCTTTCAAGTCTCCTGCAAGGATATCTGCCTCCTTTTGCGTTCCTGCTCTCAGTAATTCCAGCGCACGTTTTGCTGTATCCAATCTTCCACTGGCATTGATACATGGCCCGAGTACAAAACCGATATGATAGGAATTCAGGCTGTTCTTGTCAATCCCTGTACACTCGATCAAAGCTTTCAATCCCGGATTCTTTGTGCGTCTCAGCATCTGAAGACCTTCTTTGACAAAAATACGGTTCTCATCTTCCAGATCCATCACGTCTCCGATCGTAGCGATCGCAACATTTTCGATCAGATCATCCAGATCCGCCGAATCCTTTCCCATACTCTCCCACAACGCCTCCATCAGCTTGTATGCAACTGCAGCACCGCAGAGTCCTTTAAATGGATAGAGACAATCCGGCTGCTTAGGATCCATAACCGCATCTGCCGGCGGAATTCTGTATCGTTTTTCTCCATCGTGTTCATCAAACGGGACCTCATGGTGATCTGTTACGATCACTGTCATCCCCATTTCTTTTCCATACGCGATTTCATCTGCTGCTGCGATCCCATTATCACAGGTAATGAGCGTATCTACACCGGCTTCATAAGCTCTTTCGACCAGATGCCTGTTCAGTCCATATCCGTCACTGATACGGTCTGGTATATCACTGTCCACATCCGCACCGAGACGTTCCAGTCCTTCCAGCAGAATGTAAGTTGCATTCACTCCGTCTATATCATAATCTCCGATCACCCGGATTTTCTTATCTTCCAGGATCTTCTCTTTCAGAATATCGATTGCTTTATCCATATCTTTCATCAGCATTCCATCATACAGATCACTGATTGTTCCATTCAGATAGCGGTCAACCGCTTCTTCCCCGATCACATCCCTGTTCCGGATCAGACATGCCAGCCGCGGGCTGATCTGGTATTTTTTTCCTATTGCCTCAAAATCTGCGCCTTTCCGCAGCAGAACCCATCGTTCCATTGTTGTCGCTCCTTTGTCTCTTCAGTCTAAGTACAATTACTTTTTAATTTTAAAAAAGCAGTTATACCCTGTCAACAGGCACAACTGCTTTTCAAATCATTTTCTGATTTATTTTTTCTTTTTGTTTGTTGCTTTTTTAGAGGCTTTTGTTTTCATAACATACCACAGAGCTCCTGTGATACATACGGAAGAATATCCTCCGCAGATGATACCTGCCATAAGCGGTGCTGCAAATTCACGAATAGAACTTACACCCATAATAAACAGAACAAATACCATGATAAATGTCGTCAACGATGTATAAATACTTCTTGTCAACGTCTGTGTTATACACTTATTTACCACTTCAGCCAGATCATCGTTTCTCTTCATCAGTGGAAGTTCCTCACGGATTCTGTCAAAGATTACAATCGTTGCATTGATGGAATAACCGACAATCGTCAGCATACATGCAATAAATGTTGTTCCCACTGAGATTCTGGATGCCGCATAGAATGCAAGTACCACCAGAACGTCATGTAACAGTGCCGCAACCGCACTTGTAGCAAAACGTACATCTTTGAAACGGAACCAGATGTAAAGCAGCATAAAGATTGTTGCCACGATCACGGCAATTACTGCATCACGACGCATCTCACCACTGATCGTAGAACTTATATTTTCAGCTGTGATATCGGATTCTTTCACTCCGAATGTAGTTTTCAGTGCTTTGTTGACCTGCTCACGTTTCGCAAGACTTAATGTCTTTGTTTTAATAACGACCTGTTTGGTTCCGGACACTTTCTGTGTCTGAATGTTGTGGTCTCCGGTAATCTTTTCTACTACAGGAACAATCTCTTCATCGATCTCATCGATAGAATAATCTTTGTCAAATTTCACATTCATAGAAGTTCCGCCCTGGAAATCCAGACTGTATGCCAGTGCTCCATTTCCCTTTGCCGAATTGACTCCCATGATCACAAATCCTGCAAGGATCAGTGCAATGGAAACGCTGAAGAATATCTTCTTCTTTCCGAGGAAATTCACCGGCTTTCTTTCTTTCATCTGATGATAATACAGACTCTCTTTGCGGATTCCGATTCCATAGAATGCATATACGATCATACGCGTAATCACCAGTGCGGTAAACATGGATACCACAATACCGATTGCCAGTGTCTGTGCGAATCCTTTTACTGTTCCGGAACCTTTGAACCACAGAACCGCTGCTGCAATCAGGGTTGTTACGTTACCGTCAACGATAGCTGACATTGCTTTCTGGAATCCTGCCTTGAGTGATGACTTCACAGTTTTTCCTTTCGCCATCTCTTCACGCACACGAGCAAAGATAATAACGTTCGCATCCACCGCCATACCGATACTTAAAATGATACCTGCAATACCCGGAAGGGTTAAGGTTACATCAAATGCATTCAGGATCACCAGTACAATCTCTGTATAGATCAGCAGTGCAAGACTGGATGCCAGTCCCGGAAGCCTGTATACCAGAATCATAAACAGGAATACCAGGATCAGACCGATCACTCCCGCCTTCAAACTTGTGCTAAGTGCCTGTTCTCCAAGTTGTGCTCCGACTACATTCGAACGTAATTCTTCCAGTTCCAGTTTCAGTCCACCGATACGGATCGTTGATGCCAGATTATCAGCTTCTTCGTATGTAAAGTCTCCGGTAATATAAGCCTGTCCGCCTGTGATCGCAGACCGGACAACCGGACTGGAGATGGTCTCACCGTCATAAATGATTGCAATCTGTTTTCCGATATTGTTCTGTGTTGCTGTAGCAAATTTCTTTGTTCCTGATTTTGTCAGGTTCAGTTCTACGGAGTATTCTTTATTCCCCATATCATCCTGACCGCTCTTTGCAGATGCACTCTTTACATCGGTTCCTGTAAGGACCGTCTCCCCATCTGCTGTCTGGAAAGAAAGGGAACCTGGTTTTCCAAGTTCATCCAGAATCTTATTGGCATCTGTAACACCAGGAATCTCGATATTGATTCGGTCGTCTCCCTCCTGGTATACACTTGCTTCTGTACTGTACTGCTCTACTCGCTTTTGCAGCTTATAGATAGTATCACTCATCTCTTCTTTGGTCGGATTCTTATCTTTTACCTGATAAGTGATGCTGACACCACCGGCAAGATCCAGACCAAGTTTGATATTCTTCATCGCACCGGTCTTAGATTTTCCAATTCCTGTGATAACAGTAAAGCCAAGACCGACGATGAGGATTACAGTCAGAAGCAGACTCAGTATGCTTTTTGACTTTTTCATCGTTCTCCTACACATCCTCTCGAATTATTTATTCTTCTGCAAGTGCAGCCTTCATCATGATCGCACACTCTACACGCTTCCTTTGCATCTCACAGCCGATCTCATAGGTATCATGGATCGTACCGTGGAAATTGTAAGAGTTTGCCATACATCCACCACTGCAATAGAATTTTGCAAAACAGTTTCTGCATTTATCTTTCGAATACACATTACAGCTTCTGAAATCGTCCGCAATCTCCGGCTTCACGATTCCATCGTCCACATTCCCCATCAGAAAGTCATCCTGTCCGACGAACTGATGGCATGGATAGAGGTCGCCCCATGGTGTAACAGCCAGATATTCTGTTCCTGAACCGCATCCGGATAAACGTTTTGCCACACACGGACCACCATTTAAATCTATCATAAAATGGAAGAAATTGAAGCCTTTTCCCTCTTTCTCGCGTTCGATCATCATCTTCGCAAGTTTGTCATATTCCTCCATGATCTTAGGAAGATCTTCCTCCCTGATTGCATACGGATCGCTTTCATCTCCAACGACCGGCTCGATCGACATCTGTTTGAATCCAAGATCTGCAAAATGCATAATATCATTGGAAAAGTCCAGATTGTTTCTTGTAAATGTTCCACGGATATAATATTTTTCCTGATTTCTGCTTTCTGCAAGTTTCTGGAATTTCGGAACGATCAGATCATAGCTTCCCGTTCCGTTACGGAATGGACGCATCTGGTCATTGATTTCCTTTCTTCCATCCAGACTTAATACAACATTATCCATCTCTTTATTTACAAATTCCTGGATCTCATCATTTAAAAGAACACCATTGGTCGTAATGGTAAAACGGAAATGCTTGTTGTGGATCTTCTCCTGTTCTCTTCCGTAAGCCACCAGATCTTTTACAACCTGCCAGTTCATCAGAGGCTCGCCTCCGAAGAAGTCAACTTCCAGATTGCGGCGGTTTCCGGAATTTGCGATCAGAAAATCAAGTGCCTTCTTCCCCACCTCAAAACTCATAAGTGCACGTCTTCCGTGGTACTCTCCCTCTTCTGCGAAGCAATATTTACAGGCAAGGTTACAGTCATGTGCAATGTGCAGGCACAATGCTTTTACGACCGTTTTCCTCTTCTTCACCTCTTCAATCATGCATTCGTATGTATCTTTTACAAATAACTGTCCGCCTTCTGTCAGCTCGATCACATCTGACAATGCATCTTCGATATCTGACGCTTCGTATTTATTTCCCAGTGACTGCAGAAGCTGATCTTTTACACCTGTTTCTTTTAATGTTCCGGCAGTTGGTTCTGTCTCTGATCCGTTCAATTTTGCGATCACATCATAACAGACATCATCTACCACATGTACAGAGCCGCTGTACACATCCATAACGATATTGTATCCATTATTACGGTACTGATGAATCATATCTGGTACCCCTTTCTTGTTTTTCATATTCTATATCGGAAAATTCCTGTTATTTCTCTGATTGTCTGAAATCTCATGTTGTCAAATAATTCCATGAACAGCAAGAAACAGCGACCCTAAAGACCGCTGTCCCGAGTATCCATATGATTTTAAATTATTTGTTCTGTTCGCAAGTCTGATTTCCTACTGTGCAGGATGTCTTACATGCTGACTGGCATGATGTCTGACATTCGCCACATCCACTTTTTTTCAGGTTGCTGTTCATAGGTTTATTCAATGATTTTACATGTTTCATGTTCATGTCCCTCCTTACTATTGCTTAACTTATGTTATTATAACATTTCAATATAGGTTTCGCAATCCTTTTCTTAGGATATCATTCCGCCGGCCATGCCGCCTCCCGCACACAACGCAAATGTCACCAATATCTCTGTACTGCTTCCATGAAATGTACGGTAGATTCCGACTGTGACAAGCAAAAGTAACGCAAAATACAATATTCCCAGAACAATTCCCCACAGGAACCGCCTGACCTTTGCAAGTTTTCCCACCACAAGTCCGCCGGTAAATGTCGAGATCAGATAGACTGCCGTCACTCCTGCCGTCACCGCGCCTTCATTTAATTCGAATTTATAAAGAGCCAGCGCCAGTATTATCAGAAGAATACCTGTCACTACATATGCCGCAAGAAGAGCTTTCACCATCCACATGATCCATACTTCATTTTGTTCTTTTTTTCTCATCTGCTCCCTCCTCATCTATCACAGATTATGAAGAGAGACTCTCATTTATGCTTCTGTTCTATCCATAATTGTTCTATTGTTCCATCTGTTTTCCCAGAACCTTCGCTGTATATTCCGCAAGGCAGATTTCTCTTTCTTCAAACAGGTCTTTCTGATCCATGTTCAGCAGGAGTACCGCCCCGATCACATCCCCCGCACACAGGATCGGACTGATCACCTCCTGACTGTAAGGTTCTGTTTTGCTCACCACCGGCACATATCTTTTTTCTCCTGCTTTTGCATTCTGCGTCTTTCTTTCCTTCAGAAACTCTCCGAGTTCCCTTGTTATATCTTCATCCTGCAGCTCTTTCTTCCCGTTTCCTGCCGCTGCGACCACCTGATCCATATCACAGATTCCTGCCAGACATCCCAGCATCTGCGACAGACTTTCTGCATACTGTTTGGCGAATGCCGATAATTCTCCGATCGGAGAATATTTCTTCAGAATAATCTCTCCTTCCTTGTCCGTGAATATCTCCAGTGGGTCGCCTTCCCTGATCCTCAGTGTTCTTCTGATTTCTTTTGGAACGACTACACGTCCCAGATCATCGATTCTTCTTACGATTCCTGTTGCTTTCATAGCATTTATCTTCCTCCTGTTTTTTCTGTTTTTTTCTGTTTTTTCCATATTTTCTAACATATGGTTAGTATGCTGAGAAAAAGATGGAATTATTCATTCTGATATTAGACTGGATATTTTTTCAATAGTTTTGTATAATAGTTGGAAGAAAATATTAGGAGGAATGAATCATGAGTAAAATTGATGAAGTACGTGCTGATATGGTCAAAGCCATGAAAGCAAAAGACAAAGACACAAAGGAAACTTTATCCATGCTGCTTGCAGCTCTTAAGAATAAAGCAATCGACAAACGTGCGGATCTGACACCGGAAGAAGAGACACAGGTTATCTTAAAAGAGATCAAGCAGACAAAAGAGACACTCGATATGACTCCTGCAGACCGTACAGAGATCATCGAAGAATGCAATAAGCGTCTTGCAGTTCTGGAACAGTATGCTCCTAAGATGATGGATGAAGCAGAGATCAAAGAAGTTGTTGCTTCTGTTCTTGCAGAAATGGGACTGGATGCTCCTACTGCAAAGGATAAAGGAAAGATCATGAAGAACCTGATGCCTAAAGTAAAAGGCAAGGCAGACGGAAAGCTCGTTAACGAGATCGTATCTGCTTTTATGAATTAAGACAGTACCATTATGAATGGGCAGCACCCGATTGGATGCTGCCCATTCTTCTTATATTTATTCGTCTTAATTACCCGAAGTACTGTCTGTACTTGTTCCGGTTGTACTTGTATCTTTGGCTTTTACGCTCAATTTCGTGAAATCAATCTTATTCCATGTTCCTTTGTGAACAGTGATTTTTTCCTCTTTCTTCCATTTCTTTAATACTTTTTTATAGTATTTATCCTGTTTCTCCGTGAGCAGGGACTGTTTCTTGGTCTCTGTGGCTGCTTCATCATTGAGGCTTGTAACTTTTGCCACATAGCATGCGGTATCGCTTTCAACCACACCCGTAAGCTCACCTTCTCCCAATTTGTCTGCTGCTTTTACAACTTCTTTAGACGGACTTACAGACTCCGAATCAAACGTTGCATCTTTTGCTTCGGTTCCCTGTTCGGTTGCATAGGATGCAAAATCTTCCGCCGTCTTTGCTCCCTCTGCAAATGCCGCAGCTTTTTCCTTTACCTGCTTCTTCTCATCATCGGATACAGTCGTATCTGATGAATCGGACGAATCTGATGATGTAGTATAATCAAACTCCACATACTGCATATGCTTCTGTACTGCTTCTTCATCTGTTACATTCACATTTGCTTCCGCTACGATTGCCGAACGCATCTTCTGCTCGATCACCATCAATGTCATGACACGTTTTACATTCTCTTCGGAACCAGATACCTTGTCTTTTTTCTTCTGGGAGTTGGCCTTGTCAAATTCTTCAGCCGCATCATCGATTGCTTTTTTATCTGCTTTTGTAAGCTTTACATCATAATCCTTCATATGCTTTTCCAGAAGTGCCATATTCTTCAGATCATCCAGCAAAGTTTCTTTGATCGATTCTTCATAGGTCTTGCCGTCTGACGCATTTTTCGTCCACATATCATCTCCGCCGAAATAACTCGCAAAGTATGTTTCGTACTGAGCCTGTGTATATCTTGCATAGAAATTTGCAACACCTGCCGTGATCTCTTCATCTCCTGCTTTTACGACCACCGCATCATCCTTCAGCGATCCACATCCGGTAAGTGATGCTGCCATAATCCCTGCCAGCGCTAATATTAATGCTCTTTTTTTCATTTATCCTAACCTGCCTTTATTTGCTTAATGGGTCAATTATACCGCTTTTTTCTCCGCCTATCAATCCTTTCAACCCATTTAACACATTTTTCGTAATTTCCAGTGCATCTGTCTGCTTCTCTTTCAGATTTCTTCTCTTCTTCTCATAGATAAAACACGGCTGGGCTCCGTCTGCTTTGAATGTCAGTTCCCCACGGAAATCTTCGATCAGCTTCGGAATCCGTTCCGGATGTACCTTCGCTTTTTCATACATGATAAATGTGTAAACCTCTCCCTTTTGTTCGACAGCCGTTACATACAACTGATGTGCCTGTGCTTTCAATGCGGCAACTTCCAGAAGTTTCTCCACCTTCTTCGGAATATCTCCAAACCGGTCTGTCAGTTCTTCTGCCATATCTTCCATTTCTTCCCGGCTCTCAATAGCAGCGATTCGTTTATAGACATCCAGTTTCTGGTATTCATTCGGAATATAAGATGCCGGAATAAATGCATCCACATTCAGATCCATCGTAGTTGTGAAGGTCTCCTCTTCTTCCATCTCACCTTTCAGATGCTTCACCGCTTCGTTCAACATCTTACAGTAAAGGTCATATCCGACCGCCTCCATATGACCATGCTGCTCCGCACCCAAAAGATTTCCCGCTCCACGGATTTCCAGGTCACGCATCGCAATCTTGAATCCTGAGCCAAGGTCCGTGAATTCACGGATAGCAGCCAGCCTCTTTTCTGCCACTTCTCTTAACATCTTATCTCTCCGGTAGAGAAGGAATGCATATGCCATGCGGTTGGAACGTCCGACACGTCCGCGCAGCTGGTAAAGCTGTGAAAGTCCAAGCCGGTCTGCATCATGAATGATCATCGTATTTGCATTTGAGATATCCAGTCCGGTCTCTATGATTGTTGTGGATACCAACACATCGATCTCTCCGTTGATAAAGTCGTACATGATCCTCTCCAGTTCATGCTCCCGCATCTGTCCGTGCGCATAGGCAACCGACAGATCCGGCACCAGCTTCTGCACATGTCCTGCTACCTCATCGATATCTTCCACACGGTTATAGACATAGTATACCTGCCCCTGTCTTGCGCATTCCCGTTCGATTGCTTCACGTACCATCTCGTCATTATATTCCATAACATATGTCTGGATCGGCATACGGTCATTTGGTGCTTCCTCCAATACGCTCATATCGCGAATACCGATCAGGCTCATATGAAGTGTTCTCGGGATCGGAGTCGCTGTAAGTGTCAATACATCTACATTTTCCTTCAATTTCTTGATTTTTTCTTTGTGCTGAACACCGAACCGCTGTTCTTCATCGATGATCAGGAGCCCCAGATCTTTGAATTTCAAGTCTTCACTCAGTACCCGATGTGTTCCGATAATGATATCTACCAGTCCCTTTTTCGCATCCTCGACCGTCTTTTTCTGCTGTGCCGGTGTACGGAATCTGCACATCAGGTCAATCCGCACCGGGAACTCTTTCATACGCTGTACGAATGTCCGGTAATGCTGCTGTGCAAGAATCGTTGTCGGAACCAGATAGACTACCTGCTTACTCTCCTGTACAGCTTTGAATGCCGCACGGATCGCAACCTCCGTCTTACCAAATCCAACATCCCCACAGATCAGACGATCCATGATCTTATGACTTTCCATATCTTTTTTTACAGCCTCGATCGCCATCATCTGATCTTCCGTCTCTTCAAACGGAAACATCTCTTCAAATTCTCTCTGCCATACTGTATCTTCTCCGTAGACATAACCATCCTGCTCCTGTCTTGCCGCATACAGCTTCACCAGATCTCTTGCAATCTCTTTTACGGCACCGCGCACCCTGGTCTTGGTCCGGTTCCACTCCTGGGTTCCCAGTTTATTCAGCTTTGGTTTCTTTGCATCGGCACTGGCATATTTCTGTATCAGATCCAGCTGTGTTGCCGGGATATAGAGATTCCCGCCCTGTGCATACGAGATTTTCATATAATCTTTTGAAATCTTGTCTACAACGATCTTTTCAATTCCCTGATAGATGCCTACACCATGATTCTCATGAACAACATAATCTCCCGGCTTCAGTTCCGAAAAGCTCTGGATCTTCCGTCCTTCATAAGTCTTTCTCTTTTTCTTCTTTTTTCTTTTTCCGAAAATATCCGACTCTGCGATCACAGTGAATTTAAGCATTGGATATTCATACCCTTCCGCAATGTATCCATATGCCGTCATAATTTCTCCAGACTTTACTTCGCGGTCCAATTCTTCACCGTAATAACTGCTTAGATTATAATCTCTTAAATCTTCCGCCAGCCTCTTTGCACGGGTTCTCGATCCTGACAGCAGGACTACCCTGTATCCGTTTCTTTTCAGTCTCTTAAGATCCTGTGTCAGCATCTCAAAACTGTTATTGTACGGATTCACACTCTTAGCCTGGATTTCATAAGATTCTCTTACTTCCAATCCCCTGCACTTCATCTCTAACGCAAAAAAGCCGATACTGCTGTAAGTATTGATCTTCTTCAGGATATCTGCAACCGGAAATATCTTTGCCTCTTCCTCTTCCAGTTCATACCCGTTCTCCAGACGCTTTTTCTGCGCTTCCATAAACTCTTCTTCAATATTCTGTCCGCGCTCCACAAGACGCACCGGTTCATCCAGAAAAAGAATGGTATCTTCTTTCGAAAAATAATCCAGGAACGATACTCCCTTCTCTTCTCCCTGCGGAAATTCCACCGCCGGATAGATGGTAATTTCTGGCATATTCTCAATGGACCGCTGACTCTCCACGTCAAAAGTCCGGATAGAATCCACCTCATCTCCCCAAAATTCAATCCTTACCGGTAACTCCTCCGTCAGTGGATAGATATCCAGTATTCCTCCCCGCACTGCAAACTGCCCCGGGCCTTCTACCTGTACTTCCCTGTCATACCCTACATCAGAAAGTCTCTCTGCCATCTCGTCCAGTTTAAGGACACTGTCGTTTTGTATCTTCAGTACTTTTTCTTCAATATTCTCTTTTGGTGCGAGGTGATCCATGAACCCGTCCAGACTTGTCACAATCGTCACAGGTGTTCCGGAAAGCACTGCCTGGATTCCTTCCATTCTCTGCTTCACCAGCTCTTTACTCCGGATATCTGCTTTATAGAACAGAAAATCCTTTGCCGGATACAGATAAGTATTGTTGTCCAGGAATCGGTATTCTTCATATATCTGTTTTGCTTTTGTCTCACTGGAACAGGCGATGACCTTGTATTTACAGCCATCGCCAATTGCATACATCATATGAGATTTCTGGGAATTCACACATCCGCATACACGGATCATTCCTGCATCTTTTTTCTTATTTTTACAGAGTTCTTCAAACTCTGCAAGTTCTTTTAACGGTCCGATTAAGCCCTGCATCTTTTTATGCCTCCTTAGGCTTTACTTTCCTGTTATACTGGTTCATGGCAGCCTCGATCTCTCCATTTAAGATCATTCCCACCGCATGGTCTGCGCGGTCATATCCCTCTTCCATCAATTCACGATCTTCTTTCGAAAAATGTCCCAGTACATAATCCGCCAGGTCGTATTTCTTTGGCTTCTCCCCAACGCCGATCTTGATTCTCGGAAACACATCGGTTCCAAGGTTGGCAATAATATTTTTTATTCCATTATGCCCTCCGGCGCTTCCTTTCTTACGGATTCTCAACTGCCCTACATCCAGACTGATATCATCATAGATCACAAGAAGTTCGTGTTCTTCATCAATCTTATAATAATTGACCAGTTCTCTTAAGCTTTCCCCGCTCAGATTCATATACGTCTGCGGTTTTACCAGAAGCACCTTCTGTCCCCCGATCATTCCTTTTCCTTTTCTTCCGTCTACAGAAATATTATATCTGTCTGCCAACATATCTATGACATCAAACCCTACATTGTGTCTGGTTCCTTCATACTGAAGTGTAGGATTTCCAAGTCCTGCAATAATAAACATAATTTTTCACCTTCCATTTCTTTTATCATTCTACAAGAACCTTTTCCATTTGTCACGGAAAAATTAAACGAATAATTCTTCCACATTTTTCATACATTATAGAAAATGAAACAATCTTTGAAACCAATTACCAGGAGGTCTCACTATGAGTTCCAAAACAAAAATTGTTGTACTTCACATGAAAGAAATCATCTATACCGTTATTTTCGCAGTATTGGCCATTATTCTGATCCTGCTTTTGATATTCATGTTCCGCCCGGAACATCGCTCCGCCTCAAAAGATAACCGGATCTATACTCCGGGAATCTACACCTCAGATATCACTCTGAACAATACTGCGCTGGAAGTTGAGGTGACTGTAGATGAATCCCATATCAATTCCATCCGTTTCACCAATCTGAACGAATCTATCACAACCATGTATCCGTTCATCGAACCTGCGATCGAAGATATTGCCGAACAGGTCTACAAAAAACAGTCACTCGACAATATCCAGTATTCATCTGACACTCCTTACACTTCCCAGCTGATTGTCCAGGCCATTGAAACTGCATTGAAAAAAGCCGGAACTACAAAGTAGTTGCGGCTTTTTCTTACATCTGACAGTGGCCTGTGCGATGCCACCCGGCAGGTACTTTCGTCTTTTTGCTTTTATCCTTCAACGATAAGATAACGACCATCCGATAGCGCAAATACTTCTGATGCATCTTCAATCTCTTCGTCAGACATTCCACTGACATCCATTCCTTCCTGATCAAGGAATTCCCTGACTTCTCCGATATTATCTACGATAGAAGCCATACAGTCCTCCAGAAAAGCCTCTGCCTCTTCCAAAGTCTCTGCAACCGGTTCATCAAACAGCTGTCCCTGATTCAAAATAAACGTCTGCAGACATTCTTCATCATACTCGTACATACATCTCAACCTCCCTTATCGTAATATTACACAAACTGCAACAGTTCATCCGGTCTGTCGATCAGATCATCTACTCCCGCAGTTTCTAACGTTTTTCTGTCCCGGAATCCCCACAACACACCTATCGTCTTAAGGCCTGCATTCCTTCCGGTTGCCGCATCAACTTCTGAATCTCCGATATACAGGCATTCTTCTTTTGATACGTGCATCTGTTCCATAAGATACCATACTCCGTCCGGCTCCGGTTTCCTTCGGATACCTTCTTTCTGTCCCTGTGCATAATCAAACAATTCTTCTCCAAAGATTGCTTTCACAACTTTTACTGTCTGACGGTCCGGCTTATTGGAAAGGACTGCCAGTTGAATTCCTTTATCTTTCAATGCTTTCAACATCTCCGGGATTCCTTCATAAGGTGTTACATGATATGTACAATTCCGGTCAAATATACGTCCGTATATTTCCATCCCCTCTTCAATCCTTGAAGCATCTGTGTCTCCGGCTGCTTTCAGTGACTTTTCTATTAATACCCTGGCTCCATTCCCGACGAACAATCTGCACTGATCTTTTGTGATCTTGGAAAGTCCCATCTCCTCAAGTGTCAGATTTACGGAATATGTCATAGATTCCAATGTATTTGTTAATGTTCCATCCAGATCAAATATACAAGCTTTCATTATACAAATTCCTCCTGCAAATATCATAGTATGAGACCGTCAAAAATGCAATACCAAAAATACGCCAGCCCTTAGATAAGGTACTGGCGCATAGTTTTCAACGCATTCTTCTCCAGCCTGCTGACTTGAGCCTGGGATATCCGTATCTCCTTTGCAACTTCCATCTGCGTTCTTCCCTGAAAGAACCGGAGCTTGATAATATAACGTTCCCGTTCATCAAGATGCTTCATTGCTTCCTCCAGTGACAGGTCTTCCACCCATTTTTCTTCTTTATTCGTCTGATCACTCAATTGATCCATCACATACAATGCATCTCCACCATCATTATAGACCGGTTCCTGCAGACTCATCGGTATCTGGATTGCATCCAAAGCAAACATAATATCCTCTTTGGATATGCCAATTTCTGTCGCAATTTCCTGCACCGTCGGTTCTTTCTGGTTCTTCTTTCTGTAACTTTCCCTTGCATAGATTGCTTTATATGCCGTATCTCTGAGTGACCGGCTGACACGAATGGAATTGTTATCTCTCATGTACCTTCTGATCTCTCCAATGATCATTGGTACTGCATAGGTGGAAAATTTTACCTCTAATTCTGTGTTAAAATTATTAACCGCCTTAATCAGTCCGATACACCCAATCTGGAACAGATCATCCGGGTTCTCCCCGCTTGCCCCAAATCGTCTTATCACGCTCAGGACAAGTCGTAAATTTCCTTTAATGTACTCTTCTTTCGCTTCCCGGTCTCCTTCTTTGATGCGTACAAACAAAGCTTCCTTCTCCTCTTCATTCAGGATAGGAAGCTTTGCCGTATTCACACCACATATTTCTACCTTTCCCTGTGCCATTACAGACCTCCTGTCAGAATCTCATCCATCAGTTTCTATTAAGATGATGCTCCTTATCGCACAGGCTTATGCGGTTTCTTATCAAATAAAAAAAATTTTACTCCTTGACATCTGACAGATTCTGCGTTATCTATCCCACTTATCTGCCAGATTCTGGATCTGGGTCTCGAACTTGGCCATATCTTTATTCGCCAGGCCTTCATTCTTATACACAACGTTCAGCAAACGCTTTGCAGCTGCCACCAGACGATTAAATGCGGATGCACTCTTAAGCTTACTCGGTTTCTCATCTGATTTTTTCGGAATCTTCTGTCCGATCGTTATAATCTCATTTGCTGCGAGGTCTACCGTTCCACCTGAATATGGTGCGAATGCCGGACAACCGAATGTATCTTCTACCAATTTTGCAAAATGATCTGTCACTGTATCTTCCCCATGCACAACCATTACGCGGTCCGGTATTTTTTCAAATCCCCTGATCCAGTCCAAAAGACCATTCATATCTGCATGTCCGCTGATTCCTTTCAATACCTCGATCCTGGCATTGACCGTGATATTCTCTCCAAACAGCTTTACACTCTCTGCACCCTCAATCAGTTTTCTTCCAAGCGTTCCGACTGCCTGATATCCTACAAAACAAATCGTGCATTCCGGACGCCACAGATTGTGCTTCAAATGATGCCGGATCCGTCCTGCTTCGCACATACCGGATGCAGACAGGATAACTTTCGGTTTTGTGTCAAAGTTGATCTGTCTGGACTCGTCACTGGTAATCGTCGTCTTCAGACCCCGGAACAGCAGAGGATTGATCCCCTGATTTACCAATTCCATTGCTTCCTCATCAAAACATCCTTTGACATTTTTATTAAACACATTCGTAGCTTCGATTGCAAGCGGACTGTCCACATATACTTCAAATCCCGGAAATTCCGGAAGCAGATTCTTTTCTTTGATCTCACGGATAAAGTACAAAATCTCCTGCGTACGTCCAACCGCAAAAGAAGGAATCACCACATTGCCGCCTTTTTGGAATGTCTCTCTCAAAATCCTTGTAAACTCTCCCACATAATCTGGAATATCCTCACCATGTGTACGGTCTCCGTATGTAGATTCGATTACCAGATAGTCTGCCTCTTTTACTAACTGGGGATCTTTAATGATCGGCTGATTGACATTTCCTACATCTCCGGAAAATACAACCTTCTTTGAGACATCTCCTTCGGTTATCCATACTTCAATGCTTGCCGATCCAAGCAGATGCCCCACATCATTGAATCTTACTTCAATTCCGTCACACAACGTAATCTTCTGTCCGTAATCTACCGGTGCCAGAAGCTTCGTTGCGGCATCTGCGTCTGCAACCGTATAAATTGGTTCGTATTCCGGTTCTCCGCTTCTTCTTGCCTTCCTGTTTCTCCATTCCGCTTCAAATTCCTGAATATGTGCGCTGTCACGAAGCATAATATCACAAAGATCCGCCGTTGCAAATGTGGTGATGATCTCCCCGGAAAATCCTTTTTTCACCAGAAGCGGAATATTTCCGGAATGATCAATATGTGCATGTGTCAGAAGAATGTAATCTACATCTCCCGGTGCAACCGGAAGTTCCTGATTCTCGTAAAGATCCGGTCCCTGCTCCATTCCACAGTCAATCAAGATATTCTTTCCGCATGCTTCAAGAAGATGACAGCTTCCAGTCACTTCATGGGCTGCTCCAAAAAAACTAAGCCTCATATGACCAACCCCTTTTTCTTTTTATTGTAGCACATTTTCAGGAATACTTCACCATTTCCCGGCGCAATCTTTGCATAATCTTTTTCTCTAATCTGGATATGTAAGACTGGGAAATACCAAGCATATCTGCCACCTCTTTCTGTGTCTTTTCTTCTCCGTCGGCTGTCCCCAGACCGAACCTCATCCGGATGATCATCTGTTCCCTTCCTGACAGGCGGCTGATTGCTTTGATCAGTACTTTCTTCTCTGCATCATTTTCCAGATCCTTATAGACAGCATCTTCCTCTGTTCCCAAAATGTCCGACAACAGCAGTTCATTTCCATCCCAGTCGACGTTTAAAGGCTCATCAATCGACACTTCCATCTTGGTCTTACTATTTCTCCTCAGATACATCAGAATCTCATTTTCAATACATCTGGATGCATACGTTGCAAGTTTGATATTCTTATCTGGATCAAACGTATTAATTGCTTTTATCAACCCAATTGTACCTATAGAAATCAAATCCTCAACTCCTACTCCGGTATTATCAAATTTCTTTGCAATATACACAACCAGACGAAGATTGTGTTCAATCAGCATTTTTCTTGCCTGTTCATCATTCTCTGTCCCCAGCCCCCGTATTGCTTTTCTTTCTTCCTCTGTTTCCAATGGTGCCGGAAGAATATCTGATCCTCCTATATAATGAATGTCTTTTTTGTCCGAAAAAAAGAGAGACCGGAAATCCGGAATAACTTTCAATTTAAACTGATGTGGAACTGCCACTTTTATCACCATTTTTCTTTCCTCCTGTCAATATATCTGGATTGATAATCATCTGATAATTTTCTGAACCTAATTCTTCTTCACTTACTGCCACTAATGGATGTTCCACATTTATCTTGTTTCCATCCCGTATGATCTGCATCTTATCCAGCCGGAACGCCGGCATCACACCCTCTTTTTTCCCGATGGAATGATAAGAAATATATCTGAATCGTTCCGGTTTCTTTTCCTCTGTCAGTCTTCTTACAGATGCTCTGTCTATAATACTGACAGGATCATTACTGATCGTATCACTCAATGTATTCCCTGTATCTATCAGTCCTCTCAGTCTGTCATTTTTTTCTCCAAAAAACACTTCGACTTCACAGTAACGATTTCCTTTCTCTGAAAAGAATAAAATGATTTTCCAGATTACCGACACGAGGTAGTAACTGATTACAGCCAGTAAAAAGAACATACTTCCCCGCCTTATATACTGTTGAACGAACTGGAACACACCTCCCAGCAGAAATGACTCTATATACAAGAGCACCCATCCTCTGAACAATTCCCGGCCCCATTTTATTCCAAGGCCGGCCTTCATCATTACTACATTAATGACTCCATGAAATACTACAAATCTTAATACCGGTGTTTTCCTGAATATGACAATTGCAATACATGTCATCGCGGCTCCTGTTGCTGCTCCTGCAAAAACCCTTCCATACCCCGCCGGACAGGCAAGTAATTTCTTCAGAAGGATCAAAAGAATCGCATCCATTGTAAAATTCACCATAAAAAACACATCTACATATAATTCATAGTACACATCAGGCCTTCTTTCTCTTTCCGTGCACAGAAATAAATTTGTTGTTTTAAACAAGTAACATTATATAAATTTTTTCAAAAGGATTTTGTCAGATACTGTATGTGATTCCGTTTTTCGTTCGACAGCTCTCGTAACCCTGCGAACATATTAGTAAAACTAAGATACGCAAAAAAAGACCGTATACAAGTCAGCTCACGCCAACCTGTGTACGATCTTTCTTATAGTAATGTATGTAAGAGAAACTGCCTGCGGCATATTCTCTGTATTCTAAGTAGTACTATTCTTTATGTGATTATTTTTTAAAGAAATCAGGAATTTTAATTGACTGTTCTTTCACCTTGCTTGTAGGTGTTCTAGGTGTATCCAGTGTAGGAGTGGTTCCACCCATTGGACGTCTTGTTGCAGTTCCCGTTGTCTCTCTCTGTGTTGTTGTTCCGAAATCAAGTCTTGGTGATACCGGACGTTCTGCCTGCGGTGTACGTACTGCCTGCTGCTGTCCATACATTGCACTGCTCTGACGTACTGGTCTCTCATATGCAGATGCATGTCCTTGCTGTCCATGTGGCATCGCAGATGTTCTTCCCTGATTTTCCAGTCTTGATTTTAATTTTGAAGCACTTCCGCCAACATTATGAAGTCCTGTAGCAATTACAGTAATTGTAGCTTCGTCTGCTCTGGAATCATCATACATTGCACCAAAAATGATGTTCGCATCTTCTCCGGCAAGTTCCTGTACATATTCTGCTGCATCGGATGCATCCATAAGTGTGATATCACCGGATACATTGATGATGACATGAGATGCTCCGGCAATAGTTGTCTCCAGAAGCGGACTGGCAACAGCCTGTTTTACAGCTTCCAGTGCTTTATCATCACCACGTCCCTGACCGATACCAATGTGGGCAATTCCCTTATCTGTCATAACTGTCTGTACATCTGCGAAGTCAAGGTTAATCAGTGAAGGTACATTGATCAGGTCTGTGATTCCCTGAATACCCTGCTGTAACACTTCGTCAGCTTTCTTCAAAGCTTCCGGCATTGTTGTACGTCTGTCTACAACTTCCAGCAGTTTATCATTCGGGATTACGATCAGTGTATCTACACTTTCTTTTAATTTTTCAATTCCTGCAAGGGCATTGTTCATACGTGTCTTTGACTCAAAACGGAAAGGCTTTGTTACAACACCAACTGTTAATGCTCCCTGTTCTTTTGCAATGCGGGCAACAACCGGTGTAGCACCTGTTCCTGTTCCGCCGCCCATACCACAAGTTACAAATACCATGTCAGCACCTTTCAGTGCTGCTGATACTTCTTCTGCACTTTCTTCTGCAGCTTTCTCACCAATCTCTGGTCTTGCACCAGCTCCCAGACCTTTTGTGATCTTATCACCGATCTGCATCAATGTCGGAGCTTTACACAGCTGAAGTGCCTGTTTATCTGTATTGATCGCTATAAATTCAACACCGGCAATCTGCTCATCAATCATTCGGTTTACTGCGTTATTACCGCCTCCACCGACTCCAACAACAATTATTTTTGCCGCTGCTTCTGATTCATTTGTTTTAATTTCTAGCAAGGGTTTCTCCTCCTTTGTTATCCTTATTATATATTATACATCCCATTGATAGAGCAAGTGAGATGAACTCAGTTTGCTATATATAGTATATAATATAGACTTTCGTGTAAAATATCAATAGAATTTCTCTAATTTTTCTAATTTTCTTGTGAAATTTCTTTCATCTCAAAAGTAATCGTAGTGTTATTCTCTGAATAGGTCTCCAAATGCAGGATTCCCTCTTTATCACCAAGCTTTTTTAAGATCGGCTTGATCTGAGCAATCTGTTCACCAGATACCTGGCTTCCCAGACAGGCACTTACATTTCCAAATTTCATATAGATCTGCTGCTGTTTTACCGTCACATTTTCCGGATATATCCCATATTTCTGACTTTCTGCACATGCTTCCAGTATTTCATTAAATTTTGTCTGATTTGATGTTCGGATCTGCTTATACAGTTTGCCTGATTTTATCTTCACTCCCTCTACAACCGGTATCTGTGCATCTTTTACCGAAGATTGTTTTACCACAAGTCCACTCTGATCAAAATAACTATAGGTTGTTCCGGTTTTCACGCACCCGGTAATTGCCTTTTCTTTTACCGTAATCTGCAGTGTCCACGGATTTTTCATTCTGACTTTTAAAGAATCCAGACATTTCGGTACGGTTCCTTTTCCCATAGAATATTTTGCAACTACATATAAAGAATTATCCGACAGCTTATCATTCTGCACGCAATTCACAATCTCCTGACTGTCACAGTACTCATTTCCGCTTACTTCTATTTCTTGAATATAGAACAGCAAAATACCTCCGATAATGATGATCGCTGCTGCCAGCAGCAGAACAATCACTGCATATACATGATGCTTTTTTCCATTCTTCTTGTTCCCTTGTTTTTTCTTTGGCCTCTGGTTTCCCATATATGATTCAAACTTCCTTTCATCCACATGTATATTATTTTACCAAACATGACACATTCAACACAAGCCCCATTTCAAAAAGCAGGAACATAACCGAAGTTCCTCCATAACTGATGAATGGCAATGTAATTCCCGTATTCGGTATGGTATTTGTCACAACCGCAATATTAAGAATTACCTGTATCATCATGTGTGCCATTGCGCCGGATGCGATCAAAGCTCCCTCCAGATCGGGTGCATGAGATGCAATAATAAAAAAGCGCCATATCAGGATGAAAAATAATAACATTACAAATACTGCCCCGATCAAGCCCATTTCCTCACAGATAATAGAAAATATCATATCATTCTGCGCTTCCGGTACAAATCCGAGTTTCTGGATACTGCTTCCAAGTCCCCTGCCAAACAATCCTCCTGATCCAATTGCATACAGCCCCTGAAGTGTCTGATAGCCTTTCTCATATTTTTCCGGATGCTGCCAGATCTGCAGCCGTTCAAGCCGGTAACTTTCCATAGCAAGAAATATCCCCATAAATGCACACCCCAGACACACCATCCACGCAAATTGCCCATACTTCGGACTTGCGACAAATACCAGGATGACTGCTATTCCCAGAATAATAACCGCTGTACTCAAATTGCTCGCCCCAACCAGACCTACAATTGGCAGCACACTGATAACAATCTTGCAGACTGTTGAAAATTTCCACATTTTTTCTGCATTTCTTAGTATGATATATGTCAGGAACAGAATCACCGCAACCTTTGCAAATTCCGATGGCTGAAAAGAAAATGGTCCAAAAGACAACCATCTTTTGGACCCATTGTATTCTTCTCCAAACAACATTACCAGTACTCCGAGTAAAATAGATAACAGATATCCCGGAACTGCCCACTTTTTCCAGATATGATAGTCTATATTCGCTATACACCACATACCCATAATCCCGAGAAGCGTTGCAAATACCTGTTTTTTCAGATAATAAAACGTATCCTGGAATTTTATCTCTCCATTATATGCACTTGTGCTGTAGAGAATCACAAGACCAGTTACGATAATGATTGCCAGTACTAATATCAGAACTCTGTCACATTTTTTCTGTTCCGTTTGTTCTGACTGCCACGAATACTTCAACGCGTTCACTCCTTATAAGGAATTTACAATCTCTTTGAACTTCTCTCCGCGTACTTCGTAACTTGGGAACATATCCCAGCTTGCACATGCCGGTGAAAGCAGAACCGCTTCTCCCTCTTTTGCAATCTTCGCTGCCGTGAGCACTGCTTCTTCAAATGAATCTACAAACATATAATCAGTAAATCCGCACTTTTCAGCGTCAGCAGCAATTTTTTCTCTGGTATCCCCAAGAAGAATCAGTTTTTTTACTTTTCCGTCAAAACTTTCTATCCACTCTGTATATTCAGAGCCTTTATCATATCCGCCGCCGATCAGAACAGTCGGACGCTTCATTGCCTGGATTCCTTTGATTGCAGCATCTGGATTGGTTCCTTTTGAATCATTATAATATGTAACTCCATTCTTCTCTGTTACATATTCAATACGATGCTCCACACCACCAAACGCTTTCACACTTTCACGGATCACTCCTACAGGAACTCCGTAAACTGCTGCCATCGCACATGCCGCCATAACATTCTCGTGATTGTGTGTTCCAAGAATCTGCAGTTCATCTACATGGCAGATCGTCTCTTTTACACCTTCATAATTGTAGATGATATTTCCCTCTTCCAGATATATTCCCTCTTCCAGTTTACGCTGACTGCTGAAATATAGAACTCTGGCTTTTACTTCATTGCCAAATTCCCTTGTCAGTTTGTCTTCATAATTCAGGATACAGTAGTCTTCTTCTGTCTGATTCTTTGCAATATTCTTCTTTGCATTCACATACGCTTCCATCGTATGATGCCGGTTCAGATGATCCGGTGTAAAATTAAGAATTGCACTGACCCTCGGACGGAATTCAACAATACTTTCCAACTGGAAACTGCTCATCTCCGCAACCGTGATCGAATTCTCTGTCATATCTTCTACTGCAGTTGTGTACGGTGTTCCAATGTTTCCAACAACAAATACATCATCCTGATAATTCTTCATAATCTCACCAAGAAGTGTAGTTGTAGTCGTCTTGCCGTTCGTTCCTGTAATAGCAAGAACATCGCCTTTTCCAAACTGATAAGCAAGCTCCACCTCTCCGATAACCGTAATTCCCTGCTTACGCATCTTTTCGATCACCGGAAGGTCTGTCGGAACTCCCGGACTTAATACAGTCATATCAAGTTCTGCAAGGATTTCTTCAGGAAACTCACCGATTATGATCTTTGCGTTGCTGTCCGCACCAGACTGCTGTCTTACTTTTTCTTCCATTAGCTTCTTATTTCCATCATACAGTACGACTTCCGCTCCCTGTCTTTCCAGAATCTTTCCAGCTCCGATTCCACTGATCCCAAGACCAAATACAAGTACTTTTTTTCCTTTTACTTCCATGTTATCCTCCTACATAGCCATGAGTGCGATCAGGCATAAAATTGCTGTGATAATCGAAAATACTGCAACAACTCTTGTCTCTGACCATCCGCACAGTTCAAAATGATGATGTATCGGCGCCATCTTAAAGATTCTTTTACCGCCGGTCTTTTTAAAATATGTTACCTGGATCATAACGGATAATACTTCTACCAGATAGATAAATCCAACAATGATGATGAAAATCGGCATCTGGAGCATATATGCTGCGGATGCGACAAATCCTCCCAGCGCCAGGGAACCCGTATCCCCCATAAACACACTTGCCGGATATACATTAAACAGCAGAAATCCAAGGAGTGCTCCCACCACTGCACAGGTAATCGGCTCAATTCCGCTTTTTGTTCCAATTGCGACAACCGTAAAGAATGTTGCAACCAAAACCGTAACACTGGATGCCAGGCCGTCCAGTCCATCTGTAAAATTCACACCATTTACGGTTCCGATCACTACAAAGAACATCAATGGAATTGCCAGCCATCCAATGTTCAGATATCTTCCCCCACTAAAAGGAATCAGCATTGTAAGTGGAACCCCTGCAAATTTCACCATATAAAATGCAAAGATTGCTGTTACCACGATCTGAAGTGCCATCTTCTGCTTTGGATATAATCCGTCCGAACGTTTCATTACAACTTTCAGATAATCATCCAAAAATCCGATCAGACCAAATCCAAGTGTCAAAAACAGGATCGGAATGATCTTCGGATAACGTCCGATATAAATAACGGAAGTGATCACAACCGCCAACAGGATCATTACGCCTCCCATCGTCGGAGTTCCTGCTTTCTTCAAATGAGACTGCACTCCATCTTCTCTCTCCGTCTGATCCATCTTAAGTCTTCTGAGTACAGGTATCACAAGAGGACCAAGAATCACACTTAACACAAATGAAATCAATACCGGAATAAACACCTTATAATCCATAATCCACCTCTTTAATTCTTTTGTTATTCAGTTAATCTCTAACTTTACCTAGTATACTGCATTTCCAATTGTTTTTCAATGCCAAGATAAGGCAATATATTTTCGAAAATATTACCGATTACCGGAGCTGCGATCGTACCTCCGTAATAGATTCCCTGCGGATTATAGATCACACACATTCCCAGGATCTCCGGATCATCTGCCGGGGCAAATCCCACAAAAGAAGATATGTACTTGTTCGCACTT
>ENA-ORVB01000615-ORVB01000615.1-human-gut-metagenome-genome-assembly--contig:-NODE-615-length-28618-cov-32.6277_pt1 | contig 28618 bp, 28 predicted proteins | sample MGYA00242090_ERZ509231 | MGnify/ENA primary metagenome ERZ509231 (study PRJEB26280, sample SAMEA2338798) | human gut metagenome | biome: human gut; feature: human-associated habitat; material: faeces...
CGGACTTGTAATCTATGGGCTGAGTTCTATTCATGACGCAAAGATAAACAATAATATTGGATTGTTAAAAACACAACAATATTATTTGATCCTATGAAAATCATGTCCGTAAAGAGACCTATATAACACATTTGACTGCGCCCGAAAGGGTACAATCTATGCTTACAAGGTCTCCACGGGATTGATATAATCACACCCGGGACATCTACCGTCGACCACGTTCAAGACAATAATATTACCGTGAATTTGCTAGATTTCGGTCCGTCTTAAACACAGCGTCGATAAACGCCTTCCATTATGTCTGGATTGTCTTCCCACCCAAAGCCCGCTTTCGTATAGATATGTCATGGTTGACTTCACTACACTCAGCACGGCGTAGGCTGCCGACTCGGTTATCATGAAAGAACTCGTCTTACAGCGACAACTGCGGTCTGGCTATACAATCCGAGTGCAAAAATACGAAAATTTATTGAGAAAAGACAAGAAATGACAGGAAATATAAATACCACAATACAAATTTAAGACTATTTAAGTCTAATTACTTTAATATCTCGGAATTTTTGTATATACAAATGCTGTTCTTAGGCAATTTTTGTATGTTATTAGGCCAATATACTTGAAGTGCCGATGAAGTATAGCTTCGACAGGCTATGGAGTGCTACTTCGATGGTTGATGAAGTAATATTTCGTTTTTATGGGATGTATAATAGTTGAAGTTCTGTCATTCTTCGCCTTTTGATGGACGGAATGCATTTGCCTCTCCATCTGCAAAAGTCAAGGTAATCTTTTTCTATGTCACGCAATCCTCGTTCAATCTTTTGCAGGAAACGGCTCTTCGGAAATCTTTTGTTCCCTAATATTTTGTAGGGTCCGACATTATAGGCAAGTACGGCAAGGAGTAGTGAGTCCTTGCCATACTTACGAAACATGGCACATAACTTGGTGAGGTCTGAGCGTAGCAGGGAGTCGGCTTGCTGATAGGTGAGATTATTCTTGAACTTCTCATGTGGCAATATCCGATGTCCCCATCCGATATAGGGATAGTTACGCTTGATGTCGTGCCACCCTTCATAATACTTGATGCACCGCACTGCTCGTTCAAATGGTGGTAAAGCAAAGATGCCCAAGTCGGTTTGCCTTGGGCTATCGTTTGTAGGTGTTTTGTTCTGTGCCACGATGTTTTGGCACAGAAACAAGAGCATTAGGGTAATATATGTTCTTATCTTTTTCGTCATGGATGTTGTTTTTTGTTTTGCATTTGGAGTGTCATTGGCTTGTTACTTGGCATTCTTCTTGTTGAATATCTCTGCTATCATGGCTTTCACGTCCTCGCCAACTTGCACGAAGTTCTTATAGAGGATGCGCTCACGCTCATCACGGCTCTTGAAGGTGTAGAACTTGGGCAGTGGCATATACTCGTTTTCCTCTTTCTTGATGTCTGCCATATTGAAGTCGGTCTTGCAATAGAACTTACTGGTCTTGAACTCGTCGCTTTCCTGTATGTTCATACTGCCATTCATGCCGGTCTTGGTTGCCACAAAGTCCCTTGCGGTCTGACCGCAGATCCATCCTGTCGGCATGTCCGAGATTTTACTGGCTGGTACAAGACTGTCCATATTCTCATTCAGGTTGATGCTCGTCTTGTCTCTATCGATGGTCACGCCTTTTTTCAGTTGCACCACCTTGCCAAAAATGTCAGAGGATAGCCATTCCAGAGTTTCCTTGCTTCGTGCCGAACCGCTCACCACATTGCCTACGGTGGTGATGATCTTTTGCATACCCACCTTTCCGTAGTCTGCTTCCAACTGTGGCAGTTCCTGGAATCCCAAGGCTACGCTCACCTTGTTGCTTCGGGCTGTACCTATCAGTCGGTCTATCTTATGGAAGTAGAGTGTAGGCAACTCGTCCACGATGATACTCACCGGGATATTCTTGCCTTGTCCTGTATTTACTCGTGTTACTAGTCGGTTAAGGATAAGGGCATTCAATGCTCCGATGATGCTCTCCATCTCTGGGTCGTTGGCTATCAGCAGATAGCTTGGGTTCTTCGGGTCACTGACCTTCAGGTCGAAGTCATCACCGTCCTTATGAAATATCCAATAGCTTTCCTTGGTGGCAAGGCGAGAGGTATAGACACGCAGTGTACCTATCATACCTTCCAACTGCTCCATCGCCTTGTTCTTCAAGGCAGTTTGGAACGGACCGAGCAATGGTGCTACCTCGTTGTCGGTCTCCAATACATTGAAGATGGTCTGGTAACTCTCGTTCAAAAAACTGAGAATATGGGGCATATCGCTGTACTTGCCCAACCAATAGGCTGGATCCACTTCTTCTCCTGCGTGGTTGAATACCTTTCCGGTTGGCTTCATCTGCATGGTCTTCGGATCTAGTACTTTCTCTGCTATCAGCATCTTGCCGTCCTTGTCGTATGGCTCCTTGCCATAGTTGATGAAGAAATAGATACAGGCGGCAAGGAAGTTGACGGCTGAGGTCTGGAAGAACTGGTCGCTGCCGCCACCGCCTTCTTTCTTGCCTTTTTGCAGTGATTCTAGCAGTGTCTCTGCAGTCTCGCTCGCTGCTGCCAAGTTATTGATATACTTCTGCTGTATCGGATTCACTCGCTTGGAGTATTCCACATCCACAAAGTTGATGATGTTGAACTTGCAGCCTTCTGGCAATTTGCCCAGCTGTTGGTTCTTCTTGTAGTGGTAGTACAGCTTTGTTGCCAAGGTCGGGAACTTGTAGTCGTAAACGACCATGGCAAAACCTTTTGCACTGTGCTGACGGATAAACGGCTCAATAATGGAGAAGGTCTTACCGCTACCTGGCGTACCTACTACCCAGGTGCCTCTGAATGGGTTCACGATGTTCACCCATCCCTTGCGGAACTTACCCTTATAGTAGTAGCGCATAGGGATATTCACACTGTACTTATTATATTCCTCCTTCTGGCACTGTTCAAAACTCTCGTTCTCAAAATTGAAACGGTCTTTCATCAGTCCTTCCTTCAGGAACTTCGATATATTGTCCAAGGCTACATGCACCAATACGGTTCCGCTGACGGTTGCCACCATATAGAGTATGATGTTCAATCTTAGGGCATAGAGACGAGTGTCCATCACATAGCCAAAGAGCCATACGGACAATACCAACAGCAGCACGCCACTCACCAAGGGGTAGAGCACCTGCCTTCGGGCATCAAATTCCAAGTGTTTCTTGTTTCTCGTGCCTACACAGGTGATACACACCAAGAGGAATGTCACCACCTTGCTATACACCAGGTTCCCGTCATGGTAGATGAACCACTGCTTGATGCGGTCGTGCAGGTCGCACACCACACCGCTAAAGCCATCTATCGTCCTTGGGTCTATGGCATACTCAAAGAACTCCATCAACACGGATATGTAGATGACCGCCCTGAATATCTTGTAAAATCCTTGTAACTCCTTGCTTTCTTCCATAAATATTCTTAAATAATCAACCTACAGGTTGTATTTTTCAATTATTTGTTGTATCTTCGCACTATAAAACAATAAGATTATGACATTCGACCTGATTACAGAAAACGAGCACCTTTGGGCTGTCAGATATGATGACTGCCTCGACAACGTTCTTGACTCCATCCTTGGACAATGGAACGATGTTACATGGTTGCGTAGCTTCTTCAAGCATAACATTGATGATTTGGCGTCCTACTTCAAAATCACTGATGTCAATCAAGCCATCTATGATACGATTGAAGATAGTGAATGCTTGCAATGTCTCATCATGGATATTTCTCCTGATGCTGACCTTGACAAGATTTTCCGCCCATTGGAGAATAGTCGTACTTCGGAAATGTTGTTGGGCAAAGAGAAGGCACGCTTGCGTAATACACCACGTCATGCTTCTTGGCTCCGCATTTATGCCATCAAACTCGAACCGGGTATTTACATTATCACTGGCGGTGCAATCAAGTTGACTCGTACCATGCAGGAGCGTGAACATACTTTGGTTGAACTCGCCCGAATGGAAAAGGTGAGACGTTTCTTACTTGACAACGATATTGCCGACAAGGATTCCTTCATGGACTTCTTAAATGAAATCATATAGAAAGGAGGTTATTATGAGAACTACAAACGAAATTGTTTCCAAACTGAGAGAACATCAGTCTTCAACTCCATCCAAATGGCGTGAGAATGCAGAGTGGCGCATGGCTAACAAATCATGGCTTCGCTATTCTCAGCACATTGCAATGATGATGCTCGACAAGATGGAGGAATTGGGTATGACCCAAAAGCGATTGTCTGAACTCATGGGCTGTAGCCAGCAATATGTTTCCAAGGTACTCAAAGGACAGGAAAACCTATCCCTCGAAACCTTGGCTAAGATAGAGCGTTGTCTTCAACTGCCTATTCTGAATCATTTAGCGTAGCTCTATTTCAGAAATATCGGATTGAATGAGTCGGCTGACAACACATCACTATAGTTCACTTTCAATGAGATGGTGCGACCGCTGATTTGGTTCTCCGTCATTTCGATGGTTAATTGCTTGTCATTCGGGAATGTCATTTTCCGAATGACTATCACATTGCGGTAGCCATAGCGGAAACGCTTGGTCTGCTCCAACATGAAGACTGGATGCAACTCTACCATCTGTGAGTTGGTTGCCTTGGCGGTCTTCTTATCCGTCAGCTTCAATCGTATTTGGTCTATGTCAAACGGTATGTCTGTCTTGTTCTCCACCGAGAAGTCCAGGAAGAAATAGTCACCAGACGAATAGATGTTGTTCAGTCGCATCACCATTTTATGGGCTTTGGTCTTTACATTGTTCACATGGGCTTCCGAACTCCATATCTGACGAGCATATCGAGCCATGTCAGTGGAGGACAAAGTTACAGCAGGGTTGTTATAGGCATTCTTCTCTATCTGTTGTATCTCCTTATCCGTCACAGCCTCTTGCAATCTTGTTGTATAGAGCAGCGCATACTGAGTGCGATAGCGTTCCGTCACAATAGTTACGATGGCAAGCACTTCACCATCTTCATGCAGTCCCTCCTTGGGCTTCAAGCGCACAGTATTGTTGATGGGTTGGTCTCCTGCTATCTTGTCGGTAGATATATCCACAAAGCGGATGGGTTCGCTTGCCGTAATGACTGTTGTCACTTGCTCGTTCACGGTCAGTTGCTCCATCTCCTGGTAGGTGCAGGGCTGATAGCTCTCCGTACTGGTCTGTTGTGCCATCATCGGAGTGGCACTTATTGCACACATCATCAGTGTGCCAATGGTCTTCTTGATATTCATATGGGTGTAATGTTTACTTTGTAGTGTTTAATGTTTACTTGCTCTTGGTGTCTTTGCTGTTTATCAAGTACACAAAGGTGCCATATTTCAGTTTCACCTTGTTCTTCTTGATAGCCTTGCCTATGGCATTACTTGTTTTCTGATAGGCATTCTGCATGGTCTGCATGCCCCATTGCGAAAAACTGCTGCCAGTATTGGTGGTATTCATATCCACATTCCCGGTCACGGCTCCGCTTGCCACATCCTTGGTGGTCTCACGGAACTGGCTGCTTGGCACATACAAGCCTTCCAAGCCGTCTGTATCATAGAGTGACAGATTGATTTTCACTATCTCATCATCCACCAGCACACTTTTTACCGTGCCTTTCACTCGTTGCGAACTGAAACCGCTCATGGTGGCATACAGGTATGCGCCTTTCTTCACTATCATCTCACCGATTTCCACATCATCTAACAGTCTCAAACGTACACGGCTTCCATCCACGGCTTTCACATTCTCGTCAATGATAGCCTTGATGAGTGTAGGCTCTTTCTCATTCACTGCCAATGTGTTGAAATAGTCTGAGGAGGTCTTCACCTTTTTCACCACCTCACTTGGCTTGTCATTCTCGTCTGCTTCCTTTCGGGCATTCTCATTCACCTTGATTTTGCCCTCAATATTGATACCGCCCTTGGCTGTAGCTGTTGTTTCATCGGATGCTGTTGCTGAAGACGATGAGTTCTGTTGCGTGGCTTGCTGTCCTTTCAGTCTTGCTTCGGCAAGTGCCTTGTTCAACTCCGCCAACGCAGCATTCTCTCTTTGTTGCTCATGGGCTTCTTGCGCTTCTCTCGTTTTCTCCAGTTCAGCTTGCCTCTTGGCTTCGGCATCCAACTGTTGCAGTTCTGCATCCGAATACTTACTTTGGTATTCTTCTTTTTCTTGCTCATTGTCTCGGTCTATATTCTCCACGGCACTATGGTCTTCTATCTTGCCGTAGGCGTTCAACATGTTCTCATACTTTCCTCCAATACCGTCACCGCCCTTGATATGGGCTTGTGGCAGGTTCGGATTCAGATATTCCGTGGTCTGCATATTGGCATCCTTCTTCTCCGCCACCTTGGTATCAAAGAGGTCGAAGATGAAGTAGGACGCTCCGAGCAGTGGGAGATAGACAATCGCAGGTAGCATGTACTTGGGTTGTCTGAAATTGATTCTTTCTGTCAGCTTCATCGTTATTTGTCTTTATGAGGATGGCGTGCATCCTCATTGGTTCTTACTATGTTCTTTGCATTCCCCATATTCTGATGGCGAGCCTTTATCAGCGAGTCCTGCCGCTCCGTGGCGGTGCGTCGCTCTCCCTGATAGTGATAAGCTCTTGCCATGCGATAGATGTTGAAACTGAAGCTCACACCTACAAAACCGAACACGATGACCAGGAACAGTGTCTTGTGCAAGTCGGCAAACCTCTGTACCTTGGCTGCCGCCTTGTCTATTCTGCACATCTTGGCAAACTTCCTTCCGGCTCTCACGTCTCGCTCATAGCGTTCCTTGTATTTGGGGTCGTCCTTGTCGGGCATCTTCTCCCCAATGAGCATCTGCTTAAATCCTTTTGTGTTCATCGTTATTTCTTTTTACTTTTTACCCTTTACCTTTAATAGTTGCTCTTCGTCTTCTGGTCAATATCCTTGTTGAGCAAGGTTCGCCAGTTCACTATCAGCAATCCATGTGGGTTGTTGTCAGTCCTCGGCACTCGTTTCAACTGTCCTGCCGTCACCAGTTCACGGGTCAGCACATTGGTTCTACGCTCAATGCGCTGTCTGCCATAGTAGGTAAACTCCATCTTCTCCTTGTTGAACTTGATACTGTCACAGAAGATGCTGAACACGGCACTTGTTCCCATGATGTTGGAGTAGAAACCCTTTTCCTTCAGTGTATTGTACTGCGCCAGTCCTGTCTCATCCACCAGATACATGGCTTTCTCCATCGTGTATTTGATGTACTTGTCATCGGGTGCCAATGTAAAAAAGTAGTGATGGAACATCTCGATATGACTCTTTGCTTCCACATCCAGTGTCTCATCCATCGTCGTGCGCTGCACCAGGATAGGCACATTGCCGTCCAACACATAGATTTTGTTCTGTGCATCCACCACCATATTCTTCGCCGTCCAGATGCTACTGATACTTATAAGCACGCACCCAACCAGAAACAGGCTACAGATGATAGTCACCAACTTTACCTTATTCTCTAAATTCTTGATTACCATTGCTATAATGTTTTTTACCTTTTTCACTCTTTTACTTTTTTACCTTTATCAGTGCATCACATGGGCAAGTGTCCCCTGTGCCGACATTTTGGCTTGCTGTGCCACACCCTCACCGAAGTTTCTTGTGGAGAAGGCGGTATCGCCCTCTGGTATCATCCATGCCGCAAGGTCTGGAACCAAGTTCAGACACTTCAAAGCCACGATACTTGCTGCCATCAGATACCCTGCCGAGAAGAACGAGTTCTGCAAATATGCCGCCATCGTCTGCTCACTGGCGGTGATAGCCGTCAGGTTCTCCACCTGTATGCAGAGCACGATGTCGAAGAGCAATAGCACGTAGAAGCCCACGAAGTACAGCATCGCTCCATAGAAATGCACGGTCAGATACCTTGTCAGCCACTTCGCCCAACTGCTTTCCCATTTCGGCAATAGCGAGAATGCCCATTGTATCGGTCCAAATATCGTCAGCATTCCCAACAGTATCTGTTGACAATAGATGGTGCTCCACCAACCGATACGGAAGACGATCAATGCTATCAGCATTACTATCTTGTCGATGTTCACTACGGCTCCTGCAGTCAGTGAGGTAAACCACAGCTTGGCAGCGTCCTTTTCCATGTTGGTCACTTCATCCACACCTGTCTGCTCCATGGTCGATTCCACCAGATTCGGGTCTGTTGTTCCCTTATGGGCAATGTCTGCCTGGGCTTGTACGTTGGTGTACATCGTGTCTCTGGTGTAGATGAGCTGCTGAACTTCCGTAAACTTGTCCTCTATCTGTGTGGCTTCCGCCTCATATAGGTCATGGGTATAACTTCCAATGGAGTTTGGTATGTAACTCAGAAAGTCCAGTACGCACCAATTGCTGCCACTGTTCGTCATGCCTGTATCGGCAGGTGGGTACCACCAACAGAGGATGATGCTTATCACCAATGGCTTGAATAGTTTCATCACATCCAGTGGCTCATGCTTCACCATCATCTTGTAAGCCATGTTCGCTGCCACCACGATAGAGAAGAGGGCTGCGAGTGCCATACACATTTGAACGACCCACCAAAAAGGCCCATTCGAGCCTGTGAAAGTAGCGTCGCACAGAAACTCGTTGGTCTGGAAAATCACGTCATCAATCTCTTCTTCCAAGATGTTGATGCCGAAGTCGGATAATATGCTGCTGTTGTCTGCCATAACTCCTTATCTGTTTATTTTCAAATCATTGTCATCCTCATTCGAGCCGTTATTACTGCCAGAAGATGTGTTGTTTCTCACTGCCATTCCTGCCTCTCGCCATTTGCTGGATGCACTGCTGATGATACTTCGTTTGTTGGCGGTCTGGTAGTTGCCGTTTGCTGTCAACAATTCCTTGGTCTTGCTGGCATTCGAAATCTGCACCAGTTGCTTCACAAGTGTCTCGTTCTGCTTTGCCACATCTGCATAAATCTGTAGGTACATCTTCTTACGCTTGGCATTGGGCATATAGGCATCCTTGATGGCTTTGATGGCTGTCTCATAGACATGATAGTATTCTGTCCAGCGTTGCTTGTCACCGATGGATCCGCCTACAGTCAGGATGCGGTCGATGTTCTTCTTGAAGGCATCCATCTTGCTGTTTATCTTGCTTCCTTCCACCTTCCATGCCAGATCCACCTGTCGGTCTGCCATATTCAACGCCTCAATCTCTGCTCTCTTGGTCAGGGCAGAGTCAATGGCTTCGGCATATTCCACTTGATTGTAGGCTCCGATTCCTGCCGTTGTACGAAAACCAAGTTTGTTCTTACTCGCAGCCGACTTCTTGTAACTGCTGTGCAGTAACTGATAGTACAATTCTGGTGACAGACTACCACTACCGATTTCCATCACCGTTATCTGGTTCTTTTTCGAACTGTCATGATTGTATGTTACACCACTTTGGGCATTGCCGCTGATAGCGACTCCCAACATCAACATGATGGTTCCTATTCTTGTTTTCTTTCTATCCATGCCTATACATTATTATATATGGGATTATAAATTCTTCGTTCTCTCAATATCCGAGTTTACCTGCCACTCGCCACCGACCGAAGGCATCTTCCAGTATTTGCTGCTTGCTTTTGGTTCGGTAAACCTTTTCTTTCCAATAGCCGATGCGCACTTGGATATATCGCCACGACTCAAAGTAGCTTTTGTTCAGATGCTTCTCTATATTGTCAAGCGAGGTGTTGATGCTTTCCAACACCACAAGAAGGTCTGCCGTAGAACACGCTGCCGCTCCTGAGGCATACAGCACCAAGTCGCTCACGCTTTTGTAGAGGTATTCGCCTTCATTTGCGATATTCTCTATGACTCGTCGGTTGATGCCTATCAGTATGGTATCGGCAAGCGAGATGCGCTTTCGTTTGATGACTTTTTTGTTGTAGTCATCCAACAGCTTCTTATAGTCCGATATTCTGTCGCTCACACCCTCGTAGGTGGAGTACACGTTCAGACTGGTCCGTAAACTCTGATACAGCACATCTATCACATCAAATGCCCTGGTGTACTTGTCAAGGTCAACATTCAGTTCCTTGTATGCCTTGGTCTCGTCCTTACTGTAACTGTGCAATAGTTTATTACTGTATTCCAATGTGCTTCGTGCGAGCAACAGACTCCGCTGTTTCTTGTGGTCATTGATGTAGGCTTCCACGCTGGCAACATCAAATCCCCATTGGGCGAATGTTTTAGAGGGGAGGGCGAGGAGCAAGATTGCTACCAGCAATGTTCTCACAATATCCATTCGTCGCTTCTTGCTCACTGACCCTGCAACCCTCTCCGCTGCATCTGCCTTGTATTCTTTTCTATTTCTCATTTTCATTGTCTTCATCATTAAACTTGCCGTGATAGTCATCTGAGTGTTTGGTGTCGGCAGCTTTCCTTAACCAACGTTTCTTGCATTTCTCCACCAGTGTCAACCGTCGTCCTTCGTCAGCATTGATATGTGGAGCGATGTCCATCAGTACGTCGATGATGTTGCGCTTGTAGTGCATCATCTTCTCCAACGACACCAAGTCTGCGTATATCTTGGTGATTCTGCTGTCCACCTCCCTGGCTATCTCCAGTCTGTCGCTCGACCATAGCAGATGGAAGGTATCATCGGTGTTATTGTCATCGGCAGGTGCGCTTTTAGCATACTCGGTGGTTATCTTGCACGATGGATATTCCTGTGCGATTTCCGAGATGCGCTTGTTCACTTCGCCTGTCTTTTCCTGCTCGGTCTTGCTTGGGTCAAGCGTTATCACATCCACTACCGAGGTGTTGGTGTATTCAGATGTGAGCTCCCAACTGATCTGAAGGATGGCTCTGTGTATCTTGATGCCCAAGAAATATTTCGGCTTTCGGGCGATCTTCAATGTTGCCTTGAAGGTGATGATGCCGTTGATGTTGGGCATGGTGGCTTTTCGAATGTAAGTATAGCCGCTCCATGTTCCTTCCCCTTGCCAAGTCAGATTATAGGCACTCTTGCAGTCACTCATGATGGCAGGTATGCGATAGTAGTCATCCGTCGCCACGTCATTGTCCTTTCCTGCCTCTGCTTTGGCTTCCTCTATTTCCCTTTGCTTCTGTTTCCATGTGTCAAGTTCTTTGTTCAGTTGTTCGATGGAAGCCTTGTTCTTGTTGTATTGCTCCCGATACTTGGCTGCATCTTCCACACTTGCATTGGCTATTTGCTTGACAAGTGATTTATTCTCCGCTTCCAACTGACTGATTTGCGATTGCAAAGAGGTTATCTTGGCATTGGCTTCCTGCTCCTGCTTATACAAATCTGAGAGATCAAGGTTGTTTTCTGTCACAGATGTTGTCATGGCGCATTTCTTGCTGTGGTCATTCAGCGAACCTCCGCAACTCTTGCATTTGTATTGTGTGGTGCCTTGCCCCAACTGCACGCCATCGCTACATGTTACGCTGATGGTCACGCTCTCGCATCCCTTCAGTTTGGCGGCATCGGTTGCCTGATAGTAGTTGCGTGCATCATTGCCTATATAATAGGTATAGCCTTCCTCGTTGTCATTCCATTCACTCAACCGGGCTTGCAGCTGTGCCTTAAATGTGTTCAAGTCCATCGAATAGGAATCGAAGACTGCCTCATACACTTCTTCTGTCCTGTTCCAACTCTTGTACACCTGTATCTCGTAGGCGTATGCCTTCTGTTTCTGTCCTTTTTTCTTGCTACTGATGATGTAGCTGTTCAACCAATAGCTGATACTGTAGGTAAAGCCATCATTCTGGTTGTTGAGCTGTTGCACCCTTGTTCTTGACCATCCTGCATGATTCTCAGAGTTTTGCAGGATGGCTTCCTTTTGGCTATTGTTGGGATAGAAGTTGGCATCCTTGGTGTTGATTCTGTACCAGTGGTCGCCTTTCAAGATGCTGTTGTCATCGGTGGGCGGTACATAGTCGCACAGTTTTTCTCGTCCTTGGTCTCGTCGGGCGATATACCATCTTTGCGTATAGTAGTTTCCTGCGGTCTCGTCCAGATAGTCGGTCATCCAAGAGGTGAGGTTATAGTTGGCAAGCGAGAATAGTCCTGCCACGTTGTCCTTGCCTCCAATCATGCCCAAGAGTGTGTTGCCTATGCTCTTGTCAAGACCTTTGAACAGCGAGGAATAGTTATCCACGATGTCGATGGCAGCACTGAGCTTGCCATGGAAGAGGTCGTTGAACAGGCTGCTCTGCAACAGGGCATTGCCAATATTGTTCATTCCCGCTCCTGCAAGGTTGGCTCCTGCCTTATACAGATTGTCGATGTCGGATTTCAGATTGTCCACTGTAAAATTGCCTGGCACCTTCGACAAATCGTCCAACATCTTCTTCCAATCCGCGTTGCCAATCTCTGAAAGTTTCAAGATGGCTGCTATCTCCTGGTTGATTTGCAGAAAGGCAATGTCCGAGAATGTGAGGGTGCTGTTTGTTACCACACTCTCAAACTGCATGCACAGGTTCTTGGTGTCGTCACATATCTTCATCAGATAGGTTCCCCAATACAGGGCAGTCTGCGGACTTTTCAGCATCATTCCTGCCACCGTCCATATCTTCGGCATGATTTTGCCCGACACCATGTTGTAGATACGGCGGTAATAGTAGTTCTCTGTGCTACTGTTCCAAATGCCCAACTCTGTCATTGCCTTGCGCTCCAAGAACTTGGAGGCATAGATACCGGCACTCGCCACTTCCGCAGCATTATAGTGTTTCAATATGTTCTGCACCTGCTCGTTATAGTATGCCTCTGCCACGGCTTCCGTTCCGTATGCAACAGCCATAGCAGCCACCGTCTGCTTGTCATAGTTCACGCTGTAGTACTGTGCGTCAGCCTTTGCCAACACACAGACTATCAGCATTATGATGGATAGAAGTCGTTTCATCTTTGATTACTTTTTATTTTTGTTCCCTAAATTCAGTACTTTCCCTGCCTGATTTACCTTTTGAGCAAAAGCGAGGCTCTTGCTGATACCACTTGCATCCCAATCCCTGCAATAGGCTTCGATAGCTTGTTGGTGGTTGCATTTCAACTCTCGCTTGTAGAGTTTTAATGCTTCCTTCTCCGCTCGTTCCGTGGTGTAGGTCATATAGCACTCATGAGGTTCTTCCACACCATACACATTGCTGGTCTGTCCTCGTCTGATGAACACTTCACGAAAGAAACTGCGTCCTTCCTTGTTCTCCAAGCGGTTGATGGTGAATATCTTCTTGCAGTCCACATCGGTCAAACCGAGTATCGCCTTGATGGTGTCGAATCGTTCCTTGAACTTGCTCTGGTCGAGCAACATCACCACATCCGAGTTGTTGATGATGGCTTCTTTCACTATCTCACTGCCGATGATGTCCTGTATCTCCTGTGTTACCACACCCACGCTTGCCCAGAATTTTCTGGCGGTCTTATACAGATATTTTATGTATTCCGCCATCATGGGCGAGGCGATGGCTTTCCATGCCTCCTCGATGATGAGCATTTTTCGGTTCTTTTTGATGCGCATCTTCTGCAGGAACACGTCCATGATGATGAGTGTCACCAGTGGAAAGAGCAGTGGATCATCCTTGATACTGTCGATTTCGAAGACGATGAAGGTCTCATCAAACAGACTGCTGTCCATGTTCTCATTCAGCGTCACATCGTGGCTGCCTCCTTTATAGAAATCCTTCAACAGATAGTTGTAGGATGACAGGTCTATGCCATGCAGACCGTTCTCCTCGCATATCTTCGGCAGTCGCTCAGTACTGAACTCATAGAAAGTGTTGAAACAGAGGTTGCTCACTCGCTTGGTGGTGAAGTAGGCTTCGTAATACTCGTTGATGACTTGTTCTATCAGTCTGTCTTCGGTCTTGCTCACTGTGCCTTGACTTCCTTTCCATATCAGCATCACCAGGTTCTTCAGGAATCCCAACTTCTCGATGTTCCATTCCTCTCGCTTGATTTTGAAAGGGTTCATCGTGATAGGATGTTCTTCTGTGTAGGATATGTATTTGCCTCCAAAGTATTCACATAGTCCCTCATACGAGTTTCCTGTATCTACCAACACGATGTCGGTGTCCTGCTCATGGGCTTGGCGCACCATGGAGTTTACATAAAAACTCTTGCCGCTTCCCGAAGGACCGAGGACAAAGAAGTTGCTGTTGTCGGTCAGCTTATTTCGTCCCTCTTTCCCTGATATGTCGATAGCCACTGGCACTCCTTGACGGTCGGTATAATAGACCTTGAATGGCGTGTCCTCGCTATGTACTATCTTTTCCTTGTACATCAGACAGGTGGCGGCATCGCCCAACGTCATAAATCTGTCGTAGTCGGCATTCATCCCATAGCAGTTGCCAGGGAAAGAGTTGACAAACAGTTCCAACTGGTTGTAGGCTCGCTTCGAAATATGGATGCCCATCCTGCCAAAGGCATTCTCCAGATGGTTGGTACACTTTTGTATATCCGTGTCTGGCTTCACCGTCACTATCAGATTATAGTGGGTATATACCAGCTGCTTGTTTTCTCTCGCTATCACCTCCTGCACTCGCTTGATGTCCTCTACGGCTATCAGATTGCTTGGGTTCGGCATGCTGGCATGGCGGTTCTTCTTTTTGTCGAGCATGGCAAGCTCACGCTTCTGATTCGGCACAAAGATGATTTGGTTATACACCACACTCTCCACACCAGGAATGCTGTCCACCAATGCTACCAGATCCACTGGCATACTTGTGTTGTTCACCTCGATGTTGGTAAACGGACGGATTTGTGTCGGCAAGTTGGCGCAATCCACATCCACAAGACTATATACCTTACAGCGTCTGTCACCCATACCTATCATCTCGTCATCCACCTTGAATCCTGTCATGCTCACCATCTTGTCACGGAAGTTCATGGCAAAGAAACGGTCAACATACAGACTTGCCTCTTGTTTGTTTAAGAACTCTGATTTGATACCGGCATCCTTCAGCTGGTCTTGCACCTTTCTGATTTTCACTAAGAAATCTCGCCATTTCTTGTTGTCGAAAGACATCAGACGACTCTTCTTGTTCTCCTGCGTAATGGTCAGATAGGTCATGCTGTCTGTATATTCTCTTCCGTTGAAATAGCGGAAGTAGGATTCTGATAGGAACTCATGCCCCTTGCCACTCTCATCCTCAAACTGCTTTCTGGTAAAGATGTCCTGCTTGTGTAGGGCATAGCCTTCACCCAGAGTCTGTGCGATGGCAGCAAACAGATTGGTGAACTCATAATAGCTGTCTATATTGGCAGAATACTTCTGCACAGAATTCTCCATTTTCAGAATGGCAGAATATTCTCCAGTCTTGGTATAGAGCACACCGATACCGTCCGTGTCTTCCACGGAGAAGTAGATGTCCTGAAAGATTTTCTTCCGCTTGCCACCAGTACCAAAGGCATAGACCGATATGGCCATGCCAATGCAGGTTGCCACGAAAAATAAGATTACATATAGTACCATACTCGTTTATTCTTCTGTTTCTTCGGATGATTGATGATTTTCCCTCATACTGGATGATTTGGTGTCATGCTCTTGATAAGAGGTATTGGAGCTTTCTTCGCCATAAAGGGTTGACACACTATCTTTTGCAGTGGAATCCATCCTGCTTATTTGTGTTTCCACTGTTGCAGGATGTTCTTCTATCTCTCTCGCCCAAGCTGCTCTTGCCTTGTCAGCACTCCTCATCGCATCCAATGTGGGTGGCTTGTAGGTCTTGTCCTTACAGGCTGTCAGCAATATGCCAGCCAATGCCATAATGATAATGTTCTTTGCTTTCATGCTCATAACCATTCTTTTATGTCAAAGATGCGATACTTTCGCAGAAACAAATAAAGGTAGACCCACACCCTTGGGGGAGAATGAGCCTACCAGTCGTTCACTTTCTACTTGTCATCCACATCTTGGTCATGTCGATACTTTTTTTGTTTCACATTTTTATATGCGCTTGCTGTAGGCATAGATAAACACTCCTTGGTCGTTCTTCTTGGTATGCAGTCCTTTCCGTTGTTTGAACATGATGAGACCTGCACCCGTAGTGATTGCCACGACCAACACGATCAGTCCTGCAATGATACCTATCAGACAGTAGGAGGCAATGAAGCCGATGATGGCTCCTCCTGCCGTGGCTGCTGCCCAATAGATGTACCGCCCCTGTATTCCCATGAATTCAAGGGGCTTCTGGAGTCCCTTGAACAGTGGGTAATCGGGGTAGCGGATTTCCTGCTCTTCTCTTGCCATTCTTCACATCGTTTCTAACTTACTGAATATGCACGGAATAACTCTCACTCGTTAGTTGGTCACACCGAAGAACAATGGCAATGCCTGTGCTGCTGCCACGAGGAAGATACATGCTCCAACAATCATCATGATCTTTTTCTTGACGTCCTGCTCCTCGTTGTTCATAGCGATGTAAACGCTGATGGCACCCACTACGGCAACAACACCTGCAATGGCATAACAGAGCTTGACCACAATAGGCACGTATTTGGCTATTTCCTCCGTCACAGTTGTCAAGGCAGTGGTTCCTGCTGTGTAGTCACCTGCCGAGTTTTGCGCCATGGCAATGCCACCGCCCACAAGGAGCATAAATGCCAATGTCTTCAAGCGTCCTGATGAGAGAACGCTCTTGGTGGTCTTCTTCAGATAGTTCGTTGTTTTCTTAAACATTCTTTCTTGTTTTACTTGTTAATGATTCGTTTGGCAACACCTTATTATAATTATATAGAAAAGTGTTGTCGCTTTCACATGATATACTCTTCTGCAGTTGAGTCTTAAATCTGGTAGCCAAAGAATGCCGGGAACAGGATGGATGCACCTATCATAAACAGACAGGCTCCTATCAGCGTCAGTATGGACTTGGTGACTCCATCTTCCCCGGTGTTCATCTTGATATATATCTGCAAAGCGGATATAATCACCATCACGGCAGCGACAGCGTATGTCAGATACAGCACATACAGCATCATCGTCACCACATAGTCGTGCATCCCTGCCAGTGCGTCTGCTCCCCAGCTATAGTCCACATTACCGCATTTGGCTGATGCTGACAGGGGGAGCAGCGCAAAGACAAAGGAACTTACTACATTCTTTATGATATGGCTAAATTTCATCCTTGACTGGTATTGTTTTGATGTTTGGTTGTCCTGGCTTTGTCTCGCCTTGTTTCAATAGGCTCTCCGTGAAGTCGTCCTGCCATAGTCCGTCTATCCATATGGGAGAAGTGGACTCCATCTGCCCATCCATCTTTTCCTGCAACGACTCGGCTGTGTTCTTCGGCTTCTGTTGGTTGACATCATTTCCTTCGTCTTCATCAACATCATCTTCTCTGCCGTAAGAATCCGTTTCTGGAGAATAATCACTCATTCCGTTGTTCTCTGTTCCCATGCCATAGCCCTCATCGTATGATGTACCGTCTTGGAAACTTGTGTCGTATTGCTTGTCGGCAACGCTAAAGCCACCATTGCTTTCGTTGACGGCTACTGCGGCTTCCTCTTCCGTTATGTTGCTAATGTCAAACACTTCCTCGTTGCTCTTGGCTTCTTCCTTCTTGCCATACAGGTCTCTAGTTATCATCACCGCATAGTAGATGGCGTATGCAACGGTAAGGCTGATGGCGAATATCAAAAATGGACTCATATAATACTTTGTTTTATTGATGATTTATACTCTATGCAGTGGCAAAAGTGCCGGTTGCGAGTGCAAAGTAAAGAGTAAAATCCGACATAAAAGAATTTTGTAAAGTATGGCCATCAAAGTTTAAGATATATTCAAATTATAATTATATATCATACTCTCAATCATACTTTAATCAGCTTTTTCTGTTAGTTTTCGCATGTTTGGGAAAAGGGCATAAAAAAAGCCCTCCGAATGGGAGAGCTTGATAAGGTATATCGTAATACCTTTATTTTTCCATGTATTGTTTCAGTTCCTGTGTGATATATGTCCAAACTTCTTGGAAGGTTAGTGGCTCCTTGAATTTGATTTTCTTCAAATAACTATTCCACATAATATTTCGTTTGGCATCTGTCGCAAAAGAATCCTCGAAAAGGCTATATTCCGTAGAGATGGCGGTGCCTCTATTCTCAAACGTGGCTGTGATGGCTTCTTGCAATGTGTTCAAGTCAATATTTCCTGCTTTTAGTATTCTGTACACATCAAAGAAGTCTTTCATGCGGCTGTTCTCTGTCGCATGGTCTATCATTGCCTGATACTTTTCAGACACCACGGTCTCTAAAGAGTAAGCCAAGATGTCAACTTCTGGTAATGTGTCCAGCAACACCGGATAAGAAAGGTCAACGGGTGCAGGAGTTATGATGTCGCCAAAGCCTACATCCATGGAAATAACTTGGCTTGCCGTGTCAAGTCCTACCTTGACATGCACTCGCACACCATTATATTCTTTTTTGAGAGTGATTTCTTCTACGCTAATGCTGTCCTTTTCAAAGACAACACCGTCTTCCAGACATTCTATGTCGCATAAATTTCTGAATGTCTCCTTGATATTGTCCAACTCACGGCTAATCTGTTGACCAAGGAAGTCTATGTCCAATGTTGGTCTTGCTTTCAAATGCTCATGGGCATACAGTAATGCACCACCTTTCAATATAAAGCGTTCTTTGTATGGACTTACCGACAGACGGTACAACAGACGTTCCTGAAAGTATCGTGTCAATATCGATTGGTAGAAGACATTCTCTTCTTTCGATATATTAAGCAGTTTCGCTCTTACCGAGCGAGCATAATTCTTCGTTGTCATATTTATTATTTTATAGTTCCATTTGTAGATATGTTCCCAATGTTTTGGCAACTCTCAGTTGTGAGGCATATTTCATCAGTTTGCTGATATTACGATCTCTGCGTTTCAGATATTCCTTTATTATCTCTGTACAGACATCTATGCCGGTTTTGTTTCTATACTTTACTGCATCACAGACACACTTCTCCACGTCATATATCCTCACATTGAAACCCTCAATCTCAGTATTCGTAATTCCAAGGTTAAAGGCGGTATCACTCCAATGGTATAGTGTAATTGGGGGATAATCTGGAAGGGTGATTTTTCGGCCTCTTTTTATTGCAAGACAATATTCTTGTGGTACCTGTGTAGTCAACTGATAATGTGACCAAGCGGAATACAGACACAACACGCCACCAGGAACAACCTTTTCCACATCAAGCATTTGACTTGCCAAATGGTCATCGGTTGCATACACACCTCTTTTTATTCTGGTGAGTTCGCCATTCTTGGCGGCTTGCAATACTTTATAGTATGCAGCTCTTCCTGCCATATCTTTTGCAGAGATGTAGCCTTCAGATTTTGGATTTGTCATACGCTTTTCCATGATTTGCATCTTTAATTCTGTACAAAGTTACTACATATTTTCAAAAGTGTAGTATGTTTGTACGGAAATCTACGCAAAAATCACGCAAAATATAGTTTTCTACGGAGAATATTGACTTTCTCCGTAGAAAATTATCGTTTTATACATCCTCTTTATGCGGAATAATGGATTTTCTGCCGATAAGATAATCATTGACATCCTTGTATTCTGCATATCTTATGGATTCGTTGATTGCCCTGTTTTGATAACAGTCCATGATTGTATGGGCAGCCACCGTTCCTGCTTGGTCATTATCAAGATAACAATGGATAGCAGTGTAACACGCCAATCGTTCCATGCATTTCCCAAGGCTACTGATGGAGTTCAGTACAATATAATCACATGGCTCTTGTATGCAAATCACATTGTCGCCTCGCTTTTCCAAAGTCTTGTACGAAAGAAAGTCCATAAACCCCTCGAAGATGCAGCATCTGTCCTGCACTCCAACTTGCTGTGAATGTATCAAGGATATGTCTTTCTCGCCCAAACAACCTTTATAATATGGGTTACGCAGCTCATAACCATCCCTGTTATTTGGAAAGGCTATACCAAAATACCGCTTGCCCTTAAACGTGTACCAGATCTCCTTGCAATAGCGTTTACCTATGTCCGCATCCACATGGCGTGAACGCAGATACGACATAAGCACAGGGTTGGACAAATCTTGAATATGTACCTTGTCCATCTTGTCTGTCTCTACTTGTGTCGGTATGGGCGGTTTTGCCTTTGTGGACTTTGGGTTGTTCATGTCCGCTGCTATATGCTGCAATGCAGCACCCACATCATCCGTATTGTAGAGAAGTTGGGCAAGAGCAATGATGTTGCCACCCTTGCCAAGAGCAAAGTCATACCATTGGTTTCGGCTGAAGTTCACCTTGAACGATGGCTTTGTCTCCGCATGCAATGGCGACAGATAATAAGATGTGGACTTGCTGCATCGTTTGGGCTGATGTCCCAATGCGCTCAGATAGTCCGTGAGTTTGATTTCCTTTGCTTGTTGTATGTTCATCTTTCATTCATTTTTTGTTCATTCGTGCGCTTATTATATATACACCAGAGTGAATGAACGGTTTTGTGAAGTCATTTTGTCGTATGTCCATGTAGTTAAATATGATGCCACTTCATAAAATCCGTCCGTTCTACTATTATATATACACCGAGGTGAATGAAGTGGTTTTTGAAGTGATTTTCGCTTCATCCTCACTTCTTCACTTCCTGCCCTTCAAGCAGCGGAAGCGAAGGATAATCCTTCATTCTGCAATACTCGTTGTTGCCGCACTTCACCACCAGTTTGCTCTTCAATAGGAAGGTCAGCAGCTTTGACATCACTGTTCTACCTCTGGCAAAACCAATAGTTGTATAACCTTTCGTCAATGCGTTTATCACATTCTCATAGCCTGACACCACTTTCTTGCCGAAAGCCATTTCAAGTGCCTTGTCATGCTGCTCATCGGTAATGTCGGATATCGTCATCTTCGGCTGTTTGGCTGTGGTAGAGTCAACCACATAATCCTTGGCAATCTCTGGCAATCCCTCCTTATTTATTTGGAACGCAAAAGGGACAAAGTCCTTGTCTCGGATGTTGAGCGGTTTCACTTCACTCACATTCGCCATCGAATTGCTCTTGCTTATCACCAGTACCGTCTCTGCCTTGTTGCTGAGTTCCGTTCCTATGTGACCTCTTACATTGTCATCACCCTTGTTCAAGTGCAGGACGCAATGGATGTGCAGGTCATAGCGGCTTGACCATTGCATCAGTTTGTTGATGATATGGACGGACTCGCTCGGATTGTTGATGTCGAGCATCAAGTCCCTTATGCCGTCAATGATGACCAAGCCAAACCCCTTTTGTGTCTGCAAGGCATATTCTATCAACCGCAGTCTGAGGTTGGGACTGTACTCTCGAAGTCCGAAGAACACAAGGTTCTCACTGTTCATGTTGTCGGGCAATCCTGCAAGCCGGAGGATGCGCTGCATCACGCTGTGACAGTGGAAACGGCTCTGCTCCGTATCAACGTAGAGTATCTTACGCTTGTCATCGGGTAGTTTTGCCGTATATTGCAGCACCTTTCCGTTAGCAAGCGAGGCAGCAACCAAAGCGGACACGTTGAACGTCTTTCGGCTCTTCGCCTTGCCTGTGGAGGCACTGAAGTTGCCAAGCGTGGCTATGGTCGAGTTGTCCACCCATATTATCTGTGGCGGTGTCTGGTAGGTCTCGTCCGCATGGATAAGCGATGCCTTCAGCAACTTTTCCAACAAATCAGCATTGTCCGCTGCGCCTTCAAAGAGGCTCATGTCGTTCATTTCTTCCATCGTCATCTGCTCTTCAAGGGTTTGTTCATCACATAGCGTATGGCATCCTGCTCATACACCTCTTTTGTTTTCACAGGGTGCTTCTTGATCCATTCCACCAGTTCTTCCTTGCTGAAATAGATGGTCTTGCCGTTTGGCTTGTAATGGGGAATGGCAAAGGTACGTGTCAGTTTGTAAAGCTGACTCTTTGAAGCGTCAAGGAATACGCTTGCCTCGTCAAGGGTGAGCACGTCTTTTCCTGCAAAGAGCCATTTCTCCAAGCACTTGATGCGGTTCAGCACATCCTCCACTGGTCCAAGCAGCTTGAATGCTTCTTCCATTTGTTGAATGCGCTCGGCAAGTCTCATTGGTGTCATATCTGCCAGTTCTTGTTCTGTCAACTCGTGTTTATCCACGTCTATCGTTGGCGGTAGGATAGTGCCATCCTTTGGTGGATTGTTTGCCTGATTTGTTGTCTGTCCAATCATTGTCGTAATTTTATTTATCGTTACCCATAACGAGGTCGCCCTCCATAACCAGGTTTCTGATTACGGAGGGCAAAGGTAAGGGCATTTCTGCCCAATCGGATGGAAGTGCGCTTGACTGTCAACCGACTATCAAGCCAACTGTCAAGGTTTTCATCTGTCAGATGGTGTCCTTGCTGTCATTTTTACCGCAATCTGCTATTTCTTGCACTTTCTTGCGGATAGCCTCATAGATACTGGCGTTGGTACTTTTGGCATCACTGGTTGCTGAGGACAGCTTGGTTGTTGTAAGTGGCTTGTCTGTTGATGAAGACAGAATGAGTTTATGCTTGGCAATGACCGATTGCCATTGCTTGCAAATCAAGTTCTTGCTGCAGAGCATGTCAAAGAAGAATGCCACACGTCTGTTACTTCTCGCCTTTAGCTGCTTGCAGACTTGGCACGAGAAGAGTTTTCGCATATCCTCTTCCGACACATCGGCTGAGAACAAATGAACCTCATTGGCATGGCGCGCAATGAGGTTCAACTGAGTAGAATCAAAGTAACATTGAAAGTCCTGTTTCGGTTTGGTTTCTTGTGCTGTTTGTAATATTGACGGTGGTTTACCATGGAGATACTGACCGTTTGGAGGCGGCTCCGTAGTGTTGAACTTGTGATGAAGAGCCTTATAGTCATGATACTCGAAATCCACTTTGGTAAAGAATATGACTACTAAGTCCTCACGTTCTTCAAGAAACTCCTCCATGATGTAGAAGTTCTTCTTGTGCTCGTTCTTTCCTGCCGCATACTGGCAGTCCGTATAGGAATGACTGTTGAGAAAGTCCTTTTTATAGCGGTGATACAGTTTACCGCATCCTATAACTTCCGTCTGATAGCACTCATGGGCTTCCTTGAAGAACAGCCACAATTTGTTGGTACCACAAATGCCACCTACACCGTTAGCGAAAGTGCATTCATTGCATTGGGGTAAAAAGAGAGAACGAGGAGTCGTCTCGTCCTTGGTTGTTTGATGTATTATTATGTTCCATTTTTATTCTTCGAACGCACTGTCCAATAGGGAAACAGCCTCGTCCTTTTTCTTATTGATGATTTTTGCGTAAATTTGTGTCGTACGCACCTCCGTATGACCGAGAAGTTTGCTTGTAGTGTATAGGTCTGCGCCCATGGTCAGCTCCAGCGTGGCGAACGTGTGTCTTGAGACATGGTAGGTCACATGTTTGCTGATACCTGCCGCACGGCTCCATTCCGGGATGCAGTCGTAGTTCTTGCTTGGCAGTGTTGGAAATACCTTGTCCTCGTCACTCGCAGATCCACGCTCAGGCATCCAACGAAGGGCTTGCTTGTTGAGAGGAAGATAGAGAGGCTGCTTGGTCTTGTACTGCAATATCTCAACTCGTGTCTTGTCACCCTCGGTGATGATGTTTTTCCACTTCAAACTCTTCACGTCACTGATACGGAGTCCGCAGAAGCATGAAAACAGGAACGCCGCCTTGATATCCTCACGCTTGCAAGGGGTGTCAATCAGTCTCTTCACCTCGTCAACGGTCAGATACTCTCGCTTGGTGCCGCCACCTTTCAGAACATCCATGCGAAGACGCAATACGGGATTGTCGTCCATTATCTCTTCCTCAATAGCCATGTTGAAGGCTGCTTTGAGGCATTTGAGATAGTTCATCACCGTGGACTTGGACGGATGGGTGTGCTTGTAGGTGATATAGTCGTTCAACAAGAACACCATGAAACCATTGCAGTATTCCTTGGTCATCTCTGCGAGTGTCACGTTTGGCGAGTGTTCTCTCACTGCATTCAGCACGCTGTTCACCCAGTTTCGGGCAGATTGTCTTCCTCGCTCCACTTGTGCGTCACGGAATATCTCCAACCAATCCACAAGTCGCATTTTGATTCTTGACTTGTCTTTGAGCCCTGCGATACCGTTAGTAATGCTCATGATGCGTTGTGCCTTGATAGCATAGACTGCTTGCATTGTCTGCTTGTTCTGCTCCCTGGCAGCTGCGTCAACCTCTGGTATGAGATAAAGGCGCAGATAATCATAGGTACGGCGACCGTTGACATTGATGGATAGATAGACCGACTTGTTGCCGTTGGCAAGTTCCTTGAAGCGGATTCTCACAGGCTCCTTGGTCTTGGAATTTCTCTTGCGCTCAGTCTCTGCAACGGCAATCTCTGTCTTCACCTTCTTAGTGGCAAGATACTCCTTGTATTTGTCCACGTTGGCATCTGGATCTTCTCCGTGCGGCTTGTAGCCTCTTCTGCCGACACGCTTCTCAAAGGTTCCGTCCTTCAATGCCTTCATGCGTTCCTTGGCCTTTTTCTCAGCTTCTTTCCAGATTTCCTTGTGTTTCTCCTCGCTGTCATCCTTACGAAGGTAAAGACCAACTGACTCATAGGCACGTTGTCCCTTACCATAATATATATCAAGGAAGAGGGAACGGTCTCCATTGCGCATCTTGCGACTACGGACTATCACAGAACTGGTGTATTCCTCAACTTTCTCCACTTGGTTCAGCTCGTCAGAAGGATCCGTGAAAGTTTCTCCATTGACAACCTCTCGCATCTTGCGTTCTTTCAGACGCTCTGCGGTTTCCATGACCAAAGCATTATTCTGCTTGTCAGCCTCGGTAATCTCTGGGTTGATATAGAGCTTCAGAAACTCGTACTTGCGCTCACCATTATAATATATGTCGAAGTAGAGCGACTTACTGCCGTTGGCAAGGTTCTTGAAACGAAGAGTGACAGCTTCACGCTTGTTGGGTCTGCCTCTATGTTTTTTGATTGTTCCGTCTATGGCTCTGTCCTCACCGTCATCGTCAATAAACTTCCATTGGTGTCCTTCTCTGCCCGAAACAGCTCCGACGACTTCGTTTGCCTCACTTTCCTTTCCCTTGGCACTTTTGCCAGTTTTAGCACTGCCGACTTTCTCCTTCTTGCTTACTCGTGCTGTCTTCTTGCTTGTAGTTGTTGTAGAAGCAGGATGCACCAAGGAAGCCTTCACTGTTTCCAACTTTCCAGACAGAATTTCTTGCACTCTTTGGTTCTTGATAGCTTCTGCCTTCTGCAAGGTCTCGGCATTGACAGCCTTAGCCTTGTCATCGTCCTCAGGAAGCAGATAAAGCTTCAAGAACTCATACGACCTCTTTCCACTTTTGTAAGTGTCGAGATAAATCGACTTTGTGCCATTCGCCAAATCCTTGTAGCGTATGCGCACAGGTTCATTGTTACTTCTCATGTTACTTTGTTATTTATTCTACTTATTGTCATTTTGCGAGATTTGTTACTCACGGTGCAAAGATACGAAAAATAATTGGATTTGTTACCCAAAATAAGAACCAATTACGAACCATTAACTATAATAAATTATGAAATCAAATAGTAGAGTAACAAATAAATAACAAAATACACATCATGCCAAACATCTGCTATATGCTGTATATATTAGTATTTACGCACATTTTCTTATCATTTTGAATGTTGCATGAGATTTGACGTTGTATTGGCGTTGCTCGTTTCGACAATCAGGGCAATGCGAAGGCCTTTATGGCGTGGAACGAGTGACAGGATAGACTCCACGCTTTTTCGTATGTATAAGCCAAAACTATTAACCGTCCGAACAGGAGCCATAGGACATAATTATGTAAGCCTATGGAAAAGTCGGAACTTCTCTCTCCTGACAAAATACGTAGTGGGCAGGAACTTATCAAAAGCAAAATTATCGAACGGGCTGAAAAGTTGGAACTTTCTAACGATGGTCTTGAACCTTTACCCGATGGTGTGGCTGACATAGAAGGCTATTGCAAGTCTTCTCCACGCATTATGTGGATTCTCAAGCAGCCTTATGATGACATGAAAGATGGCAAACCGTTTGGTGGCGGTTGGGAAGTGTATGGAGCATTCGAGAATAGCGATGCCCATACCAACATGACTTGGCAACCTATAGTCTATAGTCTTGTGGGCATACGTGAACACAAACTGTATAACGATATGCCTTATATACGTGATGACAAGTCTATGCTTGATGTTTTGAAAGACATTGCCTATATCAACGTCGACAAGATGCCTGGTTATAGAACTACTTCCGATGCAGAATTGGCTGAAGCCTATGATCAATGGAAGGACATTGTTGAAGAACAAATCCGTCTGTACGACCCGCAAGTAATCTGCTTTGCCAATACCATGTGGCTTTTCAAGAAAGACTGGGGCATTGATGAGAACACAAAGCATGAGTCCATCCCATTAGGCAACGACAAAAACATGTTTGTCTATCGTAAGGACGGCAGACTATGTCTTGACACATACCATCCTGCACAGCGGGTTGTGGCAAGGGGAAGTTATGTGGATGCTATTATAAAAGCAGTAAATGAATTACTTTAATCACTAATCTAAAGATATTTCGTATGAAAAGATTTTTGTTTTGTATAGCCATGCTCTTCTGTATGTGCATGACTATGAATGCGCAGGGCCTGAAAACTTATTCTGGCAACTTTAGCATGGTTGCAGGCGGTTTCCATTTTCCAGGGAAAGCAACATATACCTATAAAAATGCGGATGACGGTACTCGTATATACGAGGGTAATTTTAGCTTTACAAGAGTTATCCGCCCAAATGTTTGCTACAACAAAGTTGTTGGAAAATATCATAACGACTTGAAAAGTGGTTTGTGGACCTATACAGAAAAGAACATAGGAACAACAGAACAGTTAAGAGTTTGTTACTCCGAGGGCATAGTCGATGGCATTTACGAGTATTCCAAAATAGAAAAAAATGTTACACGAAAATCATTTAAAGGGGTAATAAAAAATGGTGTTCCGATAGGACCAATTTCGGGAAAACTAATCCAAGCATATTTTGAGGGAAAAGATCAGCGCTTCGGAATAGGTGATGGAGTGTTTACGGGTCAAACAGATGAAGAAGGATTGCCAAACGGAGCATGGAAATTTACTTCCAAATACTATGTATATAATGAAAAATGGAAACATGGAGTATTAGAAGAGTCTTACTGTATTGAAAATTCCACTGGTGATAAATATATAGGTGGAAAATCGTCTTGTATTTGTTCTGAAATCTCAACAATGATAAGCAACAGCCCTCGTTACATGGAATATTGGATAAAGAGAGGTTGTGACGCTTGGGATGGAGTGATTTTAGATAAAAGAAGTGCCGATGAGATAAGAACAAAAGTTATAGACAGAGACGAGGTTTACCAACTACCAAAATCGAATTATGACGGTTTCTCTAATGATGAGGAGTTCATACAAGCAAAAAGTACGATTCCTAATATATTATACAAGTTGAACGGAACAAATGTAGATTGTGTAATAGACGAGCAAGGCAACGTTACGGACTTTGAGTTCAAACAAACGCCAAAAGACCCAGCAGTAGCAAAAGAACTGGAACGATGCTTGGGTATGCTGAAGTACAAGCCTGCTATATATAAAGGACTCACCGTCAAGTGCAAATGGAATTTTTGGTATGATGGCAATAAATCTTTACTGCCAGAAGAGCCAGAAGAGCAGATTTCTAATGTGGAAGCAGAGAAAAAAGTAGAAGATAAGGTTTTTGATGTTGTCGAACAATATCCTTCTTTCCCTGGTGGAGAGGGTGCTATGTTTTCCTATATTAGCAACAACCTACAATATCCCGAAAAGGCAAAGGAGAAGGGTGTTCAAGGAAGGGTTTTTGTAAAGTTTATCGTAGAAAAAGACGGCAGTATAAGTAACGTTGAGGTAAACCGATCTGTTGATCCGGATTTGGATAATGAAGTAATACGGGTAATAAAGAGTATGCCGAAATGGAATCCTGCTAAACAAAAAGGGACAGAAGTTAGGGCATATTATTATGTACCTGTGGCATTTCGTTTATAATAATACAAGATTAAGATATGAAAAAAATATTTTTAGCACTCCTCGCTCTGCTCATAGTTTGTTCATGCGCAAAGAATTATCCTGAGATGGTAAAGGACAGAGTGGAACAATACAAAAAAGAAGGTAAAGTGATTCTTAGCCAGTCTAATGACGAAACAGGAAAGGAACATTACATCGTTTATGCCGACGCTAAATCTCAAGTAATTGGAGTTGACACGTTGGGAAAAGATGTCAAAGAAATTCGCTTAGGTAAAAAGCCTTATGTGAGTTTTGAGGTAAAAGTCGATGAAAAGCATGGCTTAAAAGTAAAAAAAGAAAAGTATGAAGACGCTATACAGAATTTTTATATAACTGCAAGTGGCAAGATATCTGATGGTTACGACACGTTTAGGACAAGGGTATACAAAGACAAGTACATCGTCTTTGTCAATAGAGGGTTCGGCTTGTTTTTAAATGATGACAACGTCTACTACCTTAATTCCGCAACACTTTGATTTAACTTTATTTATAAGTACCTGAGTAACAAAAAGTTGCTCAGGATTTTGCCATGTCAGATTTTTCACCTATCTTAGTGTT
>ENA-ORVB01000628-ORVB01000628.1-human-gut-metagenome-genome-assembly--contig:-NODE-628-length-28264-cov-3.89766_pt1 | contig 28264 bp, 28 predicted proteins | sample MGYA00242090_ERZ509231 | MGnify/ENA primary metagenome ERZ509231 (study PRJEB26280, sample SAMEA2338798) | human gut metagenome | biome: human gut; feature: human-associated habitat; material: faeces...
AACCGTTACTGGGGAACTCCACTGAATATCTGGGAGTGTGAATGCGGACACCAGCATTCGATCGGAAGTATCGAAGAGCTGAAAGAAATGTCCGACAACTGCCCGGATGAGATCGAACTTCACCGCCCATACATCGACGAAGTAACGATCAAGTGCCCATGCTGCGGAAAGCAGATGCACAGAGTACCGGAAGTTATCGACTGCTGGTTCGACAGTGGATCTATGCCATTTGCACAGCATCACTATCCATTTGAGAATAAAGAGCTATTTGAAAAGCAGTTCCCTGCAGACTTCATCTCCGAGGCTGTTGACCAGACACGTGGATGGTTCTACTCACTGCTTGCGATCTCTACACTGATCTTCAACAAAGCACCATACAAGAACGTTATCGTACTTGGACACGTGCAGGATGAGAATGGTCAGAAGATGAGTAAGTCCAAAGGAAATGCAGTTGATCCGTTCGACGCACTGGAGAAATACGGAGCAGATGCGATCCGCTGGTACTTCTATGTCAACAGTGCACCATGGCTTCCGAACCGTTTCCACGGAAAAGCCGTTGTAGAAGGTCAGAGAAAGTTCATGGGAACATTGTGGAACACCTATGCGTTCTTCGTACTGTATGCGAATATCGATGATTTCGATGCAACAAAATACACACTGGAATACGACAAGCTGTCCGTTATGGATAAATGGCTTCTGTCTAAGCTCAATTCCGCAATCAAGGCAGTAGACTATGACCTGTCCAACTACAAGATCCCGGAGGCTGCAAAGGCACTTCAGAGCTTCGTAGACGATATGAGTAACTGGTATGTAAGACGAAGCCGTGAACGTTTCTGGGCTAAGGGAATGGAACAGGATAAGATCAATGCTTACATGACTCTGTACACAGCACTGGTTGAGATCTGTAAGACGGCAGCGCCGATGATCCCGTTCATGACAGAAGAGATCTATCAGAACCTGGTAAGAAGCGTGGACGAGAGCGCTCCGGAAAGTATCCATCTGTGTGACTTCCCGGTTGTAAATGAAGCACATATCGATACAGAACTGGAAGCTAATATGGACAATGTTCTGAAGCTGGTTGTTATGGGACGTGCATGCAGAAATACTGCAAATATCAAGAACCGTCAGCCGATCGGACAGATGTATGTAAAAGCTGATTTTGAAGTACCGGAATTTTACAAAGACATCGTAAAAGATGAATTAAATGTAAAGAATGTAACATTTACACAAGATGTTCGTGACTTTACTTCATATACTTTTAAACCTCAGTTAAAGACAGTGGGACCAAAATATGGTAAAATGTTAGGAGGTATTAAAGCAGCACTCGATAACCTCGAAGGAAATGCAGCAATGGATGAGTTAAATGCTACAGATGCCCTGAAGCTTGATATCAATGGACAGGAAGTGACTCTGTTCCGCGAAGATCTGTTGATCGAATCTGCACAGATGCCGGGATATGTATCTGAGAATGACAACGGAATTACAGTTGTTATGGATACAAACCTTTCCGAAGAACTTCTGGAAGAAGGATTTGTACGTGAGATCATCAGTAAAGTACAGACCATGCGTAAGGAAGCCGGATTCGAAGTTATGGATAAGATCGCAGTATCTTATGAAGGTACAGAAAAAGCAGAGAAAGTATTTGCAGACAATGCATCTACGATCGCAGATGAAACACTTGCACTGGAAGTTACAAAAGCAGTACCAGCAGGCTATACGAAAGAGTGGAAGATCAATGGAGAAGCTGTAACGATCGGTGTGGAAAAGAGATAATCAAAGCCCAGTTTGTTAGAAGGGAAGTAGAAAATGTATAATCCAAGATTTGAAAAAGACGTATTTAAAAGAGATGTACGGAACAATGTAAAGACATTGTTCCGTAAGGAAGTAGAAGAGGCAACTCCGCAGCAGTTGTTCCAGGCAGTTTCTTATGCTGTAAAGGAAGCCATCATCGATGACTGGCTTGCAACACAGAAACAGTATGAGAAAGACGATCCGAAGACCGTATATTACATGTCCATGGAATTCCTGCTCGGAAGAGCTCTCGGAAACAACCTGATCAACATGACGGCATATAAGGAAGTAAAAGAAGCTCTGGAAGAGATGGGAATCGACCTGAACGTGATCGAGGACCAGGAGCCGGATCCGGCACTTGGTAACGGTGGACTCGGACGTCTGGCAGCATGTTTCCTGGATTCTCTTGCAACACTGGGATATGCATCTTATGGATGCGGTATCCGTTACCGTTATGGTATGTTCAAGCAGAAGATCAGAGACGGCTATCAGGTAGAAGCACCGGATAACTGGTTAAAAGACGGCAACCCGTTCGAGCTTCGCAGACCGGAATATGCGAGAGAAGTACGTTTTGGCGGAAATATCCGTGTGGAATACGATGAGACAGGAAAGACACACTTCGTTCAGGAGAACTATGAATCTGTAATGGCGATCCCTTATGATTATCCGATCGTAGGATACGGCAACCACATCGTGAATACACTTCGTATCTGGGATGCAGAAGCGATCGTAGACTTCCAGTTAGATTCTTTTGACCGTGGAGATTATCACAAAGCCGTTGAGCAGGAGAACCTTGCGAAGAACATCGTAGAAGTGCTTTATCCAAATGATAACCACATCGCAGGAAAAGAACTGAGACTGAAACAGCAGTATTTCTTCGTATCAGCAAGTATCCAGGCTGCAATTACAAAGTTTAAAAAGAAACATGGTGATATCAGCAAACTGCCGGAGAAAGTAACATTCCAGATGAACGATACACATCCGACAGTAGCAGTAGCAGAGCTGATGCGTATTCTTCTTGATGAGGAGAATCTCGGATGGAATGAAGCATGGGATATCACAACAAAATGCTGCGCATATACGAACCATACGATCATGGCAGAAGCACTTGAGAAATGGCCGATCGATCTGTTCTCAAGACTCCTTCCACGTATTTATCAGATCATCCAGGAGATCGACCGCCGCTTTGTCGAGCAGGTAAGAGCACAGTATCCTGGTAATGAAGAGAAAGTAAAGAAGATGGCGATCCTGATGGACGGTCAGGTTAAGATGGCACATCTTGCGATCGTTGCAGGCTATTCTGTCAACGGTGTTGCAAAGCTGCATACAGAGATCCTGAAGAACCAGGAACTGAAAGATTTCTATCAGATGATGCCGGAGAAGTTCAACAACAAGACCAATGGTATCACACAGAGACGTTTCCTTATGCATGCGAACCCGCTGCTTGCCGACTGGGTAACAGAGAAGCTCGGCACAAAAGAGTGGATTACAGACTTATCCAAGATGAGCGGACTGAAGGAATGGCTGGATGACGAAGAGGCTCTGAAAGAATTCATGACGATCAAGTTCAAGAACAAAGAGCGTCTTGCAGCTTACATCAAAGAGCACAACGATGTAGAAGTAGATCCAAGATCAATCTTCGATGTACAGGTAAAACGTCTGCACGAATACAAACGTCAGCTGCTGAATATCCTGCATGTAATGTATCTGTATAACCAGATCAAAGAGCATCCGGAGATGTCCTTCTATCCTAAGACATACGTCTTCGGTGCAAAGGCTTCCGCAGGATATATCCGTGCAAAAGAGATCATCAAACTGATCAACTCAGTTGCGGATGTGATCAACAATGACCGCAGCATCAACGGCAAACTGAAAGTTGTATTTATTGAAGATTACCGCGTATCGAACGCAGAGCTGATCTTCGCGGCAGCAGATATCAGTGAGCAGATTTCTACTGCTTCCAAAGAAGCTTCCGGAACAGGTAACATGAAGTTCATGATGAACGGTGCACCGACACTCGGAACGATGGACGGAGCGAACGTAGAGATCGTAGACGAAGTTGGAATCGACAATGCATTTATCTTCGGACTGAGTGCAGACGAAGTTATCAACTACGAGCAGAACGGTGGATACAATCCATACGATATCTACAACAACGATCCGGATATCAGAAGAGTGGTAGACCAGCTGGTAGACGGAACTTATGCAAACGGTGATAAAGAGATGTATCGTGACCTTTATAACAGCCTTCTGAACAATCAGGGTGGTGCAAGAGCAGATATGTACTTTATCTTAAAAGACTTCCGTTCTTATGCAGATGCACAGGCCCGTGCAATGGAAGCTTACAAAGACACAGACAAATGGGCTAAGATGGCTCTTAAGAATACCGCTTGCTGCGGTAAGTTCTCGGCAGACAGAACGATCCAGGAATATGTAGATGATATCTGGCATCTGGATCATGTTGTGATCAATGAGGATGAACTGGAATATTAAAAAAAACCCTCTCATACCATAAAGTATGGGAGGGCTTTTTTGTGCCAGTGGGGACGGGGGAAAGTGGCTCTGCCGTCGGGGAGGTGTGCAAATATATGAGACGATACAAGGGAATAGGTGGAAAAGTGAAACAGGCCGGCTGCTGGCTGCTTATCATAGTTCTGCTTCCGTATATCATAACCGTATTTATAAACGGACCGAAGGTTATCACTGCTTCAAAAGCAGATGAAACGATGGTGAAAATAAAGAAAAACGGAAAGATGCCTGTGGAGGAGTATTGTATCGGAGTGCTGGCCAGGGATATGCCGGCAGATTATGAGAAAGAAGCACTGAACGCACAGGCAGTGCTCATCCGGACAGAAGTATACCGCATGATTCAGGAAGCCGGTGGAGACGGTACACTGCCGGAAGAAGCGGCAGACGAATTCTGGACAGAAAAACAGATGAAATCCGCGTGGGGCATGCGGTATGCGGAAAATTACCGGAAGTTAAAAAACGCACTGGAATCTACTGCGGGACAAGTGCTGTTCTATGGAAAAGATCTGGCAATGACACCATTTTTTAATCTGAGTAACGGATATACAAGGGACGCAAAAGAGGTGCTTGGAAAGGAAGAGTACCCTTATCTGAAAATCGTGGAATGCCCCGGGGATGTAAATGCTGAGAATGAGATACAGACGGTGATACTGGAAGTGAAGAGTGAACAAAAAGGCGAAAATGAGGGAACTACAGGTATTGAAACGATGGATGTGGAGATACAGGAGACGGATTCCGTGGGATATGTATTGAAGATCCGCGTGGGAGACAAGGAAATGAGCGGGGAAGAATTCAGAAATAAATATCATCTGGCTTCCAGTTGTTTTACGCTGCAACCTTATAATGGAAAGTTAAGAGTAACCACAAGAGGAGCCGGTCACGGAATCGGCATGAGTCAGTACACGGCAAATGAGATGGCAAAAAAGAAACAAGGATATAGAAAAATATTAAAATATTTTTTTGAAGGAACGGATATAAAAGAAGTGACAGAAATTATAAAAAATGTATAACTACATCACGATCTGGCAAAAATATGGTCAGAGGTGGTGATGAAATGAAGAAAAACGAAAAAACGTCTATGTCCAAACGGCGTGCTACCGTGGCAGCAGTGTTATGTTTTGTGGCAGCAATTGCAATAGCAGGAACATATACATTTAATGATTACAGGAAAACGCAGAAAAATGAGCTGGCGAAGGCGGAAGAAAAAAGCAGGCAGAAAGAGACAAAGAAAGACAACAAAGAGAACAGCGATCTGACAAGAGAAACCGGAACATCAAAAGTAAAAAGTGAGAATACCGGAAGCAGTACAAAGAAAAGCGCAGCAGATGAGAGTACCGTTGATGAGAAAAACGAATCAGACGGAACCGGAATGACAGATCAGTCCGAACAGAATGGAACGGGAACCCAGGCAACAGCAGGAAAGAGTCATAATATTAATTTTACAGAAGACAGCTACATTCTATGGCCGGTGAACGGGGCTGTGATCATGAGCTACAGCATGGATAAGACGGTATATTTCCAGACGCTGGATCAGTATAAGTATAATCCGGCCGTGATCATCGAAGGTGCAGAGGGAGACCAGGTGCTCTGCGGCGCACCCGGGATCATCAAGTCGATCGATGTCAGTGCGCAGACGGGAACAACGGTCAATGTAGACATCGGAAACGGATACGAGCTGTTATACGGACAGCTGAAAGAAGTACCTGTGAAGGTTGGGGATTATGTAGAAGCGAAGAGCGTGCTTGGCTATGTGAGCCAGCCGACGAAGTATTACAGCAAAGAAGGCTGTAATGTATATTTTGAGATGCGCAAAAACGGACAGCCGGTGAACCCGGTGGAGTATACGGCGGATCAGGATTAAAAGAAAAGGACAGGGATTCCCAGAAATCTCTGTCCTTTTCTTGTGCGGTCCTTCTTTTTGAGGGGTGGATAAAATTGACTTTCCGCAGGATAACGGATAAAATAAAGTGGATTATTACAGGAAAAATCAGACCGATTGTGGATAAGTGGGGAAAGCTACATGAATTATACCTATATCATAAAATGTGCAGACAGTACGTTATACACAGGCTGGACAAATGATCTGGATAAGAGGATAAAAGCACATAACAGTGGAAAAGGTGCAAAATACACGAAGACCAGAAGACCGGTGAAGCTTGTGTATTACGAAGAACATGAGACGAAGAATGAGGCAATGAGCCGGGAATATGCGATCAAACAGTTGACACGGAGAGAAAAGGAACTGCTGATCCAAGGAAACGGAAACTTATGTGAAAAAGAGTGTGGATAAGGAGATCGAGATCGGAGAGAAGATCCCGAATGAATTCGAACTCGCAGAATAAGTAAAAATAAATGATATTAAGTGAAAAAAGCTGCCACCGGCAGCTTTTTTCATATGGATTTCATTAAAGTACAAAAGCATACATCACCACAAAGTGGCAGGCGCTTCCGGCCATCACAAACAGATGAAAGATCTCATGGCTTCCGAAATATTTGTGCTTACTGTTAAAGATCGGAAGCTTCAAAGCATAAATCACGCCGCCAACGGTGTAGATGATACCACCGGCCAGCAGCCATACGAAAGCCGCCGGACTTAAAGAATTCAGCAATTGTGTAAATGCCAGTACGCAGGTCCAGCCCATGCCGATATAAAGTACGGAGGAAACCCATTTCGGACAGTATACCCAGAATGCTTTGATCAGGATTCCGGCGATGGCAAATGACCATACGATCGCAAGAAGGATGATCCCGGTCCTGCCGCCAAGTACTAACAGGCAGATCGGAGTGTAGCTTCCGGCGATGAGAACGCTGATCATCATGTGATCGATCTTTTTAAGAATGGTATTTACTTTTTTTGATTTATCGAATGTATGGTAAGTTGTGCTTGCCGCATACAGTAAGATCAGACTTGCCGCATACACAGCAATTGCGATAATGTAAATCTTACTTGGTTCGCGCGCTGCTTTTAAAAGCAATGGGATTGCTGCGAATATTGCCATCAGCATTCCGATAAAATGCGTGATCGCACTTCCCGGATCTTTAATGTGTTCTTTTAACTGCTCTGCCATAGTCATGCACCTCCTGAATGTCGAAAATATGACATGTAGTTTTTAATACTATGTTTGCTATATGTGTATATTATACCAGGAAAAGAAAAAAATCAAGCAAAAAAGGAAAATATTTTTAAAATCAAAATAATCCTTTTCCGCTTGATTTTTTACATATCAGGTGCTAATTTATTTTCATTGCGCCAGCTTCTTGGAGAAGTTCCATAGGTATTCTTGAATGCTCTTGAAAAATGTAACTGATTCGGATATCCGACGGCATTTCCGATATCTGCAATGGATAAAGAGGTCAGTTTCAGAAGTTCTGCAGCCTTCGTCATGCGGTAACTGATCAGGAATTCCTGAGGAGATTTTCCGATGGAATCGTGAAAAATCTTTCCGAAATAACTCCGGTTCAGACCACAGAAAGAAGCAATGTCTTCAATGGTAATATTGTTCTGAAAATTTTGCTCAATATAAGATAATGCTTCTTTGATGTAAAAATCGCTGATCTTTCCACTCTGCTTCATGCGCACTGTAGCAGCAGAACGCATGAAATAATCCAAAAAGAGATACAAATGTCCGATTATATGGAACGGTGAATCGGAGGAGGAACCGGAATGTCTGGTAATATATAACATTTCGTTCATCATTTCATTGCGGAGATCTTTCGAACCGGCATGATAGACCGGATGATCCGGACTGAGTCCGGCAGTAGAGACAATCTCTTTGGCACGGAGTCCGTCAAATTCAATCCAGGTATATTCCCATGGGAGAGCCTGATCTGCGATGTAAGTATTGATCTGATTAGGAAATAGCATAAAACCCTGTCCGCTTTTCACCTGATATTTTATTGTATTGCCGGAAGAATCGTCGGCCATTAAAGTTCCGGTTCCGGATATCACATAGTGAAAGATATAATGGTTTCTGGCGGCAGGTCCAAAAGAATGGGAAGGTTCACATTGTTCCCAGCCATACTGATAAAGTCCGATATCAACAAAATTTTCATTTGGGAAAACGGAAAATAAAAGATTACTCATAGGAATCCTCCTTTTTAAAACAGTATATACCAAAATGCTAGATGACTTCAATATATAACGGGAAAAATCGCATTTTGCAATAAAATATATAATATAATGATATTTATAGACGCATAAGGGTATGTTACAATTCAATTGTAAATAAAAAATAAAAAAACCTGACGATAAAAACAAGAAAATATCCCGGGAAAGGTTCAAAATCAGGAAGGAACGGAACAAAAGGAGTTTGAAAAACATGCATAGGAAGTACAGGAAACTGGTAAGTGCCGGACTGGTTCTTACGATGGCTGGGGCTATGACGCTGCAGGGATGCGGGCAGAAGGAGAAGACAGGAAAGACAGAAATAGAACTTGTGCAGTATAAGCCGGAAGCAGTAAAAACATTTGAGAAAATAGAAGAAGAATTCAACCGTACACATGATGATATTCATCTTACAATTGAATCTCCGAATGATGCAATGACTGTTTTGAAGACGAGATTTATCCGGGAGGATAATCCGGATATTATTGGAATCGGAGGAGACGTGAACTATTCAAACTTTATCGATTCTGACATGTTGATGGATATTTCCGACTATAAGGGTCTGGAAGATATTAAAGAGGCATACAAAGAAATTGATAAAAATCTGGAATTTGTTCCGGAAAAAGGAACTTATGCGGTACCATATGTTGCAAATGCAGCAGGAATTCTTTACAACAAGGAAATGTTCGAAGAACATGGATGGAAAATACCAACTACATGGGATGAACTCATGAGCCTGTGTCAGGAGATACAGAATGCAGGAATCCAGCCATTTTATTTTGGATTTAAAGATACATGGACTTGTCTTGCACCGTGGAATGCGGTTGCGGTAGATCTTGCACCCGCAGATGTGTGTGCACAGGTGAACCGTGGAAAGACAACATTTTCGAAGGAATATAAAGAAGTGGCAGAACGTATGCTGGAGCTACTTCCATATGGACCGGATGACCCGTTTGCATATGATTACAACGGGGCGTGTACGGCATTTGCAAAAGGTGAGTCCGCAATGTATACGATCGGAAGTTATGCAATTCCACAGATCCAGACAGTGAATCCGGATATGGAGATTGATTCATTTGTAATGCCGGCAAATAATAACAAGGAAGAAAATAAGTTGAACTCAGGAATAGATCTTCAGTTCTGCGTAATGCAAGACTGCAAAAATAAAGAGGCAGCATATGAAGTGTTAGATTTTCTCCTGGAAGATGAGAATGTACAGGCATATCTGGATGCGCAGAAGGCGGTTCCTTGTAAAGAAGGAGATTTTGAACTGCCATCAACCCTTGAAGGAATGAAAGAATATATAAAAGAAGGAAAAATGTCTGACTATCAGGATCATTATTATCCATCGGAAATGGCGGTAGACGCACAGATCCAGACATTCCTGATGAAAAAAGACAGCAAGGCATTTCTTAAGAAATTTGATACAGACTGGGTAAGATATAATCGTGATATTATCCGTAAAGTGGAAGATTACGAGAAATCGCATAATGACTAAGACAGATAAGTTACTGGTAATACGGAAGTTCAAGGAGTTAGTATGATGAAAAAGAATAAATTAAATGATAGAAAGCGGACATTTCTTCTGATCACGATTCCGATTGTTGCATTATTTTTCTGCTTCAATACGCTGCCGCTGATCAAAGGTGTCATCTATAGTTTTACCAATTTTAAAGGATACGGAAGTTACGACTGGGTAGGTCTTCGTAATTATAAAGATCTGTTTACCGATTCCAGAGTCGGAGGCTCATATATCTTTACATTTAAGTTGGCAATTGCGGCGACAATTTTGACAAATGTATTGAGTCTTCTGATGGCACTCGGACTAAATAGTAAGATCAAGTTCAAAAGCGCACTCAGGGGTGCATATTTTATCCCGAATGTACTGGGAGCACTGGTGGTAGGATACATTTTCAACTATTTCTTTACGTATATCCTCCCTGTATTTGGAAAAATGATCGGAAGTAAGACATTTAGTTCCAGTATGCTTTCTAATACAAATCTTGCGTGGATCGCGATTGTGATCGTGTGTGCATGGCAGTCGATAGCAATGAACACAATCATTTATATTTCAGGACTTCAGACGGTTCCGGAGGATGTATATGAAGCAGGTGCCATTGATGGTGCTACAGGATGGAAGAAGTTCAGGAACCTGACATTTCCACTGATCATTCCATTTTTCTCTATCAATATGGTTCTGAGTGTGAAAAACTTCCTGATGGTATTTGATCAGATCATGGCATTGACAAAAGGAGGTCCTGCCCAGAGTACAGAATCCATCTCATATCTGATCTATAATAACGGAATGAGTGGCGGACAGTTTGGATTCCAAAGCGCAAATGCAGTTATTTTCTTTATTGTGATTGTAGTGATTTCGGTAATGCAGTTGAATATCACCGGTAAGAAGGAGGAACAGTTGTAATGAAAAAAGTTGGGAAAGAAAGAATAAACTGGCCTGTAACGATTCTTTTGATCGCAGGGCTGATCACTGTAGTATTTCCATTGTATATGACTGTTGTCATTGCGCTGAAGAAACCTTCGGAAATGACGAATGATGTCGCAGGAATCTTATCGCTTCCAAAGCATTTCAATCTGAGTAATTTTACAGAGGCGATGAAAGTGACAGATTTCTGGAACTCATTGGGAAACAGTCTGCTGATCACAGTTGTGACGGTAGTGCTTGCAATGCTGATCCATTCACTGCTTGGATATGCAATTGCAAGAAATAAGGCACATAGTAAATTTTATAAGTTTATTTATTTTTATGTTGTCAGTGGTATGTTCGTACCTTTTGCAATCCTGATGATGCCGGTCGTAAAACAGACGGCGCAGATGGGACTTGCGAACAGAGCCGGAGTGATCATCTTATATCTGGTATTTTATATGCCGATGAATGTGCTGCTGTATTCCGGATATCTGACAAATATTCCCAGAGCGCTGGAAGAGGCAGCATGCGTGGATGGAGCAAGTACATGGACAACTTATTGGAAGATCATCTTTCCGATCATGAAACCAATGCATGCAACGGTTGCGGTTCTGACAGCACTTGGAACATGGAACGATGTTATGACACCATTGGTTATTATGTCAGGCACAGGAAAGAACACACTGCCGCTGGCACAGCTGAATTTCCAGACACAGTTTGGAACGAACTATAACCTGGCATTTGCCTCTTACCTGTTGGCACTTCTGCCGATCCTGATCTTCTATCTGATCTGTCAGAAGCATATCTTGAACGGTGTGGTAAATGGAGCTGTAAAATAAGAAAATACAAATCGGATAAAAGACACAAAAAGGAGACTGGAAAATGGGAATTGTTTACAGTAAATCAGACAGGACATTTACAATACAGACAAAGAATACAACGTATCAGATGCAGGTGGACCCTTATGGGTTCCTCCTGCACCTGTATTATGGAAAGAAAACAGATGGAAGCTGCATGGATTATCTGCTGACGTATTATGACAGGGGATTCTCTGGAAATCCGTTTGATGCAGGGGATGACAGAACATATTCTATGGATGCACTTCCGCAGGAGTATCCTTCCTATGGAACCGGAGATTACAGAAGCACGGCACTGATCGTTGAAAATGCAGATGGAAGTACAGCGTGTGATCTGCGTTACCGTTCGCATCACATTTTCAATGGAAAATATAAGATTCCGGGTCTTCCGGCAGTCTATGCGGATGAGACGGAGAGCCAGACACTGGAGATCGTAATGGAAGATGCGGTTACAGGCGTAGAAGTTACATTGCAGTATGGTGTGCTTCCTGATTATGATGTGATCACAAGAAGTGAGAAGATCGTTTATCGTGGCGAAGGAAAGATATGTATCAGGAAAGCGCAGTCTGCATGTCTGGATTTTGTTCAGGGGAAATATGATCTTCTGACATTTTACGGAAGACATGCAATGGAGAGAACGATGCAGAGAGAGCCGGTCACACATGGAAGTCATGTGATCGGAAGTGTGAGAGGAACTTCGAGCCATCAGTATAATCCGATGATGATTCTTGCGGATGAGAATACGACGGATCAATATGGAAATTGTTATGCAATGTCTTTCGTATATAGTGGAAATTTTAAAGGTGAGACACTGAAAGATCAGTTTGGACAGACACGTGCGCTTATGGGGCTGCAGGATGAGATGTTCTCGTATCCGCTGGCAGAAGGAGAAACATTCTATACACCGGAGGTACTTCTTACTTTTTCCGGAAGTGGAATGAACCTTCTTTCACAGAATCTGCACAGATGTATCAGACAGCATATCTGCAGAGGAAAGTACAAAGAAAGTGTCCGTCCGGTTCTGGTGAACAGTTGGGAAGCATCTTACTTTGATTTTGATGGTGATACCTTATACGAACTGGCAAAAGAGGCAAAGCATGCAGGCATTGACATGCTGGTGCTGGATGACGGCTGGTTTGGAAAACGTGATGATGATAACAGCGGTCTCGGGGACTGGTTTGTCAATGAGAAAAAGCTTGGGGGGACACTGGGAGATCTGATAAAGAAGATCAATGATCTGGGTGTAAAATTCGGAATCTGGGTGGAGCCGGAGATGATCTCGGAAGACAGTGATCTGTACAGAGAACATCCGGACTGGGCACTTACTATTCCGGGAAGGAATCCGGTTCATGCAAGAAATCAACTGGTGTTGGATTTCTCGAGAAAAGAAGTTGTAGATCATATATTTGATCAGATCTGTAAAGTCCTGGATCAGGGAAATATTGAGTATGTGAAATGGGATATGAACCGGAGCCTTATGGATGTGTTCTCGAGAGGAACCGAAGATCAGGGAAGGGTCATGTATGATTATGTTCTTGGATTATATGATTTTCTGGAAAGGATCGTGACAAGATATCCGGATCTGCTGATCGAAGGATGCAGCGGCGGCGGTGGAAGATTTGATGCCGGAATGATGTATTATACACCGCAGATCTGGTGCAGTGATAATACAGATGCATTGGACAGATTGCAGATCCAATATGGTACTTCATTCGGTTATCCGGTATCCGCTGTAGGGTCACACGTATCAGCAGTGCCGAATCATCAGACAGGAAGGATCACATCTCTGCATACCAGAGGTGTAGTGGCAATGGCCGGAACATTCGGATATGAATTGAATCTTGGAAAACTTTCAGAAGAAGAGAAGCAGGAGATCCGGTTACAGGTGGAAGAATACCGGAAGTTCGCACCACTGATCCAGACGGGACTGTACTACCGGCTGTCTGATCCTGCGAGGGAGGAATATGCAGCATGGGCATTTGTATCCGAAGATCAGAAAGAAGTTCTTCTGAACGTCGTACTGCAGGAAATTCATGGAAATATGACTGTGAATTATGTAAAGCTTCAAGGATTGAAATGTAGTGCGATCTATCGTGACACGGAAACAGGAAAAATATATAATGGTGCAGCACTTATGGAAGCAGGAATTCCGATGCCTGTGGAAATGGGAGAATTCAAGGCATACCAGATGCATCTGACAGCAGAAGAGTAGAGTATAAAAATGGGAAAAAGAGTAGAAAAAAATAACAGTATTTTTCAATATAGGTTAGAGAAACATCATGATGAGCTCAGGTGGCTTTACATGGAACTTTATCAGAACGATGATATGTTCGCGGAATTGTGTTCCCAGATGTATGAGTATTACAGACAACGGAGTAGCAAACTGAAAGAATGCAACATTAATTGTCTTCATCTTATGCCTTTCCTGGATACGCCGAAAGGCAGATCTGACGGCGGTTATGCGGTGGCAGATTTCCGTAAGGTACGCCCGAATCTCGGTACGATGAAGGATCTTGCAGAACTGGCAGAAAAGTGTCATGAGGAAGATATCAATGTGTGTATGGATTTTGTTATGAATCATACGTCAGAAGACCATGAATGGGCGAAGCGGGCAAGGAATGGCGAAGGAGAGTATATGAGCCGGTATTTCTTCTATGATAATAATGATGTGCCGGAGAAATACGAGGAGACAGTGCCGCAGGTATTTCCGACAACAGCCCCTGGAAACTTTACATATCTTCCGGAGAACGGCCATTATGTAATGACGACATTTTATCCGTATCAGTGGGATCTGAATTACCGCAATCCGAGAGTGTTTAATGAGATGATGTATAACTTCCTGTATCTGACAAATCAGGGAATAGATATTGTGAGAATTGATGCGGTGCCATATATCTGGAAAGAACTAGGAACTACCTGCAGAAATCTCAAACAGGTACACACAATCGTCCGTATGATGCGTATGATTGCAGAAATTGTATGTCCGAGCGTATTACTTCTTGGTGAAGTTGTAATGGAACCGGAAAAAGTAGTGCCGTATTTTGGGACGATAGAAAAACCGGAATGTCACATGCTTTATAATGTGACTACCATGGCAACGACCTGGAACAGCATAGCGGCACGAGATATCCGATTGTTGAAAAAACAGATGGATATTCTGAATCATCTGCCGAAACAGTATGTATTTTTAAACTATCTGCGCTGTCATGATGATATCGGATGGGGACTGGATTATGAGACCCTGAAACAGTGGGGAATGGAAGAGATCCCACATAAGCGTTACCTGAATGATTATTTTACAGGGAAAATAGCGGGAAGTATAAGCCGCGGAGAATTGTATAATGATGATCCGGTAACGCAGGATGCACGTTTCTGTGGGACAACGGCATCGATGTGTGGAATTGAAAAAGCCGGATTTGAACAAAACAAAGAAGCAATGGAAACTGCGGTCAGGGAAGATCTTATGCTGCATGCATATATGTTGACACAGTCGGGTATCCCGATGTTATACAGTGGCGATGAACTGGGGCAGGTGAACGACTATAGTTATAAAGAAGATCCTGCTAAGTGTGCAGATTCAAGATACATCCATCGTGGTAAGCTGCAGTGGGAGCTTGCAGAGAATAAGAATGATCCCACAACTGTTCAGGGAAGTATCTTCCAGACTCTTGACCGGCTGGAAAAGATCCGCAGACAGGAAATAACATTTGATAAAGATGCAGATGTGTATACATACGATGTGCATGATGACAGTGTCCTTTGCATATTACGTGAATATAAGGGAAGAAGATTTTTTGGAATATTCAACTTCAGTGATCAGGAGAAGACAGCGTGGATGCAGGAAGATGGAGTATATCGTAATCTGCTGACGAGTGAAAAGATGGAATTAAAAGATATAAGATTAAGAGGGTACGACTTCCTTTGGTGTGAAAAATAAACTGGCCTGTATGGAAATGTTACAACTGGCTGTTTGGACGAATCCACTATCGTGCTAATATATTCAGCAGAATTTATTTTTCATTACATATTACAACAGGAAGGAAGAGTACAATGAGTACAAATACAGCAGCAGGAAAGACCATTCATAATGATAAGGTGAAGAATCTGGTGATCACGGCATTCTTTACAGCAATTACATTTCTTGGAATCCAGTCGTTCAGGATTCCGCTTCCGGCAGCAGTCGGAACACCATTTCTTCATTTCGGACATATATTTGTCGTAATGGGATTGTTACTTCAGGGAGGAAAAAGAGGAGCCGTATCCGGAACGCTGGGACTTACCATCTTTGATATGTTAAATGGATATATGCAGGATGCGCCAAAGACGTTTGTTGAGACGGCGCTGAAGTGTCTGATCGTCGGAGCACTCTTTATGATGCTGAAGAAAAAGACAGCCGGTGATAAAAAGAAAGAATACGGAGCAGCGATGATCTGTGCTGTGGTTTACGGATGCATCAACGTGATCATGGAATTTATTATGGGAACCATATCTATGATGATCATGGGAAGTGGATTCGCAGCGGCTGCGGTGGGAGCATTTACATCTCTTCCGGCTACGGTGATCAATGCAGTCTTTATGGTGATCGCAATTGCGGTTCTGTACCAGCCGGTGAAAAAGATCTATGTGCGCATGGCATAGAGCAGGATAGTGGAAAAAATAGTGAATGAACAAAAAAGAGCGGATACTCCTTAAGTGGTGTATCCGCTCTTCTTCTGATATCAGAATCCGTTATTCTTATCCGAAATATCTCTTGAGAAGTCCTTCGAAAGCTCTTCCGTGACGGGCCTCATCTTTAGCCATCTCATGAACAGTGTCATGGATCGCATCCAGATCAGCAGCTTTTGCACGTTTTGCAAGATCGAACTTACCGGCTGTAGCTCCGTTCTCGGCATCTACACGCATCTCAAGGTTCTTCTTTGTGCTGTCTGTAACAACTTCGCCAAGAAGCTCTGCGAATTTAGCAGCGTGCTCAGCTTCTTCCCAGGCAGCTTTTTCGTAGTATAATCCTACTTCAGGATAACCTTCTCTGTGGGCAACTCTTGCCATTGCAAGATACATGCCAACTTCTGAACATTCTCCTTCGAAGTTCGCTCTTAAATCAGCTAAGATATCTTCGCTGACACCTTTTGCAACACCTACAACATGCTCTGCAGCCCATTCTCTTTCACCTGTCTGTTCTTTGAACTTATCAGCCGGTGCGTGGCAGATTGGACATTCAGCCGGTGCAGCCTCTCCTTCGTAAACATATCCGCATACTGTACATACAAATTTTTTCATAATGTTGTTCTCCTTTTCTTTGAAATGTTTTTTGATTTATTAAAATTAATATTAGTAATTGTTACTGATATTAATTTAGCACAATATCATTGTTTTGTCAATTAGTTTTTGATGAATTTTATTATTTATTCTCGTTTTTTTTCTTTATGCATTCGGCACAAAGACCATGGAAAAGTGTAGTGTGAGATTCGATGATTCCATCAAAACATGCGTTAGCATCTTCGTTGATCTTTTGAATATAAGAATCATCCATTTCCAGATCGAATACTTTTCCGCAATTCGTGCATACTACATGGTAATGAGGTTCGCAGCGCCCATCAAAACGATCGCCACCGGCAGGTGTCGAAATCCGGAGTGCTTCACCGATGTCGGCAAGCAGATTCAGGTTGCGGTAGACGGTTCCGAGGCTGATATTCGGAAATTCTTCTTTTATATGAAGATATACGGTATCAGCCGTAGGATGTGCGGTTGTGTGTAATAAATACTCTTTGATAGAGGCTCGCTGTTTACTGTATTTTAAAGCAGCCATAACATCCTCCTTTCGATAACGATAATAATTACTATAATCGATATCTTTAGTATAGTGCTGTTGATATCATTTGTCAATAAGGACAAATAAATGTAACAAAATGTAATAAAATAAAAGAAAAAGACGAATGGGAAACAGGGGGGTGACATATGATATGCTTGAAAATAAAAGAAATACTTGACAAAGCGTATGTGGATGATATAATAACAAACGTAATATATGTAACAATTCTGTAACAATTACAAAAGACGAGAAAACATAAAGGAGGGAGTTTATGGATTCGATTCTTAAAAAAGGAGTGCTCCTGGTTAGTATGACCGGGATCATGACAGCATTTCCAATGGTGGTGCATGCTGCAGACATAGATGATATGCAGAATATAACGGCGGCGGGAAGCACACAGATACTGGAAGATTGTTACACATCAGATAAGACAATATCGGTAAAAGATCATCTTGTACCGGAACAAAAGGGTGAGTATTCAGATATGGCATTCGCAAATGTACAATCGTTTCTTTATATAAGAAGTGAACCAACAACAGACAGCGAATGGGTTGGAAAACTATATCCGGATTATGCGGCAAAGATCACCGGTCCTGTGGGAGAATGGACGAAGGTTGAGTCGGGAAATGTGACCGGGTATGTGTATTCCAGATATATAACGGTAGGAAATGAGGCACAGAAGAAGGCAGAAGAGTTAGTGCAGAACAATGACACGGGAAATGCAGAAGATGCATTTATGTATGCCGAATCGAGAGAAGAAGAGGCGGCAAGACTTCAAAAGGAGCAGGAGGAGCAGAAGGCGCAGGCTGCGGGAAACGGGCAGGCAATTGTAGATTATGCGTGTCAGTTTATCGGAAATCCGTATGTATGGGGAGGTACGAGCCTCACAAACGGAGCGGATTGTTCCGGATTCGTACAGTCAGTATTTGCACATTTTGGAATCGCACTTCCGCGTACGACATGGGATATGGAGAATGCGGGAACGGCGGTAAGTTACGATCAGGCAGTTGCGGGAGACATTATCTTATATAATGGCCATGTAGGAATCTATATGGGAAATGGGCAGATCGTAAATGCGATCAACAGTGCAAAAGGAATCGGGATCCTGCCGGCAACCTATACGAATATTGTGACCGTAAGACGACTGATATAAGAGCTGATATAAGAAAAGAGACCGGAGGAATTCTGAAAAATTCCCCGGTTCTTTTTTTATCCACACTATCCACATGAATTGAAAGTTATCCACAATATACAAAATCCACAAAAATCGATATATTTCTGCAAAAAATAAAAAATGCAAAAAAATTCATGAAAAAAGTTATCCACATCAAAAAATGCAAAAAATGTAGAAAAATGGGGATTTTCACAAAGTTATCCACGTTATCCACACCCAAATCGGGAAAAACGGGGGATTATTCGGGGATAGAAAAAGAACGCACGTTTTGTAGAGTTGTTATAAAAATGAAGAAATGTCGAAAAAAAGAGTTATCCATATTGACATTTGAGTAGTCAAATATTAAGAATAAATTTGCGGAAAATGTTTACACAATGGTAAAAAGCTACTATAATGGAAACACTGAAATAAAAAGGAGGCGATAAGATGGCACAGATTACAAAAGACATGACATTTGGTGAACTGCTTTCCAAATATTATTCTACATGTCCAAAGCTTGTTGACGATCTGATGGAAGCAGGAATGGGATGCATCGGATGCCCACATTCTCAGATGGAATCTATCGAAGAAGGCGCTATGGGACACGGAATTGATCCAGACCTCTTAGTTGCAAAACTGAATGCAACACTGGAAGCAAGCCAGGCATAATATAAAAATAACTATAAAAAAACTCTACAGGATTCCTGTAGAGTTTTTTTGCAGTTATTTGTAAAGAACTGCCGATAGCAGATCTTTATGACAATTCCGGATCATAATTCCGGCTAAATATTGGCGAGCTGCTGAACCGCATCTCCGGAAAGAAATGTCTTGCAGTGTTCTTCCAGGAACGCAAAAGTTGCGCCGGACGCTCTTTCTAAAGCGCCGTATTCAGACAACATATTGCAGATCCGATTGAAATCTGCGGCGGAGTGATCGGACCGGGCAAGTGCCAGCAGATACATCTCCTCCTGTTCGTCCTTGTATAAAGTATTGGAACCGTGGTACATCGGAGCCAGAAGCCTGGCGGCTTTCAGTACATTCTCCATCACAGGGAAAGAAAAGAGCCGGATATTGTTACCGGAATCCTTTTTTTCTGTATCATCACCGGAAGCGGATGTGGTATCCGGGGCAGACTTCGCTGCCTGTGCTTCAAATGATTCCTGAACCTTTCCGAGCAGATCGAGTAAACCTTCTGCTCCTTCCAGCTTGCCCGGAGTATTCTTTTTCCTGGCATCAGCAATGGAAGAAGGTGCAAATTTTGAAAATCTGGTATCGAGTTCCTCAGGATCCTCGACTTTTGTAATTATCAGCACGATCGAATCGGCGGAAGGGATTGCCTCTATCATGAGAGGAATGTCTTCTGCTTCGAATCCGAATTCGAAGGCTGCCTGTTGCATCATATCGCGGAAAAGTGATTTTGCTTTTTCGGTTCCGTATGCCAGTTCACTGAGCTGTAACTGACGGTCAGCCAGATCGGCGCGTGTCAAAGTACAACGGATCTGGTTGTCACTGATTTTTTCAATCTTCATAATCATCACTTCCTTCTAAAATAGTATATCATAAAAAATGTTTGATGTTCAATAAATTTAGTATAAACAAAACGGAATAATAAAATAAAAAAAGACTTGATTCTTCAAATTTTATCAGATATAATGACGCTACTGGAAGATAGTTTTCCCTGATAACTATGTTGTTAGAACCAATAAGGGAGAATTTCTTGAATTTTAATTTTGGGGACGGAACAGAACGCCGTACCGCGCATTTATATTTCAATTCCACGTTCCGGGTGGGATGGATCTATCAAAAGCAAATCAGATTACACAGCCGTTTCAGGCAGATATTTCACAGTATAATTTTGACATAATATGAAAAATATTTAATTGCCGGGGACTATTTCCAGTTGAAACATAATTTGTTGCTGCATAAAAACAGCATTGTATCACGGGCATCTCCTTCGCTGCAGATATGCGCAACATCCATAGTTATCATCCGGTAAAAAGGAGGAAAGAACATGGGGGACAATGACGAATGGAAGAATATGTTCCAGGAACTGACAGGCTATGAAAAGAAAAATATAAGTCTCAGGATCAATGGAATACCAGCCAGCCCCATGCAGATTGTACAGGCACATACGATGTGTGAAAATCAGGCATATATGAGAGATTATGTGCTCAATGACAAAGGTGATGTAAAAGAGTTGTGGTTTCAGAATATAGCAATTTAATCAGGAAAAATATGTAAATACCCCGCAGATTAAGACGAAAGTTTTAAGGAAAATGTCGAAATATAATGACGTGTATCTTACGTTTTGTTATAATGTGACCTGTAGGAGGTGCAGCATGGAAGACAGAGGAAGAAGTAGCCGCACATATGAAAACCGAAGAACATATGGAAAATCACAGGGAAGAAGACCGTCAGATAATCATCCGCCAGGAAGACAGAGAACTCCGGCGGAGCGTGCGCGTATGCGGCGGAGAAGAAAAAGACAACGCATGATACGATTTGTTCTGTTGATCATATTAATCATTGCAGCAATTGCAGGAATCATTTTGTGGAAACGTTACAGCCCATCAAAAGAACAATATGATATGAAGAAATATTATGGGATAGAAAAGGATGGACAGGTTGGTATCACGGTGGATAATAAAGTCGTGGAGGCAGAAGGAAAACTGGCAGGTGGAAAAGTATATGTTGCATATAATATTGTAAGAGATTATATCAACAGCCGGTTCTACTGGGATCCGAATGAAAATGTTCTGTTGTATATGCTCCCGGAAGATATGATATCGGTAGATGTCGGCAGTAAGGATTACTCTATATCCAAAAAAAAGAAAAGCGAAGATTACGTTATTTTAAAAACAGAAGGAAACACAGCATATATTGCATTGGATTTTGTCCAGCAGTACACGAATATTGATTATGAAGTGTCAAATAATCCGGATCATGTTATGATCAGGACAAAATGGGGAAAAACGGATGTTGCAACTGTGAAAAAGAATACACAGGTGCGTTATCAGGGCGGAGTAAAGAGTCCTGTGCTGGCAGAACTTAAGAAAAAAGATGAAGTAACAGTTGTTGAGAGTGAACAGAACTGGAAAAAAGTACGCACAGCAGATGGTGTGATCGGATATGTAAAGAACAAGGCTCTGAAGAACGAAGAAAAGAAGAATATTACCAGAAAGTTTGAAGAGCAGGATTATTCTAATATCAGCAAAGATTACACGATCAATATGACATGGCATAATGTGACGAACCAGGATGCGAACAATGCGGTGGCGCAGAGGATCGCCCAGACGAAAGGGCTTACGACACTGGCTCCGACATGGATTCATGTGGCAGATACGAACGGTAACATCAGCTCTATCGCATCGGCAGATTATGTGAGTTACGCACATAAGCAGAATGTGGAAGTGTGGATGACCGTCAGGGATTTTGACGGAGGCATCAGTTCGGAGAAGGAATCTTACGAACTGCTCAGCTATACATCCAGACGTGAGACATTGATCACGCAGCTGATCGCAGAGGCACTCCGTGTCGGCGTTGATGGTATCAATGTAGACTTCGAAAAGATTTCCGATAAGTGCGGAGAACATTATATTGAATTTATCCGTGAATTATCGGTAAAATGCAGACAGAACGGACTGGTGTTGTCGGTGGACAACTATGTTCCAAAGAGCTTTAACACACAGTATGACCGTAAAGAGCAGGGAATTGTAGCAGATTATGTAGTGATCATGGGATATGATGAGTATTATGCAGGTTCGCCTGAAGCAGGGCCGGTATCTTCTTACAATTATGTAAAAGAAGGAATCACAGAGACGTTAAAAGAGGTTCCGGCGGAGAAGGTTATCAGCGGTATTCCGTTCTTTACACGTCTGTGGAAAGAGACTCCGAAGACGGAAGAAGAACTGAAGAGTGATAAAGGAACGGATGCGGAACAGTATTCTGCAACCGTAGAGAGTGATGCATATGGTATGGATAATGCACAGGCCGTCGTCAAACAGGCCGGAGTCGATACGACCTGGGATAAGAAGGCCGGACAGAACTATGCCACATGGGAAGCAGACGGATCCAAATATGAGATCTGGCTGGAAGACAGCAAATCAATCGAAGCAAAGCTCAAACTCATGAAGAAATATAAGCTTGCAGGTACAGCTGAGTGGTCTCTTGGACAGGAGAGTTCGGATATCTGGAATCTGATCCAGAAATATGTCAATTAATCAAACAGAATAACAGATAAAATATCTCTTGCAGTCATATAGTAGAATATATGAATTGTAGGAGGTATTTTTATTTGTGGAAAAAAATAGAATTTGCAATAGTATTGCTGCTGCTGGCGGTACTTATCATGATGAGTAATCATCTGGAGGAAATGGTATCAAGCGGAAGGGTTACAGGAAGGAATCCATGTATTGTCCTGGACAGCGGACACGGCGGAGAGGATCCAGGAAAGATTGGTGTGAATCAGGCAAAAGAAAAGGATGTAAATCTGAAAATTGCAAAAAAGACAAAAGAGAGACTGGAGAAAAAGGGATGGAAGGTCGTCATGACAAGAGAAAAGGATGTAATGCTTGGAGATCCGGCTGCAGGAAATAAAAAAATCCATGATATGAAAGCGAGAGTGGAACGGATCAATAAGACGATGCCGCAGGCTGCGGTCAGTATCCACCAGAACAGCTATCAGGATGCGCAGATCCACGGGGCGCAGGTCTTCTATTATTCACATTCGGAAGAGGGAAAGCGAATGGCCGAAGTGATGCAGAAAGCACTGCTGAAGGCAGATGAAGAGAATACCAGACAGGCAAAAGCGAATGATACCTATTATCTTCTGAAACGGACGGAAGTACCGACGATCATAGTGGAGTGCGGATTCTTAAGTAACCCGGAAGAAGCCGCAAAGCTGGTCAGTCCAAAGTATCAGGAGAAGCTTGCGGAAGCGATCGCAGAAGGAATCCTTGCTTGTATGGAAAACTAGAGTGTAGTATAATAACAATCATGAAAACAATATTAGAAAAAATTGATAAAAATCAAAATAATACAGATATTATAAGAGAAGCAGGACGGATCTTAAAAGAAGGAGGTCTGGTTGCATTTCCCACAGAGACCGTATATGGTCTGGGAGCAGATGCATTGAATGAAGATGCGGCCAAGAAGATATATGCCGCAAAAGGAAGACCGTCTGACAACCCTTTGATCATTCATATCACGAATATGAAAGCACTGGAAAAAATTGTTTCCGAAGTCCCGGAAAAGGCTGTAAAGGTTGCTGAAAAATACTGGCCGGGGCCGCTTACAATGATATTTAACAAAAGTGATATTGTGCCGTACGGAACCACCGGAGGGCTGGATACGGTAGCTGTCCGGATGCCGGTAGATGAGATCGCAAGAGAAGTGATTGATGCGGGCGGCGGATACATTGCGGCACCGAGCGCGAATACTTCCGGACGGCCGAGTCCGACAACCGCACAGCATGTAGCAGAGGATCTTACCGGAAGGGTAGACATGATCGTAGACGGCGGGGCAGTAGAGATCGGGGTAGAATCTACAATACTGGATATGACGGTAGAACCACCGATGATCTTAAGACCGGGAGCCATTACAAAAGAGATGTTCGAGGAAGTGATCGGAGAAGTCACGATCGACAGGACGCTGATCAGACCGGACAGCAAGCAGGTTCCGAAAGCACCGGGAATGAAGTATCGTCATTATGCACCGAAAGCGGATCTGACCATTATAGAAGGTCCACTGGAGAAGGTGACGGCAGAGATCAATAAGCGTGCAAAAGAAAAGTCCTGTGCAGGATATAAAGTCGGCATTATCGGAACGGAAGAGACTGTGGCAGAATATAAGGCCGGTGACGTAAAATGCATCGGAACCAGAGCGGATGAATCAACCATCGCCGCAAATCTGTTCGGGATCTTAAGAGAGTTTGATGACGATCAGGTAGATTATATCTACAGTGAGTCGTTTGATACTGCAGGAATCGGAAGTGCAATTATGAACCGTCTTCTGAAAGCTGCAGGACATCATATAGAAAAATTGGTATAGAATCATTTCACAACAAGGAGGAGAAACATGTCAAAAGTACAGGTTATGGATCACCCGTTGATTCAGCACAAGATCAGCTACATCAGAAGCGAAGAGGTAGGGTCAAAAGAATTCAGAGAGATCGTTGGGGAGATCGCATCATTAATGTGTTATGAAGCAACAAGAGATCTGAAACTGGAGGATGTCAGGATAAAGACACCAATCTGCGAGATGGTGGGAAAACAATTAAGCGGTAAAAAGTTAGCAGTAGTGCCGATCTTAAGAGCCGGACTTGGAATGGTTGACGGAATGCTGAATATGATCCCGTCTGCCAAGGTCGGACATATCGGTCTTTACAGAGATCCGGAGACATATGAACCGGTAGAATATTACTGCAAACTTCCGTCAGACTGTGACGAAAGAGAAGTATTTGTCGTAGATCCGATGCTTGCAACAGGCGGGTCCTGTGTGGCAGCACTTCAGATGCTGAAAGATAAAGGTGTAAAACATATGCGTTTTATGTGTATCATTGCAGCTCCGGAAGGTGTAAAACGTCTGCAGGAAGCGCATCCGGATGTAGATATCTATATCGGTGCACTCGATGACCATCTGAATGAGCATAAATATATTGTTCCGGGACTGGGAGATGCAGGAGACCGTATTTTTGGGACAAAATAGTGGCGAGGTGACGTATATGGGAGATAAAAGAACAGATTATATCAGCTGGGATGAGTATTTTATGGGCGTTGCAAAGCTTTCCGGAATGCGTTCCAAAGATCCGAATACACAGGTAGGATGCTGTATCGTCAGTCAGGATAACAAGATCCTGTCAATGGGATATAACGGACTTCCGACAGGGTGCTCGGATGATGTATTTCCATGGGCGCGGGAAGGAGAAGATCCTTTAGAGACAAAATATGTATACACGGTTCACAGTGAGCTGAATGCGATCCTGAATTACCGTGGAGGAAGTCTGGAAGGGGCAAAATTGTATGTCTCTCTGTTCCCGTGTAACGAATGTGCGAAAGCGATCATACAAAGCGGGATCAAAGAGGTTATCTATGACAGCAACAAGTATGAAGGTACAGCAGCTGTAATGGCTTCCATGAAGATGTTCGATTCTGCCGGCGTGAATTATCATAAATACCATCGGACAGAACGGGAAATCAAGATTTCGTTATAAAATAAAAAGCAGATCAGAGATCATGAGACAGGTTTGAAAAAAGAAAAAGTTTTCAAGCCTGTTTTTTTAGATGCTTTTTGATAATTATGAAAGGTATAAGACAGATACAGATCATCATATAATAAAAAAACAGAGTAATAAAAAAGAGAAAAATATGAAAAAAAAGGGAACAAAAATCATTGTAAATTTTCTGATTCGTGGAATTATTGGGTTCGCGATCATATTTTTTGTAAACGAATTTCTTGACGGACAGGGAATTTCTGCTTGTGTCGGGATGAATCCGATTACTTTTTTGACATCCGGATCCTTTGGATTTCCTGGGGTTGCTCTACTTTACGGTATAACTTTTTATCAAATTATGTAAACATTGCACAAAGATTGAAAACTTTTAAAAAGGGCATAGACAAATACAAATCATCCAGTATATAATCAGCCTACAAGTTACGAAGTAGCTTGCATCTGATTTGTAGTTCTAATTGTTAGATTCAAAAAATTCAAGAAGTATTCAATGCCGTATCGGCAAACGTTTCAGATTTTGTGTAAACGTGTTGAAGGAGGGATAGTATGTGGTAAGCAGAAATCTGGTGATTTGTGACCAGGAAGTGAGATACGCTGCGGCCCTTGCGGAAGTTTTTATGAAAGCGAAGGAGCTGGCACTTGGCGTACAGGTATGTAACAGTGTTGAGCAGACCGTAAAACTGCAGGAGGAATCACCGGTTGATATCCTGTTGATCGGAAGCAGTTATCCGGTAGAAGACAGGAAGAAGATAAAGGCCGGGAATGTGTTCGTTCTGGCACAGTCGGAAAATGCAGCACATGAGACAAATGAGAAACTTATCAATAAGTACCAGTCCGGAGAGGCCATTATGGGGGCAGTGATCGAACAGTGTACGCAGTCCGGGGAACCGGAAAGATTTTTCCTTAGGACAGCGAAAAAGCAGAATGTCAGGATCATCGGAATCTTTTCCCCGGTGCACCGGAGTAAGAAGACCGGGTATGCATTAAAGCTGGGAAAAGAATTGGCAAGGACGTACAATGTATTGTACCTGAATCTTGAAGTATATGGAGGGATCGGGGGACATTTTCCGGATGCCGGACAGACGGTAGCGGATGCACTTTATTATTCCAGACAGGAGAAGAAACACTTAAGAGCAGCTCTGGCAGGTATGGTAAAACATATGGGACCGCTTGACTATCTTCTGCCTATGCGGATGTCGGAAGATCTGAAGGCAGTGGAGATCGAAGAGTGGACAGGGTTTGTGGAACAGATTGCAGAACAGAGCATATATGAAGTCCTGATACTGGATATCGATGAAGGGATCCGTGGAGTATATGAGCTCTTGAGGATGTGTACGGAGATACATGTGGCAGTCATAAAAGAGGAGGTGGCGCAGGCAAAATTATTCCAGTTTGAAGAAGAATTACATCTGATGGGTTATGACGATGTAAAGCAGAAGATGGTAAAGAAAGAGCTGGAAGGATGAGGAAAATGATAGAAGCAGAGCAGCTCCATGCAAGGATATTATCCAGACTGGATATGACAAGGGACATGGAGGACGAAGAACTGACAGAGTTGATCTATGAAGTACTTCAGGAAGCTTCGCAGGAAGAATATCTGCCGTTGGATCAGAAAACAATGCTTGGAAAGGAACTTTTCAATGCATTCCGGAAACTGGATCTGCTGCAGGAATTTCTGGAAGACGAACAGATCACAGAAATCATGATCAACGGGACGCAGAATATATTTATTGAAAAAGCAGGAAGGATCATCCAGTCAGACAAAAGATTCTTATCCAGAGACAAACTGGAGGATGTGATCCAGCAGATCGTGGCAGGATCCAACAGACTGGTAAATGAGGCATCGCCGATTGCAGATGCCAGACTGGCAGACGGATCGAGAGTCAATGTCGTACTTCCGCCGGTCGCATTAAATGGGCCGATCGTTACAATTCGAAAATTTGCAAAAGAAGCAATTACAATGAAAAAACTGATGGAATGGCAGTCAATCAATTCAGAAGTATCAGGTTTTCTGGCTTTATTAGTAGCCGCCGGATACAATATATTCATCAGTGGTGGAACCGGATCCGGGAAAACCACTTTCTTGAATGCACTATCGCAATATATACCCAAAAATGAACGCATCATAACGATCGAAGACAACGCAGAACTTCAGATTCAAAATGTAAAGAATCTGGTAAGACTGGAAGCAAGAAATGCAAATGTAGAAGGAACAGGAGAAGTTACCATCAGGGATCTGATCAAGTCGGCACTTCGTATGAGACCGGACAGGATCATCGTGGGGGAAGTGCGCTCGGCGGAAGCAATTGATATGCTTCAGGCACTTATATGTACTATATAATAATTATATATATAACGTATATAAGG
>ENA-ORVB01000644-ORVB01000644.1-human-gut-metagenome-genome-assembly--contig:-NODE-644-length-27644-cov-30.6981_pt1 | contig 27644 bp, 25 predicted proteins | sample MGYA00242090_ERZ509231 | MGnify/ENA primary metagenome ERZ509231 (study PRJEB26280, sample SAMEA2338798) | human gut metagenome | biome: human gut; feature: human-associated habitat; material: faeces...
GCACTGTGCCCCCTTTTTACTAACGATGCAGATTATTTTCGCTTCTGTATCATATTAGGCGCGTAGTTGCGGATTTGAGGATAATATTGGATTGTTAAAAACACAACAATATTATTTGATCCAAAAAAGGGTGACTACTTAAATGACTAAAAAGAAAAAATCCTGTAAATCTTTCGACTTACAGGACTCTTTGGCGGAGAGAGAGGGATTTTATACCACTCTACCATCTTCTGTAACTCGTTGATATTCAAGTACCGTCTTTAGGCAATTTCGCTTATTTTGCACGAAAAATGGCGCAGAACTGGCGTAAGACAAAACGTCTTAAAGCACTGTGTATGAATGACTTTTGTTACACAATTTAACTATTTTAAGAAATCTATCGACTCTATTTCCTACTCCATTCCTCAAATCTTTGAGGAGATTATGGCATTACGATACTCGCTTATTACTTTCAAACAAGTCGGTTGCCATTGTTTTCTGTTTATCATCTCATTGCCTTTGTATTATGTTTATGAATTGTCCTTATGAAAGGGGGATAATACTACACCATGACCACTATCTTACCATTATTATTCAAATGCCTATAAGTCAAATATGACTCTGAAAGTTGTATCTTCATGTAGCAATATTGATTTTCAAGATGTTACATAACTTTTATAGGCATTGAAATATGTAGCCTACTTGTAGCGTCTTGTAGCACGATGTAGCGTTATATCCTATTATTGGTACAAAGTTAGTATAAAACAATTAGAATAAAGATAAATTCCTCGTGTTTAACACTAACTTTGCACCAAAATACTGATGTTAGAGGCTACAAACAAAGTCCTTTACCTTTGCTTGGTACTCTTCCTTGGTCATACCACCTGTTTCAATCATAGAGTCAAGTACATCGCCAAGTTCGTCAAAAGCAAAACCTTGATGAATAATATAATAAGAATACAGATGAAAGTTTGCTTATTAAAAATCCCCTATCCTGGGTTTACGCAAGATAAGGGAAGTATAGAAAATCAACCTTTTATGCTGTAAATGCTACATTGGCTCATAATCGTCCAATAAAAAACTGCGAAATACCTCGTCTATGCGTTTGTCTGTTTCTTGCTGATGTTGCTGCATTTTTCATAAGTCGATACCATGATATAATGGATATTGTTTTTTCCTGTTTCATAATAAAATCCGGCAGCTTCGAGACGTATGTGTATTTGAGGTGAATGGGATAGAAATGTATAAGCTAATCTTAGATATTTAAATCTTTTGTGTCGCCCATAAGAAAATCCATTAATCCCATTGTAAGAATACCATTCTCGTCAGTCCAAGGTTTAATGTCATCTTTCACGATGATTATTTTCTTGAATGAATCGCCTATTCTCAAAAGTGAAGCCATTTCTTGTTTACGCTTTTCCTCGTCTGGCATGGCTAATGCGGATTGGATGTAATACTTTTGGCTGCCCTCATTGATAACAAAATCAACTTCAAGTTGTTTCCTCTGCCATTTACCGTCTTTACTTACATATCGTTGCTCCATAATACCAACATCCACTTTACATCCTCTACGGCGCAACTCATTATATATGACGTTTTCCATTATATGGCTCTCTTCTTGCTGTCTTAAACCAAGGACGGCATTTCTTAACCCCATGTCTGTAAAATAGTATTTGGCAAGACTACCGATATATTTCTTGCCTTTAATGTCAAATCTTGTGGCTTTCTCTATGATAAACGCATCTTGCATATATCCAAGATATTTGTCTATCGTATTATAACTTATAGCTACTTTCTTTACACTCTTAAAGGTGTTTGACAACTTTGTGGTATTTGTTGGTGCCCCAATACTTGATGCTACAATACGTACCAAATCTTCAAATTCAGACTTGTTTTTGACACGATGACGTTCAAGTATGTCTAACAAATAGACACTCTCAAATAGATTTGAGAGATAGTCCAACTTTTTCTTCTCTGTTTCAAGTGTCAGCACATGAGGAAGTCCTCCGTATGTATAATAGTCTTTCCATGCTTCATAAGGTTTCTGTCCTGTTCCTTCACAATATTCTGACAATGACAACGGATAAAGCCGAATCTCGTCACCACGTCCTCGAAACTCGGTAATAATATCGCTTGAAAGAAATTTTGAGTTGCTTCCCGTTACATAAACGTCCGCATTGTCCATGCGCAACAGACTATTAAGCACTTCCTCAAATCTCGCTACAAGTTGTACTTCGTCAAGGAGTATATAGTACAAATCATCATCCACCATTTTCGCCTTGATATACTTATACAATGCTAATGGGGCACGAAGGTCTGCACTCTCAATGTCATCAAGTGCAATCTTTATAATATGGTCTTCTGTCACGCCAATATTTTTCAAATACTGATAGAAAAGTGTGAAAAGTAAATATGATTTTCCACACCGACGAATTCCTGTAATGATCTTTATTAATCCATTTTGCTTGCCGTCTATCAGTTGCTGTAAATAAAAGTCTCTTTGTATCTGCATAATATGTCTATTGAAATATTTCGGCAAAATTGCCATTTTTGTTCAGCAAAAATACTGATTCATACTGAATTAAGCAATTTTTTAATGAACTATTTTGGCAATCTTGCCGTTTTTTTTCATTTTTGAACAAATGTTTTGTCTTTCCAAGGATATAGCCGCTTACCTACTTTTGCCGTACAACATCAGAACGCAGGGTGGTCAGTTGCTCCATAACATAGTACAGATCCATGTAACTGTATGACTTTGGAACCAAGATTAGACACTCCAAGAACGCTTGTTCTGGAGAATAAACATATAACGTGCCACTGTCCGTAACTCTTTCTATTGTCTTTGTATACGAGAAGGCATTTTATAGCTGTCAGCCATCCAGAGTCTCTGTATTTCTTTTACAGTTGGACTGAATAGTCTTTCTTCTTTAGCCAGTCAGCAAACAATAGTCCAGTCGGTGCTATATTGGGAAGCAGTTGGTTTATTTTTGTTCCGTATAATATACTCATAGTTTATTACAAAGCTAAATATCTAACTGTAAAGATAGATGTTTTATTACTACTTAAAAGCGTAAAAAGGAAAAGTCCTGTAAATCTTTCGATTTACAGGACTCTGTGCGGAGAGAGAGGGATTTTATACCACTCTACCATCTTCTGTAACTCGTTGATATTCAAGTGCCGTCTTTAAGCATTTTCGCTTATTTTGCACGAAAAATGGCGCAGAAATGGCGCAAGACCTTACCTTGAAATTGGAAGCCTTTCACTTGCATAACAAGTGCCGCCATAGTGAAGCTTTAGTAGTTTGGTTTTATCTTTTCCATTTCGTCTATTCTCCAAGATGTTTTTATCGAATCAGACCAAAACCCCGTTAAATACACACAAAATCGGCTCAAATAAACCCGGTTATTGACAAAAAATGAGTAAATTTGAGCCGATTAATAAATAAAGAATATGACAATAGATATAGAAATATTACAGTTTTTACATTATCATCCCTTGGCAAATAGGACAGAGATTATGACGGGGCTTACGAAAGCTCCCAGTGATAGTACAATGAAAAGGTTACTTTCTGCCGCTGTTAAGGAGGAAAATATTGAGACGGTTGGACGTGGTCCTGCTACGAAGTACAAACTTACTCCACAGGCTCACGTAACAATGCCTTTGGATTTAGCAACTTATTTTGATAAAGATATTGATGAACGCGAAGTTCAAGAATCTTTCAACTTTGATTTGATTCGTGATGTTCTACCTAAGGTGGAGATTTTCACAAAAGAAGAACTTGAAGTGTTGAATGCAGCACAATTGGAGTTTGAAAAAAATACTGAAGGTATGACAGAATTGGAATATCGTAAGGAAATGGAACGTCTTGGAGTTGATTTGTCCTGGAAATCCTCACAGATAGAAGGCAATACCTATTCTCTTTTAGAAACTGAGCGATTGTTAAAAGATAAGCAGACGGCTTCCGGAAAGACAAAAGAAGAAGCTGTCATGTTGCTTAACCATAAGGATGCACTTGATTTTGTGCTTGACATACCAGATTATTTGAAAGAATTGTCTGTGCACCGAATAGAGGATATTCATTCTATCCTGACAAAGGAGTTGGAAGTTGATAGAAATATCCGTCATCGTCGTGTTGGTATCACTGGAACCAATTATCGTCCCCTTGATAATGAATTCCAGATTCGTGAGGCTTTGGAAGATACTTGTACATTGGTGAATGGAAAAGATAATGTTTTTGAGAAAGCACTCTTGACATTAGTGCTATTATCGTATATTCAAGCCTTTGTGGATGGAAACAAGCGGACTGCAAGAATCACGAGCAATGCTGTCTTAATAGCAAATGGCTATTGCCCGATTTCTTTCCGAACCGTTGACTCCATCGACTATAAGAAGGCTATGCTCATGTTCTACGAACAGAATAACATCGCTGCTTTCAAGAAAATCTTTATCGAGCAGTTCTTGTTTGCAGTGAAGACGTATTTTTAAGGGAAATAGGTATTTATAAAAAAATAGTGATATGAAATTGTTGGAAATATTAAAAAGAATGTTGTCTTGTGCTACAACAGAGACTTCGGAGCCAACAGAGGTTTCGAAATCAACAGTGTTGCCTTTGGTAGATAGCAACAAGGAATCTAAGGATTATGCAGACTTAGATGATATACGTTTAGTTGTTGGCGATAAAACTTTGGCATTGGTTTATAATGTATGCATGGGTGGCCTCCATAACGTACTTCATTATGATCCATGTTCTCACGATACTCAAGATTGCTTTTCGGAAATAAATGCCATTATAGAAAAGAATCTTGAAGAAGCCTATGAAAGTATTGTTGTCAAGACAGGAGAAAATCAGTATTTACTTAATATTGGAGTAAACTTACTGTTGGGGCCCGGTAGTCTATCTCAACAACTATGTGATGATGTTATAAATGTTTTTTATCCCATCATAAAACGTTTTATTGATGAACATGTTGTAAACAACAAAGTGGGTGTTTATTCTGTTTTCACGGGTGGCAATGGAACTTCTGTTGGTTTACTTGGCCTGGTCAACCTTCTGGAAAAAGATGGTTACATTTGTTGTGGGGTAGGAACTTCTTACGATAGTCACTCATATCCTTTAAAGCGAGCAAAAGGTTGGCATGGTTTTACATATATTGCCCTGGAAGAACTAATAAAAGACACAGAAAAGTTACCTAAGATTAAAATACTTTCTTTGCTGCATGATGAGCTGGTCGCTAAAATGGGAGATGGCACCGTTTGCTTGCAGAAAGTCAAGCCTGAGCAGTTTATATATCATAACCACTTTGAAATAATGGAGCAATATGGCCAAGTGCGTACGATGGCAGATATTCTTATTGGCATGAATGAACAACAGCATTTTCATAGCAGTGAAGAGGCTGTTGCCGCTGTTGAGAAATTTATTGGATCGCAGAGTCCATGTCATTTTGCAATTTCAGGGAAAGCGTTCCATTTTATAGCAGATGCACTTTATTCGTCTAAGGCATTTGTGGATGGAAGTTTAAATAAAGATGTCTTTTTAGAAAACTTCACTATTTCTAAGTTTGAAAAGAACTGGGATAATGCAATGTATAGATACTATTACGCTAAGATTTGGAAACTGATTTGTTATTTTGACGAGTTTAGAAGATATACATCTCCAAATCAGATTTATAGGGATTTGAAAAATACAATATCTCCGGAGTATTATGTAATGTCAGATAGTGCTGGTAGCTTCGGAAGCTACCCACGATATTTCTTTGAAGAAGCCATAAAAGAGGCATGGAATGAAATAGCCCCGAATAATTCTATAGATTCCCAATTGCTTGAAAAGTATATGTTCAAAAATCATGAAGCATCCGTAAAAGCAATAGGATTAGAGGCTACAATAGAAAAGTATTTTGACCAAGATTATTGTTGGGCTGACGTGTATTTTCCTGAGCAAATAGGCTCTGCACCTGTTTACATTGAACGAGAAATCGGAAATAAAAGAATTTTTATTAAATCATGCGGAGAAGGAAAGGGACCAAATAATTGTCCTGAGATTTTGGAATTTAGATATGCTTATAGGCTATTGGTGGAAGACATTAAGTATAATATTTATGGAAGCTATTCTTATAAAGATTTCCAGCCAGAACTATTTGTTCCTAAAGATGATATGTCTTTACCTATTTATTCTGCAAAATTCCCTGTTGGCAAATTAATGTTTGAGAATGAAAATGATAAAGTTGCTTTTCTTGAAAAAGAACTGAAAAATAAGCAGCTAATAAAAAAAACTGAAAGAAAAGAGCTCATAAAATCACTTCGTTCATGAAGATTTTTAATAAAAGTATATTAATAAAAAAGAAAAGTTGCAATATGATGGGGATACCTGGTCATCCTATATCCCCATCAGTTAACCTTTTTGTAAAAGTTACAAAGGGTTGCAATGCCCATTGTCCTTTTTGTAGTAATGCGGGATGCCAAAATTCTACATCTCCATTTGACGTTGATAAACTGATTTGCATCATACATGAGTTAAAAGACAATGGGATTATTGTTAACCGGGTTAATATTACAGGAGGAGAACCATCTTTGGTGTCACCATTGGTGGTGCGTATTCTCAATGCTATAGAAAAAGAACATTTTGATGATGTACACCTACATCTCAATACAAATGGAGTTACGGATCAAGCGCAAGACTTGATGCAACATCCACGTTGGGATAGTATATCTATGTCTTTGCATCATTATGATACTGAGCGCTTATCTGAATTATATAGATGCAAACTATCAACACAGTTATTTCAGTTTAAAGGCGTGAATAAGCAGATAGTAAATTTTAGCTGCAATCTTGTGAAGGGTTATATTGATAACAAAGAAGAAGTTCAAAAGATGCTTAATCTGACTTTGGATTTGGGTATTCATCGTATCGGTTTTGTAGCTCTTATGCCTGTAAACGACTTTTGCAAAGAACATTTTGTGGATATTAATGATATTCCTTTCTCAGAATTACCACATGTCTATTTCACTGGTGCTAAGGATCGGGGAGTAAATTGTAAATGTAGTAATTATCTTTATAATCGAGACTTGAAGATATTAGAAATTTATATGCGCAATTATGCCAATCCGCGATATTGTGAGTCTTCCCTTGTTTTTGATGGAGAATACCTTCGTCAAGGTTTTTATAGTGATAACATCATTTATTAATTTATTGATAGAATGGAAGTTCTTAGTGACATTTTCGAAAAGAGGAAGAATGATTCTCGTTGGAATACCTCTTATCCTCTCTCTCCTGATGATTGGAAAGTATATCGTATATCAGGAGAGTTGTCTTTTTCTGGAGAAAAAGAAATGTCTTTCTATATTCACATTCCTTTTTGTAAGGGCTTATGTTCTTTTTGTGAATACACAAGGATGCTTTGTCCAAATGAGGAGCTGCAGGAACAGTATATAGCCACATTAAAACATGACATTTGGAAATTTATTAAAAAATACCCATCAATCAAACTTTGTGGATTTGATGTTGGTGGGGGAACACCAACAGCCTTGAATGATAAGCCGTTTGAGCTGCTTATGGACTTATGCAGAGAGGTTAGGACTGCTTTAAATACATCAGAAAGTTTTATGCCAAGCATAGAGACTACATTTGATACTTTATCGGTTTCCAAAATCGAAACATTGAGATCCGCAGGTTTCAGAAGAGTATCACTTGGAGTTCAGTCCACTATGGAAAATGTCTTGTTATGCAATCATCGTAAGTCTATAAAAGTAGATATGATGAAAAGTACAATATCTATGTTGCATAGCAAAGGTATTAGCATCGTAAACTTAGATATGATGTATGGATTGAAAGGGCAAACGGTTGAAAGTCTTCGCCAAGATGTGTTTGTCTTAAAATGTTTGCAACCAGAGCAAGTAACCCTTTATGAACTACGTACCAATATGATAAGAGAAGAAGACCATATGACTAAGGATGAACTATATAATTCTTATTCTTTTCTATATAATTCTTTATGTGATTTGGGGTATTATGCTCGTTTTGGACAAAACACATTCTCAAAAAGGGCAAATGACATAGGCGTGAGTTCTTATTTAAGAGAAAGAATGATGAATGCTGGTGCTTATAAAGGATTTGGCATCTCTGCCCAGAGTATGAGCCGAAATGGTGTATCCTATAATATCGGCAAACTTAAAAAGTCGTTCAATGATTTGTTGGCAATGAAATCTTATGATGAAGAATATGTTTATCAACTTCCACCCAAAGAACTTGCGTCAAAATATATAGCCATTAGTGCTTATAATGGTTCTTTCTCATTGGAGAAACTTAGTGAATTATTGGGATGTGATGCTACCACTTATTATTCTTCCCCATTGGATTTTTGTGTTTCACGTGGTTATATTGAGATTTCAAATGAAAGAGTTATTGTTACCCCATTAGGTTTTAAGTATTATGGAGCATTGTTTTCCTTGTTTTATGCTTCATGGTAATTTGGTAAACCTCTATCGGTCTTCCGGTCTCTTTATCTTTGCCTGAATACTACATCATGACCACTATCTTACCATTATTATTCAAATACCTATAAGTCAAATATGACTCTGAAAGTTGGATATATGGTACCCCATAGAGTTCTTGGTTAGAAATAAAAGAACAGAATGAAATCACTGCAAAAATAGTCATATGGTGCGACTATTTTTGCAGTAATTTTTACAGCATCGTACCACCCATCTGTTTGTTATATGACGCTATGGCGTCATAAGCATTCAAACGCCCCCCATGCGGTACATCACACCTTTGCACATCGCTGTCAGTCATCCAGAGTCCCTGTATTTCTTTTACAGTTGGACTGAATAGCCTTTCTTCTTTAGCCAGTCAGCAAACAACAGTCCTGTCAGTGCGGTATTGGCAAGCAGTTGGTTTATTTTTGTTCCGTATAATATACTCATAGTTTACTGCAAAGCTAAATATCTAACTGTAAAGATAGATGTTTTTATTCTTCTTTACAAGAAATGAGTTAGAAAAATCGACTTGGAACAAACTAAGAGTATAATTTGTGTGGCGAATCATGCCTTGTTGGTAAAATAAATTACGCAGAAGGTAATGGGCTTATCTGCTTAATACCAAAATTAAGGTGGTAACTTACCACTTTATATAGTGGTAGGCAAAAATTTGCTAAGCGAATACGGTCTTTTCTTAATTCATGATCTTTTAGTTTCTAGCAAAAGGTCTTATTCATAAAAATGAATAATTATCTACCATACTTAGTTTCGAACTCTTCCACTATTGATACCAATTCTTTCGGCAAATAATTCATTCCGCATTGTCGAATATCTTCTGGGATTCCAAACAATGCCTCGGCGATACCACCTGTGATACATCCAATAGTGTCGGAGTCGCCGCCAATGCTGATGGCATTGCGTACCGCATCCTCAAAATCAACAGCTTCAAGGGCACAGGTAATCGCTTGCGGTACACTGCCTTGGCATGTACCGCCATCAATCACCCCATCCAATCCGTGCCATGAATAGCGAGGGCGAATTTCATTCACGGTCAATGATATGTCATAGTTGAATCTATTGCTTACAGACTGACGGATTTCAGCAATAGAAGAACCTTGGCGCGCCATGAATATACACATGGCTGTAGCTTGCGCCCCTTTAATTCCTTCTGGGTGATTATGTGTGCATTCTGCAGAAAGTTTTGCGGCTGAAAGCGTTTCTTCCAAAGTGTTGAATCCCCATCCCACAGGAGCAACTCTCATTGCACTACCATTTCCGCAACTATTATACGGCTTCATAATTCCACGGGATGCAAGATGAATCCAGCTAATGAACATAGATCCATAACTGCCCATTGGGTAGGGATAAGTTTGTGCATATTTAAGATAATAGTCTGCAGGATTGCCTCCACGAAGCATCCATTCTGCTGTCGCCAACGTGAGAATACTGTCATCCGTAAACTCCTTTTCTTTTGAAAAGAAGGGGAATGTTTTTGTTTTGATATTGTCAAATTCGTAGATACTACCTACAATGTCTCCTATTATTGCACCAATCATGATTTCTTATTGTTTTTAGTATATTTGGGGCTCATCAAAAAAATAAACTATTAAAAAAAGTCCTGTAAATCTTTCGACTTACAGGACTTTGCGGAGAGAGAGGGATTCGAACCCCCGGTACCTCTCAGTACGCCGGTTTTCAAGACCGGTGCATTCGACCACTCTGCCATCTCTCCATAGGGTGTTTGAGATTGCGGTGCTCGCAGTGAAAAGTAATCACTTGAAAGCGTCACTACATTGCGGAGAGAGAGGGATTCGAACCCCCGGTACCTCTCAGTACGCCGGTTTTCAAGACCGGTGCATTCGACCACTCTGCCATCTCTCCAATAAAGGAAATGCGATAGATGTAGTCTTGCAATCGCAGTGAATTACTTTTTCACTTTGCTTTATTAGTGGGTGCAAAGTTACGCTTTTTAGTTTATACCTCCAAATTTTCGGCTTACTTTTTTCGTCGAACAGCGAAAAATCATTGATTTCAGCTCCTTTGAACGTTACAAAAGCTATAACATCACCTCTTAAAAGCACAAAAACAAGCTTGCTTGTTTTGCAGTGTCTTCTATTTGCAGTAACTTTAAGTTACGCTGCACCTCAACAATAAAAATATGCAAGCATATTTTGTATTGTCTTCGGTTTGCAGTAACTTTGCACTTATGATTTATCCAAGCAACTTTGAAAACAAGATACAGTTCAGCGAGATACGCTCGCTGTTGAAGGGCTACTGTCTGAGTCAGTTGGGCAAGGACAAGGTGGACGCTATGGGCTTCACGGACAACGCGGAGCGCATCAACACGGCGTTGAAACAGACGCGCGAGTTCCGCCGTATGCAGGAGGAGGAGACGGACGATTTCCCACTGCAGTTCTTCTTCGACATGCGCGAGTCGATAAAGCGCATACGCATCGAGGGCACGCATCTTGAAGAGAACGAGATATTCGACCTGCGCCGCTCACTCGAGACGGTGGCTGGCATCGTGCGCTTCCTCAACCGCAGCGACGACGACGGCAACTTCGACTACCCTACTCTGCACGACCTTACAGAGGGCGTGCTCACCTTCCCCGACCTTATACGCCGCATTGACCAAATTCTCGACAAATACGGCAAGATAAAGGACACGGCATCGCCGCGTCTCGCCGAGATTCGCTCGCAGCTGCGCAAGGCGGAGGGCAGTGTATCGCGTACATTATATAGCATATTGCACGCTGCGCAGAGCGAGGGTCTCGTAGACAAGGACGTTACGCCGACTCTGCGCGACGGTCGTCTCGTTGTGCCTATCGCTCCTGCCATGAAGCGACGCATTAAGGGCATCGTACACGACGAGTCGTCGACGGGCAAGACGGTATTCGTGGAACCGACGGAAGTAGTTGAAGCGAACAACCGCATACGCGAACTGGAGGCAGACGAACGACGCGAGATAATAGTGATACTCACGGAGTTCACGAAGCTTGTGCGTCCGCACGTGGACGACATCGTGAACGCCTATCGTATGCTTGCCGAGGTCGACTTCATACGTGCGCGTGCCGAGTTCGCACAGCTCACGGGCGGCATCGAGCCGGAGGTGAGCGCAAAACCTGTTGTCGACTGGATTACGGCAAAGCATCCGCTCTTGTGGCTCGCGCTGAAGAAGCAGGAGAAGCCTATCGTGCCGCTCGACATCATGCTGACACGCGACCGCCACATCCTGATCATCTCGGGTCCGAACGCCGGTGGCAAGTCGGTCTGTTTGAAGACGGTGGGTCTGCTGCAGTATATGCTGCAGTGCGGTCTGTCTATCCCCGTGAGCGAGCGTTCGAAGGTAGGCATCTTCAGCGACATAATGATTGACATCGGTGACGAGCAGAGCATTGAGAACGATCTCTCTACCTACTCATCGCACTTGCTGAACATGAAGAACATGATGCGCCAGTCGGGCGAGCACACGCTGCTGCTCATCGACGAGTTCGGCACTGGCACCGAGCCGCAGATTGGCGGCGCAATGGCTGAGGCGGTGCTCAACCAGTTTGTAAAGAAGCACGCGTGGGGCGTGATAACCACCCACTACCAGAACCTGAAGCACTACGCCGACTCGCACGACGGCATCGCCAACGGCGCCATGCTCTACGACCGCCACGAGATGCGGCCGCTCTTCCAGCTCGCCATAGGTCAGCCCGGCTCATCGTTCGCCATTGAGATTGCGCGCAAGACGGGCATTCCGGACGAGGTGATACGCGAGGCGAGCGACATCGTGGGCTCCGACTACATACAGAGCGACAAATACTTGCAGGACATCGTGCGCGACAAGCGTTACTGGGAGAACAAGCGACAGAACGTGCATCAGCGCGAGAAGGACTTGGAGAAGACTATCGCGAAATACGAAGAGGAGATTCGCGAGCTCGACCACAAGCGCAAGGAGATTCTGCGTCAAGCCAAGGAACAGGCGCAGGAACTGCTGAAGGAGAGCAACCGCAACATCGAGAACACGATACGCGAGATACGCGAGTGTCAGGCGGAGAAGGAGGAGACGAAGCGCCTGCGCGAGGAGCTGAAGGCGTTCAAGGAGGACGTGAACGAGATAGACACCAAGTCGGCTGACGACCTCATCGAGAAGAAGATGCGCCAGATAATGGAGCGCAAGGAGCGACGCGAGAAGCGCAAGAAGGAGAAGAAGGAGAACGCTGCGAACCCAGCCACCTCAACATCTCAACTGCTCTCAGGAGGTGCACTTGTCTCAAGTGCACCAACAAACCCCACCACTTCACCCCTGCAGACCTTCAAGGCTGGCGACACGGTGCGTATGCGCGGACTGACGACGGTGGGTCGTGTGGAGTCGGTAGAGGGCAAAGAGGCAACCGTAGTGTTCGGCGACGTGCGCACGAAGGTGAAGACATCGCGCCTGGAGCACACCACGAAGACACCGGAGTCGACGCTACCGCCAACGTTCGGCATCAGCCGCGAGACGCGTCAGACCATCGACTCGCACAAACTCAACTTTCACCAGGATCTCGACGTGCGCGGAATGCGTGGCGACGAAGCACTAAACGCTGTGCAGCACTTCATCGACGACGCTATACTCGTGGGTATGTCGCGCGTGCGCATCCTCCACGGCAAGGGCAACGGCATACTCAAACAGCTCATACGCCAGTATCTGCAATCGGTGCCAAACGTGACGCAATGCAAGGATGAGCACGTGCAGTTCGGCGGAGCCGGCATCACGGTCGTAGACTTCTAATTCACTAGGTAGCGGAGGTTTCTGGCCTCCGCAGCATCAAGCTGGATAGTTAATACTTAGCAACACTATTACTTGCGGAGGGTGTGTCAAAACTAAAATATTTGGCAAATTGAATAGCAAACGGTTCTAATCGTAGGAGGCTACGGCATTCCTGCCGTAGCCATTAGTAACTGAAATACAACTGTTTGCAATGACTACGGCAAGAATGCCGTAGTCTCCTACAGTTAGCCATTCATCACAATTCTATAGTTTTGACACACCCGCTACTAAAAAAGGCTGACTCTTAAGCTGCAAAACCACAGCAAGAGTCAGCCTTTTCTTATGCTTTAATCTTTATTCGTCTAAAGAACACCTGCCTCTCGGCAGTGGATTTATGAATGTTTTGCCATCGGACACCGAACGCAACCCAATCAGATTCCGAACGCAACCCAATCAGATTCCGAACGCAATCCAATCAGATTCCGAACGCGAACCGATCAGATTCCAAACGCGAACCGATGCCTATTGCATTGCAATTCACTCGTTAAAGAGCTTCTTCTGGCTTAGCTTCCTCAACCTTATCCTCACTGAGCACCAACTCGCGATAGATAACTGCATCGACCGAAAGCATTATGCAAACGCTTACAAGGAGACAAACAAGCGAAATGAATACTAACAAGCCTGATGCGTCACTAAGTATCTGGAAGAGAATATAATAGGCAACGAACAGCACAAAGCCTACAACAAACTTCAGGAAGAACACCTTCAGCTTATAGCCCATCATCAAACGGTTGCTCTCAGAAAGACACAAAGCCCAATTCATGCCCTTACCTACAAGAAGATAAACAGCAAGCATCCAACTGAGCGAGAGTACTATTGCCGGAATAATCATGAACAGGAAGGCTACCGATATGGCAGAGGTAATGACAGCCTGAAGGATGAAATACTCACCCATACAATGACGATATTTCGACTCGAAGATGAACATCGGACTAATCATCTCGCCCTTGCTGAGCTTCACGGGGAGCGTAGCCAAGGCTATCGTGGTGCCCACATTAACGTAAGGAATCCATACGGTTACGAGCCAAAGCAACACAGAGAGAACAATCGGCACAAGATTTTTAACGCCGATGGCGAATGCGTCCTTCAAAGAAGGCACGAACTGAAGTTTTTCTTCCATAGCTATAATTTTTTTAGGTTATTGTTTTTAAGTGGTATAACATTTGCAAATATACAGCATTTTTCACATATACCAAATCTTTTTGCAAAGAAATATTAATCATTACTTAATATTTGCTACCCACCGTATATTCTTTTTCGCCCAAAAGCAATAAAAAAAACCGCCCCACATCCCATAATGGTATGCAGAGCGGCCCAATTAATTATGAGAATTCAGTTACTTAGTAACCTTCACGGTCTTCATAGTGCCGTCGGCTCTCTTCATGGTCACAATGTATGTGCCCTTGCCGAGTGTTGAGAGGTTGTTGCCAACCGCTGCTCCACCGAGAGTGTGAACCGAAACCTTTGCATCAGTCGGAACAACCACGCCGTTGATAGCGTCAACCACCACTGTGAGCGTTGCTGTAGCTGCCTCCGACTCCTTGTCCTTATAAACCACAACCACCTTGTAAGCGTGCTCGCCTGCGAATGTGTCGGCTGTGTATTCCTTAGTGTATGTGCCTTTGCTGCCCGGAGCCTGAGCGTCCTGTGTAGCGAGAAGCTCCTCGCCCTCGTAAACCTTCACGGTGAGCAATGCGTCAGCCGGCAGATCCTTGCCGTCGACATCCTTAGTCGGGTTAGTCCATGTCAGCTCTACGCTCTTCTCTGCAGTAAGTTCAGCTGCTGCAAGGTTGGCTACCGGTTCTGTAGCTACAGGCTCTTCCACAACGGCTTTCTTCTCAGCAAGGCTGAAGTCGAAGATATAGCCGTAAGCATTTGCACCTGTTTTGTCGCTGATATGGAAAGCAACATAGTAGTTGCCTGCCTTTTCTACGCTGAACTCGAATGTGCTCGGGTCGCGGTCGTACACAGTGCTAAGTTCAATAGTGCCGAGAGTCTTGTCGAACGAAGACTGCATCTTCTTGTTTGTGCCGAGCTTCATTGTGAACGATGTAGTGCCCGTTTCAATGCAGCTGCGGTTGTTGGCTGTATGAGCTTTCGCTACGTATGTCTTGCCTGCCTCGAGAGCGAATGCCGGAGATACCCAATAGTCGTTGGCGTCGGTGTTCCAGTCACTGCTGAAGCCTACGCAAGGATGCTGGTCGCCCACCGGTTGCCAATCGTTATCATACTCCTGATATCCCCATGAATTCCAGCTCCATGTAGAACTAACGTTGCCACTGCGGTCCATTGCGGTCCAATCTGATACGCTCTCTTCTTTCTCGAACGAAACCTCGTAAGGCAGTGCTACCGGAGCATCTGGCTTGCCTTCTGCCATCTCCTCAATCTTCACCGAGTAGATGCTGACGGCATCGTTAGCGTTGTTGGCGCCCCTGTTGAGTGCACGGAATGCGAAGAGGTATACGTCGTCCTTGTTGGCATCGAGAATCCACTCGTTCTTCACCTTGCCACCCTCGCCTTCGGTTTCGCCTTCGGTTTTAGGGAGCTTAGAGCCGATCCAGTCGATAGTCTTCTGGTTGTCTGCCGACTTGCTGCCTACGAAGTAGTCGAGAATTAGGTTCAGCTCGTTGTTCGGACCCGAAGCAGCGTCAACCGTAACCTTGTACGACTTGCCTTCCTTCAGCTCGAACTTCGGAGAGACGAGCCAGTCGCAAGTTCCTGACGTAGCGTCAGGGCCCATGTGAGCAGCTGGTTTGCCAGCAAAGTCGGATGCAGTGTAAGCCCATGTTACGCCCGGAGTATCGCTATTGTCCATCGTTGTCCATGTGGCGAACTTCTCAGCCGAATCGAATGTCATATCGTAAGGCAGTGTACCGTCCTGGTCTACAGCTGGTGGGTCGGGCTGGTCGGGATCTGTACCCGGGTCAGGAGTTTCGCCGCCAACTTTCTCCTCGATGCTGAAGCCGAGAGCGTAGAGATATACCCAGTTGCTCTTGTCGCCAGCAGAAGTGTTTGTGGCGTGAAACGCAAAGCTGTAGAGTCCGTCCTCAGGAACAGTAAGGTCGTACGAATTGTCGTACTGCGCACCAGAAGACGGCATACTGATGTCGCTCAGCTTTGTGAACGAAGCGGCGTTAGTAGGAGTCGTCGTGTACTCTACAGAGAGTGTTGCGGGAGTGCTATACATTGTGCCCGAGCTTGTCTTCACGGTGTACGTCTTGCCTGCCTTCAAACTGAATGACGGAGAAACGTAGTAGTCGTTAGGTTCACCCGAATCGGTCCTAATGCAGTAGCTCGGTGTAGCTGTCCACGCGTTGCCGATGCAGAAACCGTCGTTGCCCCAATCGTTATTGAATACCCATGAGGTACCAGGTGACGGACTGGCATCAAGCACGGTCCAAACATCGTTGGTAGAATCGAAGGTGATAGAGTAAGGCAGTTCTACTGTGCTCTGGGCAGAAGCATTCGTTGCGCCAAACAACGCAAGAAGAAGCCCCATTGTGTTTAGTAACGTCTTTCTCATAACTACAAATTTTAAAAGTTAATATATTTATGTTTACATACTTTCGTCACTAACTAAAGATGTATTAACTATACTAAACGTATGTTATACGATTGCAAATGTAATAAATATTTTAATACAAAGAAATATTTGACACGATTTTTTGTAGTTATTTTGTCATTTTGTTGTAAAACGGAGACTCACACCATGAATTTGTCATCAGTATAGCAGTGGTGTGCGAACACAAAAAGGAGGTGCTGTTCTTGTTCCGTCGAGCACCAAAGCTGAGCGGAAAGAACAGCACCTCCCATTAAACTATGTATTCGTCTGTACTATTACTTTTTCTTTGCCTCTGCCTTCACCTCCTTTGCAGGAGCAGCCGGCTTGTAAGCCTTGTTCAATCCAGCGATAACCTCGTTGGTGATGTCGTAAGCCTTGTCGGCATAGAGGAGGTTGTCGCCTGGCTTGCTCAGAATCAAGCCAAACTTCTTATCCTTGTTGTAAACAGCAAGAAAGTGCTGGATAGAGTCGCGCAGGGCGTTGTTGTAGTTCTCTGTCTCCACCTGGAACTCACCACTCAAACGCTGGTTAAGAGCCTGAAGGTCGCTATTCTGCTTCTGCAGCGACATCTGTATCTGCTCAGCCTGCTCGCGTGTGTAGGCGTTCTGCTGATTCTTCTGCTGGAAGTTCATGTAAGCCTGTTCGAGAGCACGCTGCTTCTGCGCGAGTGTATTCTGGATGTTCTGACCCTTCTTCTGCAGAATGAGCGAGTAGTCCTTGCAGAACTTATACTGCGACATGATGCTGTCTACCTCTACATACGCAATCTTAACGTCTGAAGGCACAGCCTGCTTGCCCTCTACCTTCTTCTCGTCAACCTGACACTTCGACTTGTCGCAAGAAGTCATTGCGAAAGCGGCAACAGTTGCGAGTGCAAGTGCGCCGAAAATGTTTTTCTTGTTCATCTTTATTCTGTTTTTAATTTTATCGTTTTATACGCCTGTCGTATATACATTATATATTACAAGCTGATTTAATAGGCACCATTGCGTTCACGAGCCTCGCGATCCTGATCCATCACGCAGTGAATGCCCTGCTTACGCAAGCCCGGGTTGTCGTGTACGTGTTGCGAAGAGAACTTGCCGTTGCGCTTAAGCAGAACCTTTATCGACAACAATGCGAAGGCTACTGCCACTACAGCGAGGCTGATAAGCATTAGTTTTATCATATTTGTATCTGTTTTGACTAAAATAGATGTCTACCTACATTTAAAATAAGTGAAGATATTTTGTGGTGTCTTCCTTTTACACTATCTTTGCAAAAGATAGCCCCACCATTACATATCGCTACAAAGGTACGTCAATTCGGTGGCATGGCAAAATAATTTATCGAAAATTCAGATTATTATAACATCATCATAAAAAAATTAAGGAAAATGAGCAATTGCGAATTAAAACCTGCTCGCGTGTTCGAGCAGTTTGCTAAAATCAACGAGATTCCGCGCCCTTCAAAGCACGAGGAGCGCATGATAGAGTATCTTCAGGAGTTCGGCAAGAGCCACGGCTTCGAGACCGAGACCGACGAGACGGGCAACGTAGTAATCCGCAAGCCGGCCACAAAGGGTCACGAGAACGCGCCTACACTCATCCTGCAGAGTCATATGGACATGGTTTGCGACAAACTCGTAGACGTAGACTTCAACTTCTTCACCGACCCCATCCAGACTTACGTCGACGGCGAATGGCTCAACGCTAAGGGCACAACACTCGGTGCTGACGACGGCATCGGTTGCGCTATCGAACTGGCTATCCTCGACAGCGACGACATCGAGCACGGACCGTTGGAGTGCGTATTCACACGCGACGAGGAGACAAGCCTCACCGGTGCCATGGGCATGAAGGCAGGTTTCATGAAGGGCGATATGCTCATCAACCTCGACTCTGAGGACGAAGGACAGATTTTTATCTCTTGCGCTGGCGGCAAGACAACATCGGCTCGCTTCACATTCGAGCGTGAGGCTGCTCCGGAGGGTATGTTCTTCCTCACAGCTTCTGTAAAGGGACTGAAGGGCGGACACTCTGGCGACGACATCAACAAGAAACGCGCTAATGCCATCAAGATTCTCGCTCGCTTCCTCTACAAGGAGCAGGAGAAGATGGATCTTCGCCTCGCTCAGTTCAACTCGGGCAAACTGCACAACGCTATCCCACGCGACGGTAGCATCGTGTTCGCAGTTCCGACAAGCGAGAAGGAGACAGTACGTGCCGACTGGAACGTGTTCACAGCTAACATCGAAGAGGAGTTCCACGTAACCGAGCCGGTTATGGAGTTCAACCTCGGTAGCACCGACGCTGAGAGCGTACTGCCGAAGGATGCAAGCCGCCGCTTCATCCTCTGCATGCAGACTGTTGACAACGGCGTGTTCGCTATGTGTCAGGACGAAGCACTCGCATACATGGTTGAGACATCCAACAACGTAGCAAGCGTGCAGACTGCTGAGAACGAAATAAACATAGTTGCCTCACAGCGTTCTAACGTCATGAGCAACCTCGAGAACGAAACTAACACCGTGAAGGCAGCCTTCGAATTGGCTGGTGCTGAAGTGAAGATGAGCGACGGCTATCCGGCTTGGAAGATGAACCCGAACAGCAAGCTCACCAAGGTGGCTGTCGAGTCGTACAAGAAGCTCTTCGGCAAGGATCCTATCGTTAAGGGCATCCACGCCGGCTTGGAGTGCGGTCTGTTCTCTGAGCGCTACCCGAACCTCGACATGGTTTCGTTCGGTCCTACTCTGCGCGACGTGCATACTCCTGACGAGCGTCTGCACATCCCGACCGTCCAGATGGTTTGGGATCATCTGCTCGACATCATGAAGCATCTCTAATATAGGAGGGTATGGCATCCCTGCCATACCCACGCAGCCTAAAAAATAAAGAGGGTATGGCTATTCCGCCATACCCTCTTGCTTTATGTTATAATTCCGTAAGTCTTTTTACAGTTCTACATCCGTAAGGCACATGTCGAGCTGTTCTTTTATAGCCTTCTTGTCGAGTTTCTGACCGATAAACACGAGCTTCTGCATACGGTCGCCATACTTCTCGTCCCAGTCTCTGCGCAGTCCTTCTTCGCGTTCGAGCATCTGCTGCAGTTCGTCCTTCGGCATTGTGGCATACCACTGTCCGGCGTTTTTCAGCTCCATCTGCTTGCCTGCCTGCTCAAAGAGATAACACATGTCGGGTTCTTCCTTGAACCAGCACAATCCCTTGCAGCGAATGACGTTCTTCGGGAACAGACGCGCCACGAAGTTGTCGAAGAAGTTCATGTCGAACGGCTTTCTGCGATAATATACGAACGTGCCAATGCCGTACTCCTCCACTTCGCCGCCTTCATGGTCGTGGTGATGGTGGTGATGTCCGCAACCGCCATGGCAGTCGTGGTCGTGATGATGATGTTCATGCTCTTCATCTTCATGATCGTGATGATGATGTCCATGCTCTTCATCTTCATGGTCGTGATGATGATGGTGCTCATGCTCCTCCTCCTCATCATCGTCATCATCCTCCTCATCGCCGTGATGATTCTCAATCTCGTTGATCCATGCAGCCGATGTAGCCACCTCGTTGAAGTTGAAGCGACCGGTGTTGAGCAGACGCTCCAAATCCACGTCGCCGTAGTTGCACGGAATGATTTCTGCCTTAGGCTGAATGGCGCGGATTATCTCGGTGAGCTTGCGCAAATCCTCAGCACTCACCTCCGCAGCCTTGTTGAGAAGTATCGTGTTGCAGAACTCTATCTGCTGTATTACGAGGTTTTCGAGGTCTTCGTCTTCGAGTCCGTCGCGTGTCAGAGCGTCGCCGTTGCTGAATTCGTCTCTCATGCGCAGCGCGTCCACTACGGTCACGATGCTGTCAAGACGCGGAATGCCGTTGGTGATGTACTGCGGACCGAGTGTCGCCATCGAACTGATAGTCTGTGCGATTGGTGCTGGTTCGCAGATGCCACTCGCTTCGATGACGATATAGTCGAAGCGTTTCATATTCACGATGTCGCGCAACTGGTCGATGAGATCCATCTTCAGCGTGCAGCAGATACAGCCGTTCTGCAGAGCCACCAAACTGTCGTCCTGCTTGTTCACTACTCCACCCTGCTGAATAAGGTCGGCATCGATGTTCACCTCGCCGATATCGTTCACGATAACGGCAAACTTAATTCCTTTCTCGTTGGAAAGGATGCGATTTAATAATGTTGTCTTACCGCTGCCCAGATAACCTGTGAGCAGCAAAACCGGAATCTGTGTCATAGTATATGTTATTATTCCTTCATTAATTCAGAGTATGTACGATCCATCTCGTCGGTCATAACCGTGAAGTTATGCTGCGTCTGACAAACCTTCAAAAAGAGCGAAGCAAGGTCGGCTGCCTCCGCGTCGGCAAAATCAACAGCCTCATCGAGCAGCAGGATGTTCATCGCATCGAGCATCAGACGGAAGAGCGTAGCCCCACGTAGGGGGTGCACTTGTCCCAAGTGCACCGATCTATCAAAACGTGCACTCTCCCCCGTCTGACGCAGACCGCGAACGTATGCGAACATCACGACACGCACGGTCAGTTCGATGGCGCGGTCGGAGTCTACCGATGCTTCCGTCTCCTCCTTCGCCTTGCGCACATAACCCTCAAGATGGTCGGCATTTGAGAGATATTTGCCTGCAAGCAGCATCGAGAAGTTGCGCTTGTACTCCTCAACCATAGCGTTATAGTACGCCTCGTCGCCACACGCCGTGCGCACAAGTGCCATCATGTCGTCGCCACGTTGCTGCGCTTCGCGAGCCAGTGCCGCAATGTCCTCGTACTTGTAGTTCATGGCTGCCAACGGGAAGAACATGGTGTCGAAGAAAGCGGGCGCGATGTGCTCGTAGTGCTCCAGCATCAGCTTCTTCACCGACTGCGGTGTCGTCTTCTCCTTCGGGTCTTCCACCTGACTCTCTATCACGCCATGCGAGAAGGCGTCGAAGAACGAGCGCACCAAAGCCGCCTGAACCTTATACTTGTCTATTTTCTCTGTCATCAAAGTTCTGTTTGAATATTAATTGACCTGTACGATATAATATTATGTATATAGAATGGTTTTGCTTATTAGCGCATTACTTTTTGTAAGCGTCAAGAATCTCCACTACATACACGTCGTGCAAGCCGCCCTTCTCACCGTACCACTGCTCTATCGACTTGTCGAGCATTTCTTCCGGACGAATCTGCGTCTTGTACAGCTTGCGGCAGGTTAGTGTGAGGCGTGCTTCGTCGAATGTTACGCAGCCGTTCTCGGTTGCAACGGGTGTGAGATGGGCCTCCTTCGCCTTATCGAAGTCTCTGCCCGATTTAGCACCGCAGAACGCATACGCCTTGCGTGCCTCCTCCGAGTTGCCGAGAAAAACAAGGCTCATCGTGTCGTTAGCCTCAATGAACTCGTGGGTGTAACGCTCCGGACGGATGTACACAATAGCCACTGGGCGGTTCCACAACCAGCCAAGACAGCCCCAAGAGGCTGTCATCATGTTGAACTTTTCTTCGTTGCCTGCAGCAACAAGCATCCACTCCTTACCAATAGTTGTGAACACATTATCGTGGAGTGTCGTAACGTCTATCTTTTCCATAGTCTTCTTAATTTTAATCATGGCGACTGAGGTAAAGCTCCGCCGCTCTAAGTTTATACAACCCTGTAGCATTCAAGGCGCTGCATGCACCTCAAACATGCAAATACAAAAAAACGAGACAAAACTTAAAGTCTTGTCTCGTCATCATTTTGAGCCTCTTGTCGGATTCGAACCAACGACCCCGAGATTACAAATCACGTGCTCTGGCCAACTGAGCTAAAGAGGCGGGTGGGCAAGCTACTTACATCGCGCCGCTACAACCAACTACCTTTGCTACGTTCCCGTCCTGGAGGGTTCGAAGGGAGCTGGCCGTGCAAGACTTACCCGTATTGCTCTGTAAGCGGTTGCAAAGGTACGTATTAGTTTTGAAACCACCAAACAATCACGCAACTTTTTAACTACAAACTTACATTTTTGGTATTTTAAACCCTAAGATCTATATAAAACAGAACTTTCTCGCCATACTTATGCAGCATTATAGGAGGGTATGGCATTCTTGCCATACCCACGCACACTATAAATTCATAAAGGTTTGGCGAGCTTCGCCATATAAGGCGCAATCATCTCTGCCGCATGCTCAAGATATATTCTGTCCTCATTGTCGAAGGTGGAGAGCTGGTACTATCGATGTCTATTTCACCAACCACTACTCCATTGTGCTTCAACGGAACGACAATCTCCGATCGGGAGAGCGACGAGCAGGCTATATGACCAGGGAACTTCTCGACATCCTCAACAACAAGTGTGCGCTGCTCCTTCCATGCCGTGCCACACACTCCGCGTCCGAACTTGATGCGTGTACATGCCGGTGTGCCCTGAAACGGACCGAGTATCAGTTCACCGCCTTCCACTATATAGAAGCCGACCCAGAAGTATTCCTTCGGGAACAACATCTTCATCACAGCTGCACAATTCGCCAGCACACTTATTGCATTATCATCCGCATTGGCGAATACTTCAATCTGAGAGAGTAGTTCGCTATATCTTGCTTGTTTCTCCATAATATTATTTTTCTTTCTGCAAAGATAGTGCAAACCGAAGACAACACAAAACGAATCACATGATTACATCATTATCATCCATATTGCCATACTTTTCCAGATCAACATTGTAAAGGTCGATTTTCAATGCTTCTACACCACCAACAGACTTTCCAAGAGGGAGATTTTACCTTGACTTTTCTGTTTCTTTTCTTCGTCAGACGGACAGACAGAGGATATCACATTACGTACTGCTGCACTTACAGAATCTAAGTTTTTAGGTTTACAGTGCATGGCTACCAAGGAGGTCTTAGTCACCTCCTTGGTTGTCTGACTGCTCAACAACAATTGGGTTATTATTGCAGTAATAACAACACCGAGAATTGCAGCCAATATACGACTTGGCACTTCATAGTCAGTAATTTCCTTATAGTTTGGATTTAACGATTGATATCGCCTATCTTAACCATAACAGATTTACCATTTTGCTTTATGGTATCATTGCTAAAAGTTAGGTTGTTCAACCCATATGCGTTATCCGTACCTTTATACTTATCAACTTCAAGATTCTCTTTTTGATACTTCTCATAAAGGGCTTGTTTCATTTCGCTTACCATTGGGTCACTTTCATCATAATTTTCACCTGTTTCATCATTATGACCATCTACAACTAACGACTCTAGATTGTACTTCATACTTATACATTGACCAAGAATTCCTTGCTTGCTCAGTTCCCATGTCCCAGTACATAAACTACCATATTTTGTACCGTCATCATCAATTGTACGCATCTCTGTAAACTCCCCATTTTTATTGAATTGGTACATAATAGTAACATCATCTGTTGACAATTCTTTCCAACTGCCATCCATCTTTGACATGGTGAGTTCGCTACTATCTACACTAAGTATTTCATATCCCAAGAAAGCAAAGGCAATAATGGCAACGGCAACAAGTCCCCAAGTTATTCGCTTAGCCAATCTCTTAGAAACAGAGACTCCATATCCTGTGTCAACAACCTCATCATCACTATCGGCTGTTGTATCTTCAAGTTCTGGTGTAGGCTCAGCCACAGGCTTGCTTTCAGGTTGGGGAACTACAGGATCTAACTTTTCTTCGTTGTCATCAGCAATATTGGCTTCTGGATTTTTAAGCCACTCACCGCAATACTTACACTTCTTGGCTACTGCAAGAATCATTTCGCCACAATAAGGGCAACGCTTCATTTCTTTTTTCTCCATAATTCTATTTTTTTAAAGTTAATATTCAGTTTGGGTTAACCGTGGAAGGTAAAATACAGTTTTCTCAAGAACGAGTAGACTCCATAAGCAATTGCCGTAGCCAGTGCTACCGAATGTGGTTTAACTAGCGAGTCAGAGAACAACGCTTGCATGATAAGGGCACTTATGCCAAGTCCTGCGACAAAAGCAATGATACAAAAAATAAATTTAACAAATAACGGAAGTGACTTTTCATCACCATCTTCTTCAATATCTTCTGTCTCATCATCCTCTGGAGACAGTTCAAAAGCAATCGCGTCACCAGATGTTCTTTGTTCAGTTGCTGCTATAGACTTTGAAGTCTTTTGACGTTTCTCATAATTATCAATATTTTCTTGACATTCTGGGCAAACAGTTGCATCGATATCTATCTCCTCCCCACACACTGGACACTCTTTGGTCTTCTTGGTTTCTGACTGTGGCCCATCGAGCCATTCACCACAATATCTACACTTCTTGGCGATGGTCAAGATGGTCTCCCCACAATAGGGACAAGTCTTTGTTTCGCTTTTTGTCATAGCTTGATATTTTTTATTCTGTTATTCTTTTACGAAAGGTAATAATGTCTCCATCGTCATATTTCCATTCCATCTTGGTTGGAGAGACAGAAAGAATATCAACGTTACCATTCATGTTATCTATTGCATATTTAAAGTCACGCTCCAGTTCTTTCTCCAGAGCCAACCGGTTGGAGGCACTGGCAAGATAAGTATTTAAAAACAAGTTTGCATAGCTATTACTGGAAGAAACATCGTCCACACTTGTTATCAAACTATTAGGGTCGATGTCGAGCGTCATGATTTCTGCTGCGGCATCCCAGGTGCCTTTCAACTTCATGGTAACTTCGATATTTACATCATAATTTTCAATCTGCTCTACGCCCCTCAACTGCATTTCTATCACCATATTGTCGTCTTCCTTGAGCATCAGTTTCAAGGTCCCATCATAACCTTCTTGCTCGATGTCGGTTACCCAAGTACCAAGATAGGGGGTCGGGTCGTAACAGCCACAAAAGGTAAGGAGCGTTATGAACAGCAAAACGAAGATTCGTATTCGTTTAGTCATAGCTTCTTTCTTAATTATGTTTATTATGAATGTTGCGTGGTGAAGTGAAGGATAACCTCATCTCCTTCGATGGTTCCTGTCATTTTATTGCCACTAACAATGTCAAGCGAAACTTGTGAGCCGCCATTAGCGAATGTCATTTCGAGATGCTGCCCCGATAAATGTCCCGCAAGGTCATTGAACTCCTGGTTGGTCAACCTTGCCTTTACTGTGCCGTCGTTGATGTTTCCATCCTGGTCGATTGAGAATATCAGTTCTATGGGCGTGCCGCCACTGGTAAACTCCCCCTTGCAGCGCATACCCGTTTCGTAGTAATCGTCTGATTGCCCATAGTCGCTTTCCGTATAGTCATCGTCAGAGTCGTCATACGTATTTTCGTAGTCGCTGCTGTCGTATGTGTCGCTTTCGTCATAATCAGTAGTGTCAACCAAGGCGGTATCTACCGTCGACTCAATGTTGGTACGTCCATGTCCAGAAAGGTTCAGTCCTGTCGTGCGGTAGAAGGCAATCAGAAAAATGGCTATGAATGTGGCTACCCCCATTATTACCATAGCAGGAACCTTACTTGGCTCGCTGCTTTTGTCCTTGGGTAGTCCGTTTGTTTTTTCCACTTGCTTTGTGATGGGCTGCGCCTCCTTGTCAAGCCATTCGCCACAGTAGCGACATTTCTTGGCAGATGCCATTATCTCTTCCCCACAATAGGGGTAATGTTTCGTTTGTTTGTTGTTATGTTCCATAGTGAAAATAAAGAATAATCCTTGATGTGCTATTTTAGAGTACTACGAAAAACTGGAGCATTAGCATTATCAATGCGATGTAGCCCAACTGCACGTAATGTAGTGGCAATATCTTTACAGACTCGTTCTCCAAATCCTCGCAACATTCTTCCTTGATGTAGTAATAGAAGAGACAGTTGACAATACATTCAATCAATGCAAGCAGCCATGAGCCGTAGCTTTCGTTGTCCGTTGCAGCAAGAGCAATATAGACACCCATTAACAACACTTGCGCCCCAAGCAGGAATCCGGCAGCGCGCATATCATCGACCTTTGCTATAAGGACTACGGCCAGGTAGCCCATTGTTGCCATATCGACAAAAAAATAAATGAAAGGAGTCCTATTCCCACGTCACCGACGACATTTCCAGAAATAAAGAACGCTAACAGATACATAATACCGTCAAGCGCAATCAGCAGAGAAATGGACGTGAAAAGATAGATCTTATGACGACGCATGACTTCCATTACATACATCCATAGAATACTGCAAAAGATGAACGATATCCAATAGCCCAGCTGTTCTGGTATCTGTCCACAAAGCTGCAGAATGTAATTGATGCCGTACTTGCCTACACTGCCATGAAATAAAGTTCCCTTGTCCATACCCAAGGAGTGGGCAAGGCTAATTAGCTCTCCAAGTACGACACCACAGAAAGATATTTTCACGATTAACGTGTTTTTTGATAGTTCCATAAGTATTATTGATAAATTTGTTAATTCTCTTAATAGGACATGCTTTTATTCGTCCCAATTGCTTTCTTCGAGATTTTGTAATTGTACCACTTTCACGATATAAGGTCTCAGTGTAAGCCAGTCGGAGAACATTTCAACAGGTATTTCTACACCTGAACAATAAGCGGATTTTGCATGACTGATGATTTTTCCTTCAGGGAAAACTGTTGCCTTAAACACTAAATCAGAATGATAGCGGTCGATATAAAGGTCTTGACTGTTTGACATATAATTTTGCCATTCTTCTGGCAATACAACATCAAAGATGTTATGGAAGACCAAGTGTATATTGCCATCATCCCCCATGTTCTTTTCAGACAGGTTATAGTACCTCAAATCCGCAACTACGCGCCTAATATGATACAGAAGCGAAAATAATCTGCATCGTTAGTAAAAAGGGGGCACAGTGC
>ENA-ORVB01000652-ORVB01000652.1-human-gut-metagenome-genome-assembly--contig:-NODE-652-length-27408-cov-3.60311_pt1 | contig 27408 bp, 22 predicted proteins | sample MGYA00242090_ERZ509231 | MGnify/ENA primary metagenome ERZ509231 (study PRJEB26280, sample SAMEA2338798) | human gut metagenome | biome: human gut; feature: human-associated habitat; material: faeces...
AAATATGTAAAAGAATTTTTTTTTAAACAACTTGACTTCGGTCGCTTCATAACAGATTGAGAGCTCACGTCAAAGCAAAAGCCGTTTTTTCCCGTGCTGAAGGCTTGGTTGTCGGCTCCTGAAGCCTCTGCCATAGATGACAGCGTAAAGCCTGCTGACAGTCCAGTGATTTTTATTACATCTCCGGCATGCCCTGATACCTGAATGGTGATCTTACCGTCCTTGCCCAAAAGAGATCCCGCTCCTACTCCCGACAAAAGCTTAGATCCTGCAAAGGTTGTTTTACAGGCGATGCGCGTGATCTCCTGACTGAGCTGGGCTATTTCGGCCTGAATCGAGGCTCGATCGGAGGTGGTGTTGGTGCCGTTGGCCGCTTGAACGGCAAGCGTACGAATGCGCTGCAGCATGGCCTTGCTCTCGTCAAGAGCACCCTCTGCAGTTTGCGCAACTGAAATGCCATCCTGAACATTGCGATTTCCCTGTATATAACCGTTTATTTCGGAGGTCAAACGATTGGAAATGGCAAGTCCCGCCGGATCATCCTTGGCAGAATTGATCCTAAATCCCGTAGACAGCCGAGTATAAACATTTTCGAGCGCTAGTTGATTTTTATTAAAATTTTGCAGGGCTGTGGCGGAGGCCCTGCTGTATAGGTACAGCGCCATTCTCTCTCCTGAGCATTCTATTCAATACTGATGTGATACTCCTATAAGGCTTTACTCCGAACTTTACAAAACGTAATTTACTGCGCCTATTATTTATATCGTCGCGAGCACTGGGATCTTGAGGGCGAATTTAGACGGACAAAAAAGCCGTTCCTTAGAACGGCCTTTGACAAAAAACAATGCTTAGCATCAAAGCTAAGGTGCAAGCTCCTGCTGGCCGTCACCTATGCTCAGCTCACGGCTTAGAGCCTGTGAGAAGCCGCTGTAAATGCGATCGACGGTGGAATTATCCAGGGCCTTATCATCCTCATCATAGAAGGTGATCACGCACTTGCCGTCCTCCTCGCCGACGCGAATTATGTACTCCTCCTCGTCTAAAGCGAAGGAATCAACATGCTGCTTCTGGTAGGTTTCAAGCTCCTGATCATCAAGATCCACCTTAATGGTGCCGTTGGTCAGCGAGTATTCGGAAATTCTCCAGCCGAAACGCGGCAACATATTGCGCAGAGCATTCCACACGTCATCATACTTGGCCGCCACCAAAACAGCCTCCTGATTGTTGTGATCGCGGCCCAAGCTTATGGACAGCTCGCCCTGCTGTTGCAGCTGCTCCTCACGCCCCTTCTCGAGCACGTGAATGATGGAATTTGAAAAGCCCATCGAAAAACGCTCAAGCTCGATGGGAGTGAGGATGTTTTCGATGTTACGACCGGTGCGCGGCAACATGGTCATGGAGCCTATAAGCGTGGAGGCAATACCCAGATCGCCTGCATCATTGCGTCCCACACGTATACGATAGATCTGACGATAGCGGATGGCCCCAGATCCGAGATCGGCTGCATTATAGGGAGCTCCGAACTCGTCAAAGTCGGCCGCCGCGGTGGTCAGCGAGTAATCGTCGGCAGAGATCTTGCCCGGGTTTACGCGCATGGTCTTTAGGACCTTGTCAAGCAGCTTCCAGGCATCACGTTCTGAATGAACATTATGATCACCGCCCTGCTCGAACCACACTATGGCTTCACCGTTTAGCCATTGCGAATGCAGTCCCATCTCCGAACGGAAGGGAGCCACGGGCGCACGTATATCCAAATCGTCACCGACGGGATATTTCAGGGCCGCAGCGGAAACCTCAGGAACTCTCATTGCAGGATCCTGCATAGGATCCTGCAAGCCCTCCGGAACCTTAAGGCGATCGGACTCCTGCTTTACGCCCTTGAGATCCTCATAGCCCGTAGGCTGTCTTGCTCCCTCGTCAATGCCGCCTAAGTAATACTCATAGTATTCCTTGGCTATTTCACAGCCCTGCAGCGACAGCAAGGATGCAGCAAATGCCGTAATACCTAACAAGCGTACGGCTTTTTTTACGTCGGACACAAATTTTCTCCTTTGAAAAGCTTTTCCTTGGATTTTCAACCTAAGGCTTACTTTTCAAAATCCTCTGGATGCACCAAGGGTTTTTGCAGATAGCTAAAAAGATTCATGCTTACCATGTTGAGCACATCCTTGATGCTACCCAATTCAGGATCGTAGGCATTGATATATGCAGGCTCCGGAGCATCGGGCTCGTAATAGCATACGCTCGAGAAGACCGCATCCACGTCGGTATCGGATAAGGTTAAGGAGCAACGAAAATCGATCATGCGCTCGACCCCGGCTTGAAGCAACAAGGGATCCTTCATAACCTTGCGGAAATTGATAACCCCCATGGAGCGATCCTCTAAAAAGATCTTCTGAGGACGTACACCGGCCTTAACCCAGTGAACGGCCTTGTCATAGGCGCGCTCGAGAGGATTCTCAGAATGATGCGTGAATGCGACTTCGTAATCGCTTCCCGGAGGGGGAGCCATAACTTCATCTTTTTTGGCTACGCCGTCTTCATTCATGTCAGCCATGTTGTTCTCCTTGTCAATCAAATAATTGTATCAAAACGGTCAAACGGCCGTCTTCTTGTTCTCACGCAGGGCCACGGTAAGATTAAATACCGGACTACCCATCTTGGAATACTTGGTATCCACGCAGAAATAGCCCTCGCGTTCAAACTGGAAACTGTCTCCCGCCTTGGCATCCTTGAGATTAATTTCCAAAGCGGCATCTTTAATTTCATCACGTGAATTCGTATCTACGGTGGACAAAAAGTCCTCGGCCGCCCCCGGAGAGGGGACCTTAAAAAGATTCGAATAAATGTTCACCGAAGCTCTCAAGCACTTGTCGGCGCTTACCCAATGGATAACCCCCTTGGGCTTATGCCCTTCGACGTTCTTTCCCATCGAGTCCGCTACGGCCTCACAGTGCACGCAGATGACATTGCCCGACTCATCCTTATCACAGGATACAGCCTTTACCACATAGGCATTGCGTAATCTGACCTCATGGCCGAGCTTTAAACGCTTGTACTGCTTATTGGCCTCCTCACGAAAATCGGCGGCATCGATAAAAAGCTCCTTGGAGAAGGGAACCGTACGGCTTCCCATTTCAGGATGCTCGGGGTGATTGGCACATTCCACCTCCGTTGCATCGATCCCATTTTGTCCGTAGTTGTCGATTACAAGGCGCAGAGGATGCAAAACGGCCATAGCACGCGGTGCGTGCTCATTCAAATCCTCACGTATGCAGGACTCAAGTGCGGACATCTCAATAACATTTTCCTGCTTGGTCACACCGATGCGACGGCAGAATTCACGTATGGAGGCGGGAGTATAGCCGCGACGACGCAGACCGGAAATGGTAGTAAGACGCGGATCATCCCAGCCGTCGACCAGGCCTTTGTCAACCAGCAAATTAAGCTTACGCTTCGAGGTAATGGAATACTCTAAGTTAAGGCGGCTCATCTCATATTGATGCGGTCTGTGCTCGTGATCGATGGATATATTATCGAGCACCCAATCGTACAGTCGACGGTTGTCCTGAAACTCCAAGGTACAGATGGAATGAGTGATGCCCTCCAGAGCATCTGATATGCAGTGCGTAAAATCGTACATGGGATAAATGCACCACTTGTCGCCCGTCAGTGCATGGGAGGCAAAGCGTATGCGGTAGATAACCGGATCGCGCATGCAAATGAACGGAGAGGCCATATCTATCTTGGCACGAAGGCAAGCCTTGCCCTCCTCGAAGCCGCCGTCACGCATCTTTTCAAATAGACGCAGATTTTCCTCGACGCTGCGGTTTCTGTAGGGACTGTCGATACCGGGCTTGGTCAGCGTACCGCGGGTATCGTGGATCTCGTCGGCACTTTGCTCATCGACATAGGCAAGTCCCTTATTGATGAGCTCTACGGCGAAGCCGTAGAGCTTGTCAAAATAATCGGAGGAATGACACAGTCTGTCCCACTTAAAGCCCAACCAATTTACGTCACGCTTTATGGATTCTATATACTCCATATCCTCCTTTACGGGGTTGGTATCATCAAAGCGCATATTGCAGGTACCGTGATAATCACGGGCCAGCCCGTAATTTAGGCATATGGATTTGGCATGGCCTATATGCAGATATCCGTTGGGCTCGGGGGGGAAACGCGTGGCCACATGGTCAAATTTTCCGTCCTTAAGATCAGCATCGATAATATCGGTGATGAAATTGCGGGGAATTCTTTCCTCTTGCGCCACTGTTTCGGTCATCGGAAACTCCAAATAATTACTCTGTTAAACGAAAAAAAATTACACTGCTGAAGATTTTAACAAAGGGCACTGTATATAGCCAAATTTTTCTATATTTTTTGTGCATATTTCTTTGATTTTACAGAAAATGATTGTTTCGTCCCTTATTTTTTTACGTTACTAAACCGTATGATTTAAAATCCTTAAACAAAATGCTAAAATATGCGCCGATTTAAGGGATGCCCAGTCAACAGAGGTTTATATTCCATGAGCTTTGAATCCGAAAAGCCTTTTAATGATTTCCAGCACTTTGCCCGCGGCGTGCGTCGCTCCGGCGATTTCACCATTAATGAATCCGAGCTGCTTGAAAAATACGGCTCAGCCATGATGGAGCTTTACAAGGGCGTGCGTAAACCCAAAACCGACGAAGAGAAGGTATTCCTCGAGCAGTTAAACGGCAATGAGGTTATTACCGATCGTTATGCCAGGATCTTCAGCAAATACCTGAAAGTCATTGCCCCCCGCCATCTGCACCGTCTGTGCTCTGCCGGCAATGAGGAGAGCTCGTTGGCAGGTCAGGGCTCCGACGACGGTACTCCCATCGACGAGTAAGCGAAAGCGTCAAAAAAAAGCGGCAAATGCCGCTTTTTTATCTTCTTATAGTCATAAGCACATGAGCATCGCGATCACACTTAAAACGGAGATCACTACCGTCAGTGAAAGCGACATTCTCAGCAAGGCCGTGAGTATGGCCACTAAAGTCCCCGCTGTTGCCACCAGCACATGATCTCCTACGCTAAAGAAGATCCCCGGAAATACCAAAGCGGTAAGCGCCGTATAGGGGATAAGAAATAATACCCTTTTCATATAACGGCCGAACTTGACCTTTGAGATCACCGTCGCAGGCAGCATGCGCAATAAATAATTGATAAGCCCCATAAGAGCTATGAGCGCCCACAAATAAGCCTCGGATTGCACATTCATGATCTGAGATCCTCTGCCTTCTCCTCAGGAGTCTTGATAAAAAGCGCACCTATAAGCGCCCCCGCAACCATAGTGATGACTATGGCCCAGCTCGTAGCAGATCCTCCGAACCATTTTTCAAACAATAAATACAGCACGCTGTCACTTACGGCTACGCAAAGAACCAAATAAAGTACCTTCACGTCCGCTCTGCAGCCAGGCAATATGATGGCGATAAACAGGGCATACAGGGCAATGCCAAGTCCCAAGGTTACCGTCTCGGGTAAAAACTCCGACACAAAAAGCCCGAGAGCGGTGCCGAAATTCCACGAAAGATAGGAGCTTAAGAAAAGCCCCAGGAAATACGGTACGTTTACATACTTTTCATCGTTGGTCGTAAAAAGTGCAAAGGTCTCGTCGGTAACGAAATGACTTAAAAAGAGTCTTTTTACAGTAGAAAGAGTCTTAAAGCGTGCAAACACACAGGTACTCATCACAAAGTAACGGAAGCTGATTAAAAAACCGCCTATGGCAACGGTGATAAGCCCTGCTCCGGCCCCCGCCATGGCCACTCCCAAAAATTGTCCCGACCCCGAATAGGAGGTTAGCGACAGACATATGGTCTGCAAAGGAGTAAAGCCGGTTTGCAACGCCAAAACCGCAAAAGCCACCGCCACGGGAACGTAGCCCATCACAATCGGAAGGGAATCGCGCATGCCCTTAAGCATAAAATGCAAAGGCCCCGCATTGAGGCCTTCATTGATTTTCTGTTCAATTTTCATAGTGAGGGCTATTTTAGCGCGCTTCTGCACTTTTTTGGACACTATTTTCACTTGTATTGCACCGAAAACAGCTCAAAGCTAGTATCATCATTTCAGTATTCTTTTTTTGGCCTGAAGGCACCTATTGAAAATGAAAGATCTAGACATTGCAAAATTTGGCGGCACCTCCGTCGGCAACTTCCAAGCCATGACCTCCAGCTACAAGGTTACCGTCTCAAATAAAAACACCCGCCTGGTCATCATCAGCGCATGCTCAGGCGTTACCAATATTTTGGTCGAACTCGCCTCTGGCGCTTGCAATAAAGAAAAAATCGATGCCCTGATTGCCAAGCTGCGTGAAATCCATTATGAGATCATCGCAGGCTTAGGCGGAGATCAGAAATTAAAGGATCACATCGAGGAGCATTTAAGCGAGATCCGCAAGCTCGCACAGGAGGCTTCCATGGGACGTAGCGATGAGCTTACCGATCGTATGGTAAGCCACGGCGAGCTCATGTCCTCCTATCTCTTCACCGCCTTGTTCAATTTCTACGGCACCAAGGCCGTATGGTTCGACATTCGTCGCGTCATGAGAACCGACTCCGCCTTCGGCTGTGCCGTCCCGCTGGTCGAGGTGATAGGTGCTCTTTGCAAAGAACAGCTCATTCCTCTGCTTGAGGAGGATGCCATCATCATCTCTCAGGGCTTCATAGCCTCAAATACCGAGGGTCAAACAACTACCTTAGGTCGCGGCGGGTCGGATTATTCGGCTGCACTTTTGGGCGAAGCCTGCAATGCCTCCTCCATTTCCATTTGGACCGACGTACCGGGCGTATATACCACCGATCCGCGTATCGTACCTCATGCCAAGGCCATTGCCGAGCTTACCTATTTGGAGGCGGCCGAAATGGCAACCTTCGGAGCCAAGATCCTGCATCCCTCCACTTTGGTTCCCGCCGTACGTCGCGATATTCCCGTATACGTGGGCTCAAGCCGTGAGCCTGAAAAGGGCGGCACCTGGGTACGTACCAAAACCGAATCGCATCCTGCCTTCAGAGCTGTGGCCCTACGTAAGAACCAAAGCCTCATCGTATTGTCCTCGCCCAAGATGGTAGGCGCCTCGGGCTTTTTGGCCAAGGTCTTTGAGATCTTTGCCGCCTACAAGCGCTCCGTCGATTTGGTCTCCACCTCCGAGGTTTCGATCGCCATCACTCTGGATGCCGGAACCAATACCTCGGGAATTTCAAGTGCCATTCCCGATCAGATGCTAGCCGATCTAAGAGGCTTCTGCCACGTTAAGGTAGAAACCGGTCTTTCTTTGGTGGCGGTGATCGGAAACCAGATGTCCATCATTCCGGGCCTAGCAACGGAAGCTTTAAGCGCCATACGTGACTATCCGGTAAAGATGATCTGCTACGGCGCATCATCACACAACCTCTGCTTCTTGCTGCGTGAAGAGGATGCTCCGGATGCCTTGGTTAAGATCCATAAACATCTGCTCGAGGATTAAGGCCGGACAGAATATATAGATCGGCATCTAAGGCTCGGAATTTGCAAGCCGAATTCCGAGCCTTTATTTTTTGCAAGAGTTAATTGCTCCTTAAGCTTATGCCGCCTAGGAATTTTTAAGGACTGCATATGACTTTACGTTGGAATTCATGCGTCACTTTTTGGCGTTTGAGACAGATCAGCAAGCACCGGACCATAAATATGCAATTCATTGTATTTATTTAAAAATTATTTGATTTCCCCCTTAATACCATAAGGGGCCCAAATACCGAAGTTTCATACAAAAAAAGGGCAAAAAAATATTAAAATTAAATAAAATTATGCCGTTAATTTAAGAAAGGAATTAAAGGATCTTCGCTTGTTCGGAGGACGAATACCATGGCATCAACAATCACCTCGCTCGGCATTGCCTCAGGCAACGATTTCAGTAGCATTGTCGAGGAGCTCGTAAAGCTTAAAAAGCAGTCCGTCACCAGACAGACAACCAAGCGCTCCAATGCCAATACCATTGAGCTTTCAGGTGTTGCCTCTCTAAAAAGTGGCTTAAGCACCTTCAAGAGCACCTTAACGGCTTTTACGGAAAATCGTGACACTGTTTTCAACGCCAAAAAAATTACTACCTCTCAGGCAGAAAACGCCAACCTCTTTACCGTCGAGGCCAAAGACGACGCATCAAATGCCGATTTCCAGCTCGGCGTTGTACAGCTGGCCAAATCTGAGAAGCTTACTCAGTCCTTTAAAAACGACGACGGCTTTACCAACTCTTTTGAGGCCGGCAAGCTTACCTTCGATCTTGGAAAAGACGAAAACGGCAAGGATCGTAGCTTCAGCATCGACGTAAGCGACGGCGATACGCTTGAGACCATACGTAAGCGCATAAATTCAAATGACATGGGCGTTACCGCATCACTGGTCAAAACCAGCGCCGGCTATTCGCTCTCCATTGATGCCGGAGTGACCGGCGATGCCGCCTCTCCGCTTAAGATCACCGCCTCCGATCAAAAGGGCGGCGACGGCAAAACCTCGCTTTCTTCTCTGGTAACCGACGGCAACGATTTGGGCTCATGGACCAGAACCCAAAAGGCACAGGATGCGATCATCACCGTCGACGGTCAGGAGGTGCATTCCTCAAGCAATACCTTTGACGACAATCAGGTGGCCGGTCTTAAGATCTCCGTCAACAAGCTTTCTGAGGCGGCAACGGCCGCCGATACCGACGCCGTATCCAATAAGGACGGTGCGTTACTGAAAACCTATAACGTCAAGGTTGCAACCGACTCCGACACCACTGCCGATAAGATCATGAGCTTTGTGAACGGCTACAATACTTTGATAAGCTCGCTCACCTCTTTGTCAAAGAGCAATACCTATACCGACGGCGTCAGCAATGAGGACGGCGGCGATTTGGCCGGTGACGGCTCCGTAACCTCGCTTAAGTCTACCCTGCAGTCCATGATCTCGGGGTTTACGGGAAGCGAAGAGGGAATGACCATATTTGATATGGGCTTAAAGTTCAACAAGGACGGTACCCTATCCTTCTACCGTGACGACTTTAACTCCGCCATGGCCAAAAGCCCCAACGCCGTAGCCAATTTGTTTAATGACAAGGATACGGGACTTTTCTCCAAACTTGACACCTATGTAAATGGGTACACCAAGAGCTCGGGTATTCTTGATCAGCGTACCGATCTTTTAAATAAGGAAAAATCACGTATCGCCGATCAACAGACCCGCGATACTGAAACCATTGAGAAATATCAGGCTCAGCTTACCAAGACCTATGCGAATCTTGATTCGCTGATGGCAGGCTTCTCATCCTCGCTAAGCTCGTTAAGCTCGGTGCTCTCATCTTTACCGTCGAGCAGCAGTAAATCCTGATCCCCTAATTTATCTCTAAAAGCATCCGCAATGCGGATGCTTTTTTATTAAGCTGATTGCGACATAAAGCACCGTCGTACGAAAAACGTCAGAACAATCACATACTGCAGATCCACTCTTTAGCAGGTACCCAAAAACACTCTTTAGCAGGTACCCAAAAAAAAGATCCCGCTTTTGAAGCGGGATCCTGCGTTATTCTATCTGATCCTGATTACAGAGAGTTGTAAGAGCCTAATTCCTTAAAGGCCTCGATAGCACGATCTCTCATGGAGATCTCGCCGGCACGTAGCCAAGCACGAGGATCATAGAACTTCTTATTGGGGGCATCGGCACCGGAAGGATTGCCGAGCTGGCCCTGCAGATAGTCATGATTCTTCACATAGTACTCACGAATACCGTTCCAGGTAGCCCACTGGGTATCGGTATCGATGTTCATCTTGATGACACCGTAGGATACGGCTTCCTTGATCTCGGAGGGAGCCGAACCTGAACCGCCGTGGAATACCAAATTGACAGGCTTATCAGTGGGCGTGCCGAACTTCTCCTTAATATACTTCTGGGAATCACGCAGAATGGTCGGAGTCAGCTTGACGTTGCCGGGCTTGTACACGCCGTGTACGTTGCCGAAGGAAGCGGCAATGGTGAAGTTCGGAGAGATCTTCAAAAGACGCTCGTAGGCATATGCCACATCCTGAGGCTGAGTATAAAGTGCAGACTCATCCTTACCGGAGTTGTCAACACCGTCCTCTTCACCGCCGGTGCAGCCGAGCTCGAGCTCGAGGGTCATGCCCATCTTGGCCATACGCTCCAAATATTTGGAGCAGAGATCGATATTGTCCTTCAAGGACTCCTCGGAAAGGTCGATCATATGTGAGGAGAACAAGGGCTCGCCGTGCTCCTTGAAATATTCCTCACCGGCATCGAGCAGACCGTCAACCCAAGGCAAAAGCTTCTTGGCGCAGTGATCGGTATGCAACACAACTGGAACACCGTAATACTTGGCAACGTTACGGGTGTGCAGAGCACCGGAAATAGCACCCAACACCGCTACGCGTTGATCTTCAAGCTTTAAGGACTTTCCGCCGATAAAGCCGGCACCGCCGTTTGAGAACTGCACGATCACGGCAGACTTTGCCTCACGAGCTGCCTCGAGAACGGCATTGATGGAATTGGTTCCCACGCAGTTGAAGGCGGGGAAGGCATAGCCGTTTTCCTTGGCTACGGCAAATAACTTCTGTAAATTTTCGCCGGTTACGATACCGGGCTGAACCACATCAAGGATCTTGGACATTTTATATACCTGTATACCTGTTTTGTATGGTGATATAGCTCAAAAATGTGTCTGCGCACGGCAGACACATTTGTTATGCGCTTACTTTGCTTCAGCAGCGCGCTTTTCGAGGATCTCGACAGCCGGAAGCTTCTTACCCTCAACAAACTCGAGGAAGGCACCGCCGCCGGTGGAGATATAGGAGATCTTGGAGGTTACGCCGAACTTCTGAATTGAAGAAATGGTGTCGCCGCCGCCTGCTACGGAGAAAGCGTCGGAGTTGGCAATAGCCTCGGCCAAAGCCTTGGTGCCGCCTGCGAAGTTGTCGAACTCAAATACACCGACGGGACCGTTCCACAAAATAGTCTTGGCGTTCTTGATAACTTTCTCGATATTGGCCATGCTCTTAGGACCCAAGTCAAAGATCATGTCATCATCCTCGACATCCTTAAGATCCTTGGTCACGGCAGGAGTGGTCTCGGAGAATTCCTTACCGACGACAACGTCGACAAACTCAGGGATCTCGGTCTTCTTAGCAAGATCCTGAGCGGTAGGGATAAGATCCTCTTCGCACAGAGACTTACCAACCTTATGACCAGCTGCGGCCATGAAGGTGTTGGCAATGCCGCCGCCTACGATGAGCTGATCGGCAACCTTAAGCAGGCTGTTCAAAACGGGCAACTTGGTGGAAACCTTGGAGCCGCCGACGATAGCAACCATAGGACGGGCCGGGTTGTCCATAGCCTTGCCCAAGGCATCAAGCTCGGCAGCAAGCAGAGGGCCTGCACAGGCAACGGGAGCGTACTCGGCAGCACCGTAGGTGGTGCCCTGAGCGCGGTGAGCAGTACCGAAGGCGTCCATTACGAAAACGTCGCAAAGAGCGGCATACTTCTTGGCAAGCTCAGGATCATTCTTTTTCTCACCCTTATTGAAGCGGCAGTTCTCAAGAACGAGCAATTCACCGTCGGCAGGGGTTACGCCTGCGAGGTATTCATCATTGGGAACCAAACGAACCTTAACCTCGGGAAGCTTGCCCTGAATATAGTCGGCAACGGGCTTCAAAGAGAATTCTTCGCTGAAAACGCCTTCTTCGGGACGGCCCAGATGGGAGGTCACCATAACCTTGGCACCTTTCTCAAGCGCAAGCTTGATGGTGGGAAGAGTGGCGGTAATGCGCTTATCGGAAGCGACCTTGCCGTCCTTGATGGGCACATTGAGATCGCTGCGGATCAGAACGCGCTTGCCTTTAAGGTCGAGATCGGCCATTTTCAGAATTGCCATATTTCGTATTTCCTCAATAAATTAAAAATTGTTTCGGCATGCATGCTTGCACCCGACACAATGATTTTATCGCATGTGAGCCTTGTAATTCTATGTTTTTGGAACTTTTTGCACATTTTTGTCGTTGATGCACATGAAAAAGCCCCCGCTTTTTATGCGGAGGCTCACATTATCTCAAGTGAAATGAAAATTATTTCACTGAGTATTCATGCATTATTTAAGCAGAGCGCCGGCAGTTTTTACCACGTTTTCCACGGTGAAGCCGAAGTGCTCGAAGAGCTTTCCGGCAGGGCCGGAGGCACCGAAGCTGTCCATGCAAACAAAAGCCCCGTCAAGACCTACGTACTTGTACCAGGTGGTGGAGCGACCGGCCTCAACGGCTACGCGGGCACGTACGGCGGGAGGCAGCACGCTGTCGCGATATTCCTTACTCTGTCTGTCAAACACGGGGGCGCAAGGCATGGATACCACACGTATTTTCTTACCCTGCTTTTCAAGCTCCTCTGCTGCGTGCACGCATAAAGCAACCTCGGATCCGGAGGATACGAAGATGAGATCGGGAGTACCCTCGCAATCACGCAGTACATAGCCGCCCTTTTGGATGTCGTCAACCTGCTTGTCCGTGCGCGGCATCTGCTCCAGAGTCTGGCGGGTCAGGATCATGGCCGAGGGGCCGTCCTTACGCTCAATTGCATGTACCCAAGCCGCGGCAGTCTCGATAAGATCGCAGGGACGCCAGGCATCGAAATTGGGGATCAGATGCAAGGATGCAGTCTGCTCCACCGGCTCGTGGGTTGGTCCGTCTTCACCTACACCTATGGAGTCGTGAGTAAAGACATAGAGGGAAGGGATCTTCATCAGAGCGGACATGCGCAGAGCATTGCGGGCATAGTCTGAGAAAATGAGGAAGGTACCGCCGTAGGGACGGAAGCCGCCGTGAAGGAGCATGCCGTTCATAGCCGCGCACATACCGAACTCGCGTACACCCCAGTGGAAATAGTTACCGGCAAAATTGTGCGGACCGTTGTCCTTGGAGCTCTTGTTGACGGTAAGGTTGGACGGAGCCAAGTCGGCAGAGCCGCCTGAAAGCTCAGGAAGATTTTCACCGAGGAAGTTCAGGCAGATCTGACCTGCCTTACGAGTTGCAACCTTAGGATCGGGTTGCTTTTGCAACTCATGTACCCACTCATAGGCCTTCTTTTCAAAGCCCTCGGGAAGCTTCTCGGCCATACGGCGCTTAAACTCGGCGGCGAGCTCTGGGTACTTTGCCGCATATGCAGCAAAAAGCTCATCCCAAGCCTTTTCCAAGGCCGCCCCCTGTGCGGTAGCATCCCACTGCTCTCTGATCTCCTGAGGGATCTCGAAGGGGCCGTAGGTCCAGCCGAGCTTTTCACGGGTAAGCTTTATCTCATCGTCGCCTAAGGGGGCTCCGTGAGAGGCAGAGGTACCGGCCTTATTAGGGGAGCCGAAGCCGATGGTGGTGGGGCAAATTATGAGGGAAGGGCGCTCCTTATCGGCCTGAGCCTCCTTAATTGCCTTTGCAACCTGCTCACCGTCGTTACCGTCTTCAATTTTGATAACCTGCCAGTGATAGCCCTCAAAGCGCTTGGCGGTGTCGTCACCGAACCAATCCTTAACCTTTCCGTCGATGGAGATACCGTTTGAATCATAAAGGCAGATGAGCTTGCCAAGGCCGAAGGTGCCGGCCAAGGATGCGGCCTCGTGGGAGATCCCCTCCATGAGGCAACCGTCGCCCATAAACACATAGGTGTAGTGATCGACAATGTCAAAGCCCGGACGGTTGAACTCGGATGCGAGCATACGCTCGGCCAAGGCAAAACCGACGGCGTTGCCAAAACCCATTCCCAAAGGACCGGTAGTGGTTTCAACTCCCGGAACCTCACCGTACTCAGGATGTCCCGGAGTCTTGGAGCCCAGCTGACGGAAGTTCTTGATGTCCTCAAGTGAAAGATCATAGCCAGTCAGGTGAAGCAAGGAATAGATCAGCATGGAGGCGTGACCGTTTGAAAGGATGAAACGATCGCGGTTTGCCCACTTAGGATCCTTGGGATTGTGATGCAGGAAGCCGCGCCACAAAGCCTCGGCCATATCCGCCATACCCATGGGGGCACCGGGATGTCCTGATTTTGCCTTTTGAATTGCATCCATGGACAATGCGCGTAATGCATTGGCCAGTTCTCTGCGAGTTGACATTTTTTCTTGCTCCTAGTTTTTTACTATTGATGTTTTTTCAGGCTGCGTAGTACCGAGGCCTAAAAATGTTTTCCGTTGAAGGACAGACGACCTTCATCAATTACTATGTCGGTAGTATATCCCCGTGCATTTTTAACAAAAATATTGCGCCCGAGCATATCCACAACCTTTTCTCCGCCTGCGTTCACATTTTCAAATGAGAAGGAGAAATTTCCGTTCACATCGGATAAGGCTATATCGCCTGCAGGATAGGTCAAAGCACCGTGTCCTGCTATGTCGTATGCCACATGGTCGTCAGGATTTTGAAAATCTACGTTGAATTTAAGATCCTCAAGCTTAAGCCAGGCATTTCCGGATGCCAGATATTGTGAAAGCAAAAGAGGTGAGGCCAAAGCCTCGATTATACTTCCTCCGGTTTCATCCAAAGCCTTGGAGGAAAAATCTCCGGCACTTAAAACCGCATAGCCCTCACCCTTGGTGGTTTTGGCCGCAAGCTTTACCTTGATGCCGAAATTCTCCGCACTTGCCGCCTTGAGGGAATTTACATCGGCCTTAAGAGAATAGAGCTCGTCAACGGCCGTACCACGCAAATTCATGTCATTAAGATCAAGCTCAACCTTACCCAAGCCTACGGCATCCTCATCGTAGAGATCGTGCATAAAAACACTGCCTATCGAGCCGTAGGGTGTGTAAAGATTGTCGGCCGTTACATAGGTACTGACGGTGCCGAAGGTTGCTCGGTGCATATTAAAGAAGCCGTGTACCCTGCGGCTGTCTCCGGCCTGGCGATATTTTTGTTTTTCATCCCTTATGAAAAAGCCTTCGCTGTAGGTTCCGTCCACAATCACACTGAGGTTGTAATTCATGGGGAACAATCTGAAATCAACGTAGGCCCTAGCCTCGGCTCCGTCACGCCTTAGTATTTCACTCTTTAAAAGTAGATTGTTTAGAAAATGAAAGAGATCGGCATTGCCGGTCAGACGTAAAAAGCCGTGCTCGATCTCGACAGGCACGCGATAGGGCTTGTCCATCCCGTCAGGAGTTACAAGTATGTTGCCCTTTTGGGAGAAAAATCCCTTTTCACTTACCTCATAAGCCGTTTTAATACCGAAATTCAGGGATCCTGAGGAATGACGACGCTCAAGATTGGAATTTAATTCGTCAAGCGCCTTTCCGATGATGGTTTCAGCATAATGTCCGGAGCACCATATTCCGGCGCTCCATGCCGCCGCAATTGCGATCGCTCCTAAAGCCACAACCTTGGTAAGCTTTGCCATAAAATCTGAATCTGCTCCTAAAAAAAAGGCCGATCATGCTACGGATCGGCCCTGTATCTTCAGCAATAAAAGATTAGCCGAATACCTTCTTGTAATCGGCCTGGAACTTCTCAATACCCTGATCGGTCAGAGGGTGATGAACCATCTGCATGATGACCTTGTAGGGAACGGTGGCGATATCGGCACCGGCCAAGGCACACTGCATCACGTGATAAGGGGAACGGATGGAGGCACAAATGATCTGAGAATCGATGCCGTTTACGGAGAACATATCGGCAATGGTACGGATAAGCTCCAGACCGTCCTCGGAGATGTCGTCAAGGCGACCGATGAACGGAGAAACGTAGGTGGCACCGGCACGGGCAGCCAAAAGGGCCTGAGAGGCGGAGAAGACCAAGGTCAAATTGGTCTTGATGCCTTCCTTGGCACACTGGTGACAGGCCTTGAGACCTTCGGCGGTAAGAGGGATCTTAACTACCATATTGGGGTGAATGGCGGCGATCTCACGAGCTTCCTTGATCATGCCCTCATAATCCAAGGTGGTGGGCTTAACTTCACCGGAGATGGGACCGTCAACGATGGTGGAGATCTCCTGGATGGTCTCCTTATAGTCACGACCTTCCTTGGCAATAAGCGAAGGGTTGGTGGTTACACCGCAGATGACGCCCATATCGTTGGCCTTGCGGATCTCATCCACATTGGCAGTATCAATGAAAAAACGCATAATATCTTCCTAATTAAAAAAATCTGCGGCCGTTACCGCATTCATCCTTTTACTGTTTAGGATTGTACTACACGGGGATATTGCAAACGGTTTCGTTTGTATAAATGCGTGACGTATCTCAAAATTTATTTCATTTCTGCACTGCTCACAGGCCTTATGCTTATTTGTGTTCAGCACCGTGAATTTCGCACGGTTTTGCTTGCGAATATTCTTATATACAAGCAAATTAAAGCTCGCTGATCCGCCTTTTAAACCGCAAAAATACGCAAATATTTTGCGTAAACAGTTAAAAAAAGAACCGGAATATTTTTTTAAGATCTAGCCGTCGCGTTATATATCACATCCACGCGCGCGCATTTTAGCGCAAGATCAAAGAATGATTTTTGATGCATACGTTTAGTATCCTAATTGTCAACTGTACAAGTAACGCAAGAAGCTTGCGCAGCCTAAAGGCACCCTCTGAACAAAATTGGGATTAACGAAAACAAGCAGAACTGCACCCAGCCTGCATACGCCTGATATAATAGCTCCACGAATTTTCTGCTGCAGTCAGCCCCTCACCGACGCAGCCCCTATTATCTCTTAAGGGAGGAGCTATCTCATGTCCAGACTTTTCACATCGGAATCAGTTTCAGAAGGACATCCCGACAAGGTTGCCGATCAAATATCCGATACCATTCTTGACTACGTGCTCGAGCAGGATAAATATGCCCACGTAGCCTGTGAGACCTTGGTTAAAACCGGACTCATTCTGGTGGCGGGTGAAATCTCCACCACGGCCAATCTAGATCTGGAGGCCCGCGTACGCAAGACCGTATGTGATATAGGCTACAACACCTCGGAGGTGGGCTTCGACGGTCATTTCTGTGCCTTTATCAATGCCATCGGAAAGCAGTCCCCCGACATCAATCAGGGAGTAAGCCGCGATCGCCCCGAGGATCAGGGAGCAGGCGATCAGGGACTCATGTTCGGCTATGCCTGTGATGAGACCCCCGTACTTATGCCGGCCCCCATCACCTATGCTCACATGCTCATGCAACGTCAGGCCGAATGCAGAAGATCACATATACTGCCCTTTTTACGTCCCGATGCCAAAAGTCAGGTAACCTTCGAATACAATGACGATGGCTCCGTGGGCGGCATCGATACCATAGTGCTCTCAACCCAGCATGATCCCAACGTTACTCAGGATCATGTGCACGAGGGCGTGATGGAGGAGATCATCAAGAAGGTTATCCCCACCAAATTGCTGACCTCCAGAACCAAATACTTCATCAACCCCACCGGACGTTTCGTGATCGGAGGACCGGTCGGCGATTGCGGCGTTACGGGCCGCAAGATCATTGTCGACACCTACGGCGGATCTGCAGCCCACGGCGGCGGATGCTTCTCGGGTAAGGATCCCTCGAAGGTCGACCGCTCAGCAGCCTATGCCGCTCGCTATGTGGCCAAAAATATCGTGGCGGCAGGACTTGCCAAGCGCTGTGAGATCCAGGTGTCCTACGCCATAGGCGTGGCCCAGCCCGTCTCCATTTCCGTAAATACCTTCGGTACCGGCACTGTCTCCGACGAAAGGATTGCCGCCGTGATCCCAGAGGTCTTCGATCTGCGTCCCTACGGTCTCATCAAGATGCTCGACCTCTTGCGTCCCATCTATCTGCCTACCGCAACCTACGGACATTTCGGACACGAAAATTATCCTTGGGAAAAAACGGATCGTGCACAGATGCTTAAGGATGCTCTGTAAAGCGTCAAAATAAGCGCAAAATACTAAAGGCGGTGTAAAACTTGGATTAAATTCCGTGATTTACGCCGCCTTTATAGTTAATTATTGCAGGTGCATTGTCTGATTTGATGACGCTCGGATCTCCTCATGATCACTAAAAATACAAATGCCCTAGACTAAGAGCAGGAAAACTATCGCCACCGCTATAAAAATAAACACCGTACCAGCAAGGGCACCGTCGCCGCTGCTTGATCTCTTTTTGCTGCCTGAAGTTCCGGGTGTGTACGTTGTACGTTGATATACCGTATTCGCTGAAGCTGAGGCTTTACTCGGCGAAGCTTTATTAGCTGAGGTATTAATCTGCGAAAGCTTAGTGACCGAAGGCGTATTTGCTGAGGTGGCCGTAGCAGTATTCACTGTTGCTTTGTTTGACAACGATGACAATACATTGAGGTCGATTTGTTTTTATCCGCACTCCTTGTATCAAAGCTTGCAAATTTAGCCTTCAGGTGATCATTAAGTCCGCTGCTTGGCTTGGCGGCAGGACGCCTGCTCCCCGCATTTTTGGAGAAGGAGGAGGACGCTCCTTTGCTCACTGAGGATGAGATATTAGTCCCTGCAGACGAAATGCCGGTACTTTTTACTCCGCTCTTTCCTGCAAATATGGCGGCAAGCTCTGCGGAGTTGCGTCCCGATTTATTTGCCGCAGGTTTTACGATCTTATCTGCATTCAAGGATAAAGATTTTTGTACGCGCGATACACGCACTGACGGCGCAGGCTTAGGCTTGCTTCTTCTGCGCTTAACCGTTCTCTTTACCTTGCCCAAACTGAACAGGGCCTCGTCCTCTTTCTATGATCTTAAGATTGGTCGTATCGGTAGAATAGATGCTGACCGTCGAATAGCTTTGCCCATTCCAGGATGTGCTGGTGTATTTTGGCTGAAGCAGTCCCGTCACCGAAATCCATTTGCCTATATACAGATCCCAATATCCCTTTTGCATATTAAGACCTGAATTTGACCACACGGCCAAGGTCACGGCATCACTGTAATTAAAGGCCTTGAAATTTACAAAGAAATAAGGCTTGCCGCCGCAGACGGGAAACCGCCGCCTCCGCCCATGATCCTGCCGCCTGTCGTAGGGGCATACGATCCCCCCATCATTTCCTGAACGTTTCCAAGCATGTCAAAAAGGTCCAAGGCATTGGGCTTGAGCGTGCCTATGGCGGAGGGCCCGGGATCAACGGCGGCCCTTAAAAAATGAGCGTATTGCGCCAAATCCTCGGAATTTGGAGCATCCCCGATCTTGCCCTCTTCGTTGATGCCCTTAAGACCGCCGCGAGCGGCAAATTCCCACTCGTCATCAAAGGGAAGCCTGACCGACGGCATGATCTTCTTTTGCTTATACTCGGTAAAATCCTTACTTTTAGCCAAAAACTTAGTGAACCTGTAGGCTGCCTGCTCAAACTCGTTTTTGGAAATATTAACCGCCGGAAGCCTCCACTTTATATCCTCAGCCCTAGCATTTTTAAGATGCTTACAGCCGTGCTCCGACAAGGCCTCGTATTGTGCCTGCGTAAGCTCATATTTGACCATGGCCTGACGCTTACCCTGAGCAGATTGGCTGGAGGCCTCGCTGCTGCCTGCAAAAAATCCTACATTACCGTCCTTGGCATCGGCCTTAGTCGTAGCGATCCTGCGAAACACCATCTGCAGATCGCAGGGCATGGAGATCACCACATCGTCAGACATGGGCACGGGATTAAACGATTGCGGTTTAAAGGCTGCACTCTCCTGACAAAATAAGGGCATAAATATAACTAGCCCGAGCAACCGCAATCCAAAGCTCATCTTTTATTAGGCCTCATTACTTATTCAAAGCAGGCAACTGCATGAATACTTAGCTCTAAAAAAACGGCGATCGCAGTCTAATATCTAAAAAAAACTGCTGAGATTGAAGTCTTTTACAGATATCGTCCCGTAAGACTGCGCTTACAGGCCTTTATCTGCTCCAAGGTTCCGCACGCGACGATTTCTCCGCCGCGATCACCGCCCAAAGGTCCCATATCTATGATCCAATCGGCATTGGAAATGAGATCATGATCATGCTCGATCACTATCAACGTGGCTCCCTGTGAGAGCAATTTATCAAACACCTTAAGCAATCTTGCTACATCCGCAGGATGCAGACCTATGGTCGGCTCATCAAAAACGAAAACGGCATCTGACTGGGTGCGCCCCATTTCCTCGGCAAGCTTCAGGCGCTGAGCCTCACCGCCTGAAAGCCCCGGAGTATCCTCTCCCAAAGTCAAATAGCCTATGCCGAGATCCTCCAAAACCTTAAGACGCTGTACCGCACGTCTTGCCCCCCGTACCTTGCTTAAAAGCGTCGAGGCCGAGGAAACGTCCGCCGACATGAGATCGGGAAGCGAAACTCCTTGTTCTTCATTTCCAGACAAAGGCAGACGTATAGCCGCTACCTCCGGTGCATAACGCGATCCGTCGCATGCAGGACAGTCAATGATCACATCCGGAAGAAACTGCACGTCAAGGCTTATGCTGCCCGTTCCGTCACAGCGCGGACAGCGTAGCTTACCCGTGTTGTAGGAAAAGTCTCCGGCCTTTAATCCTTTTTTAACGGCATCCGGGCTTTTGGCAAAAATACGTCTTAAATCATCGTGCACGTTGCTATAGGTTGCTACGGTCGATCGTACGTTTACTCCTATGGGCGTGGCATCGATAAGCTTTACCGTTTTAATTCCATCGGCCTTGATGCTACGCACATGAGCAGGAAGCCTCGCTCCGTCATTTAAGGCTTTAAGTGCGGGCACGAGGGCCTCAAGCACCAAGGTGGTCTTACCCGATCCCGAAACGCCAGTAACCACCGTCAAGCGCCCCTTCGGAATACGAACGGACAAAGGCTTTACCGTATGTATGGCTCCGGTCTCAAGCAGAATTTCTCCTGCGGCAAACATATCCTCCTTCGTTACATGCAATCTTTTTATTACCTCCTTTCCCGCAAGATAAGGACCAATACGGGAGGAGGCATTGCTCATAACCTCCGAAAGCGTGCCGGCGGCGATGACGCGACCGCCGTTTTTGCCTGAGCCTGGGCCCATCTCTATGAGCCATGAGGCGTCCTTCAGGATCCTCACATCATGATCCACGAGCAAAACGGTATTTCCGTCGGCGACAAGATCGCGCATGATCATGGACAGCCCCGCCAGATTGGCCGGATGAAGTCCGATGGAGGGCTCGTCCAGCACGTACAGCACCCCCGTGGTTCGATTGCGTACCGCCCTTGCCAATTGCATGCGCTGTCTCTCGCCCGTAGATAAAGTCGCGCCGGCGCGGTCGAGCGTCAAATACCCAAGTCCGAGCTCCAGCAGGCGGAAGGCAGCCTCATGAAAGGAAGCACATATGCTTGAGGCCATGGGTTCAAGCTCCGAGGGCATGGACAGTGGTACCGAGCGTACCCACTCATCAAGTTCCTCAAGTGTCTTTGCACAGGCCTGTGCAAGCGAGATCCCCTGTATTTGCGGAGATCGTGCCTCATCACTAAGCCGCGTTCCGCCGCATTTGGGACATACCCCCATATGCAAAAAACGCTCGACACGCTTCATGCCCTTCTCATCCTTTACCTTAGACAGGGCATTTTCTACCGTTCTTACGGCCGAAAAATACGTAAAATCAAGCTCAGCGGCATCCTCGGTGTTTTTGGATCGATAGAGAATATGCTTTTTTACGGCAGGACCGTCATAAACCACGGCCTTTTCCTGCTCCGTCAAATCCTTAAACGGAACGTCGGTACGAACCCCCATGGCGCGACAAACATCGGTCATAAGACTCCACATCAGTGACTTCCAAGGAGCCACCGCTCCCTCATCAATAGAGAGACTCTCATCGGGAACGAGGCTTGCACGATCGACGGTTCTCACCACGCCCGTACCGTCACAGCACCTGCAGGCTCCGCCTCCGTTAAAGGACAGATCCTCCGCCGAAGGGGCAAAAAATTCAGCCTTACAGACGGGACAGATAAGCTTTTCCTCCTCTGCAACCGCAAGCGTGGGCGCTACGCGGTGTCCGTTCGGGCACACATGACTGCCGAGGCGTGAGAACATGAGACGCAATGAATTTAATAGCTCGCTGCCGGTACCGAAGGTGCTGCGAATGCCGGGAACCGGAGGTCTTTGATGCAATGCCAGCGCAGCCGGGACATGTAAAACAGAATCCACAGCGGCCTTTTGAGACATAGTCATATGCCGACGCGTATAGGTGGAAAGCGATTCCAGATAACGTCGTGATCCCTCGGCATAAAGAACCCCGAGCGCAAGCGAGGACTTGCCCGATCCAGAAACCCCTGCTACGGCTACGATACCTCCCAAAGGAATATCAACATCAATACCCTTGAGATTGTGCACTTTTGCGTTGCGCACCTCTATGTGATCGACGTTCACCTTGTTCGTCCTCTCCCCCCCAAAAAAACAAAAAACGCGTCCTACCTTTCAAGGTATGCGACGCGTCACGGCCTTATTAAAAATTACAGCACCACTTCCTGATTTAAAACGGAAATATCCTCTTCCTCAAGATTGTCCGTCTGCGCTCTGTGTATGATCTCAGATTGAGAGTACTTATCCTCAGGATAAACCACAACCACGCTGCGATCACCGCTTTGCAGGAAATTATGCTCCCCGTATTCGGTATAACGGGTGGCACCTACCGAGATCATGATGGTACGGGGACAGGAGGCGGCATTTAAATATTTGCCTATTTCCTCGGCAGGCCCCTCGTTCGGCTGATTGTTGATCTTATCTATGCACCAATTCAAAAGCTTGTCATAGAAATAGGAATAATCACGTACCGCACTGTCCTCTCCGTAGGGATGCGCTACTCCGTCACGAACTAGGAAGGAGGCTATGCGGTAACGATCCATGATCCCGCCCTTTTCGAATTTGTCGATCTTGAGCTGGTTGGTGGCAAAGCCCTTGGAGGATGCCCCCCAATTCTTTTTCTCGGAGATCTTTTTAGCTCCCTGCTTACGTATGGAGCAGTCATTGGAGGCCCCGAAGAGGAAGGGCTTGAGTTCCAAGAGCTTACCGTCCTCCCACACTGCCTTGCACACTATTGCACACTCGGGCTCAATCTGCAGCTTTTGCTCTCCCTTGGGGAAAATAATGCGGTATTCGTCAAAGGGAAATACAGTCAAAAATGCCGGAACCGGAGATCCAGGATTTCCGGGCAGATAAGTGGGAAATAAGGCCTTGGGCGCATTGGCCTCTGCGGTCTTGACCTTGGTAAAATCGGCCGCCTCTCCTGCCTGCTCCAAATGTCCTGTAAAATTGCCGGCTACACCGAAGGTAGCGGCAGTGCGCAAATCGATAAGCATAAAAACTCCTTATTTCTTTCGCTTTTGCGATCCTTAGCTAAAGTATACAGACTATTGCCCGTCAAAGGGTAGGTAAAGGCCGAGGCTAATGCTTAACTAAGGGATTAATCATAGAATGTGAAGCAGAATAAGGTATAGTCATAAAAATACATAGGGGGAAAATAATTATGAAAGCTGCAAAATTAATCCTGTCGGCATTTATGCTCCTATGTGCCGCCGATGTCTCCGCCATGGATTCCTTTGACGAGGCCAAGCGGGCCTTACCTGGGATCATGAAAAAAATGGAGGATCCCGCCACCTTGTATTGCGGATGCCCGCTCGTATTCCACAAAAATCGTTATGCTCCCGATCTTAAGGCCTGCGGCTATAAGGTAAGAAAAAATCCCAAGCGTGCCGCACGCATCGAGGCCGAGCATATTATGCCCGCCTGGGAATTCGGTCATCAAATGCAATGCTGGCAGGAAGGCGGACGCAAGCAATGTGCCCGCAACGACAGCAAATTCAAAAGGGCCGAGGGCGATCTGCACAATCTCTACCCGGCCGTAGGAGAGGTCAACGGCGATCGCAATAATTTCCGCTTTTCTCAATGGAACGGACACGGGATGTACGGAAAATGCAACATGGCCGTAGATTTCAAGGGACGCCGCGCTCAGCCGCCTGAGAGAGCCCGCGGTCTCATTGCCCGCGCCTATCTTTATATGTCAAAAACCTATGACATCAAGCTTTCCGATGCTCAAAGAAAGCTTTTTAAGATCTGGGATGAAAGCTACAAGCCAGATCGCAACGAGTGCCTGCGCAACAAGCTTATCGAGAAAAAACAAGGAAATGACAACCCCTTCGTCACCGCAAGATGTAAGGCGCTTAATTACTGATCTTCCTTGATCTGATCCCTCCATCATGATCGGGGGGATCACTCTTTTTTTTTTAAAAGCATTTTTGGCTGATGTTATACTGCATAAAAAGGGCCTTATGTCCCTTTGATTTTTTACAATTTTGCTTAATTTAAGGAATGATCATGCCTGCAGGAAAGCTCGCTTTAGGCTCCGCCGAAACCGTATATTTTGATGAATACAACCCCACGGTACTGCGCCCCATAGAGCGTTCCATAGGACGCGCCACCTTAAAGCTCAAAAGCTTCCAAGGCTTTGATCTGTGGCATCTTTACGAGATCACCTTTCTTGATGCCGATGGGATCCCAAAAGTATGCTGCGGTACCCTGAGGATCGATGCCTCAAGTACGCGCATCATCGAGTCAAAATCTCTTAAGCTTTATATACTCTCCCTGACCATGACCAAATTCAAAGATCTCAAGGAGCTTGCGGCCGTGATCTCCTCCGATCTTGAAAAGGAGCTGCTTTCAAGCGTGGAGGTTAAGCTTTGGGATCTTGAGGACTGCCCCTTTACCCCGCAAAGATCCGACTTCAGGCTCATCGACAATACCGACTGCCTTATAAAAGGCTACGATTACGACGACTCCCTTCTACAATTCGGCGGCGATGACAAAGTCGAAGAGCATCTGCGCTCTAACGTACTGCGCACCCTATGCCCCGTTACCGGTCAGCCCGATCATGCCGAGGTTTTCATTGAGTACAAGGGCAGACGCATCAACAGCGACTCTCTCTTTGCCTATCTGGTGTCGTTACGCTCCCATCGCGGATTTCACGAGCAATGCTGCGAGCTTATATTCTCGGACATAATGCAAAGGCTCTCTCCCGATGAGCTCACCGTCGGTTGCGCCTTTACAAGACGCGGCGGCATTGACATCACCCCCGTTCGAACCTCGCTCAAGCAGCAAGTACGTGAACTGCCGCGCACTCTCCGTCAATAGTACTTGTACATTACCATTTTCGATCAGAAAATTAACCTAAGCTGCTTATTATCAAAGATATTTTGAATGGGAGAAACGCATGAGCATTCACGTAGTATGGCCTTCCGGCTCCATGGCTCTTTTGACGCAAATAGAGGCCGAAAGTATCTCCAACGGCTATAAGGGAGATCTTTATCCCCTGTACCGCAACTGCTCTTTGGCTGTTTTAAACAGCGGCAGCATTACCGATAACTCCAAGGAATTACTTGAAAATTTCGAAAGCTTCGACATCAACGTCGTACGTACCGAGCGCGGCCTTAAAATTGAACTTATCAATCCGCCCGAGTCGGCGGTGGTGAACGGACGCATCATCAAAAGCCTGCGCAAGCATCTGTATGCAGTTTTACGCGACATAGTCCAGCTTAAAATGTACAACCCCGACGTCATCAAGGATTGCATCAAGAACCAAAGTCCCGCCGACGATCTCATGACGAATTTCATCTTCATGATCCTGCGTAAGGCCGACGTACTGACGGCAGATACCCTGCCCAATATCGCCGTATGCTGGGGCGGACATTCCATACCCAAGGATGAATACGACTATTGCTACGACGTGGGCTTTCAGCTGGGCTTGCGTAAGATAGACATATGCACGGGTTGCGGCCCCGGAGTCATGGAGGCACCCATGAAGGGCGCCATCATGGGTCACGTGCTGCAGGGTGCAACCGACCGTTGCCGTCTCATCGGTTTGACCGAGCCCTCGATCATCGCCGCCGAGCCGCCCAATGCCATGGTCTCGGATCTCGTGATCATGCCGGATATTGAAAAGCGTCTTGAGGCCTTCGTACGCTTGGGACACAGCCTCATCATCTTCCCTGGCGGTCCCGGTACCGCCGAGGAGTTGCTCTTTATCCTGTCGCTTAAGCTGCATCCTGCCAATCGTCGCAATCTTCTGCCACTCATTCTTACGGGTAATAAGGCCTCATCCCCTTATTTCGATACTCTGGAGAGGTTCCTCATTACCTGCTTCGGACACGAGATCACCCGTTGCTATAAGCGTATTGACGACGATCCCAAGGCCGTTGCCGATGAGGTAAACCGCTCGCTTGAAACCGTAACCGATCACCGTACGCTGTTGCATGATTCCTACTCCTACAACTGGTTGCTTAAGGTCCCGGACATGCTACAGCAGCCCTTCAAGGTCAATCATGAAACCATGGCGGCTTTGGATCTGCATCGCAATCAGGAGCCTTGGATGCTGGCTGCCAATCTTCGTGCCGCCTTCTCAGGTATTGTCTCAGGTAACGTTAAAGAGGAGGGTACCGCCGAGGTTGCCAAAAACGGTCCCTTCCGTCTGCACGGAGATCCGGAGATCATCGAGGGCATGGAAAAACTCATGCAGGATTTTATCGATCAGGGACGCATTTTGCTCTCGGGACGAAAATATACTCCCTGCTATGTTTTCGAGCCCGACTCTCAGGAATAGCCCTTCCTTCCGCCGCCTCCAAGGGCGGCGTATTAAAAAAGCGCATCGATTTGTACACGGTGCGCTTTGATCATACGAAACTATTGATCACTACAGAGCCTTGTTTTCAGACAGCCATGCCTTTACCGCACTGCTGTCCTCTCCTACGCTACCGCTGATGCTAAGCTGAGATCCCAGCTCAGAATTCTTCAACAATTCCTCAAAATCATGACGGGTCTCCATCTCCCCGCCGCCTCCGAACGTCACCGCCGTAAGGATCCTCTTGCCGTCAAGCTTTACCGATTTTATCCAGGATCTCAGAGGCGAGGCTATGTGACCGAACCACACTGGAGATGCCAGCACTATGATTTCATATTTGTTTAAATCTATATCAACCACTTTAATGGGACGAACAAAGCCCTCGCTCATTTCCTTTTTTACAATTGCCTGAGTTTCCTTCAAATCCTCAGGGTAAGAATCTATGGTCTCAATTTTAAAAAGATCGGCATTGGTGAAATGCTTTACAGCCTCGGCAACACTTTGGGTGGTTCCGGTTTTAGAGAAATACACCACCGCCGTCTGCGCCTTAGCAGAGAAAACTATTCCCGCAGCGGCAATAAATATGAAAACAAGCTTTAAAATCCTAAAAAGCATATTTTTCTCCTATTTCACAAAGCAACTTTGGCTGTATTGATCTCTGTTTGGAACAAAAAGTGGAGACCTGAAATTTACACTTAAGCTCTTTATCTAATAATGCCACTAAAAAAAGAAGGCGCCTAAACAATAGGTTAAAATTGAGCTATGGATCGAATAAGGAAGGAGAGTCTATGTTATCAAAGGAAGTAGTGCTTACGGGCACGGAGGAATTCTCAGAGCTCATTGAAAGC
>ENA-ORVB01000689-ORVB01000689.1-human-gut-metagenome-genome-assembly--contig:-NODE-689-length-26291-cov-4.51079_pt1 | contig 26291 bp, 30 predicted proteins | sample MGYA00242090_ERZ509231 | MGnify/ENA primary metagenome ERZ509231 (study PRJEB26280, sample SAMEA2338798) | human gut metagenome | biome: human gut; feature: human-associated habitat; material: faeces...
ACACAAGCAATACATCCAAAATGCACTAGAAACAGACTATTCAAACGCAAAACTGTAAGCTACTAACAAGTTGATTAAAGACATCAAACGCTTGGGCTTCGGTTTTAGAAACTTTATCAACTTTAAGAAGCGTGTCTTCATCACACTGAACATACATAAAAAAAGGACCTATCCGGTCCTCTCTAGATGTTAGCTTTTCGTCACCCACTACAGTTGACAAAGAGCCCATAACCACGACTTCTCAAGTAATATTGAAGAGCGATTGCCTGAAGGTTAGTGCCATAATTAGAGCCTGTAAACCACGTTATTATCCCTATCTTCATACTATAATTCACTTCCCCTTTTCTTCATTTTGATTGAATTACTACCTTTGTTCAATAGCAAAAGAATATCCTTAAAATATAGCAAAACTATCAAAATAAAAATTCCGATTTCAAGAACATATAAATAAGAATTTTCCATTTCAATCAAAAGTATAATCGACTGACAAAACAGCAAGAAATAAGTAATAAGATCCCTAAATATATTAACCCTAATCCTAATATATCTCCTGGATTGCAAATATCTAAAAATCCATACCTCAAAATAGGATACTGCCGTAGCAATAGCAGCTCCCAATGGTCCCATAATGGGTGTAAGTATTAAATTTAATATTACATTAGTTATCGCTCCACAAACAGTTGATTTCGCAAATATTTTAGAATCCTTGACAGCAGCAAAAATTCCTCCAATATATCCGGACATTGCTCCGAATACGATTGCAATTGTTAACCATGGTACGTATTTCCAAGCAACATAAAAGTCTTTTGCATACAAAAAACTGGCTAACAGTTTGTTAAATACAATAATTCCAGAGCATAGAACAACCATCATGCAATTATATGCTTTATATGTATTGGTGAAAAAGCCGTTTTTATCCTCAGGGTCGAAATCCTTTACAGCAGACAGCGTCCACGCCTGATTAAAAATTGTCTGAAAAATATTAAGTATCGAAGGAATTTTCGATGCCACTGAATATATTCCATTTTCAGCCAACCCACAAAAAATCACAACGATATATCTGTCAGAAAAATTATTTACCCACCACGCGATGCTGTTTGCAATCAATGGTTTACTATAATTAACCATTTCATTTTTTTCAGACTGATATGCTTGCTCTAAATGAATATCCCCTAAAATATGTGCTTTAACAATCAAATAAAGTGATTGAACCATCGGGCCGATTATATTGGCCATAAAATATCCAACAAGTCCCCAGTGAAGAAATGCTAAGAACGAAACATTTAAGCATATAGTAATAACAGATGCTATTACACTTGAAAAAGACAAGTCAGATATTTTGTCTATTCCTCTGACATACATGGTTATCATCCCGGATAGCGACTGCGATAAAAACATCAGGAAGAAAAATATGGCATACTGCTTGGCAATCACGCTAAATACAAATGTATAATTTACCCAAAGCCCAAGAATAACAATTAAATTTGAAAGAATAAAGAACCTTGCTGTCACTGTCACGATTGATTTTCTATCATACTTACTGTCAATGGAAAATCTCATCACCGCTTCCTGTATATTCAATGTGAGGATCGGGAGTAATACACCTATTGTAGTATTAAATAAATCATAGGTTCCATATTCAGTAGTCGATAATATATTGGTATATAACGGTACCAAAAAGAAACTAAGTAATTTGGTTGAAAAACTACTTAGGGTCAAAAGGCCTATGTTTTTTAACAAATATCTGTATCTATTCACTAACTGTTCTCCCTGTCTCACTTAATCTATCATTACAAATACAGTTTTGATAATTCAAACTGGATAAATTGTCTATTTCTAAGTGCTATTTCTATTTTCTTCATCTTTGAATCTTTTGAAGAAAAACCACTAAAATAAATTTTCATTAATTCTGATGTCAGGACAAATACTGCTTCTCGTATTTTCTTTCCCTGATTCTTTATCCTGGCTTCATTCATCAATGATTGTCTTAATAAATATTCATATGATTGCTGATCATATGACACTTTGAATCTTGGTAGTTCGTTCAAACATAATTCCGTAACCCAAAAAGTATCAACTGATTTCTTATGAAAGATTGACTTTGCTGTAATTCCATTTGGATTCAGTCGATAGCCATAAACAATATCCTTTATGGTTACCACTTTAATTGGCATTGCTGCAAGAATAAAAGTGATTGGTGTATCTTCAAACCAGTATCCTTTTGGAAATTAAAAATTTTTTAATACAGAACTTTTGTATAGTTTACCCCAAGGATATCCCGAAACATATCCTTTTGTTCCAACTTCAAAAACTTTTTCCTCCAGAATGTTTTCACTCACATTTTCATCATCAAACGAATACCAACTTTCTTGTAAAATATCTGCATCAGTTATAAATGCTTTATCTAACATAACAGAAATAGTATTCTCTGGGAGAATGTCATCTGAGTCTAAAAACATTACATACTTTGCTTCAATATTAGAAAGAGCAGCATTTCTGGCACCCGAAAGCCCTCGGTTGTCCTGATTTATAACTCTGATGCATAGCTCGCTTCCACCCCTATTTTCCGAAGTTATACCAGCAAGTATATGCTCTGTTCCATCTGTTGAACCATCATTTATAACTGTCACCAAAGTTTTATATTTTGAATGTTGACCACAGACAGAATTCAAGCAATCTTTTATATATTGTTCGGTATTATAGGCCGCAATGATAATTTGCAAATCATATGCATTTTCTATTTTGTTCATAGTATAACAAGTCCCATTGGGTCTCGGACTACAAGCATTTAAATGCGAATACGCTTCTTCTATGGACATTTTTGATTTGATAGGCACCTTAGCCTTGGACAGTATTTTTTTCGGCTCTATAATTTCTATAGTGGGTAAAACTACTGTAGAGATTATAGAGCTTTTTGAATGCAGACAAAACGTCCAATAAGAACTATAATGAAAAGCAACCAAACCATCATTAGGAAGAACTTATGAGACCTATTAAGAATACCACAGTCTTATCATTTTTTTAGAAATCCCAAAATTCCCTTCTTCTTCAGACGATTAACTCCTCTAAATGGCTTAGAAACAATTCTTCTGACTTTGTATTCAAGAGTTCCAACTCCACTTCTACTCTGTTCTATCTTATTAATAATCTTATCTAAAGCCGAAAGCCAACTTTCTTGGTAATGGTGTATAGATACAGTTTTTTCAGTGACTGAAATTCTACCTGTACGATAGTTAATTGGGCAAAAATATTCATGAGAGTAAATATTAATTCCTGCAACTCGTTCAATAGAATCATTACCTGTAAAACCATGCCCCTTCAACAGTCTAGTTGTTTTCACTACTATTGTTTCCAAATTGAGGTCTCCATTTTTATCAATAAAGTGTTGTGATTCGTATAAATTTAATAGCTCACGATAAAAATCCTTCTTCGGTTCCGCACCAAAACCTAGACCTGGGTTAACAAGTTCAGTTTGGTTAGTATCACCTGATAATTCCTTTTCGAAATTGAGTTCACATCCTAAAAAAGCTCCATTTTCTATGATTGGTTCAGGAGAACTTATTAGCTCGACATCAGTATCAAAATAAATTCCACCGTAATTATAAATAATCCATAGTCTTGCATAATCCGAAACAAAAGCCCATTTCTTTTCTTGATATGCCTCTTTAACATAATCGCAACAATTCAAATCAAAGTTTGTTTCATTCCACTCTTTTATCTCATAATTCGGTAAATATTTTTTCCATGACTCGATATACATTTTTGCATCTTCTGGTAGAGGTTTTCCTCCAAACCAACAATAGTGAATAACCTTTGGTATCATATACTAGCTCCCTACTAACTTTTTAATTCTTCTGAATAATTATCTGTTACTTTAGAAAGAAAAGCTATAATCATGAAATTTCCACCTAAAGAAACCATGTTTCCTTCATAAATCCCCCAGATATTGATGATAAAGAGTACAACCATCAGGACCAACTCATTTATCTTCTCTAATTTTTTTGCAGTCTGAATTTGAATATATGAATACCATAATAATCCTATTAGGCCGTAATATAAAACGAGAACTGTATAACCATTATCTAAAGCATAATATCTATTCGTTTTAGCTACTATCGAAACATCAATTGGGGAGCCAAATAATGAAATACCATAAGTATTAAAATTCATGAGAGCCAAGCCAATTCTCCCATTGAATAATACATCATTTACAGTGCTCATAATGGGATTACCGTAACCGAGTATTGAAAAAGTATATATTAACCCAAAATTTAAAACCAAAATAGATGGATATCCCCACGAGAGTATCCTCTTAACTTTATTAAAGTTTTTTGGATTATTACATATTAATAAAAGAACTGTTGTTACTGATACTAAGATTAGCTCTGTCCTTGATCTACAAATAATGTATACTAAAACACTCAAAAACCAAACTAATAGAACTTTTAACTTTGTCAATTTATACCGATTAATTGATAAATAAAGTAAAAATAAAACTCCTGCTTGGCAGCCATATACATTCGAAGAAACATATCCTGGAGCATATGCTTCTACAATGGATAGATACTTATTGATGGAGAATTTAGTCATCTCTATTACACCAAGCACTGAAAATATATTAAGCGATAAAAATATCACTAATTTTTCCCAAAATAGAACTTTTAACACGTTATTAAAATCTACTTGATCCGCAACATACGCCGCAAGCAATAAAATAAATAAGTCTGTATAACCTGAAACTCGATAGTTAACTAATCCATACACTATAGCCGTAATAAATACAATCATTTTTTTTATTGTGTATTTCTTAAGGATGATTGTAAACAACAATAATATGAGCATCAGTACAAGAATCACTTGCCTGAATGGATTTCCAACTATTGATAACTCCATCGAATAGTTGAAAGTTGCTAACATAATAAAAATCAAAAATATTAACGTATCAAGTTTAATACGATACTTCTTATCTATACTATTCATTTATCCTCTAAAAACTTTCCCTCTCAAACTCAGCCTATCTTATTTTTAATATCCAACATCAAAACTATAAGACGAATCAAACCCTTATCCAACATCTTTATTAGTAAAATATGGTCTTTCTGAAGATATTTCCTTATTGTAGCCAATTGAAGCACTGCTTTTTTAAAGTAGTCATCATTACGAATATCATGCAAGTATCTTATTTGCTCGCTTTTATTCTCCCAACAATTGTATCTTGACTGTGTGATTGCTCTTCCAGCAATAGACAAAACTTTAATTGAAAAATATCTATCTACATCAGGAAAATCCCACATTTCTCGTTCTTTTTGAATTTCATCCAGAACTATTCTAAAAGATTTAAAATAATTTCGATCAAATTTTGTGGTCATACCCGATCCTGCCCTATAATTATAGAGAGGTTTATTTATATATGCAAACGTGTTCGCACTTTTGAATTGTTCAATCTTTTGAAGGCTATCTTCTCCATTATTAAGACCTTTATATTTATTATAGTCTCTATTTATATCAATACAATCCTTTTTACAAATTGCACCACAAACGCTATTAATACGATTTCCAGTCAGAAACTCTTTCAACACATCTAGCTTATCTATCTGGGCAGAAACAGACTCTGTAAAAATGTTATTGTATGCAATCTCCTTTACACCATTTTTATATGTATTGTGGTTAAATATAATAACATCTGGGTTGTTGTATTCGACGATTGCGTCTTTGAGCACCTCAAGTGCAATCGGTTCCAACGAATCATCTGAGTCACAATTAATTATGTATCTTCCTACGGCATGTTGATATCCAAACCTTCGTGTAAGAAGCAAACCATGATTTGACCTATGAAATACCTTTATCAATTCAGGATATTTTCGCTCATACTCATCACAAATTTTCGCACTATCATCTGTTGACCCGTCATTAATAAGAATTATTTCACATCCTTCAGATATTTCATCAGTCTGCCCTATAATCGAGAGAAGGCACTCCTCAAGATATTTTTCGACATTAAAAACAGGTATTATAATACTAAAAAGCAAAAACTCTTCCTCCATTTACTTACTTTTAAAGTGATATTTTAAATTTACTATATATCCAATTTTAACAACAAAAATATAATCTTATTTCTTTGGAATAATCCCAAAGAAAAAGCAAATTATTTAACAAATTAAGGATTGCTGTCTTTTAATATTGTAAATAGCAAGGTTCCTTTTAAATATTTCATTGGTCCTACAAATTTTATATTAAAATCGCAAATAACTTTCCTATTGTAATAAGAATATAGGTAATATTAAAATATTTCCAATACCAACGTCCTAATAAATTATAATTTATTTAATAGAACTTTTAATTTAAAGGTGATATTTAATCCCATCGTGCAAAAATCAACATTATTTCTATTTAATAAAAAAGTACGTGCCTCACGATCCGTTTTATAATTACAACAAGCATTTGCAATTACAGCATACTCCGAAATAATTCTATCACCATATCCTAAGAGAAGTTCCTTCATCTGTGGTTCCACTTTATATTCAGTTATATACTGTTTTACCTGTTTGAAGTATGCAGATAGACTTCTTCCAAGACCAACTGTATTACCACCATGTTGCCTATAATACATATGCGGTCTTGTATCAATAATAACCTGTCCACCTAGAGCCAAACAGACTTTTAATATCCATGTATCATGCATCAACATATACTTCGGTCTATAGCTAACAACTTCCTTTAATAACGATTTATTGAAAACTCCTGTACAACCAGCAAAATCAGAAAGGATAAACCTTGTATGGAGTGTCCGTTCTGTGTTGAGTTCATGATTTGCTATAAAATTTAAATTACCGTCGGCCAATCTTTGACCACAATAATATAAAGCAGGTTCATTAAAACTACAAATTGCAGAAACTCCGATGGAAAGTTTATCTGTATCCCAAACATCATCCTGATCACAGAAAGCGAAGTAGTCAAAATCCATTTTGACTGCTTCTTCCATCAAATTATAAAATCCATTCGCAACATTTAGATGTTGCCCTGAATACCATATTAAGTTGTATCTCTTACTATATTCATCAAGAATAGCACACGTATTGTCAATTGAACCATCGTCACGAACCAGGACAGTAATATCCACATTTTTTTGTAAAAAAACACTATCTAATTGCTCTCGTAAGTATTTTCCTCCATTATAGGTTGCCATAAGTACAAGTATTTTAGGTTTCACGAATCTCTCCTTCTACAAGTTCATCAACTATCTCTTTGAATTTAAAAATAAACTGTGATCCTTTAGGGTAAAATTGACTCTGCTTTTGGCAAATAACGTTACTTCCTTTTAATAAAATTTCACAGAGTGAAGTAATATCTTCTACAACAATAATACTCCCAAAACGTCCAGAAACCTGTTCTGCAAACTCTAACTGATGATCATTTACATGTTCTCCATATTTTTCTTGTCTTGGAACAACAATTGGTTTTTTGCCTTTGGCAATTGCTCCCATGAATGTCGCTGGACCACCATGGGTTATAATGATATCAGAGTGAGTCATGTAGTTGTCCATCTCAGAATAAGAGATAAGTTTTTTCCAGTCACAGTATTGAGGTTCATAAGTTGAAAAACCTGTCTGAATAAAAACCTCATCTGTAATAATACCTTCTTTTTTTAAACGATCAACTTCCTTAATAAGCCTATTAAAGGGCTGTTCGTGGGTTCCCACTGTAACAAAAATCATTAAAAAATACTCCCCAGATTAATAGCTTTGGGATAGACAGTTTTCATCTCCTCCCACTGAACAATAAATTTATCTGTCACTGGATAAACCAATTTCCCAGTTACTGTCGGTTTATCTATTCTATCAAATACTTCTATATAAACCGTTTTCGCTCCAAACAGTTTACCAAGATAAAAAAACGGAACTGCTACCGCTGCTCCTGATGAAATAATAACGTCAGGTCTTTCTTTTCTTAAAATTTTAAGTGCTAAAAAAGTATTCTTTACTAAATTTTTAAAATTTCTGTTAGTAGGAAAATAGCACGGATAAAACTGCTCATCTTTTAAAATACTTCTTGCATCTTCTTTATCAAAGGTAACCCAAAAGCGGTCCTGTTCACTCCAAAAAGGTTTAAGCATATTCAAGTGTGCCAAATGCCCACCAGAAGAACCTACTAAACAAACTTTCATGATATACTCTACTTACTTCCCTCTTTTTTAAATACTACGAAGATAGTCTTCAACAATATCTTGATATCCGACCAAATTGACCAGTTATCTATGTATTCAACATCGAGTTTAACTACTTCGTCAAAGTCCGTAATATTGCTACGCCCACTAACTTGCCATAAGCCGGTAATCCCCGGTTTAAAATTAAGTCGTCGTTTTTGACTTGGTGTATACTTTTCAAATTCATCCACTGTCGGTGGACGAGTACCTACCAAGCTCATATCACCAACTAGTACATTATAAAACTGTGGCAATTCATCCAGACTTGTTTTTCGGATAAACTGACCAATTGGTGTAATCCGTGGGTCATTATCCATTTTAAACATACCACCCTGCATCTGGTTTTGAGCCATAAGTTCTTTTTTCCGTTTTTCTGCATCTATATACATAGAACGGAATTTATAAAAATTAAAGATACGACCGTTTTTCCCTACTCGTTTCTGAACGAAAATAGCAGGTTCCTCCATCTTTCCGAATGATAGGAGCTAAGACAATCCCGACCAGACCACAAATTAGAAGACCAATCACAGCCCCAAAGATATCCAACATGCGCTTTAGAAAGATATGGCTATGTTTGTAGTAATTGGAGTTAAAAGTCACGATACTATGGTCTCCAACTTGTTTGATTTTTTTATTTTTTAAAGCCCTGAAATCAAATAAGTTAATATCTACACTCACATCAATACCCATGACTTCAAAATCGGAAACAAGATGTTTGAGATCGTAATGTTCACTCGGTAAGTTGATAAACACATGGTCGACAACTTCATGAGTCGCAAAGTCAATCGCATCATCAAAAGGAATTATTGGGACTCCCTCTGGAAACGCCACTTCACCATCTCCGATGACTACTATACCTGCCAAATATTTGATAGGAAGTTGATCTGACTCAAAGAGCCCCTCCATTAATCGCAATCTCTCAGTGGTGGTAATGACTAATGTATTCTTCTGTTGTTCAGCAGTCATAAGGAATAGATATTTGTATCTACGCACAGTGCAGTTGATAAAGTATCTGCTCTAATTCCTGATTTTGCAGAGTTTTCACGCATACAAGCTACATAATATTGGATATCTTTGTCTTATTGGAACTCTGTCAACTTCTCAACAAAGGTCTCAAATCCACCATATTTTGCAGGAATCCCTTTAGAAGCAACAATATAAATTATTTTTCTCATCTAATCATCTTTGAAGTTATCATTTTGCTCCATCCTTCATTACTACTACTTTAATCGTTTTCAATAAGATTTTGATATCTCGCCAGATTGTCCACCCATCCATATAAGCAACATCTAGTTTTACAACTTCATCAAAATCAGTAATTTCACTTCGTCCACTTACTTGCCAAAGACCTGTGATACCAGGTTTAAAACTTAAACGACGTTTTTGTTCCGGTGTATAAGATTCGTACTCATCCAATGTTGGTGGACGTGTTCCTACCAAGCTCATATCACCTTTTAGAACATTCCAAAATTGTGGAAGTTCATCAAGACTTGTTTTACGAATGAAATGTCCAATTTTGGTAATACGTGGATCATTGTCTATCTTAAACATACCACCAGACATTTGATTTTTATCCATCAATTGCTTTTTAATTTCCTCAGCATCAACACGCATAGAACGGAATTTATAAAACTTGAAGATACGTCCATTTTCTCCCACACGGTCTTGAGCAAAAATGGCTGGCCCACCATCCTTACGAATAAGTGGATAAAGGAAGATTCCAACAATCCCACAGAGCACCAAACCAACTAGAGCTCCACAGATATCGAGGAAGCGTTTCGCCAAGATATCTCCATAGCTATAAAAATGCGTAGAAAACGTAACAACTTTGAAAGGACCCAATTGTTGGATACGTTTTTCACCCTGACTCATAAATTCAAGGGCATTCAAATTAATGGATACTGGGATTCCCATAAGTTCAAATGGTGACGCATAATCCCAAATCTTGTACTGCTCACTTGGCAGATTAATCAAAACTTGGTCTACTACTGAGTGTGTCGCATATTCAATCAAATTTTCAGGTTTAACACTCTTGATAAATGGATCAGTGAAATAAGGATTATCCAAGACACAAACTGCTGAAATCCTACCATCCATATTGTCCTTCATACGAGATAAAACATTATCAAGACGTGCCTGATCAGAAATCAAGAGAATATTCTTGTTACTTTTACGACGTGTATAAATAGATGAGCGGAAATACTTAAGAACAGTATTTGTAACGTATAAGAGAACACCTGAAATCATGGTGACGTAAAGAAGTCCGCGACGTGAGATTGAAAAACTTCCATCTGCAAAAAACGAGAGAAATGTTGCAATTAGAGCAAATATGAAACAATATTTGACAGTTGCAATGAGTTCATCCAAGTAGCCTCTATACTTAAGATTTTCATAATAACTACTGATATAGTAAGACACTACATGTACGACACCTAAAAGGACAATACTTCCTTGGGTAATCTCTGTATATGGTATTTTACTAGCTACCATGGCTGCGAAAACAACCACAACCAACTGTATAATACCAATTTCAATGCGACGAATTTCTTGTTTTTCTTTCACTCTAAACCCCTTTTTAATCTGTTAAGGTATAAGGAGCCGCATCATCCCCATTAATGCTATCCTTTTCTACGACGATGTGCTCTTGAATGACCTTCTTTTTGGTCTGTTTTTTTCCCGTACTCACCATATGATCCGTAAGAACCATATGATCCATATTTATCAACTGTCATGTCAACTTTATTAAGGACGACACCTAAGAACTGAGAACCACTTTGTTTCAATTGTTCGACCGCCTTAGTTACGAAACGACGTTTAATTTTTCCAGCTGCTGTAACCAAAAGACTAGCATCAGCCTGATGGGCAATAATACCAGCATCAATGACCAGACCAATTGGTGGTGTATAAATGATAACATAATCATAACGACTACGAGCAACTTCCATCAAATGTCTAAAATTGTCATTTTGCAAAAGACTTGTTGGATTAGGTGGTACAGGACCAGATGCAATAACATCTAAACCAGAAATATCAGTTTGGCAAATCGTTTCATTTAGATCGGCATTTCCTGAAAGGAAATTTGAAAGACCTTTATAAGGCTCATTTGATTTAAATGTACCCGACAAAACAGAATTACGCGTATCCGCATCAATCAGAAGTGTTCGGAGCCCAACACTAGCAAATGAAATCGCCAAGTTAACAGATGTCGTTGATTTTCCTTCACCAGTTTCAACAGAGCTAATCGCAATCACTTTAATCTGAGCACCAGAAAATTGAATATTTGTGCGAATAGCGTTATAATACTCTTCCGTCTTTTTAGCAAAGTCTACTTTTGATTTAACTAACTTTAATAAAGGCATTTCTTCTCCTTAAATCTTATCTGTATCAGGGACAATTCCAAGAAGTGTCATTCCAAGGGCATCTTCCACATCTTCTGGACGGCGAACACGATCATCTAGGATTTCACGTACCAATACACCAACCACTGCAAGGAATCCTCCAAGCACTGCCCCAAGAAGCACATTACGTTTGATATTTGGTGAAGATGGTGACTCTGGCAATTTAGCTTCTTCGAGCGTTGTGACATCTTCAACTTTTGTCACCTTCTTGATTTTTTTTGAAGCAACTTCACGAACCTTATTAGCAAGTGTTTGCGCATCTTGACCAGTTTTAGCATTAACAGAAATTGAAATAAGACGAGTATCAGTAGGAATATTAACTGAAACCATTTTAGACAGTTCTGCCTCACTCAAATTCAATTTTTCATCTTTAATAACTTCTGATAATACATCATTTGATGTAATAAACTCTTTATAGTCATTTGCCAAATAGGTACCAGCTTGCAAATCTTGAGCAGAAAGATTATTATTATCTGTTGCCTGATTAACAACATAGATACGCGTTGTTGATGTATATGTTGGTTGGATAAAGAAATAAGTACCTAAGAAACTGAAAGCAGCGAAATAAAAAGCTGTGAAAAGAATCAAAAGCTTCTTCGTCCAAAGTTTATGTAGCAATGCTAGTACGTCGATTTCATCACTTTTAGTGTTATCTTGATTCATAATATCTCCTATAAATATTGATTTTCTAGTAATGTTTTGGGATTTTCAATAAAAAGATTCTTAGCACGTTTGGGGCCGTAGTTCTTTTTAACAATTTCATAAGCATCTTTCATAAATGGTGGTCTCGGCCCAAGATTATGCATGTCGCTAGCAACCATATGAACCAAATTTTTCTCCAAAAAATAACGAACACGTTTTTTTCTTACTTTATCTTTATCTCCAAAGAGCTTTGGTTTTAGAACATGAGAGCTATTAACTTGAGTATAGCACCCCATGTTGATGATTTCTCGAACACGGTCAGCATTTTCTTCGAGGGCATCATAGCGCTCAATATGAGCAACAATAGGCGTTACCCCCGCTCTCAAAACATTACTAAGCCCACTATGAATTTCTTTCCAAGATGTGCGAGCACTAAACTCAATCAAAGCAAATTGAGTGTTGTGCATGCGCGGAATGAGATTCTTTTCAAGTTTCTCCACAATGTCTAAGGTGTAATAAAGTTCACCTCCATAATAAATAGTTAAGTCTGGATAAAGTGCTTCTGCTTCTGCTTTTACCTTAGAAAAGTTGGCAAAAATTTTATCCTCTGGAGTCTCAAACATCCCCTTACGACGATGGGATGTTGAAACAATCTTACGTACCCCCTGGGCGTAACTTTCACCAATGAGATCTAAACTTTCTTCTAAAGTTTTAGGACCATCATCAACATCAAAAACAATATGTGAGTGAACGTCAATCACTTATTTTTCCTCCATTAGATTTTTGATAGCTTGAGAGGCACTTGCCACACTCGAATTATCTAGTTTCATCATGTAAAGACTAGAATTTGGCATCGCATAAGAGGTCAATTGTCCGGTTGAACCTGTACCAGTTACTGCTTGAGAAGTCACCGTAAATTTAGAACCTGAATCAAGTTGTGTATTAGCCAAAGCATTAATGGTATCCAAAGAAATATTTGTCTGAACAGAGTCTTGGAGATTATTAACGATTGAAGTAAAGTTTGATACAGACTTTAGAGAAGCCAACTTGTTTACAATCGCAGAAATGACTTTTTCCTGGTTTTTACCACGATCATTATCTCCGCCATCTAAACTATAGCGTTCACGAACAAATCCAAGTGCTTGCTCTGAATTCATTTGGATATCTCCAACTGGGAAATCAAACTTCCCATGAAGACTTGTGAAAGCTTGATCATTATGGACTGTCACACCACCAAGTTGGTCAATCAACTTAAGGAAAGATGTGAAGTTAATTCGGGCATAGTAATCAATCTTAGTACCATATAGATCTTCCAGAGTTTGTTCAGATGTTTCAACGCCATAAATACCTGCGTGGGTTAATTTATCATACTGGTCTGCTCCACCACCAGGAATCTTAACGTATGCATCACGTGGAGTAGTCGTCAAGAGAATCTTATGTGTATTCATGTTTACTGTCATAATAATATTGACATCTGAACGTGACACTGTTGAAATCGAACCGTAGGTATCAATACCACTAATATAAATATTGAAGACTTTTGAATCTACTTGGTTTGCAGAGTTGCTATTCTTCTTTTTAATTTTATAAGTATAAATTGTTTTTAGATTTGAAGCATAATTACTATCGACAGACTCTAGTAGGCTAGCATAAGACCCACTCAAGACCATAGCTTTAGATTTGCCAGACTTAAGATTATCATAAGCTTCTTGATATGAGGCAACATCATCAACTTTAACATCAACTTTTTTATCTTTTTTGAGAGCTGACATCAAGATCTCGATATTGTTCTTATCAACCTTAGTAGGTGCCTGTACGCTAGTAAGCTGGCTCACATCTTTGATGTCACTTTCCTTAGGAACCACGATGCTCATTTCTACTTCAGAAAATGCTGCCGTCTGATTCATACGGTTAGTGATGTCAATCATTTGTTTAAAACCAAAAATACCAACCAGAGAAACTAGCGAGAAGATAACCAATACAACCGTTGTCACTAGTGGTGATTTCTTAGTCTTCTGAAGGAAGATGCTAATAGCAAGAACTACCAACAAACCAATAGTGATAATGATGTTCAAAAACCTAAAGGATAGGAAATTATAATTGAACATGGTGAATAATAAGACCAATGCTAAAATAGCATACAGAATGGTCAATCCAACGTTGACCATCCCCCATGATCTATTACCCGTACGTTTTTGCTTACGATTCGTACGCGAACTCATATAAATTGCTCCTAAAAATTAAAATTAAGTATTCCCCATTATTATTGTAACATTAATACAATTTCATTTCAATTGTCATTTTTTTCAAAAAAAAACAAAAAAACGTTTTCATTATGATATCAATCATTTAATTTATATCATTTTCCATTATATTGTGAACTATCTTTCACATTTTTAGTAGTTAAACTTTAAATTGTCAGATATTTACCTATTTATTAAAAGTCTTCTTCTTCCAAATATTTTTATTTTTTCTAGTAGTTTGAAAAATTTTAACTTATTATCACTTCGAACAGATATTAGCTACAACACAAAAGGACGACCAAATGGCGTCCTTTTACAAACTAGTCTGCAATTAGTGTTTCAAGACCAACTTTCATCATATCAGTGAAAGTATTTTGACGTTCCTCAGCTGTTGTGTCCTCATCTGGATTTACCAAACTATCAGAAATAGTCATAATAGCCAGAGCATCTACTTGGTGTTGGGCTGCAAGGTAGTAAAGTGCTGCTGCTTCCATTTCGACAGCCTTCACGCCCCATTTCCCAAGTTCAATATTTTTTTCAAAATAATTTGAGTAGAAAACATCAGAAGATAGAACATTACCAACATGTGTTGTCATACCAAAATTTTTGGCGATGTGATAAGCCTTATCCAAGAGATTGAAATTTGCAATTTGAGGAAAGTCGTATTGAGGCCAGTCATTACGAATAATATTAGAGTTAGTTGCTGCAGCTTGTGCTAGAACCAACTCACGAACGTGAACATCCTCATTCAAAGAGCCAGCAGTTCCTACGCGAATTAATTTTTTGACACCGTAGTCAACAATGAGCTCACGTGCATAGATAGAGATAGAAGGCATCCCCATTCCAGTTCCCATTACTGAGACACGTTCACCCTTGTATGTTCCTGTGTAACCAAACATATTACGAACTTCATTGAAACATACAGCATCTTCAAGGAAATTCTCGGCAATGAATTTCGCTCGTAAAGGATCTCCAGGTAGGAGAATTTTATCAGCAATTTCACCTTGCTTAGCAGCAATATGGATAGACATAATTAATCTATAAAGGGCGACAGAGACGAAGTAAAAATAAAAAACTTACGAAGATTGCCAATGCTATTCAGTTTATCTTTTTCACTCTTCTCCGCCCGTATTCAGTTCATTGAATACGGTTAACCCATCCTTTCTATTAATTTATAAAGGTTAAAGAGCAACTAGAAAGTAATTGAAAATAAGGAAGCTGACATAGCTCTACGCGTCTAAGCAGGTTAGCTATTTCCCAAACTCTCCACTCATTTTCAAATATAAATACCTGCTCCGCAATCCTTAAGTTATATTTTTTAAAGTTTTCTACTACTACTATATAAATAGTATATGAGCTACTTAAATGTTTAGATCTGGGTTAGTGAATCTAGAAAAGCAAATAATTTTTTATTCATTTAAGAATAATCATGATTATGCAATTGTTCTGGTGTTTGAACAAAATCTAACTGTTTATTTTGCTGGTACAAATGCTCTTCACCATCAGCAGCTATCAGTAAATCAATCGCTTCAAGGTCAAACTCTAAATGTGCTTGGAAGGCATAATGTTCAGGGCTAAAGCAAATTATTTGGCGTGGACAGCCCTTGCTAGTCGCAAGAACAACTGCCTTGTCGCTCAAACCAGGCATATCACCATGCCAGTGACCCGTGTTTAAAGTAGAACCAAAATCTTTAATGTGCTCATCAGCTAATCCTTCATCAGTTAAGGTCAAAGGGAAAACGCCAATTTCACGTTCTGGACTATGTTCATATTTTCCACCATAAGCTACAGATAAAAGTTGAGCCCCTAAGCATACCCCGACAATATAGATATCAGCATCAATTGCTTTTTGAATTAATGCAATTTCAGCCTTTGGATCATAGTATGGAAAGACTTGACGATCTTCATCAGGTGACTGAGGTCCGCCCATTACTATAAGGAAATCAATATCATCAACAGTTTCTGGAAGTTCTTCTTCCTCATAAACCCTTGTTGACGAAATATGATGTCCACGCTTTTGAGCCCATTTCAAATAAGCTCCTGGAACCTCAAATTTTTCGTGTAAGATAAAATGAATATTCATAATCTTTCTTTCCATTTATTGTTTATCATCCTTGATAGGATACTTGCTAGTATAAGTGGGAATACGATAACTCCTCCTATACCTGTAAAACCAACAACCAAGGCTATTCCTGTTAGGGGGGGGGATCAAGCATTGTCCCTAAAAATACGGTTGCCCCTAGTAACATTCCTAAACTAAGACTATGAGAAAATCCAAAATTTCCAAGAAGCACCGTTATCAGATAACCCGTACCTACACCTATAGCAAACGATGGCATCAGAGTTCCACCATAAGCACCACTCCTTAAAAGTAGACAGACTAATAGACATTTGATGATGAGAATGACAAGAAGATATGCTGAAGAGTTTCCAGAAAAAATCCATTGAGCTAAAACCTGTCCGTTTCCCATAAAAATTGGAAGGTAAGCTGACAGTCCACCAAGAATCATAAAGGTAAAGGACAACGTCCAAAGAATTTCTTTACCTGTAATATGATGTTTACTGGCCTTCTTTGCAAAATATCCAAATATTATGGCAAGTGCTGTTACAAATAATGCTAAGATGATTGCCTGTATAAAACTGGAAGAATCAATAGTCACTTTATCGACTATATATAAAGTGTGTTCACCAACAATTGGTTTGGTACAATAAGCAGATACATAAGTGGTCGCAAGAATAATAATGATATTCTTTAGTTTCTAACAGACTCCTAAGGTTTACAAAACAAACAAAGCACTAGCAAAAGGCACTTGGTAAACAGATGCTAGCCCTGAGCCAGCACCACAAGCAATTAATAATTGTCTATCGGAAATGAATAAATGCAATCCTTTAGAAAGACTCCCACCAAAGAGAGCACCCAATTCTCGAGGTGCTCCTTCTTTGCCTATTGAAGCTCCAGCAGCAACGATTGCCACCTGGACTAATGCATGTAGAAGACTGACCTAGAGGAAATTTAGGTTTCTTTTACCAACGAGTTTCTTAGCTTTGCTAATGGAAAGTAAGGTGACACGTCATTGAAGAAAATACCAAAATAAACTAGATAAAATCCCAACAACAAGTAAGACTGAGAGTCTTCGAAAAGCACTCACTGATTGAAACTGTAACTAGAGGTTCCTTTTATCTTTACCAAACACAATAACTTGTATAAATTCTAGAAGGTAGTGGCAAAAAAATTCCAATAAAACCTGAAGCAATCCCAGTTCCAATAACGGCTAAACTCAGCTTAAGGGATTTTGGTAACAACCTTAAACGTTTCCTTACCTGAGAAATCATTTCTTAGAGTTTCGACAAAATAGCTTTAAGCAATCCTTTGAAGTCTCCCTTAATGCGTTCAGTTACTTCTACAACTTCTTCGTGGTTCAATTCTTCTTGCAAACCAGCTGCAAAGTTAGAGATACATGAAATACCCAGAACTTTCAAGTCAGAATGTGCTGCGACGATAACCTCAGGAACTGTTGACATACCAACAGCATCTGCCCCCAATGACTTGAAGGCACGAATTTCAGCAGGAGTTTCATAAGTTGGACCAGTTACTCCAAGATAAACCCCTTCTTCCAACTTGATTCCAAGTTTATCAGCCACTTTATGAGCAATTTCGCGGTAGGCTGGAGTGTAAGCTTTAGACATATCTGGGAAACGTGGGCCAAAGTCATCCAAGTTTTTACCGATCAATGGGTTCTGACCAGTCATATTGATATGGTCAGTAATAGCCATCAAAGTACCAGGACCGAAGCCAATACCACCAGCAGCATTAGTTACAATAACACCTTCACAACCAAGAGCTTTCATAACACGTACAGGGAAAGTTACCACTTCAAGAGGATTTCCTTCATAAAAATGGAAACGTCCTTGAAGAGCCAATACCTTACGTCCAGACAAAGTACCATATACAAGTTTACCTGCATGACCGACTACTGTTGATTTCCCCCAGTTTGGAATATCTGCGTAATCGATTACAATAGCATCTTGGATCTCATCAGCCAATTCTCCAAGTCCAGAACCCAAAATCAAACCAAACTCAGGTTTTTCAATTCCTTTGCTTTCCAAAAAGGTTTGCGTAACTCTAATTTTTTCAAGTAGTGACATTCTAAATCTCCTTTAGTTCCTTATTTTTTCAAACAATGACCAATGTTTGAAAAAGTTCTTGCATTTCGAATCGTAATATAAGAATAAAATGATGACTTTAATAGATTTTTATGATAAACCGTTTGATTGTAGCTTGTCTTATCATGTTTCCCCCAGTAGACTCCTAATTCCCCAAAATGAAGAGTCTCATCTGCCAAATCAAAAGAATTTATTACTCTCTTCAATTCATCCTTGTCTAATTGAACTGTATAAAAGAGGACATCTTTTCTGTACAAATCATTTTCCTACCATTTCGGTAGATATTACACTCATTTTGGTATTCCTCTAGTGTAAAAAGGGAAAAGACATTAATAAAGGCGTAAGACTTATTCAGAAATTCTTCTATGGCTAAAAGTAATTCTTCTATTAATAAAGGAAGAAACATTCTTAAAACCTAGTTTCTCAAGGTCATGGCAGAATTTTTCCATGACTACCCTATTACGACCGCCGACATTTATCCCACGAACCAGAAAAGTGCAACGTTTCATTTTAGACAAGTTTATCCAAGAAACTTTCACCAATCATGGCTTTCTCAACACCGAAGTTATCCGCAATTGTTGCTGAGATATCAGCGAAATGTCCAACTGGAATCAAGCCACTAGATTTGAAGGAAGGGCTGTAAGCCAAGAATGGGATATATTCACGAGTATGGTCTGTACTAGCATAAGTTGGGTCATTACCATGGTCTGCAGTGATCATCAAGAGATCATCTTCTTTCATAGCAGCGATAATTTCAGGCAAGCGCTCGTCAAATTCATGCAAGCAATCGCGGTAGCCCTGTGGATTACGACGATGTCCGTAAAGGGCATCAAAGTCTACCAAGTTTGTGAAAGAGAAACCATGTTTAAAGTCTTCTGATGTCATAGCCTTAATCAAATTGTCCACACCGTGGTTATTTGATTTGTTATGACCCATATCGTGGTTGATACCTTCACCATTGAAGATATCACTAATCTTACCAACTGAGTAAGTGTCAATTCCTGCTTCGTTCAATTTGTCCAAAACAGTTGGAGCAAATGGTGAAATAGCCAAGTCACGACGGTTAGATGTACGAGTAAAGTTCCCAGGCTCACCAACGTAAGGACGAGCAATGATACGACCAAGAAGAGCTGGACGTTCCAAAGTGATAGAACGAGCAAATTCGCAAATACGATACAATTCTTCAACAGGAATAATATCTTCGTGAGCTGCGATTTGAAGAACTGGGTCAGCTGATGTATAAATAATTAACTCACCAGTTTCCATTTGGCGTGGTCCGAAGTCATCGATAACTGCTGTACCAGAATAAGGTTTATTGGCTTCACGAATAACCTTACGCCCTGAGAATTCTTCAATTTGAGTAAGAATTTCCTCTGGGAATCCATTCCAGAAAGTATCAAAAGGTTCTGTAATATTAAGTCCCATGATTTCCCAGTGACCTGTCATGGTATCTTTTCCAAGAGAGACTTCTTCTAACTTAGTTGCGTAACCAGTTGGATTGCTTTCAGCTGGAACAGTTTTCAAGGGTTGTTCGCGAGGAATATTTCCAAGACCAAGTTTAGCCATGTTTGGCACATTCAAACCAACAGTTTTAGAAATGTGTCCAAGGGTATCTGAAGCTCCGTCAGGAACACCAGCATTGACAAAATTATTAGCATCTGGAGCTGCACCAATACCTACTGAATCAAGAACGATTAAATGCATTCGATTAAATTTGGACATAACAACACCACAAAGAGCTAAAATCTTTCGAAATTACCTCTTTTCTTTCTATATAATAATCTAGTGATAACATCACTATTAGGTTACTTTATTCATTTACAATTTAAAAGAAAAATTAAACAGGACTAATCCTTAACCTCAACAATCTTAACACCATCTTTTCCAGCGACGATAACCTTATTAACCATTCCATTGAATAAGCCATGTTCAACAACACCAGTCATAGCTTTTAGTTCGTCACCTAAAGCAACTGGGTTATTAATTTTGCCGAGATCCAAATCAATAATAAAGTTCTTCATATCTGTAACAAAGCGATCACCTTGTTCAGTTACTCGGAATGATGGCTTATAGCCCTTAGATTCAAAGTCGAGATACAAGCGATCAGCGCCATATTGAACAACTTCGACTGGTAATTTAAAAGCACCAAGTTGATCAACCATCTTAGACTCATCAACTACCCAGATGTACTTTTTCGTAGGTGTGGCAACGATTTTTTCCATCAAGAGGGCACCACCGCCACCTTTAATGCCGTTGAGTTGAGGATCTACTTCGTCGGCGCCATCAACGGTAACATCAATACTATCAATATCATCCACTGATTTCAAAGGAATACCTAGACCTTCAGCTTGCTTCGTTGTTTGAGTAGACGTCGTTACACCTACTACACTGAGACCTTCCTCCTTTATTCGACGACCAATCTCCTCCACAAAGAAATAAGCTGTTGAGCCAGTACCTAGTCCAACAACCATGCCATCTTCAACAAATCCAGCAGCGTATACACCGGCGAGCTTTTTTAATTCATCCATGCAGATTTCCTTACATCTTTCTATATAGTCAGTCAAATTTATTATAACATGAGTGTTCTTTAAATTGCAACGATAAGTATGAAAAGGCTATCAAAAACTTTAAAACAATAAAACTAGACCCTAAAATTAGAATCAAATTTGAAGGTAGAAATAATATAGTAGCATCACTTAGTCTTCTTTACGATGCTTGAAGAATACTACGAAAGCTGAAAAAATCATCGAAATAAATCAAAGTAATTCTGCATTTCTTGTGTGCTCACCAGTTTGTGGCAACTCAGCTTGAGGAACTTCAGTATCTGGAGTCGGTGGTGTAGGTGGTAAAAAATGATACCCTCTCAATAACATAATTCTTATGCCATACAACAGTTAGTTTTTCTGGTGTTTTTGGTTCAACCGGTCTAGCTGGAACTTCAACCACTTTTGGTGTTGGAGTAGTTAGGTCCGTACCTACTGCAACAACCCATTTGCCATCATTTGATGAAAGGCTCAAAATCTCATAACAGTTAATCACATGCTTAATTAAATGCATATCCGTATATTCACGCATGCTTGACTGATTCAAATTACATAGGTGACAACAAATTTGTCACCTATGTAATTTGAAAGAATTCAGTCTCATTATTAGACTAAAGACTGGTTGCTACAATATCAGAAGCCCCACCTTCACGTTGAAAGGTCAAATTTTGAACAGTTTCTACATCTTTTAGATCTTGGAAACCATTATCATTCATGTACTTATCATAAGCTTCTTTAGCGTATTGCTCTAGGTCTATATTGTATTTCATAAGATAAACTTCATACTGAGCTTTAGCATCGTCTTCTTCATCCTTAATATCAAAAGCTTGTCATAGGCTACTTTATCTTTATCATACTGTACTTTCTTAGCTTAGTTTTATTGTAAATCTTTATCGTATTGCACTCTAGATATATTATAAACAGATATTTCTGCATAATACTTACCTTTAGTTTCAGCCGTCGTCTTATCTGCTGATGCTTTTTCGAATACTTTAGAACCATAAGTCAATATTTGATTATTACATTCTTACAATACTGCATCATAAGTTTTTTATCAGCTTGATATTTAGCTATATCTTTTTCATAGTAGCTTAATCAGTATCATACTATGCTTTAGAAGCAGAGTTTACTTTATCCGCTGCTGCTTTTCAGCCACTTTAGCATTATACTTAGCCTTTGCTTTATCATACTTAGCTAAATCTTTTTTTGTGGTCTTCTTTTACTTTCTGTTAATCATAACCAACTGTATTAATCTCTTTTGATTGTGCATGATTGTCAGCAATAGCACTCTCTAAAGATGTATGTGATTGAAATGTAGTTTCTTCGACTTCTACCCTTTTTTTATCGCAGAGGCTTTAGCATCTTCAAAAATATCAGTTGTAAGAACACTTGTTGGGAAAGTGATATTTCCGTCTTCTTTGACAGAAACAACTTGCTTCTCTGAATGATTAACAGTTGATGAATTGACAGCGGTATCTGTTAGCACAGAAACACTGAGTAGCGTATCAGTGACAGCTGAAGTTGAAACCTTAAAATGCTGTACACCAACCGCTTCCATCACAAGAATGATTGTACCCAAAAGAACATAGGCATCTCCAAAGCTATACTTTCTGATTGAAAAACATTGCGAATCTCTTCTTCCCATATCACAAATTTTCTTAACAACTAAAGCCTAACACCGTTAAATTTTCTCCAATAGTAATTGTATTAATGTTTTCGAAATTTTTCATTTGTCATCTTGTTTCTAATCATAGTATAATAATTTATTTAGTCTAAAATAGCTATCTTAATTTTATATGTTACCTCCTCTTAAAATTAGAAATAGATTGCAATGAATAAGTTTAGACTTAAGATATTGTTAATTGTATTTTTCAAAAGATTTTGTTATAACACCAAAAAAGCCCCAAAGGGCAAAAATCTTAACAATATTCGAGTATCCCCATGGTTCCTCATTGACCTATTACGAATCACTAGTGACTATTCAAGGTCAAATATCTGAATTCATTGACTCAAGATTTTTTGAACCAATTCTTTTAAATCTGGAAGCAGTTCTTTCTTAAACCATGGATTTTTCGCTTGCCAGATATTATTTCGTGGTGACGGATGCACTAAAGGAAAATAATCTGGAAGATAATCTCTGTAATGTTTAACTGTATCTGTTAATTTAGTTGATGATTTTTGATGCAAATAGTAATGCTGAGCATAGTTTCCCACAAGTATAGTTAATTGAATATTTGGAGCTAAATCTAGAACTCTCTCATGCCATTTATCAGCAAAACCTTTGCGGGGCCCTAAATCTCCAGATTTTCCATGCCCCGGGAAATAAAAATCCATTGGTACAATGGCAAACAGACCTGATTCATAAAATTCTTCTCGCGACACACCCATCCAATCCCGTAGATTATCTCCACTAGGGTCATTCCAGTAAAGTCCAGACTCTTGAGCTCGGATACCAGGAGCTTGTCCTACGATATTAATCCTCGCAGTTTTTGGAATACTAAACAAGGGTTTGATACCTTGTTCAGTATACGTTTTATTTTGTTCGTCAGCCATAATAGCTTGTGTCAATTCTTCAAGTGTTTCCATATTTTCCTCCAAAAAAAGAGACAAAATGTCTCTTTTTTACTTGATCAACTCATAGATAGCTTCTGCATAAATGGCAGCTGCACGGTATAAGTCCTCAACTTCAGTAAATTCATTTGCTTGGTGCATGGTATTGACATAACCAGGGAACATAGCACCATAAGCAACACCACGTTTAAGGAGACGTCCAAAGGTACCACCACCAATGATTTGTTCATGACCTTTAAGACCTGTCTGTTTCTCATAAACCGAAAGAAGTGTCTGTACCATAGGATCACTAACTGGTACGTAATGCGGCACATGACCATGTTCTGAAAGACTGACCGCCTTAGGTCCTTCAAGTTTTTCAAGGCCAGCCTTAATACCATCTACATTAACCCCTTGAGGGTAGCGGAAGTTCAAAGCAATGGTATTATCTTCAGATTCCTTGTTAAAGGTAAAGACACCTGCATTCATAGTTAACTCACCCATTTTAGAATCTGTATAGGCAAGACCTGTCTTTTCAGAAAAGAAATCTTGATGAAGTGTTTCAGCAATTAAATCCAAATAAGTCTTAGCATTAGCTTTGAAGTCAAATTGGCTAAGGAAGAGTGCTAAGTATGTTGCCCCATTGATACCATTTTGAGGCATCATACCATGAGCTGATTTACCATGAATAGTCACATGGAAAACACCTGCTTCTTCAGTCACTTGACCGGTTACTGCTTGATCAGCAACAAAGTCATTAAGTTTAGACTCAAGTTCCTGTAAAGTGATAGGTGCCGTAAACTCTGCACTTGCAGATTCAGGGACCATATTTTCACGCAAGCCACCATTAAAGCTTACGAGGCTAAAGTCACCATCGTTTTGTCCTTCAAAATGAAGATAGGCAGTAATATTTCCTTTTTCCCCATTGATAATTGGAAATTCTGCATCAGGAGAAAAGCCAAAATCAGGATCTTTCAATCCATTATGAGCGAAGTAATAATCCATATCACCCCAACCAGATTCTTCATCTGTACCAACAATAAAGCGAACACGCTTAGATACTGGAAGCTCAAGCTCTTTGATAATTTTCAAAGCATAATAACAAGCCATTGTTGGCCCTTTATCATCTGATGAACCACGGGCATAAAGCTTTCCTTCTTTGATTACTGGTTCATAAGGATCAGTGTCCCATCCGCTACCCGCTGGAACCACATCCAAGTGTGCAAAAATACCCAAGACTTCATCACCTTGACCAAATTCAAAGTCACCAGCGTAATTATCAATATTACGAGTCTTATAACCATCACGTTCAGCTAAAGCAAGAAAATGTTCTAGAGCTTTCACTGGTCCAGGACCAAATGGGTGCTTTTCATCAGCCTTACTATCATCACGCTCTGAATTAATACGCAAAAGACCAAAAAGGTCCTCCATCAAAGCTTCTTTACGTTTATCAACTTCGGCGTGAAAATCAATTGTCATAGTTTACTCCTTACTGTCTCTAGTTAGCACTATTTTAGCATTTTTAGTAAGGGTTTTCAACTCTTTCAATATGCTAAATTTAAAATGCAAACAGGTTTTTAAGATCATAAGGCACCTACTACTTTCAAATTAATTCATAGTCTAGCATTATTTCGAGAATTTCCAAAAACTTTAGAATCTTCTCTTAATTAGTGCTATAATAGGACTATCAAAACTAAGGAGATGCATTATGCCATTTGTAAAAATTGATCTCTTTGAAGGTCGTTCAGAAGAACAAAAAATTGAACTTGCTCGCGAAGTTACTGAAGTTGTATCACGTGTTGCAAAAGCTCCCAAGGAAGCTATCCACGTTTTCATTAACGATATGCCAGAAGGGACTTACTACCCACATGGTGAAATGAAAAAGAAAAACTAATCATCAAGAAGCAGTCACATCTATGGGCTGCTTTTTGATATAAAAAATAAGTTGAATTCATCTCGTGAAAAACTACTATTTTAGGATAGTTTTCATTTCTGTATATCTCGGTTTCACTCCCAAATGCTCATAAAAATCTAGAGCACCTTGGTTATCATTCCATACGTGAAGTGTTGCATTATAGCATTCTTGCTCCGTAGCATAGTCCAAAGCAAATTGATAAAGCTTCTCTCCTAATTTTTGTCCACGAGCTTTTTCTTCAACACAAAGATCATCAATAAAGAGAGTCTTAATAGGTTTTTGAGGACCATCATTTTCAGATACTTCTTTAATTATCAAGAAGAGATGACACAAGATCGTTCCAGCCTCATCTTCATAGACAAATACAGGTTTATTTGCATCCCCTATTACTCCTTCTAACTCTTTATCCGTAAACTTACTTCCTTTTACTTTAAGGATATCAGAACGAGCTTGATGATGAACGATTAGGATTTGCGCGAAAAGTTCCTGTAGTCTTGGAATATCTTCTATCTTTTCCAAACAAATCATATTTAACTCCTTTTAATCAAAACCACCCGTGAGAACGGGTGGTTTGCTCTTTGGCTGAAAGCCTCTGCTACCAGCCGAGGCCTAAAGGCCTACTGAATGGTTTCC
>ENA-ORVB01000693-ORVB01000693.1-human-gut-metagenome-genome-assembly--contig:-NODE-693-length-26213-cov-2.80515_pt1 | contig 26213 bp, 13 predicted proteins | sample MGYA00242090_ERZ509231 | MGnify/ENA primary metagenome ERZ509231 (study PRJEB26280, sample SAMEA2338798) | human gut metagenome | biome: human gut; feature: human-associated habitat; material: faeces...
TGCAAAAGGGCTGTCTTTAGCCTTTTGGTTTGGCGGTTGGTTTCCTTCTATCCTCTTGATAGGAGGTGATACTATGGGATATTTTGAATATACATATTTAATTGTATTACTCATTGCTCTTATTGTTGTCATAAAAAAACAACCGCCCACCCTGGAAAGTGACGGTTATTTTTAAATAAACCACTTTAAAGGAAACCACCGCTTTGGCAGTTCCTTTTGTATTTAAATGATAACACAACAAATATAAAGTGAGATTATGAAAATGAAAAAATTTATTTTAACAGGAATTGCTATGCTTATGTTTGCAGTACCAACAATGGCAAATGACAGCATTACAGTATATTCAAATGGTAACGAAGTTGCTGACAAAGGTGTAATAATTGACGGCAGAACAATGGTGCCTGTTAGAGGTGTTTTTGAGTATATGGGATATGATGTTAGCTGGAACCCAAATACTAAAACTGCAACATTAACAAATACAAAGAAAAATAGTAAAATAACTCTTACAAATGGCGAAAGCACATTTAAAGTAAATGACAAGGTTGTTACTCCTGATGTACCACAACAAATAGTAGACGGAAAATTTATGTTGCCTTTAAGAGCTGTTGGGGAAGCAGTAGATGCAAAAATTGGTTGGTTAGAAGATAGTAAAACAGCAACAATAAATGAAAATAATAACTTTTTAAATCTAAATATTATTGATAAAGATAATTTAACAGAAGATGAATCAGCTAATCTTAATGTAGTAGAATAATATTTACTGGTGTGGTATCAATACTACACCAGTTTTTTGTTAAAAAGCACAAAAAAGAAGTGGCATAAACCACTCCTTTTTATACACATTAATATCAAAAACATAATTAGAAATTAATTTTATTTTCACCCTGTGAAAATGTTCCAGTCTTATAAAGATTAAGACCACCAGAAACGGTGATAACATCTTTATTAGAGAATGTAGAAACTTCAATTACTGGCTTTTCATACTTCTTCATTTTTATCACCCCTCCTTACTGTGCAAAAGTCTGTACTAAGAAATCTTTCTGGTCAAAGCTAGATAATGGAATATAATTACCATCTTCTAACTTGCCATAGATTGTAATATCAGTTACAGCATCAGCACCTTTTGTATTAACAACAGATACAAGGAATTTAGTAGTAGCTGAAGCATAATCTGTACTATCACTAGTTAATGTAGTAGACACATACTTAGTTAATTCCTGCTTAGTTGCACCACCATCAGTAGATGCAGCTAAACCTACAATTTCATTACCATCAAGATTACCAGTTACATCAAATGTAAAATATGAATTCATTTCTGAACCTGGATAAGATTCTACACCATCAGTAACATCCTCATCTTCAATAAAGTTTACACCAACACTAAAACTAGAATCCTTAATTTCAGAAACAGTATTTCCATCCTTAGGTGTTAAATAAACTTCAATTAAAGTCAATTTACCATCTGTAATTACTGGATAACCATTAGCACCAATACAACTATAAGTCATATGAATTTCACCATTCTGATTATTAGCATCATTTGTATAAACTGTACCTAATGGATAAGTCTGACCTCTTTTTGAATATGTATTAGGATCATTATAGCCATCATAACTCCAAATACTTGAATCATATTTTACTGTAATATCCCATGTAGATACATTATCAGACTTGCCTATATCGGTTGTATTAAGGACAACAGGTAATGTTGCACCATATTCATCAACTGTAGCACCAGAAATCTTTACTTCACTAGCAGCATGAGCTATAACAGACATAGCCAAAGTCATACCACAAGCAATAGCTAAAGATAAAACACTTTTAAGCTTCATTTTATATCTCCTCCAATTTACACTTTATTAATCTGGTATAACACCAAGACCAACTGTATACTGACCAATTAATGTTGCGTCCTTTATATCAATAATACTATCAGCATTAGCATCAGCTTTTAATTCGTTTACTTCTTCAATAACACCCAAAGAAACTGTGCTTTGACCAATTAATGTTGCGTCCTTTATATCTACAACGCTATCACCATTTGCATCGCCTCTAAGGAATTTTTCAGCATCAATATTAATTGCACCATCATCACCAGCACCCTTAACAATTGAAAAAGTTCCGTCTTCATTATCATCAACAAATGCTGAGAATTGAACATCAATAGGAACACTTCCTGTTGCATCAGGAGCAATATCAAAATCAACTGCTGCCATAGTTACTTCCTGAGTAACATCAATAGGGTCTGAACAAGCCCAAGCAACAGCTAAGGTTTCATTATTGCCTTCAGTTGAAACAATATCACTTACAAAAACAGCATTAGCCCCTTCTCTTCTAAAACTAGGGTCAATATCTGCATAACGGTCTGCACCAGTAACATCTTTGCCCATAATTTTAGGGGTTACTTTTGTTTTGTCATAAGTAATTTTTATGATATAACCCTCAATACTACTAGATGAGTCATTGCTGTCTGGAGCTACTGTTATAGGTACTGCAGCAACGCCATCTGTAGCTTTAACAACACCAGCTGAATATGTAGCTGCCTGAACACCAACAGCCATAAGAGCCATAGCACCGAAAGCAACAAGTGCACCAAATACACTTTTAAGTTTCATACATATCCTCCTTTTTTATTCTAATGATGAATAATAATCACCAAATTTAAAACAATTATACATCAATTAATAATTCATTGCAATAAAATTTTAAAAATTTCTTAAAACAAGGTTCACAAAATCCTAATTGCAATTTTAGCAATTATATACAAAAATAAGGTGTTTAGGGGTAAAATTAATCACCCCTAAGGTTATAAAAACCTTTACCTTATATATATCAGAAATTTAGTTAAACTGAGCACCCATTCCCTCAATATCAGTACCAGCCTTAGGCTGTAAGAAACCGTTTAACTTAATTGAACCATCAGCATTTCTCATCTGCTCGTGTACCTTAAGAATATCTGTATAAGGTAATTCTAATGTCTGGAAATCTGAATCAGAAACAGTAACTTCTGTACCATTTGTAGCAAGCTGAGTAGTAGCTGTAATCTTAGTTGCACCTGCAATCTTATAATATTTGTTAGCACAACCAAATACAGAATTGGCTACAGTAGCATTAGCATTATAAGTAGTACCACTTGAAGAACCGTCAAATCTATCCTTGCCATCACCATTAGGGTCTGCATTTAATACATAAGAAAGACAGTTAGTTACTTCAATACCTTCTGTTGCTCTATATATAGAGAAGTTATGCTTTTTAACATCAGCTGTTGCATTGCTATAGCCTGTACAATTCTTAAGAACTGCAAGACTTGGGTTGTTGTTATCTGTAAAACCACAAGCACCGTTATCAAATGCGATACAGTTTTCAACAATATGAGCAGCACCGTAGCCACCGCCACCTAACTTAAAGCCGTTTCTATCACCTGATTTTTCTACAGTACCATCAGTTAACTGGCCATTCTTAAATGCAATACAGTTTCTTAAAGTAATAGGGTACTTATTCTGCTGGTCACCTGACTTACTAAATAAATCCCAACCATCATCAGAGTTGCAGTATGCAATACAGCCATCAAATACAACATTTTCACCAGCACCTAATTTAGCTGCAAAACCATCAGCATTTTCTGTTTGAAGGTTATCAAATGATGTACAGTTCTTAACTAATACATTGTTACCGCCACCTGAAATCTGAAGACCAGTATCACCATTTGCCTGGAAGATACAGTTTTCAACATTAATGTGACCACCAGTAATATACATACCGTTGTCACCACCATTCTTAACAGTTAAGTTAGAGAAATTAATATAATCAGCCTTAGCAGTTATTGCTCTGCCACTTGTGCCATCATAGTCAAGTGTAGCCATACCATTTGCACAAGTAACTGTAATAGGCTTAGATGCTGTACCAGACTTACTCATTGATGTTGCTGCACTCATTTTATAAGTACCTGGTGCAAGGTTAATAGTTGTACCAGCTGTTGCATTCTTAAGTGCTGTTGCAAGAGAAGCTGAATCACCGGCTGAAATATTTATAGCACCTGATAAATCAGTTGTTGTTGTTTCTGTTGTAGCATCGCCACCAGATGTCTTAGTTGTTGTTTCTGTCTTAGAAGTAGTTACTTCTGAATTAGTTGTTGCCTGAGTTGTAGGCTCTACAACTGTACCATCACTAGCTAAAACTAAGTTAGTAATAGTAGTGTTGCTGCCTGACTCTGTACCATAAACTCTATATGTTGTACCAGCAGTTACATTTGCACTATTAGAGTTAAGAGCCACTTCAGTTTCTGCACCATTAGCTACAGAAACTAACTTTGCTGCCTTACCACTTACTGTAAGAGTAAGTTTACCACTTACACCTGCAACAAACTCAATATAGTTTTCACTTCTTAACTTAATACCGGCTGTACTTACATCACGAGCATTAGTTGTGTCAATTTTATCTGTAACACTTGCTGTTAAGTCATAAGAACCAGCTGGAAGACCATCTGTTACAACTGGAGAAGTTGTTGTAGATTCTGTTGTTGCCTCAGCCTTAGTTGTGTCTTCTGTCTTTGAAGTTGTTTCCTCTGTTGTTGCTTCTGTTGTACTAGTATTATCATCTGTTGTTTGATGGTTAAGAATCCAAATTACATCACGACCATCAATGCCAAATTTACCATCACAATCAGCAGCAACCATATCATAAGGTGTAGTGTCAGTAATAATACCTGATGCAATCTTTAATACAATAGCTGCATCTACAGAATTAACAACGCCGTCCTTATTAACATCACCAGGAATAGATACTGGTGTTACAGCATTATCAACAGTAACTGTACCATTAACTACAGTTGCAGTTACGCCATCATTTAACTGATTTACAGTTGCATTAATAGATGAAGTTGTGTCATTTTCTGACTTAACTGTAAATGTCATACTAAATAATACATCACCATTAAATGAATCATCACTACCTGCATTATCATTAGCATAAGCTACCTTAATAACACCAGCATTATTCTTATTAACAACAAAATTGTTACTATCAACAAATGATACAACATCGCTAAGAGTTAATACATTGCTGTCATAGTTTACTGTAACAGCATAATTTTCAAGAGTGTTTAAACCAGTAAGCTTAACAGGAACAGTAATCTTATCGCCTGTCTTAGCTGTAGTTGAACCTACACTAACAACAACACCTTCTGGAACAGTTGTTGCTTCTGTTGTTGCTTCTGTTGTTGCTTCAGCCTTAGTTGTTGCCTCTGTTGTTGCTTCTGTTACAGTAGTAACATTTGTTGTGGTTTCAACTGAGTCACCCTTGAATTCAAGTAAGTATAAGTATGTACTTGTTGTACCCTTAGTAATATTTACTGCACCAGCTGGAACATCAATAGTAGTTGCACCATCTTGACTAATAGTTACAGTTTCACCATTTACTTTGATTGTTGCAGGATTTTTAGATGACTTAGAAACTATAGTAAGCTTACCTGAACCAGGAGCTGTAAAGCCAATACTTGTGCTAGATTCCATCTTGGCAGCCTTAGTAAATGTAGAACCATTATAAGTTACTGAACTACCTGTGTAATCATTACCATTAAAGTTTACACCTAAAGTATTTTCACCAGAAGTGTAATTCCAAACAAGACCTTCACCATCATATGGCTTTGAAGTTGTTTCTTCTGTATCTGGTTCTTGGTTACTTGTTGTTCCCTCTGTTGGATTACTTGAGTCAGAAGTTGTTGGCTCACTTGTAGTTGGTTCAGCAATTGTAGGAAGTTCAGAACCTGCTGAAACTATTGACAAGTGAGTTATCTTAGCTTCCTTAAATTTAGCTGGAGAGCCTGACTTACCAGGTTGGAAACCACTAGACTGAATAAAGTAAGTACCTGCCGGCACATTGTTAGCTGTACCTGTACCAGTGATTATTGCTTCACCGCTATCATTTAATAATATTACAGGATATGTAGCACCACCATCTGTTATTGAAATATTAACAGGCTCATTAACATAAAATACAATGTTCTGACCATTAGTATCTGTAGCAGTTGAAATACTATCAACAGCAGTCTTACCTACATTAAATACAATATTATCAATGGCACCAGATTTATTAGTTACATAACTTGAATTTAAATCTTTATCATAAGGTAACTGAACAGATGCTGTTGGCTGTCTGTCAGATAATACAATAGAAGTATTAACACTTTCAGCTGTTACAGGATTTTCTTTCATAGTGCCTGCATAAGCCATAATATTCTTCTTAGCACTTACAATACTTGTGTCAAGTTTGTAATTGTTTGATGGAATGTATGATAAAGAAGAATCTGTATCAAAGTTTTCATATTTACAACCACTTGAAACCTTTGTAGACTTATCTGTTACAACTTTAGCTTCCATTGCTTCAATACAACCACTTAAAGAATCATTGTAGCTCTTAATTGCACCTGCATCTACTCTCTGTGGATTCTTACACATATAGAACAAATTATACTCAGAGAAAATATAACAATTAGCTCTTGTATTCATTGCATAGTCTGTCTGACCTTCATAGTAGTTATTGTACATATGAATGTTAGCCTGACGACCTAATGGTCCTCTTGCCTCACAATTCTGCCAATAATTATGATGATAAGTTAAGTTAAACTGTAAACTTGAGTCTGAAGAACCAACAAGATTTGTCTTATGGTAACCTTTGTAGTAACAATAAGAATTAGTAAAATACTGACCTCTCTTAAAGTCACAAGCACCGTCACCACCTGACTTGTCAGACTCAGCAGGATTAGAAATACTTGGTGCATAGAAAGAACAGTTATGAACCCAACATCTCTCAACACCAGCAGTAATTGTTGAACCCTCCTGCTGACCTTCCATACCAACACAGTCTTCAGGAACATTTTGGAACTTAATGTTTCTTACTTCAAAGCTCTTACCGTTGCCCTTAGAATAGCCTACTGTATCACAAATAAAGTGAATACCCCAGCCATTAATACTTGAGTCAGCACCAATACCTTCGATAGTAACATCTTTACCACCCTGCATTCTTGCCATATAACCGTTGTCACCAACAGTTCCACCATAATCAACAGAGTCATAAGCTGTAACACCTGCAGGTGCTTTAACATCGCCTACAATTCTAACTACAAGTGGAGTACCATCATCAGCAAGCTTACCAATGATACCTGCATTAGTATTAGGCTTACCACCTTTAGATGTAGTACCTGTACCAGCATCCTTACCAGCTGAGTTAAGGATATTACCAATACCTGTAACAGTTGTGCCATCTTTAGATGTAACTGAAACAGTGTCCTTATTTTCATTAGTTACATATAAAATTTTTGCGTTAGCTTTAACAGTACCATCATCATTGTATGCACCTACACCCTCTGTATAGTTGTAATGTGCATAACCTGAACGGTCATACTCTTGAACAATAATATTATCCTTTGTTACTGTACCACTTGAAGTAGTTACTGTTAAAGTATAAGTACCTGCCTTTAAGCCAGGAACATCAATACGGACACCACCAGACATATCTCTTACAAGGTATGTAAGGTCATCGCCTGAAAGTGTACCACTTGTTGCACCACTGTAAGATACACCAGTTACATCTGCATCTTTAATGCTTGGAATTTCAGCATAAATACTTTCAAACCAACCACCAACTTGAGAAAAAGATGGTGCTGCGAAAACATTTGAAACTGTTACTGATGAAAAAAGCATTGTAGCAGCTAAAATGCCACTAAGTGTTTTCTTTAAGCACTTTTTCATATTTATATATCCTCCTTTAATATTAACCTGTATAGGTTCCTTGACAAGGAGAGTTAATCCCTCCTCATCAAGGCTTGAATATTATTATTGATAAATCAAATTTGGAATTAATTCCAGCTACCTACATTAAGATACTTCTGAATTAAGTAAGCATCTCTAGTTGTTACATTACTATCTTCATTTACATCAGCAGCCTCTGTGTCAATTTCTGTTGAAGAAATAATACCTGCTACATAATTTAATATAGTAGTAACATCATTCTTTTCAACTAATCCGTTCTTATCAGCATCACCCTTTACAATTGTAGGACCTACTGGATCTGCCTTAGTAATAGTAGCTGTACCATCTATAGTTGTTATTTCAATTGTCTTACCTTCTGTAGCATAGGCCTCATCTACAGTAACTGTAAATGTTGCTGTACCTTCAGCAGTAGGAGTAACAACTAAGTTAAATAAAATATCACCATTAGCAATAGTTTCAGCTGGGTTTGCAATAGCTACACCAACTGTACCATTAGCCACATTGTAGCTTAAAGCAGCATTAGAATCAGTAACAACATTACCATTAGATACAGAATTAACTGTAACCTTGCCTGCATCAAATGCAACATTTACATCTAAAGATGCAAGAGAAGTTAAATCAGTAACTCTAACAGGAATTGTAACCTGAGTACCAACCTTAGCATTTACACTATCAACAGCAATATTTACACCACTTACAGGTGTTTGAGTTTCTGTAGTAGCCTCTGTTGTGGCTTCTGTTGTAGCTTCTGTTGTAGCTTCTGTAGTTGCCTTTGTTGTAGCTTCTGTTGTAGCCTCAGTTGTTGAAGTACTTGAAGATGATGATTCTGAAGGAGTAGCTGACTTTGCTAATACTAAGTTAGTTATAGTTGTGTTGCTACCTGCCTGTGAACCATATACCTTATATGTTACACCTGCTGTTACTTCAAATGTAGAAACTGATGCTGTACTATTTAATACTACATCTGTTTCTGCACCATTTACTACAGCCTTTACAGCTGGTGCTTTATTTGTCCAAGTTAATGCTACTGTACCATTTACTGCTGGTGTAACTGTAATAAAGCTATCACTTCTTACCTTTGCACCTTCACTGTCTAAACTTCTTGCATTAGATGTATCAAGACCCTCTACTGCTTGCATACCCTTTACTAATGTATAAGAGCCTGCTACTAAACCTGTTGATGGTGTTGGGTCTGGAACTGTTGCCTCAGTTGTTGTTTCTGAAGTTGGTTCCTTTGTTGTAGTTTCTGTAGTAGCCTTTGTTGTAGCTTCTGTAGTAGCCTCTGTAGTAGCCTTTGTTGTAGTTTCTACAGTCTTTGTTGTTGTTTCTGTTGTAGCTTCTGTTGTGGCTTCTCCGCCTTCTTCAGCAACAGCCATATAGAAAAGATTAATAGAATCGCCCTTAGTAACAGTATATGTAGTACCTGCAGCAACTTCTACTGTAACAATACCATTATCATTTACTTTATAAGCAGTACCATTTATTTTAACACTCTTACCTGCTGCAACAGTTGTACCACCAAATACTAATGTAAGAACACCATTATTTTTTGGTGTAAACTGAATATTAGTCTTAGACTCCATCTTTAAGCAATTACTATAAGTTGCACCATTGTAACTTACTGAACCTTTACTATTTGAAGTAGAACCAACAATAGTATAGTAAGTTGAGTCAACACCGTTTTCAAAAGTCTTAACACTATCACCTGTACTAGGCGTTACAGGAGTAGATGATGTTGTTGTTTCTGTAGAGCCCTCTGAATTTGAAGTTGTAACTTCTGTATTATCTTCAGTATCAGTACCAACACTTAATACACCTGCGTGAGCCTTAACATAGTTAGGAACATCAGCTGTTGCATTAAGAATTTGAACATCTGACTTTTTGTTAGCTACATCATAGTAGAACTGAGAAGTGTTAGTATCAAAGTCCTTCATTGATGTACCATCTGGGAAGTTAAGACCATTATCAGCAATAGCTGATTGCTCTCTTGAAGTTGCAACAGTTCTCTTACCTGAAATTGAACCAATAGAGCCACTATTAAATGTTTCGTTATAAGACTTAGCTATACAAGTATTATTTCTTGACTTGTAGTAATTCTTACAACTATCATAGTAGTTATTTTCAAGGAATACTGCATTGCTACCTCTAGCATCTACTGTTGTATCTGTTGCACCTTGGAAGTAAGTGTTATAAATATGAACATTACCACCTGCCATAAGTGGCTGTCTTGAACCAACTTTCTCATACCAGTTATGGTGTAATGTCATATAATACTGATTATCACTTGCACCTGCACCTAAAAGATTTGTCTTGTGACAACCAATATAATGGTTATAGCTCATTGTATAGAACTGACCTCTCTTAAAGTCACATGAGCCGTCGCCTTCTTTCTTATCACTTTCAGCAGGGTTAGCACAATAACCAGGATAAAATACATTGTTATGAACCCAAACTCTTTCAATAGGAGATGCGATTTCATCATCACCTTGGAAACCTAAAGCATCTTCTGGATAATTTTTGAAAGTAAGGTTTCTTACTTCAAAACTCTTACCTGCCTCAGTAGGACAAGTACCAGATTGAGAGAAAGTAAAGCCCCAACCGTCAATAGTAGCATCAGAACCAATACCTTCAATAGTAATGTTTCTTGCGTACTTAGTAATAGCAAGGTTACCATTGTCACCCTTTGCACCACCAAGAATAGGGTCCTTAGTATTATAAGGAGTTAAGTTCTTAGGAGCATTAACCTTACCTATAAATCTAAATATAATAGGGTGGTTATCTGTAATAGTAATCTCCTGAACAAGTTTCATATTGTTGTTTAATATATTACCAACACCAACTCCATCTCTTGTGTAAGGTGAGCTTGATGATGGTGTGTAAGACCAAGTTTTGCCCTCATAACCAGGAACTTCAACTGTGTCCTTATTTTCATTTGTAACATAAACAATAATAGCATTATCCTTTGGAGTACCATCATTGTTGTATGCACCTACACCCTCTGAATACTTCCAGTGAGCATATCCAGAACGGTCATTTGCTGTAACCTCTATACCTGTCTTAGTATAAACTGTACCATCAGATGAAGTAACCTCAAGGTCATAAGTGCCTGCTTTTAAACCAGGAATATCTACACGACCAAGACTTGCATTTAATGGTCTAACAAGGTATGTATAATCATTACCTGAAAGATATGTATAGTTTACATCACTGCTAAGTTTGTAACCGACCTTTACAGCAGTGTCGTCAGGGTTTTGGTCAGCCCACTCTGCATATAGAGTTTCGTTCCAACCACCTACAGTAGAAAAAGCTCCAGTTGTTGCTGCTACTGCTACTGAAGCAGAAGTTGGAACAAAAACTACTGATGAGAAAAGCATTGATGCTGTAAGAATACCACTAATGGCTTTCTTCAAACACTTTTTCATATTTTAATCCTCCTTTTAACTTTTATTAGGGGTATTTGCAAAGTTTTACCCTGCAAACTAAATTCATTATTATTAATATTTTCTTACTATATAATATTAACCAAGAATAATCTTACCAATAAGATAAGCATCATAAGCTGTTACCTTACCATCGCCAGAAACATCTGCAAGGTCTGCCTTAGTTACTGCACTAATCTTACCTGAAGCAAAATCAAGTACCATAGTCATATCAGCTCTAGTAACTTTTCCATCACCATTTGCATCACCCTTAACTTCTATTGGAGTTGGGTCTGGATCCGGAGTAGTTCCTGTTGACTTTAATACAATCTTAGAAACTAAACTGTTGCTGTCAGCAGAACCTTTAATCTTATAACTACCTGCTGGAACAGTCTTAGTAGTTGTTGTATTTGCTGCACAAGTATAATTATTTGTGCCATCAGTAAGTATTACATCCTTACCCTCACCACAAATAATAGAAACTTCTGTTTCTGAAGCTAATGTAAATGTAATTTCATTAGCTGCTCTTAACTTAGCACCACCAGCATCAACACTTCTTACATTGCTAAAGTTAATGTTGCCATAAGTACTGTTATTAACTACATTAAAGTCACCACCAGTTGCACCATCACCTATAACATAAGTACCCATTGAAGCTGCACCTGATGGGTTAACTGTAGTTGTTTCTGTTGAGCCTTCTTCAATCTTTGTTGTTGTTTCTGTTGAGCCCTCTACAGTCTTTGTTGTTGTTTCTGTTGAAACCTCTACATTAGTTGTTGTTTCTGGTAAACTACCAGCATCTAAACCACCAACTGATACTAAAGATGACTTGTAATTCTGCATAGCTGTCTTAAATTCAGTATCTACAGAATAATTTGAAGCATCATTAATAATAGTAAACTGACTTCTGTCAGTTGGGAAGTCACCGCCATTCATACGACCGGCAGAAGACTTAACAACTGTAGGCACTTCTTCAACTGGAGTAATATTAGCTGGGTCAACACCTAAATCCCAATTAGAAGTATCTGTATCAAAATTGTTATAAGTAGTGCTACCACTAAGTGACTTAACTGTTGATGGAACAGTTTGGTTTCTTGATGTTACCTGATAAGCATCAAACTGAGTATCAGAATCAACTACAGAAGCACCATAGAATACTGGCTCGTACTGTAATGTACTATCCCAAGTTCTTTCAATCTTCTGAGTACCTTCAATATGGTTGTTATAAGACTTAATAATACCGCCTGTTTCACCAGAGAATGTACCCTTAGTGCCATACTTATATCCTGTTGCTGTAACACCATCTTCAGCAAAGGTATTTTGCTCAATATCAGAACCTTGCATAGAACTTAACATAGGGTGCTTACAATTTTCAAAGTAGTTATTTTCAACAAAAGCAGAAGAACCCATTGTTACACCAACACCATACTTAGAGTTGCCATCAAAGTAGTTGTTGTAAATATGTACTGTCATAGTTCTAATTCTAGGATGTCTTGAATCAGAATGGTCAAACCAGTTATGGTGATAAGTAATTTGACAATCAGTTGTTTCTGACTTCATACCACAGAGTGATGACTTACCACTATCCCAGAAATGATTATAAGATATAGTTACAAATGATGACTGACCCTTAACATCTACTGTACCATCGCCCTTTGCCTGGTCGGCATCGCCACCAGTTGAACCATAGAATAAGTCCATATTATGAACCCATATATTAGCATTGTCAGTATCAAGAGAAAGTGAATCATCCATACAAAGCATAATGCCAAAGTTTCTAAACTCTACATTACCTGCATTTCTACAAAGAATACCAAAATTCTTAATCTGTGCATCTTCGCCAATACCTTCAATAGTCATATTCATTTCAGCATAAGAATTCTTACCCTTAACCTGAAGACCCTCGGCAGATGAACCAAAACTATCCATATCATCAGCATCAATAGTACCAATGATACGAATATCTAAAGGTGTTGTATCACCTTTCTGCTTTCCATAAACAATATCCTGAAAACCAGTATAAGTTATACCATTTAATGTTGCCTGTACAGTCTTAGCTGTATCCTTAGTTACATAAACAACAATTGCATTGCTCTTTAATGTACCATCATCATTGTAAGCACCTGAACCGGTCTTGTATTTAGACTTAGATGAAAAGGCTGCACCTGAACGATCATAAGCCTTAACATTAAGAGTACCTGTAGTTAATGCTAAACTTTCATCAGCTTTACCATTTACATAAGGTACAATTTTCATTACATAGTTGCCAGCCTTTAAGCCAACAGCATCTGCTCTGAAGTAAGTAGGGTACTTTCTGACAAGCTCATTGTCAAGCATTTTGTAAGCTGAGTCAGCTTCACCCGCACCCTTTACATATGCTGCATAGCCTGTGGCATTTGGAACAGCTGTCCATTCTGCATAAGCTGACTCAAACCAACCCGCAGATTCAGTCAAATAACTTGCCGCATAAACATTCTCAACAGCATAGTTGCTAAATGGTTCATTTACAAATGCTCCAGTACCAACAACCATTGTTGCTGCAAGAACGGAGCTTAAAATTCTTTTTAAGCTTTTCTTCATAATATATCCTCCTTTTCTTTCCTAATAATAAGAATAATTAAGCCAACTATTAAATATAAAATTATATAGACAATGCACAAGTAATATAAAAACTTACAAAATAACCCATAATCACTTTATACAAAGCTTATATAGTTTTCATAAATTATATTGTCTAAATTACCTTATTATTGTTAGTGAACATTATTAATAATAACTCATATATATGAACAAAATATGAACTCCGAATAAAATAATCCAAAAATGCATAAATTTGTTAAATTTTTACATAATTATTAAAAACTTTTTAGTTATTATGACATAGGGTTAATTCAACTTTGTTAATTGATTTTGTAATTACATTGTAAAATTTCTAATAAAAGGGGATACTAAATGGATAAAAGACACTTTTTTATAATTTCTTTTGCTTTTTTTATTTTTATATTTTTTCTAATATTTATTTTTAGTCCAAATAAACAAACTTTAGGTTCTGTATCAATTTATGAAATGGGGGAAGTTTATATTGATAATGAAATCAATTTTTCAACATCTGTTAAAAATTCACAAAATTTTAATAATTCACTTAAATCTATATACGCTATTGATAAAAAAACTGGTATTGATAAGAACCTTTTTGATACAAATAAAATGGCTAATGCAGATTTGCATATTAACAAGGAGGGAAATGGACCTAAAATTCTGATTTTTCACACTCATGGTAGTGAATTATATGCAGATAGTAAGAATATTAATGAAGGTGTTATTGGTGTAGGCGAACACTTAAAGTCAATAATTGAAGACCAATATGGTATTCAATGTATTCATTTAACTGACCGTTTTGATATGGTAAATGGTAAATTACAAAGAAATGGTGCTTATGAACGAGCTGAACCTGTTGTGAGACAAATTTTAAAAGAAAATCCATCTATTGAACTTGTAATTGATTTACACCGTGATGGTGTTAATAGCAATTTAAGACTTGTTACAAATATTAATGGTAAAAACTATGCAAAAATTATGTTCTTTAATGGAATTTGTAAGAAATGGAACAATGGTAAATTGGTTGATATTCCTGACCTTGTTAATCCATATATTAATACTAACCTTGCATTAAGTTATCAAATGTTTCAACAAGTATATGGATTCAACCAAAACCTACCTAGAAAAATATACATTAATGCTTACAGATATTCTCTACATATGATGGATAAAAGTATGCTTATTGAACTTGGAGCTCAAACCAATACTTACGAAGAGGCTCTTAATAGTATTGAAGTTGTAGGTGAAGCATTGGGCAAAGTATGTATAGAATAGAAATAATGTTAACTTTATTTTAATAATATAATTTACTAAAATTCTTTTTGGTATGAGTTTCTTCTATTATAATACATTATTTATAGCTGTTATTTATAGTACATTTTATTGTACCATATATCTTTATTATAATACACTTTATACCTTAAATTAAAAAGGGAGCAAAAGCTCCCTTTTTAAAATTCAAATACATTTATTTCAAATATATTATTCTTCCGTTGTGTCTACACTTTCAACAGCTGCATCTATAACTTCATCACTAATATCATCAGCAGTTTCAATTACATCATTATCAACTATTTCAATATCTTCATTTAATACATCAGCTGTTTCTTCTGTATAATCCGCTTTATCTAGCTTTAAGTCAACCTTTCTATAAAGGCTCATACCTGTACCAGCTGGAATAAGCTTACCTATAATTACATTTTCCTTAAGTCCAACAAGTGGGTCAACCTTACCCTTAACAGCAGCATCAGTCAATACCTTAGTTGTTTCCTGGAAAGATGCAGCAGATAAGAAACTATCAGTTGCAAGAGATGCCTTAGTAATACCAAGAAGAGTTCTTGAACCTGTTGCTTCTTCCTTACCTTCAAGAGCAGCTTTATCATTAGCAGCTTCATAAGCAAGCCAATCAACCTGTGAACCTGGCAAAAGACCAGTATCACCAGCAGTTTCAACTCTTACTCTCTTAAGCATCTGTCTAACAATAACTTCAATATGCTTATCGTTAATATCAACACCCTGTAAACGGTAAACTCTCTGTACCTCTTTAAGAATATAATCCTGAACACCTCTTACACCATTGATTCTTAAAATATCCTGTGGATAAATAGAACCCTCTGTAATCTGGTCACCATCTTCAATTATATCTCCATTAAGAACACAAACTCTTGAACCATAAGGAATTGAATAATCCTTAACTGTGCCATCAGCTGCAGTAATAGTAACATCTTCCTTTTTAGTTACCTTATTTACATTAACAGTAACCTTACCACCAAATTCAGCAATAATAGAACGACCCTTTGGATTTCTTGCTTCAAAAAGTTCCTCTACTCTTGGAAGACCTTGTGTAAGGTCATTACCAGAGATACCACCAGTATGGAATGTTCTCATTGTAAGCTGTGTACCAGGCTCACCAATTGACTGTGCGGCAATAATACCAACAGCTTCACCAATTCTAACCTGTCTGCCACTAGCCATATTTGAACCATAACACTTAGAGCAAACACCGTTGTGGCACTTACAGCTAAGTATAGTTCTAATCTTAACCTTAGTTACACCAGCAGCAATAACAGCATCAGCCATATCTGGAGTAATAAGAGTATCATTTGGTACAATAACTTCTCCAGTTTCTGGGTTTAAAATATCCTCAGCAGAATATCTACCTCTAATTCTATCATTTAAAGACTCAATTGTTTCCTGACCGTCCATAAATGCCTCAACTTCCATATATGGAATTTGGTCAAGGTGTTCAGCACAGTCTGTTTCTCTAATAATAATATCCTGAGCAACATCAACAAGTCTTCTAGTAAGGTAACCAGAGTCGGCTGTTTTAAGGGCTGTATCAGTAAGACCCTTACGAGCACCGTGAGCAGAAATAAAGTATTCCTGAACTGAAAGACCCTCTCTAAAGTTAGCCTTGATTGGAAGCTCTATAGTTTCACCACTTGGAGATGCCATCAAACCTCTCATACCTGCTAACTGCTTAATCTGTCTGTTAGAACCTCTGGCACCAGAAAGAGCCATCATATAAATATCGTTGTACTGACCTAAGTTGTCAATCAACGCCTTAGTAATCTTATCATCAATCTTTTCCCAAACGGAGATAACCTTATTATGTCTTTCCTCGTCTGTCATAAGACCTCTTCTGTACATCTTAGTAATCTTATTAACTTCTTCATCACCTTCAGCAAGTAAAGAATACTTAGCCTCTGGAATCTTCATATCAGATACGGAAACTGTAAGTGATGCTCTGGTAGAGAACTTGTAACCAAGACTCTTAATATCGTCAAGAACTTCTGAAGTTTCTGTAGATGGATGCTTGTGTATACATCTGTTAATAATCTTACCTAATTCTTTCTTACCAGTTAAGAAGTCAATTTCATACTTCAACTCATTTTCTTCCTTAGTTCTATCAACAAAACCTAAGTCCTGAGGAATAATTTCGTTAAATATAATTCTACCACAAGTAGTATCAACTAAACCAGTCTTAACCTCACCATTAACTTCAAGACTTCTTCTAACTTTAATCTTAGCGTGAAGGCTAATAACCTTGTTATCATAAGCAAGAAGAACCTCATTTTCATCCTTAAATACCTTTCCTTCACCAGGCTCGCCATCTTTAGCAAGTGTAAGGTAGTAAATACCAAGAACCATATCCTGAGATGGTACAGCAACTGGTTCACCATCAGAAGGCTTTAAAAGGTTGTTAGGAGAAAGAAGTAAAAATCTACACTCTGCCTGTGCCTCAACACTAAGAGGTACATGGACTGCCATCTGGTCACCATCAAAGTCAGCATTGTAAGCTGTACAAACAAGTGGATGAAGCTTTAAAGCTCTACCTTCAACAAGTACCGGTTCAAAAGCCTGAATACCAAGTCTATGAAGAGTAGGGGCTCTGTTAAGCATAACCGGATGCTCCTTAATAACACTTTCAAGGACATCCCAAACTTCCGGCTTTAACTGTTCAACCATTCTTTTAGCACTCTTAATATTAGCAGCAATTTCGTCACTAACAAGTTTCTTCATAACAAAAGGCTTGAAAAGCTCAATAGCCATTTCCTTAGGTAAACCACACTGATAAATCTTAAGTGTAGGACCAACTACGATAACAGATCTACCAGAATAGTCAACTCTCTTACCAAGTAAGTTCTGTCTAAATCTACCTTGTTTACCCTTTAATAAGTCAGAAAGGGACTTTAATGCTCTGTTACCAGGACCTGTAACTGGTCTACCTCTTCTACCGTTGTCAATAAGTGAGTCAACAGCCTCTTGAAGCATTCTCTTTTCATTTCTAATAATAATATCAGGTGTACCGTATTCAATTAACTTCTTTAATCTGTTATTTCTGTTAATAACTCTTCTGTAAAGGTCATTAAGGTCAGAAGTTGCAAATCTACCACCATCAAGCTGAACCATTGGTCTTAACTCAGGAGGAATAACTGGCACAACATCCATAATCATCCATTCAGGTCTGTTACCACTTAATCTAAAAGATTCAACAACTTCAAGTTTCTTAATAATCTTAGCTTTCTTCTGACCAGAAGCATCTACAAGTTCAGCCTGTAATTCTTCTGATTCCTTATCAAGGTCAATAGCTTGTAAAAGTTCCTTTACAGCCTCAGCACCCATACCTACACGGCATGAGCCTGGACCATAATTTTCAATTGTTTCTCTATACTGCTGTTCTGTAATAACATCCTTGTAAACAAGGTTTGTGCTACCAGAATCAAGTACAATATAGTTTGCAAAGTAAAGAACTTTTTCAAGTTCCTTAGGGCTTTTACCAAGAATAGTACCCATTTTAGAAGGGATACCCTTAAAATACCAAATGTGCGAAACAGGTGCAGCAAGTTCAATATGACCCATTCTTTCTCTTCTAACCTTGCTCTTAGTGATTTCAACGCCACAACGCTCACAAATCATACCCTTGTTTCTAATTCTCTTGTACTTACCACAAGCACACTCCCAGTCCTTAGTAGGTCCAAAGATTCTTTCACAGAAAAGACCATCTCTTTCAGGCTTTAAAGTTCTGTAATTAATAGTTTCAGGCTTTGTAACCTCACCATAAGACCACTTTCTTATTTTTTCGGGAGAAGCAAGACCTATTTTAATAGAGTCAAAAACCATCTGCTTTTCAGTATCATTACTCATTATTATTCTCCCTCCTTATCAATTAACTTTTCAAGGTCAGAAAATTCACCTAGTAAATCATCGTCCCCATCAATGTCATCACCTATAACAAAATCTTCACTATCCACATCATCAAGGTCTACATCATCAAGAGAAATACCACCTAAAAGGTCGTCAAGCTTGTCATCAACATTAACTGCATCTTCAGCCTCATCTGGTTCATTACCCTCAATATTTACACCAACAGAAACTTCTCTGTTTTCAGCAAATTCATCAATTTCAACCGGCTCGCCTTCGTTAAATACTTCAATATCAAGAGCAAGTGCCTGTAATTCCTTAAGAAGAACCTTAAATGATTCAGGTACACCTGGCTCAGGAATATTTTCACCCTTAACAATAGCCTCGTAAGTACTTACTCTACCTACAATATCATCAGACTTAACAGTAAGAATTTCCTGAAGTGTGTAAGAAGCACCATAAGCCTCTAATGCCCAAACTTCCATTTCACCAAATCTCTGACCACCAAACTGAGCTTTACCACCTAAAGGCTGCTGAGTTACAAGTGAATAAGGACCAGTTGAACGAGCGTGAATCTTATCATCAACAAGATGGTGGAGCTTTAAGTAGTGCATAAAACCAATAGTAGTTGGATTATCAAATTCTTCACCTGTTCTACCATCTCTTAATCTTACCTTACCGGTTCTATCAATAGGTACACCAGCCCATTCAGCTCTATGTGCCTTGTTTTCATCAAGATAGCTAAATACATCATCTCTTAATGTATCTTTCCACTTTTCGCTAAACTCTTCCCAAGAAGTGTTTACATAATCGTTAGCCATTTCAAGGGTATTCATAATATCGTTTTCGTTTGCACCATCAAATACTGGTGTAGCAACCTTCCAACCGAGTACATTACTTGCAAGTCCTAAGTGGATTTCAAGTACCTGACCAATGTTCATTCGTGAAGGAACACCCAATGGGTTAAGTACAATATCAAGTGGTCTACCATTAGGAAGGTAAGGCATATCTTCAACAGGGAGTACTCTTGAAACTACACCCTTGTTACCGTGTCTACCAGCCATTTTATCACCAACAGAGATTTTTCTCTTTTGTGCAATATATACTCTAACTGACTTATTTACTCCTGGTGGAAGCTCATCATTATCTTCTCTTGAGAATACCTTAACATCAACTACAATACCACTTGTACCGTGAGGTACTGTTAAAGAAGTATCTCTTACTTCTCTAGCCTTTTCACCAAATATAGCTCTTAAAAGTCTTTCTTCAGCAGTAAGTTCAGTTTCACCCTTAGGCGTAACCTTACCAACAAGAATAGAGTTAGGCTGAACTTCAGCACCTACTCTGATGATACCAAACTCGTCTAAGTCCTTTAATGCTTCAGCACTCATATTAGGAATATCTCTTGTAATTTCCTCATCACCAAGTTTAGTATTTCTTGCCTCTGTTTCATATTCTTCAATATGGATAGAAGTATAAACATCATCCATAACAAGTCTTTCACTTAAAAGAACTGCATCCTCGTAATTGTAACCTTCCCAAGTCATAAAGCCAATAAGTGGGTTTTTACCAAGTGCAAGTTCACCACCCTTAGTTGAAGGACCATCAGCAATAACATCACCAGCATAAACTCTCTGACCCTTATCAACAATAGGAATCTGGTTCATACAGTTAGACTGGTTAGAACGCTTAAACTTAATTAAGTCATACTTATCAGTGTCTCCGTTATCTTTCTTAACTACAATCTTAGATGAGTCAACAAATGTAACAACACCGTCATTTTTAGCAACAACACAAACACCAGAGTCCTTAGCTGTCTTATACTCCATACCAGTACCAACAATAGGAGAATCAGTTGTTAAAAGTGGTACAGCCTGACGCTGCATATTAGAACCCATTAAAGCTCTTGTTACGTCATCATTCTGTAAGAATGGAATAAGGGCTGTGGCAATGGAAACAAGCTGTCTAGGAGATACATCCATTAAGTCAACTCTATCTGGAGCAACCTGAATGTTATCCTCTCTAAAACGACAAGTAACTCTTTCGTTTGTAAAGTGATTAGAATCATCTAAAGGCTCATTTGCCTGTGCAATAGTATACTTTTCTTCTTCATCAGCAGGAATATATATAATATCATCAGTTACAACAGGAGCTTCTCCAGTCTTATCTACAACTCTATAAGGTGCTTCAATAAATCCATACTCATTAATCTTTGCAAAAGTTGCAAGAGAGTTAATAAGACCGATGTTAGGACCTTCAGGAGTTTCAATAGGACACATTCTACCATAGTGGGAATTGTGAACATCACGAACTTCAAAGCCTGCTCTTTCTCTTGAAAGACCACCAGGGCCTAAAGCTGAAAGTCTTCTCTTGTGAGTAAGTTCACCAAGAGGGTTGTTCTGGTCCATAAACAGAGATAACTGAGAACTGCCAAAGAATTTCTTAATTGCAGCAGTTACAGGCTTAATATTAATAAGTGCCTGAGGAGTAACGCTATCAGTATCTTGAGTAGTCATTCTTTCTCTTACAGTTCTTTCCATTCTTGAAAGACCAATTCTAAACTGGTTCTGTAAAAGTTCACCAACGGCTCTAATTCTTCTGTTGCCAAGGTGGTCAATATCATCCTTTTCACCGATACCATAATCAAGATGTATACAATAATTAATAGAAGCCATAATATCTTCAAGAGTAATATGCTTAGTAACAAGCTCAAACATATTAGCCTTAACAGCAGCCTTAAAACTTTCTGCATCATCATTAGCCTCTAATAAATCCATAAGAACAGGAAGATAAACTCTTTCCTTAATCTTTAAATCTTCAGCAGTAAGACCAAGACCAGCAATATAATCATCTATTTTAACAGTCTTGTTAGATAAAATTTTAACACCTCTGCCATTTATATCAACATAAATAGCATTAATACCACTATCCTGAAGCTTATCACAAATTTCTTCTGTTAAAACTGTACCAGCTTCACATAAAACCTCACCAGTCATTGGGTCAACAGCACTTTCAGTAAGTTTGTAACCAGCAGCTCTGTTAGCGAAAGCAAGTTTCTTATTAAATTTATATCTACCTACATGAGCAAGGTCATATCTTTTGTAGTCGTAGAACATATTGTTAAGAATAGTCTGAGCAGACTCAACTGTAGGAGGCTCCCCTGGACGAAGTTTCTTGTAAATCTCAATAAGACCTTCTTCGTGAGATTTAGTAGTATCCTTTTCAAGGGTAGCAAGAATCTTAGGTTCTTCGCCAAAAAGGTCAATAATATCATGATCAGAACCAATGCCTAAAGCTCTAATAAGAGTAGTTACAGGTACTTTTCTGTTTCTATCAACCCTAACTGAGAATACATCATTACTATCAGTTTCATATTCAAGCCAAGCACCTCTGTTAGGAATAACAGTTGAAGTAAGGAGATTCTTACCGTCCTTATCCTTTGCTATATCATAATATATACCAGGTGAACGCACCAACTGAGATACAATTACTCTCTCTGCACCGTTAATAACAAATGTACCAGTTTCAGTCATAAGAGGAAATTCACCCATATAAATTTCCTGCTCTTTAACCTCAGCTATATCTCCGTTAGTACGAAGTCTAACCTTAACTCTAAGTGGTGTTGCATAAGTAGCATCTCTGTCCTTACATTCTGCAATAGTGTACTTAGTTTCGCTATCAAGTCTAAAGTCTACAAACTCTAAAATGTAGTTACCATTGTAATCACTAATTGGCGAAATGTCATCAAGTACCTCAGCTAAACCCTCATCAAGAAACCACTGGTAACTGTCCTTCTGTAATGCAAGAAGATTAGGCATTTCTAAAACTTCATCAACTCTTGCATAACTCATACGCATAGTGTCACCACTTTGTACAGGGCGTAATCTGTTCTTTTCCATTGGCGCTTTCACTCCTTCTTAAAATTTTAAAATTATATTTATTCACACTTTATACACATTTAAATTAATTATTTACACTTTGTTTACATTCTACCCTTGACAGATAACAGTTTTTCGTGTTATAATTGCTTATATGTTAAAGTGTCTTTTCATAAAGATACAGTATATTATTTTACCATTCTTTTTCGGCTTTGTCAATAGTTTTTAAGCCGATTTTTTATTTTACAACTAATTTTATAAATATAAACACTAACATAAATCAAATGAATAAAATAAAAAACTGTGTTTCATTCTTTTGTTTTATAAAAAGTTTAATTTTAGATTTATTTACAAATTTATAAATTTCATTTTTACAATTTAAAAATTATCACAATATTACAGCAAAAAAGGACGAAAAACCGTCCTTTTTATATAAATATTATTGACAAATTTTAAACTCAACTTATATGTTGCTTATAGCCTGCAAAGCACTATAAACATCTTTAGCAGTACCCCAAGCCAAACGAATATTGCAATCATTTACAATTCTAGCGTGCTGATTAGTTCTGTTTAACTGTACTTTCCAGCCTTTAAATGTAGCAATATTGTCCCAATGGAGAATATCCATAGCTCGCATAATAATATTTGGCAAAGGTAACTCTTTATTTAAAGCCTTAATACAAGCTACAGGATTATTAACAATACTTATTAATGAATTTTCTACAAATTTAATGTCCATTGGAATCTCCCCCTTAGTTGTCCATAATTATTTATACTTAATTATAGCACAAAAAGAGGGTAATAGAACACAAAAAAATTCACAATTTAACAATTTCGTCATTTTATATATTTTATTTTAAAAAAATTAGTTATTTTAACCATAACTGTATACCAATACATATTATAACATATAATCTATACAGATAAAAAGGACAATATAATCATATTGCCCTTAATAAAATCGATTTTTATTTAATAACTCTTACGCCAAGAACACCGTCAATAGCTTCAATCTTAGCAACATCTGCAGACTTAACATCAGCAATAGTGTAACCATAGTTGCCTCTAGTCTTAGAATTAAACTGTTCAGCACCAGTAATAGCATTCTTAACATTATCCATAGTATCAGCCTTAGAAAGTACACAAATTCTTTCACAACCAGAAACCCTAGGCGCAGAAACAGAAGGATAGTTTACTGAATTAACAATATTACCATTTTCAAGATATTCCATCATTTCCTCAGCAGCCATTGATGCACAATTATCTTCAGCCTCTGGAGTAGATGCACCTAAATGAGGGAGAGTAATAATTCCTTCAACACCAACAGTATTTTCATTAGGGAAATCTGTTGCATAATAGCTTACCTTACCACTTTCAAGACCAGCCTTAACAGCATCAACATCAACAAGCTCATTTCTTGCAAAGTTAAGAATTCTAACACCGTCTTTACACTTAGCAAGGCTTTCTTTATTAATCATATTAGTTGTTTCTGGTGTAGCAGGTACATGAACTGTAATGTAATCAGAAACAGCATAAATATCATCAAGGTTAGATGTAAACTTAACCTTGCTATCAAGAGCTAAAGCATTCTTAATAGAAAAATATGGGTCATAACCAATAACATCCATACCTAAAGCTACAGCAGCATTAGCAACAAGAACACCAATAGCACCAAGTCCAACAATACCTAAAGTCTTTCCCTTAATTTCAGGACCAGCAAAGTTAGATTTGCCTTTTTCAACTTTCGCAACAATACCTTCTTCTCCAAGTAAGCCCTGAGCCCATTTATAAGCACCAACAATATTTCTGCTAGTTAAAAGTAAACCAGTTAAAACAAGCTCCTTAACAGCATTAGCATTAGCACCAGGAGTATTAAAAACAACGATACCCTGGTCAGCACACTTGTCAAGAGGGATGTTATTGACACCTGCACCACATCTGGCTACAGCCTTTAAGCTAGAAGGAAGTTCCATTTCGTGCATTTTGAAACTTCTTAATAAAATAGCATCTGGATTATTCATATCATCAGCTACAGTATAGTTATCAGTAAGTCTGCCAAGACCTACTTTAGAAATCTTGTTTAAAGTCAATACATTATACATTTTATGCGTCACCTTTCATTTAAAACAAGGTCGACTTTAAGCCGACCTTACAATTATTAAAACAAATTTCAATAAGTATTAATATTACTTATTTTCCATTTCAAACTTCTTCATAAACTCAACAAGAGCTTTAACACCTTCAACAGGCATTGCATTGTAAATACTAGCTCTCATACCACCAACAGTTCTGTGACCCTTAAGGTTTACAAGACCATTATCAGTAGCTTCCTTAACAAACTTAGCATTAAGGTCGTCATCATCAGTAACAAATGGTACATTCATTAAACTTCTGTCCTTAGGCACTACAGTACCTCTAAACATCATTGAGTTATCAAGGAAATCATAAAGAATAGCAGCCTTTTCTTCATTAACCTTCTGAATTTCCTTAACGCCACCCATTTTCTTTAACCACTTAAACACAAGACCTGCTACATAAATAGAGTAACAAGGTGGGGTATTATAAAGTGAACCCTTTTCTGCGTGAATCTTATAATTAAGCATAGTCGGGCAGTTTTCCTTTGCGTGACCAATCAAGTCATCTCTCATAACTACTACTGTTACACCAGCAGGACCAATATTCTTCTGAGCACCGGCAAAAACAAGACCAAACTTATTAATATCAATTTCCTCAGACATAATCATACTAGAAAGGTCAGCTACAAGAGGGACATTTCCTGTATCTGGAAGTTCAGTATATCTTGTACCATAAATAGTGTTGTTATATGTAATATAGAAATAGTCAGCATCAGGATTAAACTTGGACTTATCTAAAGCTGGAATATAGTTAAATACCTTATCCTCTGAGGAAGCTACTAAATTAACCTTACCAAACTTCTTTGCCTCCTGCATTGCTTTTTTAGACCACTGTCCTGTGTTTACTAAATCGCAGGTACCTTTAACCATAAGGTTTAAAGGAATCATAGCAAACTGAGTCGAACCGCCACCCTGTAAAAACATTACTTTGTAATTATCAGGTATGTGCATAAGATTTCTTAAATCAGCTTCAGCTTCCTTAATAATGTCATCAAACCACTTGGAACGGTGACTCATCTCCATAACAGACATACCAGAACCATTGTAGTTAAGCATATCTTTTTGAGCCTGTTCAAGCACCTCAAGAGGTAACATTGACGGACCTGCTGAAAAATTGTAAACTCTTTCCATTTCTTCCATCCTCCAATTTAAAATAAAACAGCTATGTTATAATATAGCTTATAGAATATTATAATACAAAATCATACATAATGTCAATAGTTAACTCCACAATTCAAGGACAAATGTATTTATAAGAGAGTATTGTTT
>ENA-ORVB01000711-ORVB01000711.1-human-gut-metagenome-genome-assembly--contig:-NODE-711-length-25768-cov-2.75141_pt1 | contig 25768 bp, 23 predicted proteins | sample MGYA00242090_ERZ509231 | MGnify/ENA primary metagenome ERZ509231 (study PRJEB26280, sample SAMEA2338798) | human gut metagenome | biome: human gut; feature: human-associated habitat; material: faeces...
AGGAATAGACTCCCCTGCCGTAATAACAGAATTCAGAAAAAGAATAGCCGCCAACCACGATGGCTTAACAGATTGCGTAGACCTTCTAAGAAACAACGCCCGGAAAGGCGGAGTAAAGAAGGAACATTGCGATAATATGATAAAAGAGTCCATAGAATTAATAGACGAAATCACCAACAAAGAAGATTAATGTTGCAAAATATTCCAACAAGTGATATAGTAATAAACAATTAAATAAAAAACAAATAGAGTGAATTTCAAAGAGTTCACGAAGGGGAGCACCACCACCGGCGCTTCCTTTCGTGAACTCTTTTTTGCGTGAGTAGCGATGAGAATACACTAACAAAGACACTTGCCGAACTCTGCTTGCAGAAGTGAGCAAGAGGCTTTGTTAGCGTATTCGAGGAGCACCGCGACAGTGACAGAGCGAAGCTCTGGAACGCGCTACTCACGCAAAAACAGTGGAGGGACGCCACCCAGCAAACCTTATCCCCTCAGTCAGCGACCCGCAGACAGAGGAAGCAAAGCTTCCAAATGTCGTCCGACAAAGCTAATTCCCCCTCCCTCAGTCAGCAACTCCCAGACAGAGGAAGCAAGGCTTCCAAATGTCGTCCGTCCTCCAAAAAAAAATTCACTCTCTCAATCCCCAAAGAAAGAAGGACCAGCAATGATAACAATAAAATTCAACGGCAAACCCACCCAAATCCCTACATCAACCCCAATCACCACCTTCCTCACCACCCACAACTACAACCCGATCCATGTAGTAGTCGAACTCAACGAGGTCATAATCCCGAAAGACTCCTACCCCACCACAACCCTGTCACCCGATGACACCTTAGAAATCCTGACATTTATGGGCGGCGGTCAATAACCTTACGTTATTAACCCAACCCCACCCAACAACCCTTACCAATAAATAACCAAAAAGAAAAGAGGACAAAACAATGAACAACAACGACACATTCAAATTAGGAAAATACGAATTCACATCAAGATTTATCTTAGGCTCAGGAAAATATTCCCTTGAATTAATAGACGCCGCCGTAAAACAGGCAGAAGCACAGATAGTAACACTTGCACTAAGAAGAGCCAACGATGGCGGAATTGCCAATATTCTTGATTATATTCCAGAAAATGTAAAGCTTCTCCCTAACACATCCGGTGCAAGAAACGCAGAAGAAGCTGTAAGAATTGCAAGACTTTCAAGAGAATTATGCCACAGTGATATGGTTAAGATAGAAGTTATAAGAGATACTAAATATCTTCTTCCAGACAACTACGAAACAGCCAAAGCAACAGAGATACTTGCCAAAGAAGGCTTTGTAGTAATGCCATATATGTATCCAGACCTTAATGCAGCAAGAGATATGCAGAATGCAGGAGCTGCCTGTATTATGCCGCTTGCAGCACCAATTGGTTCTAACAGAGGTGTATGCACTAAAGATTTTATACAGATACTTATTGACGAAATTGATCTTCCAATTATTGTAGATGCAGGTATAGGTCGTCCATCACAGGCATGTGAAGTTATGGAAATGGGTGCAGCTGCGGTGATGGCTAATACAGCTATAGCGACAGCAGGAGATATTCCAGCGATGGCATCAGCATTTAAGAATGCAATAAATGCAGGACGTGAAGCTTATCTTTCAGGCCTTGGAAGAGTAAAGAAGGACGGTGCAAGTGCATCATCTCCATTAACAGGCTATATACACGAATAATAATGCAATAGATTACAGAAACGAGGATAATTATGAGCGACAGCAAAGATATGCACATCAATGAAAGTATATTGAGTGATGAAATAAGAGAAGATTTGAAGAAAAACAGAACTAACCATATGGAATATCTTCCAGATATGGAAGTACTTGAGTCAGATATACAGCAAAAAGTTATAGATGCTATGAACAATTATGACTATGATAAATATACAGCAAAGGATGTTCTTAATGCTATCAATAAAAGCAACAGGACACCAGAGGATTTTGCCGCACTTTTATCACCAGCTGCACTTCCGTATCTTGAACAGATGGCACAGGCGGCCAAGGATGAGAAAGAAAGACATTTTGGTAATTCTATATGTTTTTTTACACCTATATATATTGCTAATTACTGTGAGAATTATTGTATATACTGTGGTTTTAACTGCCACAACAAGATTAAGAGAGCCAAGCTTAATGCACAGGAAATAGAAGAAGAAATGGAAGCAATTGCCAGGTCAGGCTTGCAGGAGATACTTATTCTTACAGGTGAAAGCAAGAAAATGTCAAGTGTGGAATATATAGGAGAAGCCTGTAAAATAGCAAGAAAATATTTCAAGGTTGTTGGTCTTGAAGTATATCCTATGAATTCAGATGAGTATGCTTATCTTCATAAATGTGGTGCTGACTATGTAACTGTATTCCAGGAAACTTACAATTCAGACAAATATGAGACACTTCATCTTGCAGGACATAAGAGAGTATTCCCATACAGGCTTAATGCACAGGAACGTGCATTAAAGGGAGGTATGAGAGGAGTTGGTTTTGCTGCACTTTTAGGACTTGATGATTTCAGAAAAGATGCTTTTGCTACAGGTATGCACGCATATTTATTACAACGCAAATACCCACAGGCAGAGATAGCATTTTCTTGTCCAAGATTACGTCCAATAATCAATAATGACAGAATTAATCCTAAAGATGTACACGAAGCACAGTTATTGCAGGTCGTAACAGCATACAGATTATTTATGCCATTTGCCAGTATAACAGTATCTACAAGAGAGTGTGCCCGTGTGCGTGATAATCTTATGAATATAGCGGCAACTAAAATATCAGCAGGTGTAAGCACGGGCATAGGAAGCCATTCAGAAGATATTGAAGAAAAAGACAGAGGCGATGAGCAGTTTGAAATATCAGACGGAAGAGATGTTAAGCAGGTATATGATGACCTTGTAAAAATCGGACTTCAGCCAGTTATGAGTGACTATATATACTGTGGCTGATTAGGATTAAGGAGATTAGGAATTATGCAGGACGTGATTGCAATTACTAACCGCAGGCTTTGTGACAGACCATTTTTAGAACAGATAGAAAGAGTATGCAAGCTTTATCCAGCAGCTGTTATTCTAAGAGAGAAGGACCTGAATGAGGCTGAATATGCTGCACTTGCTGCAGATGTGTATCCTGTCTGTAAGAAATATAATGTAAGACTGATATTGCATACTTATGTTGCAGTGGCAGAAAAGACTGGCATTAATGCTATACATTTGTCAATTGATAATCTAAGAAAATATCATAGTCAGCTTAAAGATAGTAATATAGCCATAACAGGCTGTTCAATTCATTCCGTTCAGGAAGCCATTGAAGCGGCAGAGCTTGGTGCTTCATACATTACGGCAGGACATATATATAGTACGGATTGTAAAAGAGGTGTTCCACCAAGAGGCCTGGAATTTCTGAAAGCAGTATGCGAAAATGTTAATATTCCGGTATATGCCATTGGTGGAATTAACATAGATGGCAGCCGCAGGCAGGAAGTACAAGAGTGTGGTGCAAAGGGAAGCTGTATTATGTCTGGAATGATGAAGGCATAAATAAAAACAAAGCTTGCATAATAATATTATAAAAATAATATAGTAAAAATAAGTTGACTTTTTGATAGAAAATGATACACTAATATTAGTAGTTGTTACTATTATTGGTGTATCATTTTTGATTTAAATCCAATAATGAGCGTGATTTATCAAATGGATATTATGTACATATAAAATATTAAACAAGTAACAGTATATAATGACAATATTAATTTAATGTAATTTGAATAGAGGAGTTACAATATGGCAACAGTAAAAAGAAGCAGACAAAGAGATGCAATCAGGAGCTTTTTGATGTCAAGAAAAGACCACCCTACGGCAGAGGTTGTGTATGATAATGTCAGTAAAGAGTTTCCTAACATAAGTCTTGGAACTGTATACAGAAATCTTACATTCCTTGTAAACAATGGAATGGCTATGAAAGTGCCGTGTAGTGATGGTTCGGTGCATTTTGACGGCAACGTGAACCCACACTACCATTTTCAATGTGTTAATTGTGGCAAAGTTATGGATTTGAACTTTGACTCACGGGAAGTTGAGAAGAATTTTAATGAAGCGGCGGCAAAGAATTTTGATGGTACAATCCGGGGAAATGTGACATTCTTCTATGGAGAATGTTCTGAGTGTACAGATAAGTAAATATATTAATAGGAATTATTACTATTTTGCTTGACAAATGAAATAAAGAGTGTTATATTAAACTCACAAACAGTAATAATTACTATTTTTAATAAATTAAACAAGAAAAGGAGATTAAGATTATGAAGTATGTATGTACAGTATGCGGTTATGTTTATGAAGGAGAGTCACTTCCAGCAGATTATGTCTGTCCAGTATGTAAGGCACCAGCAGACAAGTTCTTAGCTCAGGGAGATGACAAGGTATGGGCTGCTGAGCACGTTGTAGGAGTTGCTAAGGGAGTAAGCGAAGATATTATTGAAGATTTAAGAGCTAACTTCAATGGTGAATGTTCAGAGGTTGGTATGTATCTTGCTATGGCTAGAGTTGCTCACAGAGAAGGTTATCCAGAAGTAGGTCTTTACTATGAAAAGGCAGCTTGGGAAGAAGCTGAACACGCAGCTAAGTTCGCAGAGCTTCTCGGTGAAGTTGTAACAGACAGTACTAAGAAGAACCTTGAGATGAGAGTGGAAGCAGAAAATGGAGCTACAGCAGGTAAGACAGACCTTGCTAAGAGAGCTAAGGCTGCTAATCTTGATGCAATTCACGACACAGTTCATGAGATGGCTAGAGATGAGGCTAGACACGGTAAGGCATTTGAAGGTCTTTTAAAGAGATACTTCGGTTAATCATAAGCTGGTATATGAGTAGTATACAGTATCAGAATTAATGGTACAGTTAATTGGATAGCTTACATTAATCAATAGATTAATAAAGTATTATTACTGCCGTCAGTATTACACTGGCGGCAGTTTTTATATAATAGGGAATTTAATGTCATAAAATTCTATAGTAAGTTTCATTAAAACATTAAATGTCAGCGTGACATTTTCTCCAATATGTGATATTGTATATTCAATTAAGAGTTTCGTAGAAAATGGTCGAATAATAATGAAGAATAAAAGCTTGTTTTTTGCAAGTTAAACAAGTGCTGTTGGTGTACAGTGCTGGAATGGAGAACTTCAATGGAGAATGATTTAGAGCTGGAAGACAGAATACTTACAATGCTGTCAACCCAATATGAGGGGATTTATCAGATTGATATTGATAATGATAGTGTTCTGTGTATTTATAATAGGGGTAATAAGTTTAAGAAAGACGGTTATGTAGAGTTAGAACAGTGGGTTCAGAGAATGGTTGACAGATGTCATTATGAGGACAGAGGCAGGCTGTTAGATTTAATATCAGTAGAGGCAGTTAAAGGCTTTGGCAGTAACGATGAATTTAAGAAAAAGCTTGATGTAAGACTTATGTATGATGGTAAATATAAGTGGATATTAGTGACACTTATGTATGATAAGACATTTAACCAGATAACAGTGACAGAACGTGATGTATCACACAGATATGAATATTATGAGATAATAAAGCGTAAAAATGCTGAACTTAGAAAGCTTTTGCAGACAACAGAGCAGTATAAAGATGCACTTATGTCAGAGTCAATTGTTATGTATCAGGTTAATTTTTCAAAAGATACAATAGAAAATGGCATATATCAGCGAAAGAATAATAAAATGTATAGCGCACTCGATACAGTAGGTATTAGTACATCTAGTTCTTATGATGAATATTGCAGAAGGTGGCAGAAAAGGGTTTCCAAGGATACAATTGAAGATTATTTAAAGCTTGCAACGTCAAAGAAGATTATTGAACTATTTAATAATGGTAATACTATTGTATCTATTGATTACAGGACAATGGATACACAGGATACGGAGATGTGGATTGATAAGTCTATATATCTGTCAAAGGACAAGCTTACAGATGATATTTTAGGAATTATAAGCTTAAGAAATGTTACAGAAAGATATAGACAGGAATATTTGAAACAACGTCTGGAAAAGCAGGCATCACTTGACCTGCTTACAGGTCTTTATAATCACGTTACTGGAGAATTGCTTATAAAGAGCAGGATTGATAACAGCGCCCATATGTATTCGGCATTTGTTATATTTGATATAGACTCGTTTAAATTAGTTAATGATACTTATGGCCATTATTTTGGCGACTGTGTTATACAATATGTTGCCAAGAGATTAGCAGAATGTACAAGGGAAGATCAGGATATAGCGATAAGGTATGGAGGCGATGAGTTTGTTGTATATATTGAATATAAAGACAGCGATAATATCGAAGATATCGTGAAGAGAATATTTAATTATGTAACAGATGAGTACGATGGTTATAAGATAAGCGTAAGTATGGGGATAAGCTTATCTGTTAATTGTGGTTTACATTATTATAATATGTACCAGTGTGCAGATAAAGCGTTATATGAAGCCAAGAAATCGGGACGTGGATGTTATAGGTTTTATTCTGAATAATAACAAGGTGTCACATAAAATGAATTATTTAATGTTAGTAAGGCAGTGAATAGTTCATTCGTGTGACACCATTATTTTTATAAGAGAATATTTATTATTATTAGATTTCTTCCACCAATATGTATTGCATTAAGTAATTATTTATAAGCATATTTCCTCAAGCAATTTTGCCGTAATAGCGACATCGTCCATAGATATTCCAGAGTAGTTGACAATTGCTATATGCGAATAATTATCAGGTGAATAGCTGTTTCCAGTTATATAGTCAGAAAGAAATGATATGAGAAGTCCTTTCTTGCTGGCTTTTTGCTTTAGCTGCTCATCAGTTAATTCTGTGTCGTATTTTAGGAGAAAATGCAGTCCCGAATTTTCCTCGTATATATTAATACGGTCTTTGATACTGCTTTTCATAAGCAGACCTATAAGATTATCCCTTATGTCACGGTAGTGATTGCGCATACGGTTAATGTGCTTGTCAAGAAAGCCGTCATCAATAAAATGAGCCAGTGTATATTGTTCAAAGTTAGATACTGTGCAGGCATAAAAGCCAAGCTGCTGTTTGAAGCGTTCAAGGAGCGGCACAGGAAGAACCATATAACTAATTCTTATAGTTGAGGCAAGGCTTTTTGTAAATGTATTAAAATATATTACCTTGTCTGTGGCATCGATTGAAAAGAGTGATGGTATTGGCTTTCCCTGAAGTCGGAATTCACTGTCGTAGTCGTCCTCTATTATGTATCTGCCGGGCGAGTTGTTAGCCCATTGTAACAGACCATATCTTCTGCTTATAGATGTAACTATACCAGTAGGAAAATGGTGTGATGGAGATATCTGTATTATCTGGGAATTCGCAAGTCCAATGCTGTCAGGTATTACACCTTCATCGTCCATATCAAGTGCGTTGACCTTGACACCTAATGAGCGGTATATATTTACGATTTTTCTGGAACTTGGATTTTCAAGTCCGTAGGCAAGGTCACGTCCAAGAAGCTGAACGATAAGCCCATATAAATATTCAGTTCCAGCACCAATAATAATCTGCTCAGGATTTACTGTAATTCCCCTGAATTCATATAGATGATGTGCAATGGCACGGCGCAGTTTCATAACGCCACCGGTAGGTGGAACATTGAGTGCATCATCGCCCTCATATGTAAGTACCTGACGCATAAGTTTTGCCCATACTGAAAATGGAAAATTATCTTTAGGGGTGTGGCTGTATACAAGGTTAACAGCTGCATTTTCCAGGGGAGTATCAGTATTTTCCGGGGAAGCACCAGCATTATTATTCACATTGTAAGGCTGGTTACTGCTTGAAATATTATTGAAAGCGGTATTCTTAAAAGAATGATTACCTGTCGTATTGTAATTATTATTAATCTCCGATACATAAAATCCCTTCTTAGGAAGTGAATATATGTAACCTTCTGCAAGAAGCTGTCCGTAGGCATTTTCAACAGTTACGACGCTTATTCCGTGATTTTTGGCAAAATCTCTTTTGGAAGGGAGCTTTGTATCGGGTGTTAATTTGCCGGATATAATATCATCTTTAATACAGGTGTACAGGTATTCGTAAAGGCTTTTTTTGTTTCTATTATTAAAAGAATATGTAAGCATATATTTATCCTCGTTAAATAAGGCAGGTTTATGGTTGCTGACCATATAATTAATCAAATGTTTATTAAGAATAATAATATCAGATTAATTATAATAAATCAATGGACATAAGATATGATATATAATAAAATTACTGTGTATACAAATATTTATAATATGTATGGAGGCTTAGTTATGAGTGATTATATTATTTCGTGTTGTTCTACAGCAGATTTAACAGAGGAACATTTTAATAAGAGAGATATACATTATATATGCTTCCATTATGAGCTGGACGGAGCAGCTTATATGGATGATTTAGGGAAGACAATAAACTTGGATGATTTCTATAAAGCTATGTCGGAAGGAGCTGATACTAAGACATCACAGATAAATGTGGATGAATATGAGACATATTGTGAAGAATTCTTAAAAGAAGAGATATACTTCATCTTACACTTTCATCAGGCATATCCGGAACAATTAATTCTGCTAATATAGCGGCGGAAACACTTAAAGAGAAATATCCAGACAGAAAGATATATGTAATTGATTCACTTGCGGCTTCATCCGGATACGGGCTGCTTATGGATAAGGTTGCTGATTTAAAAGATGAAGGTATGGGTATAGATGAGTTAAAGGACTGGGTTATTGAGAACAGATTAAAGGTTAATCACTGGTTCTTTACGACAGATCTTACATTTTTTATAAAAGGTGGAAGAGTGTCAAAGGTGTCAGGTTTTGTGGGTAATCTTCTTAATATATGTCCACTGCTCAATGTTAATTTTGAGGGAAAGCTTATACCTAGAGAAAAAATCCGTACTAAGAAGAAGGTTATTGCAGCAACTGTTGAGAAGATGATTAATAATGCCGAAAATGGACTTGATTACGATGGAAAATGCTACATATCAATGTCAGCGTGCAGAAAAGATGCAGAAGCTGTTGCAAAGCTTATAGAGGAGAAATTCCCTAAGCTTAACGGCAGGGTGGAGATTAATAATATAGGTACAACAATAGGAAGCCACACAGGACCTGGAACAGTTGCATTATTCTTCTGGGGCAATAAGAGAGTTGACTAACATTGTGGTTGTATATACGGTTATTTATAGCAATAACAGCACAATAGAATTAAGTAAAATAAGAAAAGATAAATAGTATAAGAAAATAAAATATCAAAAGAGAATTAACAATCAGGAGAGAATTACAATGAATAGATTCGGATTTGGAGCGATGAGGCTTCCGTTAATCAATCCAGATGATAAACAGTCAATTGATATGGACGAGTTAAAGCGTATGGTTGATATATATATGGAAGCAGGATTTACATATTTTGATACTGCATTTCCGTATCACGACCAGATGTCAGAAACAGCGTTAAAGGAAGCCTTGGTTGACAGATATGACAGGGACAAGTATGTATTTGCCGATAAAATGCCTACAGTGCTTATAAAATCAGGTGAGGAGTATCCGTTATATTTTAATAAACAGCTTGAAAAGACAGGCGTTGGATATTTTGATTACTACCTTATGCACAATATGGGCAGGGACAGATATTATAATACGGACAAGTGTGGTGGATTTGAATTCGCTAAGAAGATGAAAGCCGAGGGTAAGATTAAGAATTTCGGATTCTCATTTCACGATGATGCACAGTTCCTTGATATGATATTAACCAATCACCCGGAAGTTGATTTTGTTCAGCTTCAGATTAATTATCTTGATTGGGAAAATGATATTATCCAGTCAAGGTTATGTTATGAAACAGCAAGAAGGCATAATAAGCCAATAGCTGTAATGGAGCCTGTTAAGGGCGGGACACTGGCGAATCTTCCAAAGGAAGCAGAGAATATTTTAAGGGAATATAACAAGGAAGCCTCGCCAGCTTCGTATGCTTTAAGGTTTGCAGCTAATCTTGATGGTGTGTTTATGGTGCTTAGTGGAATGAGCAATTGTGAGCAGGTGCTTGACAATACTAAGATTATGGCAAGACCTCAGCCGCTTAACGATAAGGAAAAGGAGCTTCTTAAAGAGGTTGTAGCAATAATTAACAAAAGAACAGCAATTCCTTGTACTTCCTGTGGATATTGTATGGAGGTATGTCCTAAGAATATTAATATTCCAGGACTGTTTGCACTTTATAATAATTATTGCATTAATGACAATTTTTCCAATATGTATTATCAGAGGCTTATATATAATAAGGGAAAGGCTTCAGACTGCATTAAATGTCACAGATGTGAGAAGAATTGTCCACAGCACATACATATACCGGACAATCTTGAGCTTATAGCAAAACTAGCCCAATAAAGCTTATATTGTAAGCTTATATTGTAAGCTTATATGTTAAAAGGTGTTCACCAATTAAGATTATTGTGTTATAATCCAATCTTGATATTATTTAGAAAATGTGTATACTACACGGAAATGAGGGCAAATATGAGTATGAATATAGTATGTTTAGATCTTGAAGGAGTATTAGTTCCAGAAATCTGGATTGCATTTGCAAAGGAAAGCGGTATTCCAGAGCTTACAAGAACAACAAGAGACGAACCAGATTATGACAAGCTTATGAACTGGAGACTTGGAATTCTTAAGGAACACGGTCTTGGACTTAAAGAGATACAGGAAACTATTGCAAAGATAGATCCACTTCCAGGAGCTAAGGAATTCCTTGATAAGTTAAGAGAAACAACACAGGTTATTATTATTAGTGATACATTTACACAGTTTGCAGCACCTCTTATGAAGAAGCTTGGCTGGCCGACTATATTCTGTAATACTCTTGAAGTAGCTAAGGACGGAACAATTACAGGCTTTAAAATGCGTTGTGAACAGTCTAAGCTTTCAACAGTTAAAGCACTTCAGTCTGTTGGCTTTGAAACAATTGCCAGTGGTGACAGCCACAACGATTTAGGTATGATTCAGGCTAGTAAGGCAGGTTTCCTATTCAGAACAACTGACCAGATTAAGGCAGATTATCCACAGCTTGAAGCATTTGAAGAATATGATGACCTCTTTGAGGCAATAAAGAAGGCTTTATAATTAGAGAATGGAGATAAGTGCTTAGCCATGATGGGCGTACTTTGAAAAGGCACGAATGGAGATATTATGTTTGGATTAAGTAAGAAGGAAAATGGCTTAAAAATCATAATAGTAGGCTGTGGCAAGGTAGGTGCGAACCTTGTTGACCAGTTAAGTAAAGAAGGACATGATATAACTGTTATAGATAAGAAAGCAGAGAAGATACAGGATATTACCAATACCTATGATGTTATGGGACTTGTGGGTAACGGAGCAAGCTATTCAACACAGATGGAAGCTGGTATTGAAGAAACAGATCTTATTATTGCGGTTACAGATTCGGACGAGCTTAACCTTTTATGTTGTACAGTAGCCAAGAGAGTTGGCAAATGTGCAGCAATAGCAAGAGTCCGTACACCGGATTACAGTGAGGAAACAGGCTATTTAAGAGAGCAGTTAGGTCTTGCCCTTATAATAAATCCTGAGCTTGAAGCGGCAAGAGAGGTTGCACGTATATTATATCTTCCAACTGCACTTGAGGTTAATTCATTTGCACATGGACAGGCAGAGCTTGTCAAATTCAAAGTACCAGAGGGTAATCTTCTGAATGGGCTTAGCTTAGCTTATCTTGGTAAGAATATTACTAATGATATTCTTATATGCGCAGTTGAAAGAAACGGAGAAGTATATATGCCTAACGGTGATTTCGTGCTTCAGTCAGGCGATGTAGTTTCATTTGTTTCAGAACGTCATATTGCAAGAGATTTTCTTAAGCAGATAGGCTTAGCAACCAGGCAGGTTAAGGATACTATGATTATAGGTGCAAGCAAGGCAGCATATTATCTTGCTAAAGAACTTCTTAATATGGGCATCTCAGTAAAGATTATTGAAAAGGAAAAAGAGAACTGTGAAAGCTTAAGTGTTAAGCTTCCTAAAGCTATAATTATTAATGGTGACGGCACAGACCCGGATATATTGAAGGAAGAAGGTATAGAAACAGTTCAGTCATTCATTCCACTTACAGGAATAGATGAAGAAAATATTATGCTGACACTTTATGCAAAGCAGGTATCAAAGGCTAAGGTTGTAACTAAGATTAACAGGGTTAATTATAAGCAGGTTATTAATAATCTTGATCTTGGAAGCCTTGTATATCCTAAATATATTACATCAGAAGCAATTATTGCATATGTAAGAGCCAAGAAGAATTCAATGGGCAGTAATATAGAGACTCTTTATCATATGTTTGATTCAAGGGTTGAGGCAATTGAATTCATTGTTGAGGAGAATTCAAAGGTATCTGGAGTACCTATTAAGGATCTGAAGTTAAAGAAAGATGTCCTTATCTCATTTATCAACCACAATGGACATATTATCATTCCTACAGGTAATGATGAGATTGAAGACGGCGATACAGTAATGATAGTAACTAAGAATACAGGATTTACAGGTATTGATGATATTGTAAGATAGGTGTAAGCAGGTAAAATAGATATGAATAGAACAATGATTATATACATTCTGGGTTGCATACTTAAAACAGAGGGAGTGCTTATGGCACTTCCTTGTCTTGTTGCACTTATATATCACGAAAGTCAGGGAATTGCGTATGTAATTGTAGCAGTATTAAGTCTTATTGCAGGTATGCTTCTGACAATAAGGAAGCCTAAAGATTATATTATATATCTTAAAGAGGGCTGTATAGCGACATCTTTAAGCTGGATACTTATGGGAATTGTAGGTTCATTTCCATTTATGATAACTGGAGAGATTCCATCGTTTATTGATGCTTTATTTGAAACAGTTTCAGGTTTTACAACGACTGGTGCTAGTATATTAAGTGATGTTGAGAGCCTGTCACATTGCAGTATTATTTGGAGAAGCTTTACACACTGGATAGGTGGTATGGGTGTTCTTGTATTTATTATTGCGATTGTGCCACTCAGTGGTGGTTCTAATATTAATCTTATGAGGGCAGAAAGTCCGGGACCATCAGTTGGTAAGCTTGTACCGAAGGTAAGACATACAGCAAGAATACTTTATATTATATATTTTGGACTTACATTACTGGAATTCATAATACTTGTTATGGCTAAGATGCCGGTGTTTGATGCGGTTAATACATCATTTGCAACAGCTGGTACAGGTGGTTTTGGTATTAAAAATGACAGTATAGGCAGTTATTCTGTGGCTATACAGTGGATTGTCACGATATTTATGATACTGTTTGGTGTGAACTTTAATGCTTACTATCTGCTGTTCTTTGGAAGTATTAAGAAAGCACTTAGTATGGAAGAAGTAAGGGTATATTTTGGAATAATATTAGCAGCAATTACAGCTATCACAATTAATATTTATTCTATGTGTTCTGGTGTATGGGATGCAATTACCAAGTCGGCATTTCAGGTTGGTTCAATTATAACGACAACAGGATTTTCAACGACAGACTTTAACTTGTGGCCACAGACATCAAAAACAATACTTGTATTGCTTATGTTTGTTGGTGCATGTGCGGGAAGTACAGGCGGTGGTATAAAGGTTTCAAGATTTGTAATACTTATTAAGACAATTATTAAAGAGCTTAACTCTTATATCCACCCTAGAAGCGTAAAGAAGATTAAGGTTGAAGGAAAACCGGTTGAACACGAGGTTATACGTTCTGTAAATGTGTATATGATAACATTTATATTAACATTTGTTGTATCAGTATTCCTTGTTTCATTAGAAGGAAAAGATCTGACAACTAACTTTACAGCGGTAGCGGCTACAATTAATAACATTGGACCAGGTCTTGAACTTGCAGGTCCAACACAGAACTTTGGACATTTTGGCATATTAAGTAAGATAGTTATCATATTTGATATGCTTGCAGGACGACTTGAATTATTTCCAATGTTATTATTATTCCATCCAGTGGTAATAAAGGAAATGTTAGCGGATAAGAGAAAGTACAGAGTTAAATAGTACAGATCGTATAGTTAAGCGGATGTTTAGCAAATATAGAAATAATATTTTAGAAATACGGTTAAGTACTGTTAAAATGGAGAAATATAATGAAATTCGTTATACAAAGAGTTAATTCAGCAAGTGTAAAAGTTGATGGTAATGTCATAGGAAGTATAGGCAAAGGCTATCTTATACTGTTTGGTGCAGGCGAAGGTGACACAGAGGATATGCTTGTGCCATTTGCTGATAAAATATGCAAAATGAGAATATTCGCAGATGAGAATGGAAAGACTAATCTCTCAATTAATGATGTAGGTGGAGAAATGCTTATTGTCAGTCAGTTCACATTATATGCAGATTGCAGGAAAGGCAACAGACCAAGCTTTGTACACGCCTGTGAGCCAGATCTTGCCAATGAGTTATACGAGAAATTCGTAGCACTGTGCAAAGGTAGAAACGGGTGAATTCGGTGCGGATATGAAAGTGAGTCTTGAAAATGACGGACCATTCACTATTGTGTTAGACAGCAGAGATTTTAAATTATAAAATATAAGCTGTAAAATTAATGTTATAAATTAAATGTTGTAAATTAATGTTCAAAAGACTATTGAATTATTAGTTCTATTGTGCTATTTTATAAAAGAATTAAATAATACTTCAGGGCAGGGTGTCATTCCCTACCGGCGGTAAAGCCCGCAAGCATTATGCACGAACTGGTGGAATTCCAGTGCCGACAGTTACAGTCTGGATGGAAGAAGTAAAGTTGATATATTTAATTAGATAATCGTTGTTAAGCATATATTAAGATAATGTATTATGATAATAATATTATTAAGCTATTATAACTGTATTAGCTATTGATATTTGCAGAATATGTATTATATAGTTATTTAAGCCCTGGGAAGATTATTCTCAGGGCTTTTTTATTGATATTTTAAGAATGGAAAACCCATTATATACATTTATTAGAGAAAGAAGGCGGGTAATATTATGGCAATGACAGATGAAGAATATATGCTAAGGGCTGTTGAACTGGCTAAGAAAGGAACAGGCTGGACTAATCCTAATCCGCTTGTCGGTGCAGTTATTGTCAAAGACGGCAGGATAATAGGAGAAGGGTACCATAAGAAATATGGTGAACTTCACGCAGAGAGAGAAGCGCTTGCCAGTGCAAATGAGGATGTGAGTGGTGCAACGATATATGTGACACTTGAGCCATGCTGTCATTATGGCAAACAGCCACCCTGTGTTAATGCAATTATTGAGGCGGGAATAAAAAGAGTGGTGATAGGTTCTTATGACCCTAACCCATTAGTTGCAGGGAAAGGCGTGGATATTTTAAGAGAACATAACATAACTGTTGATGACAAGCTTGTGTGTAGTGAGGAATGTAAAAGCCTTAATTATGTATTTTTTAATTACATAAAAGAAAAAAAGCCATATGTGATATTAAAGTATGCACAGTCCCTGGACGGAAAGATTGCAACGCATACAGGATTGTCACAGTGGATAACAGGGGAAACAGCAAGAAATAAAGTTCATATGGACAGGCATAGATATTCAGCCGTAATGGTTGGCGTTGAAACTGTTATAAAGGACAATCCTATGTTGACGTGCCGCAGTAAAGATATTGTTAATATCAACCAGCCGGCAAGAGTAATATGTGATACTAATCTCAGGACACCGCTTGATTGCAATATTGTACGGAGTGCGAAGCTGTACACAACATATATAGCGACAAGCTGCAAAGACGATGATAAGTGCAGGAAATACACTGAGGCAGGCTGTAAACTTATATATGTCAATAAAAATGATAGTTATAATAATTCTCATATAGATATAAAAGAACTGATAATAAAGCTGGGACAGCTTGGCATAGACAGTATTGTGTGCGAGGGTGGAGCGACACTTAACTGGAGTGTCCTGGCAAGTGGTATGGTCGACAGAATACAGGCTTATATAGCACCTAAAGTATTGGGTGGTGTAAATGCTCTTTCACCGGTAGGTGGAATTGGTGTTGATACTCCTGATAAAGCATATGAGCTTGATGATTATACGGTTACAAGATTGGGAAGGGATATATTAATTGAGGGGGAAGTGAGGTGTATATAAGTGTTTACAGGAATTATTGAAGAAATCGGACATATAGTATCTATTCAAAGACACGCATTTTCTCAGATTATAACTATTAGTGCGTCAGATATTCTTGAGGAAACCAAAGTAGGTGACAGTATAGCGGTTAATGGCGTGTGCCTGACAGTAACGTCAATTGGCAGCAAACAGTTCAGTGCAGATGTTATGCACGAAACTATTAATAAGTCATCACTTGGAAATCTGCGGGCAGGAATGGCTGTTAATCTTGAAAGAGCAATGCCAGCTAATGGCAGATTTGGCGGACATATAGTAAGTGGACATATAGATGGTGTTGGCAGAATAACAAAGATAAGCAAGGATGATAACGCTGTCTGGTACACAATTAATGCAGGTAAAGAGATTATGCAGTTAATAGTTCCCAAAGGTTCAATAACAATTGATGGAATAAGCCTTACTGTAGCAGGGGTTAATGATGATAGTTTTAAAGTATCTGTAATTCCCCATACAAGGCAGGTGACAACATTATCACAGCGTAGAATCAACGATTGTGTCAATCTTGAGAATGATAATACATAAAAAGATTGTTACAGACAGGCGGAAGTCTTGATGTAACAGCGGATGGGCTGGATGAGATATCCACAAGGCAGGATGTCTCAGTAAAAGCACAGTCATCACAAAGGCAGAATACATCAGGGTTAACAAGAGAATTTCTTAGTAAATATGGATTTTAAAAAGGAGGATATATGTTTGAGTTTAACACAGTAGAAGAAGCAGTTGAAGATTTGAAAGCAGGTAAGATTATACTTGTTACAGATGATGAGGACAGGGAGAATGAAGGTGATTTCATATGTGCCGCTGAGTTTGCAACAACAGAAAATGTTAATTTTATGGCAACATATGGAAAAGGTCTTATATGTATGCCAATGAGTGAGGAGATAAGCAAAAAGCTATATTTCCCACATATGGTAGCAGACAATACAGATAACCACGAAACAGCATTTACAGTATCAATAGACCATGTTGATACAACTACAGGAATATCTGCAAAAGAAAGAGCCTATACAACAAGAATGGTAGTAAGTGATGATGCCAAGCCGGAGGACTTTAGAAGACCGGGACACAATTTTCCACTTATTGCAAGGAAGAATGGAGTTCTTGAAAGAAACGGACACACAGAAGCAACAGTTGATTTGATGAGGATTGCAGGACTTAAAGAATGTGGCTTATGCTGTGAGATTATGAAAGATGATGGCACAATGATGAGAAAGAACGACCTCATTGAACTTGCCAGAAAATGGAATTTAAAATTCATAACAATAAAGGCAATTCAGGAATACAGAAAATGCAACGAAAAGCTTGTAGAGTGTGTGGCAGTAACTAAAATGCCTACAAAATATGGAGAATTTGTTGCACATTGTTACATTAATAAATTAAATGGAGAACATCACGTTGCTTTAGTAAAAGGTGATGTTGGTAATGGAGAAGACCTTTTGTGCAGGGTTCATTCAGAGTGTCTTACAGGTGATGCTTTTGGTTCATTAAAATGTGACTGCGGACAGCAGTTTGCGGCGGCTATGACACAGATTAATGAGGAAGGCAGAGGAATACTGCTATATATGCGGCAGGAAGGCAGAGGCATAGGTCTTGTTAATAAGCTTAAGGCATATGCACTTCAGGACGAAGGAATGGATACGCTTGATGCTAATCTTGCCCTTGGATTTCCAGGAGATATGAGAGAATACTACATTGGAGCACAGATATTAAAGGATCTGGGTGCTAAGACATTACGTCTGCTTACCAACAATCCGGATAAGGTATACCAGTTATCTGATTTTGGAATGAAGATAAGTGAAAGAGTTCCAATTAAAATGGAAAAGACAGCTTATGATGGATTTTATCTTAACACTAAGAAGATAAGAATGGGTCATATGTTATAGATTTCATAGGATTGAAAGTTGAAAAAATCCGACATATAGCAGTATTGATGATTTATGAAAATTGTAATGAAATTAAATTAAAAAGACGAGGAGATTAATAGTTATGAGAGTATTAGAAGGAAAATTAGTAGACAATGGAACAAGAGTAGGTATTGTAGCGGCAAGATTTAATGAATTTATTGTATCAAAGCTGGTTGCAGGTGCACAGGACGGACTTATAAGACACGGAGTAAGCGATGACAATATAGACCTTGCGTGGGTTCCTGGTGCATTTGAAATACCACTTATTGCTTCTAAAATGGCAAAGAGCGGAAAATATGATGCAGTGATATGTCTTGGTGCAGTTATAAGAGGAGCTACAAGCCATTATGATTATGTTTGTGCGGAGGTTTCTAAAGGAATAGCTAATGTATCACTTAATACAGATATTCCAGTGATGTTCGGAGTGCTTACTACAGATACAATTGAACAGGCAATTGAGAGAGCAGGAACAAAGGCAGGTAATAAGGGATTTGAATGTGCAGAGGGTGCTATTGAGATGGTAAATCTTTCCCGTGAGCTTGAAAAATAACAAATTAATTGATTTTATCATCTGTCAAGGGTATATTGAAAGTAATGATAATATGTCTGTCTGGTTATTAACCAGTGTTAAGGGGTGATACCAATGATGATGAAATTAAAGAACAGAATATTAGGAATATTACTTTTGTTTATCCTGCTTCCACTAAGCATTTTTGGTGGATTTTCAATTTACCAGACGAATAGGAAGATTGACGATATGACAGAGTGCAATCTTGCGACGGTGAGTGAGAATCAGAGAATTAATATTAAGAATTTCTGTGAGGACAGGAAGTCCGAAATGGAGATGATTGCTAATTATGCTATGACACAGGCGGCAATCAAAGAAAGTGTAGGAGAGCCAAGTCCTTATGATGCAGGTAAAGTTGATTTAGAGTATATTAACAATGTGTTGAAGGAACGAAAGAAATATGGAGTGTTTGTTGCAAGTATATCTATATTGGACAAGGATTTCAGGGTAGTAGCCTCAAGTGAAAGTTATGAGGCAGGTGATACACAGTTATGTTATGTCTTGCGTTTGTATTCTTTGTCCTTGCTATATTTATTGTGCAGATATTTATTACAAAGAATGTATTAGCACCAATAGAACAGATAATGAATGTGTTTAATGATATCAAGGCTACACAGGACTATTCAAAGAGACTGCCTAAATCAAATAGTGTTGAGATGAACCAGCTTTCCGATGAAATTAATGGACTTCTCACACATATAGAAGATGAGAATATTCAGGAAAAGGAAAGGCAAAGACATTTAAGAGAACTTGCTGAGTGTGATCCGCTTACTGGAATTAATAATAAAAAAGCGATTGAGCAGAAAATGCTTGCTATGGTTCAGAGTGCAACTGATAAAAAAGTGCGTATAAGTGTTGGATTTCTTGATATTGATGATTTTAAAGATTACAATACTAATTATGGACATCAGGAAGGCGATAATGTAATCAAATTTGTTGCCAATACATTAAAGGAGAATTTTAAAGGTGAAGTTGGACGAAATGGCGGAGATGAATTTGTATTTGGTTATGAAGGGGATATAAGTAAAGAGGAACTTGATAGGAAAGTAAAGAAGGTCTATGATATTCTTAACAAGGGTTATACAAGAGGCGATTTGCTAAAGAATATGTCTGTTCCTTGTAGTATAGGTATTGTAACTGCGATAGGTGGAAGCTTTGATTATGCCAAGCTGTTAAAAGAAGCAGATAATGCAATGTATGATGCTAAGATTAATGGAAAGAATACATATGTAATAAGGGAGTTATAGGAATATTATTCCTATAACTCCCTTGGTTTATATAGTTTTAAGCATTTTTTACAAGTACAGCATAAAGTGTTCTTGAAAGAATACTTGCGACAACAAAGCATACAACAGCTTCAATTGCACCCTGTGTTCCGACAAATGCGATAACGAAAGTAAATGGATTGCTTGCAGCGAATTTAGTTACATAAGTCTGAATAAAATCAGTTCTATAGAAAAGTGCAACAAGTGTACTCATAAAGAGCAGTGTGTTAAGAAGTGGGCAGGCAAGGCTTGCGATGTAGTAAGATACCTTCTGTACACTGCGGATATTATGAAGTCCCTTGAATATAAGTCCTGTAAGAAGTCCCTCAAGTGTTCTTGGAACAACTGTAAGAATAATAGTGAATACAGGGCTGATATTAAATAATGCAAATGTAAATACAGAGCCGCCAGTTACTGCCTGATAGAGGCTTGTAAGTCCGAAAGTAAGACCACATATAAGTCCACCAACAGGACCAAGAATTATAGCACCAACAGCTACTGGAATTGTCAAAAATGTGATAGTAAGACCTGGAAGTTTAATGTATCCAAGTGGTGTAAAAGCCATAATGATAATAATCGCTATCATAGCGGCAAGTTCAACCATATATTTGGTTGTAAAAGTTTTGTTGGCAGTATTATTAACTGCACTTGTCTGGTTGTTATTCATAAAATCTCCTTTTCGTCTGATAAAACGGCAATCCTGTCTTTCAGACATTTTTAATTGTAGCGTTATGACAGATGGGATAAACACGAATAAGTGTATACAGATACCAAAAATATCTCATATTAGTGTAAGTACATAAATGATGTAGATATACAGACTGGTATAAATTGATATACTATATTGTATATCAATCAAAATGAAATCAGAATATTAATTTAGCATATTTAAAAGCAAAAGTTCAGAATAAAATCTTGTTACACGCCAATTGAGGTCGCACATCAATTCTTTCTTCTACCATTAAAAAACTTCCTTGAAATAATTAAATAAATAATCCAATAATTATAAACTATAAATACCAATGATTACAGGTGATAATAATTACTGGCAGCTGATACATTTTCATCCGAATAACGCTCACGCGTATAATATCATACTTGATAATACAGGGCAATACATAGATTGGATAAAATTGTATACAATGTTTATAAAGTATTAATAAATGCTTCTTATTTCCTTAATTTACATATTTTCTCAATAATGATAAAATAAGAAAATATCGTGGCAGACTACTTTATGTTATTGCCTGATTTGAAGAGATATAGTTTATGAAGAGTTTAATAGAAAGGAAGAATTATGAGCAGAATATTGAAAAGTATTGCCCCATACTGGAAATCAATAATAATTATTCTGTTGTTACTTGTGTTGCAGGCGAATTGTGATCTTGCACTTCCACAGTACACATCGAATATTATTGATGTTGGTATCCAGAATGGTGGTATAGGACATAGTATTCCAGAGAAGATTACTAAAGATGAATATGATATAGCGAAGATGTTTATGACGGACGAAGAGATAAGCATATGGGAGAAATGTTTTGAGGAACAGGATGACTTATATGTCCGTACAGAAAATAATGATAAAAGGTTAGATGAATATGATGATACACTTGCTATGGCACTGATTATTAATAATCAGATGTCATCAGTTACAGTCACACAGTTCAAACAGCAGATGGCGGCACAGATGGGCGTTGATGTATCTGAACTTGAGAATGTTTCAGTTGCAGACCTTGGAAAGAGAATGGGTGTGGAACTTGAAACATTTACTAAGGATATTGAAGATGCTGATGGTAATGAAGTTCCAACAGAATGTGTAGATATGAGAATTATATTCAAGGCAATGTATGATAATGGTGCAATGTCTAAAGATACGTTTATATCTATGAGAGATGAATTCCAGTCAACATTTGATACAATGGGTTCAACCCTTATATCTTCAATGGGAAAGGCTTACGCTAAGTCAATGGATGCAAAGGCTGGAATGGATATGAAGGCCATACAGAAAAGATACCTTTGGATATCTGGTGCTAAGATGGTAGGAATGGCACTTCTTATTGCGGTATGTACTGTATGTGTTGCATTCTTTGCATCAAGGGTTGGTGCTGGAGTTGGACGTGATTTAAGAGGAAAAGTATATAAGAATGTAATGAGCTTTTCTAATGCAGAGCTTGATAAGTTCTCAACAGCTTCACTTATCACACGTACAACTAATGATGTACAGCAGATACAGCTCGTATGTGTTCTTATATTAAGAATGGTTCTTTATGCACCTATTATTGGTATCGGTGGAGTTATAAAGGTAATGTCAACAGGTGCTGGAATGGAATGGGTAATAGCCCTTGCAGTTCTTGTAATTATTGGCTTTGTACTTTTACTTATGGCAGTTGCAATGCCTAAGTTCAAGCTTATGCAGAAGCTTGTTGATAATGTCAATCTTGTATCAAGAGAGATACTTACAGGTCTTTCTGTTATCCGTGCATTCGGTAGAGAGAAGAAGGAAGAAGAAAGATTTGATAAGGCTAATAAAGAGCTTACAAAGACAATGCTTTTTACTAACAGGGTAATGACATTTATGATGCCGGTTATGATGCTTATAATGAACTGTCTCTCAGTAGGTATTGTATGGGTAGGAGCTCACAGAATTGACAGCGGTGTTATGCAGGTAGGTTCAATGACAGCATTTATTACATATGCTATGCAGATTGTAATGTCATTCCTTATGCTTACAATGTTGTCAATTATGCTTCCAAGAGCGATTGTAGCAGCAGACCGTATAGATGAAGTTATTAATACAAAGTCATCAATAACAGATGCAGAGTCACCTAAGAGTATAAGCAATCCTAAAGGACTTTTAGTATTTGACCACGTTAACTTTAAGTATCCGGGTGCTAATGAAAATGCTCTTGAAGATATCAATTTTGTGGCTGAACCGGGGAAGACAACAGCTATTATAGGAAGTACAGGATGTGGAAAGTCTACACTTGTTAATCTTATTCCAAGACTTTATGATGCAACAGAAGGTTCAATAACTCTTGATGGTGAGAATATCAAGAATATCTCAATGAAGGAATTAAGAGATGAACTTGGTTATGTACCACAGAAGGGAATATTATTCTCAGGTACTATTGAGTCTAATATCAAATTCGGTGCACCAGAGGCTTCCATGGATATAGTAAAGGAAGCAGCTGAGATTGCACAGGCAACTGAATTTATTGAAACTAAGTCAGCAAAATATGAAAGTCCAATCGCACAGGGTGGAACTAATGTATCTGGTGGACAGAAGCAAAGACTTTCAATTGCAAGGGCTATTGCTAAGAATCCTAAGATATTTATATTTGATGACAGCTTTTCAGCACTCGATTTAAAGACAGATGCGGCACTTAGAAAGGCACTTGCTTCTAAGGTTACAGACAGTACAGTTATCATAGTTGCACAGAGAATAAGCACAATACTTCACGCGGACCAGATTTTAGTTATGGATGAAGGTAAGATAGTAGGAAAGGGTACTCACGAGGAACTTCTGAAGAATTGTGAGGTATACCAGCAGATAGCCAAATCTCAGATGTCAGCTAAGGAACTGGGAATTGACGGAAAGGAGGAAGCATAATTATGGCAGATAATAACTCATATAAGCAGACTCCAAGACGAAGAGGTCCAGGAGGCGGTATGGCTCCTGCAGAAAAAGCCAAGAATTTTAAAGGCTCAATAAGCAAGCTTATGCAGTATATTGGCAGATATAAGATTGCTATATTGGCAGTTATGATTATGGCGGCGGCTTCTACAGTATTTACAGTAATAGGACCTAAGGTATTAGGTAAGGCAACAACAGGTCTTTCAGAAGGCCTTATGAAAAAGATTACAGGAACTGGTGGAATTGATTTCTCATATATTGGAAGAATTCTTATAATTGTACTCTGTCTGTATGCGTGCAGTGCAATATTCAGCTTTATTCAGGGCTGGATAATGACAGGTGTTTCACAGAAGGTGTGCTACAGACTTCGTAAAGAGATATCAGAGAAGATTAACCGTATGCCTATGAAGTATTTTGAGAGCAGGACATACGGAGAAGTTCTTTCAAGAATAACTAACGATGTTGATACATTAGGAATGGGTCTTAACCAGAGTATAACAACAATTATTACATCAGTTGCTACAATGATAGGTGTTCTTGTAATGATGTTAAGCATTTCACCACTTATGACAATTATTGCGATAGTTATTCTTCCAATATCCGTTGGTCTTGTATCATTTGTTGTTAAGAAGTCACAGAGTTACTTTAAGACACAGCAGGAATATCTTGGACATATTAATGGACAGATAGAAGAAACATATGGCGGACATATGGTTGTTAAGTCGTTCAATAAAGAGAAGGATATGGTGGATACATTTGACAAGACTAATGCTGTATTATATTCATCAGCCTGGAAGTCACAGTTCTTCTCAGGAATGATGCAGCCTATTATGATGTTTGTTGGTAACCTTGGTTATGCAGGTGTTGCACTTTCAGGTGGTATGCTTGCTATCAATGGAGTTATCACAATTGGTGATATTCAGGCATTTATACAGTATGTTAAGAACTTCACACAGCCAATAACACAGATTGCACAGGTTATTAATCAGGTACAGTCTATGGCAGCAGCTTCTGAGAGAGTATTTGAATTCCTTGAAGAAGAGGAAGAAGAACAGATAGCTGCCAATCCAGTACCTACAGATAATATCAGAGGTGAAGTTGAGTTTAAGCACGTTAAGTTCGGATATAAGGAAGACCAGATTATTATTAAGGATTTCTGTGCCAATGTTAAGCCAGGACAGAAGGTTGCTATCGTTGGTCCAACTGGTGCAGGTAAGACTACAATGGTTAAGCTTCTTATGAGATTTTATGATGTTAATTCAGGAGAAATCCTTATTGACGGACATAATATCAAGGACTTTAACAGACGTGAATTAAGAGATGCATTTGGAATGGTTCTTCAGGATACATGGCTTTATAAAGATACTATTATGGAAAATATCAGATATGGAAAGCTTGATGCTACTGATGAAGAAGTAATCGCTGCGGCTAAGGCAGCACACGCACATCATTTTATAGAGACTCTTCCGGGTGGATATAATATGGAACTTAATGAGGATGCAAGTAATGTGTCACAGGGACAGAAGCAGCTTCTTACTATTGCAAGAGCTATTCTTGCTGACAACCCAATCCTTATCCTTGATGAGGCGACAAGTTCTGTAGATACAAGAACAGAGATTCAGATACAGAATGCTATGGATAATCTTATGAAGGGCAGAACGAGCTTCGTAATTGCCCACAGATTATCAACTATAAAGGATGCTGATATTATACTTGTTATGAAAGAAGGAGATATCGTAGAGCAGGGCAATCACGAAGAATTACTTGCTAAGGGTGGTTTCTATGCTGACCTTTATAACTCACAGTTTGAGGAGGCAGAAGCATCTTAAGCTATGAGAGATACATTTATAGAATGGCTTATTTTAATCAATATAATAACATTTGTTATATATGCACTGGATAAATATAAAGCAGTACATCATCTTTGGAGAATACCTGAAAAGACGCTTATATTCTTAGCAATTATAGGTGGTTCTCCAGCGGCAATACTTGCTATGTATACAATAAGACATAAGACAAGGCATATTAAATTCACACTGGGTGTACCAGTTATACTTGTTATTCAGATAATCGTGCTTTATATTCTTTATACAAGATATGGTATATT
>ENA-ORVB01000745-ORVB01000745.1-human-gut-metagenome-genome-assembly--contig:-NODE-745-length-25093-cov-16.543_pt1 | contig 25093 bp, 45 predicted proteins | sample MGYA00242090_ERZ509231 | MGnify/ENA primary metagenome ERZ509231 (study PRJEB26280, sample SAMEA2338798) | human gut metagenome | biome: human gut; feature: human-associated habitat; material: faeces...
AAGGGTATGCGTTGGAAAAAGTACAGGTAGTTGACCAGTTCCCGAATACCGTTCATGTCGAAACAGTATGTCTTTTGCAGCGGAAATAAGCGGTTTTATAGGCTTTCAAGTGTGAAGTTCAGTCTATTTGCCACCGATTTGCCACCCGCAAAAATAAAATGAACAGAAAATGAAGAAATGCGGTTGAACACTCTGAACTAATCGGAATGTTCAACCGCTTTTTTGTCGCATTTAGGCTTGTAAAGATTTTTCAAATACATCAACAGCAAACTGCTGCATTACCTCTGTATTAAATGTGTAAGTTTGCAAAGTGGTTTCAATGTTCTTATGTCCTAATCGCTCCATAACTGTTTTAGGGTTTACACCACCTTCTGCCAGTATTGTCCCATGCGTATGACGTAAACAATGAGCATGAAACAATACATTGCCAAGTTCATAATGAATCACCCTTGCACAATATTTGAAGGAGTCAGGTGAAACAAATGTACCATCATCTTTTACACATAATGGAGTAAATTCTTTATATGCTACCGCAACATCAGCACGTACTTGTGTAATTGAATTATCGGGAAGCAGATAAGTCTTTAGGTATTTACCGCCGTATTTCATGCGGTTTACATTTTGTTGGTGTAACGCATATTTTAACACTTTTTCCAATGTTTTACCCATTTTAATAGTACGGTAAGAATCATATTTTGGCGGCTTAATAAACCATGTCTTTTCTATCTTGACCAACTGACCTCTGATGTGTAATTCATGCTTTTCAAAATCAACATCTTCTTTCAGATCAATGGCGAATGTTTCCCCGATTCTGGTACCGGCATGATAAGGTACGATCAAAGATGGATGAAAATAGCTACTCTCCGGGAAACGCTTCAGTATTCGGTCAAATTCTTCTTTAGGGCAAATATATTCTGCATGGGCTTTTGCGTCAACGTCTATCGGCATTTTCCCAACCTTAACTGGAATGCAAGGATTAGACTGAATATACTTTAGCGGTAATATTGCATAGTTCAATGCACCTTGTAAGCAGGTCAAGGTATTCTTGATCATGCTTTTGGAAAATCCTTTTAATTTCATATCGTCAATCCATTCTTGAATTTTATCAGGTGCATATTGGAAACTGCTTAACTTATAGATGCCAAAAGCAGGCTTTAAATGCAATCTGATTTTTGTCTCATAGTCACGATAAGTATTGTAAGAGTAACCGTGATCTATGTTTTTCTTTATTGCATTTTCAAGCCAGTAGTCCAAATAATCCGAAACAGATATTTCTTTTGGTGAAAATGATCTACCAGTATTATTGTATTCTGCAATAGCAGCTGCCCTTGCATCTAGGGCTTCTTTTTGCGTTTTAAATCCACCTTTTTCAATCTTATTTCTCTCCCCATTAATTTTTGCAGTATCAAAATAATAAGACCATGTCTTACCTCGTTTTCTAACACCTTCTGCCATAATATCATCCTCCTTGTTTGATTTTTGTTAAAAATGAGTATAAAAATAACAGCCATCGAATACATGTTCCGATTGCAAGGCTGTTTCGAAGATGATACAATATATTTGATGGATAACTGTACATCTTCGGGTGTATATTAAGCCGTTCGGTATTAGCAGTACCGGGCGGTTTTTCTATTTATAAGTATCTTTTTACAACTTCTATTAACTGATTTTTGTATTTGTATAAGTCATTTACGGAATCAATATAAAATCTTTCGAACTTTTTATTCTCATCAGGTATAAGAATTTGTTTGTTCTTTTTGTCAAGATTGATTCTGCAAATAGGTTTTCTATTGTTGTCTTGGAAAAGAATGCCGAAATAACTTTCAGTATCTCTGTGTACAATGTTTTCGACAGATGTAGCTTCTATTAACATTCCACGAATAATATAAAAAGCTTCTAATTCTTCTTCGGTAGTGACAATTTTTGATTCTGTTTTAGGTGCTTCAGCGGGAATGTCAGTAGGAGCAATATCATCCTCTGCTTCCTTGGAAAGGGCAGATGATATTTTTTGATTTACAATATCATTAATGAATGAAGTAAATGCTTTCTTGACAAGTGGCTGATATTTTTCAATAACCTTTTGAGTTCTTTGTCCATCGTACACATAAGAAAGAATGTGTTTGACAAATTCTTCTGAGGGATTCTCCAATTCTTTTGACAGATATTCTTTTATCAGTCCAGAATATTTTAATTCTTCAGCGGTGCTGAAAATCTTCTCTCTGTCAAAGTTGTCTTTGCAAAGCTTTTTCAATTCATTTACAGATTGTTCTTTCAGATTCAGCATATCAATTTCAAGAAATGGGACTAGATCCATTTTATTAGATTCCTCAAGGTCTGTATAAAAACGATAAATTATTCCGTTGGTTAAGATACCAAATTTTGCAGATGTAGTTCCAAAATATCTAAAAAGTTGCGATGAATGCTTATCTAGTTGCTCAGAGCAACTTTTGCATTCGATTAGAATGTTAGGTTCTCCGTTTTCAAGAATAGCATAGTCGACTTTTTCGCCTTTCTTAATGCCTACATCGGCGGTGTATTCTGGGCAAAATTCTAATGAATTAAATACATCATACCCCATATACTGAAATAATGGCACTACGAGCGACATTTTAGTGGCTTCTTCGGTAGAAATAGTATCTTTTAATTTAGCCACTCGTTCTGAAAATTGTTTGATTGTTTCATAAAATTCCATTTTTGTTCCCTCTCTTTTCTTTGGATTTATTGAAAACGCCACATTTATATAAACGCCGAAGCGGTCATATTACTTTTGATTAGAATGCTTCTCTATAACATCATAATGACTTAGAATAGCATTTTCCCCCTTGCTTGTTAATTGCATTTCTGATGTCAAATACCCTTGTTTATATAAAAAGTCTTGCTCGTCAGTAAAATTGATTCCGTATTGATATTCAAAATAAACTGGTATCCTTTTGCGGTGAATCTCCTTGATCCAGTACAGCATATAGACGTGACCCGGAAGAAGCCCATCAGAATATCTCACCATCATTTCCTTTGCGGGGCTTGCGCCAAACATTTGAGCCTGATCGATCCAATTAGTGTTTAGTTCGCGGTCCTGCGAAATGAAAGGCATCTCTGGATAACCCTTGTAAAATAATTTATAAAGTTTATTGCAGTAATGATTACTGGCTTTGATTCGTTGCATAGAATCAATTTTATCAGCTGATATAGTTTTGCGATTTGAAACACTATTTCTTGGGGCATTATTAAAAATATAAGTATAGTATTCGATACATTCTCCGGGCATTCTTTCATTATATTCGGCTAAAGAATCAAAAAACTTTTGATACCTATTATTTTTGCCTTTTTCAGTTTTTAGAGCATTTGCTTTATTACATGTATCTTTCCAGAATCTGTCAATAAATTCATTTGTTGCTGATACTCTTTTTTCTAAAGTAGACATTTGAGAATATTTTTGAATAAGATTTTCGCCTTTTACTTTAATTGCCTTGCATTTCTGAGCTTCAGAAAGTAGTTCGAGTTTCTCTAGATATAGGTCGTATCGATCAAAAAACACTTCTGTATTTATTGTGCTTTCAATCAAGTTAGCACAGTCATTCGCTATCCGCAAAGCATTTTGCAGGTTATAAAGTTCCAAAGATGGCGCTCTCTTTTTAAAAAAGTTAAATATACCCATATCGTTCTCCTCTATTTTTTACTAAGCACTTTAAACTCCATAATCTTTTCGTCATACCCAGCCAGTCTTGCAATCTGGCTTTTTGTCATGCCTGGATTCTCATAAATCATGGAATCTGGTATGAGAAGTTCTGCGGCAAATGTGTTAGCCTCTATTTCATTCGTAGAAGATAACAGAAGAGTCTTATTTCTGATAAAGTAGCAATTTTCTTTTCTATGAAGAATGGAGTGTGCCAATTCATGAGCCATTACAAGGTTCAGTTCATGTTCTTCTAAATCTTCGTTCAAGAAAACACATTTATGATTCTTTAAAAACATATAACATCCAGCCCGACTGCCTAATGGCCCTAATTGAACTTCGACATTTAAGCAGTTTGCAAGTTCAAACGGGTTTCTTGTGTTAAATTTCTTTGTGTAGTATTCAACTAAATGCTTAATATCGCTTGTTTTCAATTCATACACCTACTTTTTATTTTTGTTAGGATTGTATTTTTCTTTGTTAATTGGTTTCAACCTTCTCATCATTAATTCGATTTGCCCGAGAAGCAAGTCAATGTCCTCTTCTGGAATCGCTTGACCGTCATAAGAAGCGGGTCCTTCTTCGCTATTTTTTAACTTATTTCTGATGCTTTCCATATCTTTCGAAATATCTCGCTCATCCTTCTTTGTCAGAGCTTGTTTAGCGTTTTCGATTGGTTTATTTCCGTTCATTAAGTAATCTAGTGTTACTCCAAAGTAGTCGCATACAGCTTTTGCGGTTTTTGGAGAGCATTCAGATCCGTTCTTTTTCCATGTACTGATGGTAGAAGAATTTATTCCAGTATCTTTGCAAAACCGATAAGGTGTAATACCTCTTTCTTCACAAAGTTTTTGAAAAATTTCGTACATATTGCCGCCTTTCTAAAATATCTCGACATAACGAAATAAAACTATTGACAAGTTCGGCATAACGAGTTATAGTATAGCCATAGCTCGGTTGGACGAGAAAATCAAAAGCTGTTAAGCGAGATATTTCGTTTTGTTGATGTAATTCGTTTTGACAAGATAATTATATCACTAAACCGAACTATACACAAGTAAGCACAAATAAAAAATATGTAGAAAAAGGAGGGAGAATTTTGTCTAAAATGTACACTTGCGAAGAGGTTGCGGAGAGATATTCCGTAAAGGTCATTACTGTTTGGGATTGGATTCGTAAAAAGAAGCTGAATGCAATTAAGCTCGGAAGAGAGTATCGGGTATCAGAATATGATTTGATTCAGTTTGAGGAAGAAAGAAGAACAATTCAGTAAAAAGAAAGGATGGGCTGCATGGATTTCTGGCAGTATCACGGAATCACGGACGAGGAAAAAGAACTTTTCAAATTCCTTTACCGCAGGCGCATCATTTACCGATGTGTAATAGGCATTCTGATTATTATAATAATTGCGCTGTTATTAACGAGGTAATGACGGAAGCAACAACAGAAATAATAAGTGGCCAAAGCTTATTATCGAAGAATTTATTTCTACGATAAGCGCAGTACCGGAAATATTTTTCGGTAAGAGAGGAAGCTATTCGCAAATCAGAATGCATATTTTTTTTCTCCTTTGTTTTTAATAACTACATTATAGGAGATGAAGAAAGATAAAACAATATAAACCAGTATAAAACAAGATAAATTGAGGCAATAGGAGGTAAAAATGAACGAATTACAGATTTTTAATTCAGAAGAGTTTGGTGACATCCGAACAGTAACTATTAACAATGAACCGTGGTTTGTAGGAAAAGACGTGGCAGAGGCATTAGGATATGCAAACCCTAAAAATGCAGTTCCGAATCATGTGTTAGATGAGGATAAGCTGAGTACCCAAATTGAGTACGCAGGTCAAAGAAGGAAAGTGACAGTAATCAATGAATCTGGTCTTTACGCCCTCATCTTCGGCAGTAAGCTAGAATCCGCAAAAAGATTTAAACACTGGGCAACATCCGAAGTTCTCCCAACCCTCCGCAAGACCGGCTCCTACGAAATGCCAAAGAAGAAGCAAAGCAATGAACGTCTTGCCAGTGTAAATAATGCAGTAAAGATTTTAACACCAATGCTTCAGGCAGCAGGGTGCAACAGTAAAATCCAGCTTCTGACCGCAAAGTCGCTGTACGAAAAGGCAGGAGTTAATCTCCCGATCATGATTGAGGCAGATCAGCAGTATTATGACACCGTACATATCGCAAGACAGGCGAGACTTTACTATCAGAGTTCCGGCAAACCGGCAGATAAGGCGGTGAACGAGATTATTCGTAGATTGGACTTATCAGAAGATCTGTACACAGAAACTTGGGAATCTAAAGGAAACTGGCAAGGAGCCGTCCGCAAGTATGCTCCGCAGGTTATTGATATGGTAAAGCAGTGGTACTCAGATCATGGCTATCCGAGAGAGATTGAGTATACACAGTGTGATGGACAGAAGAAACGGTATCATGTGATTTTTAGAGATTCAGAGGCGGCATAGCAGTAGAAAGAGGTGAAAATGTGTTAAGGATAATTTTAGGAATAATTATTTTGATGTTTTGCGCGGTGTCTTTAATCAGTGCAATGGTATATGTTGCCGGTGTAAAAATTACAATATTTGTTCTTTTAGCATCTGTAATTTTTGCACTTCTGATTGACGTCGGACTTACCTTATTACTCGGTTAAAAGATGGTAAATGTAGATGAAGCAAATCAAACAATAGAGCAGGAGGTGACAAGTAATGAAATTCAGTGAAAAACTGAAACAAGCTATGAAGGAATTAAATCTCAATCAGCGGCAGGTGTGTGGTCTGACAGGGAAAAGTAAAGGGTCTGTCAGCCAGTACCTTTCTGACAAGCAGATACCGTCAAGAGATGTTCAGGCTGCCATTGCAGTGGCGCTTGGACTTGAAGAAGACTATTTTTCCAAGAAAGGTGAAACGGTTGTTGTGCTCCCGTCACAAGAAGTAAGGAATGGAATTATTCCTAAATTGGAAGTTGAGGAAGCTGCGAGATTTTTCGGGATGCATCCTACTACTGTGAGAAAAGGATTGCAGCAAGGTGTGTTCCCGTGGGGATATGGTATTCATACATCTGAAAATAGATGGGTGTACTTCATCAACGCAAAACGGTTTGCGGAGATAGAAGGTGTGGCGATATGAGCAGATCAGCAGTAGGAACTGAGAAAGGAGGTGGACAAGCATGATTTTTGGAAAATTATTAAACAAAGAGGGAAAGGTAGAGCAGTATGAGAAGAGAGAAGCGCTTGCAAATGTCATTCCGTTTAGACCGAAAAGAGGGTTGGAAGATTTGCAACTGATCGACATCTCACGACCAGTAAAAAAGAGCGCATGGTCCGCAAACCATTAAGCGCCCTTACATAATAATCCAATTACAGGATAAACGATAATAGGAGGAAAATCAAGATGAAAAAATGGGAATTTAATGATGATATACCGGCAGAGGAGGCAGTAGCGCTGATCCGGGCAGTGGAGCGGTATATGAATAGTTTAAAAGGCAAGGAGTATATATCGTCAACCGAGGAGACGATTTTAGCGATTCTTGGGATTGAAAAGGATGGTGAGTCACATGATTGAGCCTATCCCTAATTACGACGACAGAAAGACTACACCGCCCGACGATCCGGAAGCAAAAGGGTATTGCACCATCTGTGGTCAGCCTTTTTGGGAAGGTGATGCTATTTACACCGTAGATGGGTGTGTCTGCGAAACGTGTTTGAAGGAAAATTACAGAGAATTTGCATAGGAGGTAGTCATGAAATTTAGAACATTAAGAGCAGATGAAATAGAGTGTCGAGTGGCAGTAGCAAAGGATACTGGAATCTCTTTACTGCTTTACAAGGATGCCCGGTGCGACATGAATATCTTAGACGAGGAAGTCGGAAAAATGAATTGGCAACGGTCGCACAGCCGCGAAAATGCTAATTGCATAGTAAGTATTTGGGACTCAGGAAAAGGGCAGTGGATCAGTAAAGAAGATACTGGAACAGAGAGTTTTACAGAGAAAGAAAAGGGGCTTGCATCGGATAGTTTTAAAAGGGCTTGCTTTAACTGGGGAATCGGAAGAGAACTTTATACGGCTCCGTTTATTTGGATTCCATCTAGTAAATGCAAAATTACCCCGAAAGCAGGTGGAAGAGGATATGCTTGCTATGATCATTTTTCTGTAGAATCCATAGGTTTTGACGATAAGAGAAATATAAATGAACTTAAAATTCGGAATAAAGACAGTAAGGAAGTGGTTTTTGTTTTTGGCGAAAACAGACAAGAAGATCCTGCTGAACCGCAACTAATCAAAGAACATAATGTAGAAACCATTGAACCACAAATAAGTAAGGAGAATAGTGCCGAGTCTATTAAACCGCAAGATGGTGGGGGAATGATAACAAGAGGCCAGGTGAGAACATTAGAAAAATGCATTCCAAAACACAGGCAAACAGTTCAGAATGTGTGCCGGCACTATAAAGTTCAGTGGTTACACGAACTAACAGTAGAGCAGTTTATGGAACTAATGAACAGAATGGGTGAGCAGTAATGAAATTTACCGGAGCATTGAAAAAGCCGGTTATTGATTACGATACACTGCGCCCAATGCTTGTATTTGCCTCAAATGAGGACTTTTCGCAAGCCTATGAAGAGTTGAAAGGCTGCGACAAATTAAGCCTTGAAATCAAGCCATATCGCAAGAAGAGGAGTCTTGATGCAAACGGATATTATTGGACTTTAGTCGCAAAGCTGTCAAGAATCATGAAGATGTCTAATCCGGAACTACATAACAAGCTGTTATGTGAATACGGCTATCCAGTCATCATAGATGGACAAGCAGTTAGGACACCGCTTCCAGATACTGAAGAGACTGACCGAAAGGTGCGGGATGCAATGGAATACCATCTAAAACCCACCACAGAAGTAAAAGAAGGGAAAGACGGCGTTATGTATCGGACCTACCTTTTAATGCGCGGGTCCAGTACATATAACACCGAGGAGATGGCACGTCTGATTGATGGACTGATTGACCGTTGCAAAGAAGCAGGCATGCCGGATTGCGAGATTGTATCGCCAGATGAAAAGCGAATTTTAAAAGAGAGGTATGGTGTCAATATTGACCAAAAGACTGGAAAGCATTTTTACTGATGACATGAATCATTGCATGTTTACTGGAAGTTGTGATGTGGAGCGACACCATATCTTCCACCATACACATAATGAGAGGATGCTGAGCGAGGAATATCGCTTTATTGCACCGCTTCGCCGGGATCTGCATCAAAACGGAAGGTTCAGTGTGCATCAGAATCCAAACGGAAAACTTGATATTTATTTAAAACAGCAGTGCCAACGCTACTATGAGGAGCATTACGGCACAAGAGAGGAATTTCGGCAGGAATTTCGCAAGAATTATTTATAGCCTTATGTCTCTTAGGAGTAAGGAATATATCACATGTAACCGTAAATTTGTTTCATCTCCTGTCGATTACGTCTGTCCGGCAGGAGAGAAAGGAGAAAGCATGGTAATTACAATCCCGGGTAAACCGGTTGGAAAAGCAAGACCGAGATTTCGCAGAGTCGGGAATAAGGTTTTTACATATACGGCGCAAGAAACGAAAGACTACGAAAAGAGAGTCGCTGTCATTTACAAGAAAGAGGGAGGGGAAATTTATTATGACACCCCCGTCAGAGTGCGTATCTTAGCCAAATACCCTATTCCGAGTAGTTGGTCTAAGAAGAATAAGGCTAAAGCATTAAAAGGCGAGATTAAGCCAAATACAAAGCCTGATGTAGATAATATCGCCAAGATCATTCTCGATGCTTTAAATGGTGCAGCATATACCGATGACAAGCAGGTCACAAGCCTTGAGGTCGAGAAGATGTATTCCGAAAATCCTTGCGTGATGGTTTATGTTGCGGAGGATGAATAATGGCAAAAAAATACTTTTGGTTAAAGCTGAAAAATGATTTTTTTACTCAGCCTAAAATAAAAAAGTTGCGGAGAATTGCTGGTGGCGATACGTACACCATAATTTATCTAAAAATGCAGTTGTTAAGCCTAAAAAATGATGGTCGATTATTCTACGAAGGGATAGAAGATGATTTCCCTGAAGAAATCGCATTAACGATTGACGAAGATCCGGAAAATGTAAGAGTCACAGTGCAATATCTACTGTCGCAAGGGCTTATGGAAAATTGCTCAGAATCTGAATATGTGATGACCGAAACACAAAACCTGATCGGTTCGGAAACTGATTCAGCGCGTAGAGTTCGCAAGTCGAGAGAACGAAAAGCGTTACAATGTAACACCGATGTAACAAACTGTAACACAGAGATAGAGAAAGAGATAGAGATAGAGTTAGATAAAGAGAATAGAGATAGAGTAAATTATCAGCAAATAGCTGATATGTATAATGCCACTTGCGTGTCATTCCCTCGTCTGACGGTACTTTCTGAGAAAAGAAAAAAAGCAATTAAAGCACGGTTGAGGAAATACTCCGTTGATGACATCCAAAGAGCGTTTGAACTCGCAGAGGAAAGTGATTTTTTAAAGGGGACAAATGGACGTAATTGGTCGGCTACGTTTGATTGGATCATGTGTGATGCAAACATGGCTAAAATACTGGACGGCAACTACGCGAATAAAGACAATCACAGAACGGAGGGAAGAAATGACACTGGAGGACAAGCTGGAAGAGATGAAAGTCTCACGGAAATGGCAATCAGAGCAGGGATCGGGGACAGCTTCGAAGGATTCTGATGTGTGCCCTAAGTGCGGAGGAAGCGGATGGATTACTTATGAGCAAGACGGAATGCTATTTGCAAAAGAGTGCGATTGCCGTGAGAGCGATTTAATGAGCCGTAGATTAAGTTTTGCTAACATCCCCGATACATTTAAGGATAAGGAGTTAAAAACACTTAAAACAAGCGTATACGCAACCGCAGATGGCAAGCAAAAGTTTCTTACCGCTTGCAACATCGTAAAGCGATACATAGATAACTTTGACGATATGTTAGAGGCTGGCATGGGATTATATATTGTCTCTCGGACAAAAGGCAGCGGAAAAACAAGGATGGCTGCAAGCATTGCAAATGAGCTTGTGAAAAAACATAAAAAGCAAGTGAAATTTGCGGTGTCTACACGGATTTTGGACGAGATCAGGAGCACCTGGAAGAAAGACAGCGAGTATGCAGAGAGCCGATTGATAGATCAGTTGTGCTTGGCAGATGTGCTGATCATCGATGATTTTGGAGTTGAGCGAATATCTCCATGGGTGCAGGAAAAGTTTTACAACATCATAAACGAGCGGTACATACACAAGAAAGTAACGATCTATACAAGTAATGTGCCAATCGAGGAGTTAAATTACGAGGACAGAATCACGAGCAGGATTAAAGAAGTGAGTTATCTTATGGAATTCCCGGAAGAAAGTGTAAGGGATTTAATTGCAAAGCAGCACAACAAAGAAATGCTCGAAAAATTGGCAGAAGAGGCAAAGGGTAGAAGCGCTGGAAAGTCAATTTTGACATAAAAGAAGGGGCGGACTAGATGAGAAAAAATGGAAGCATGGCAGCATTTATCTATAAAGGGACGAAGAAGAAAAGAAAGAAGAAGGTGAGAGGAAAATGATATTTATGACGACAAACCGCACTGTTGTCCTTAGAGATGAGGACGGCAGTCGCCAAAGGTGTAGATGTGGATGTGAGAGGTTTAAGAGAGTCACTAATGCAGGCAGAAGGTATAAGTGTGCGAGGTGTGGGAGGGTGTATTTTGTTAGGGAAAAGAAATAGAAACTTGCCAGAGGATCATACATGGTCCGAAGAGCCGTGCAGCTCCTTTCGGGACGAGGTAGAGAAGAAAATGAATAAAATTAAGAAAGTGACAAAGAAAAGCTATAAAGGTTGCGAAGCTTGTAGATGGCAACGGTTAAATGGCGGCACTTGCAAAGGCGGTAAGGCAAGATGTGGGCAGTTTGTAGCGGAGAAGGAATGAGGTGAAATAGGCATGTTAGGCAAATGCAAAGCACCAAACACATGTATATGCAACTATGATTGCTGCTGCATAGAATGTCCGGAACATGACATTTGCAATATGCAGTGCGTAGACGTGGATGAGTACGAGTATTGTGTGGAGTGTCCGGAGTATGAGGAGGAGTAATACATGGATGGGAAGAAAGTTAGAGAAGCAATAGAAGATTTTAAGGAATTATCTATCCAAATGCGAGCAAGAGGATTTAGTGGAGCTTCTAAGCATTGCGATTTGGCAATCGAAGCACTGGAAAAGCAGTTGCCTGTGAAAGTGGAATATGAAGGCGGATTTAGCAACAATGGTTTTACAAGGTATCGAATGGCGAAATGCCCTGATTGTGACAGATGGCATAGCAGTAGAGACGAGATTATCTATTGTTCAAAATGTGGACAGAGATTAGATTGGAGTGAATGACATGGAAGAATTAAAGAAATGCCCATTTTGCGATGGAGAAGCAAGTCTTAAAGTTAATCATGGGTTCGGAGAAGAAGTTATATCAGCTTTCGTGTACTGCGAGGAATGCGGAGTTGCAACACGAAATTGTGCTTTAGAATCTACGGCTAGAGGAACATGGAATAGGAGAGTGGAAGAATGAAAGAGGAGATGGTTGAAGTTTTAATTAAAATTGCAAGCAAATGCAAGACTAAAGACGGATGCCGTATTAAGATCACAACCCCAGCAGGACGTTATTTAGATACCTTAATCGTAGAAAAAGCGTATGATAACGGAACAATTACGGGATATAGTGAACACATGGATATTGATACAGCTTATTATATTACGGATGGGATTGGAATTGAATTTTTAAATTGATTTTATGAGGTGAAAAATAAAGATGAAAAGAGAAATCCTTTTTAAAGCAAAGAGAATAGATAATGGAGAATGGGTAGAAGGTTAGTATACATATATTACCAATCCGCTAACAGAAGATGGTAAACCGATAAAACATCTGATTTGTAATGGAACTAATATATTTAATGACTTGATTGACCCAGATACTCTCTGCCAATACACAGGACTTACCGACAAGAACGGTCGGAAGATTTGGGAGAATGATATTGTAAAATGTCTTAAGAGAACAGAAGGATACGAATTGTATCAAGTTGTATGGAGAAATGAGTTCGCAGATTTTGGGGTAGAGCCGATTAAACCTAAATACGGAGCGAAGTATCCAATTGGACTAAGTGATGGTGTAACATTGTGTGGACATGATTATAGGGCTTTTGGAAATATTTTTGATAATCCTGAGCTGTTGGAGGTGAAGTGATGAAAAAATGTATTGCTAGTCAAGAAGGAATATGTAGAAATATATGTGGATTTGGGGAGAAATGCAATGGATATAGCGAAAAATGCAAATTAAAAAAGCATTATGATACTGTGAGCAACATTGTTGAAAGGCGTGCAGAATTAGCAAGAAGAGCTTTTGGAATAAAAGGAGATGCGGAGTAGGGAATGAACGTACTAGAGAAGATTTTGGAAGAGATAAATGAAAAAATTAAATTCGCTGAGAGAATGATGGTGGAGAAACCGTGTGACAAGTTAGATGAAATTGCAAATGATACAGCGGAATCATTTATAAGCGCGTACGAAGCTTGTGGCGAAACCATCCGCTCTCACATGGATGAAATCCCAAACTGTGAAGGATGCAGCAGGAGAAAGTGGTATCAAAAAGGAATTGAGGACGGAAAGAAAGATAACGACTGGATTCCAGTAGAAGAGAAGCTACCAGAAAATTTAGAAAAAGTCCTTGTTTGGTATGAGTATTTCCGGTATGGAGAATATAATTGCATGTTTGAAACATTTGGTATTGGGTGGCAACTAGATGGGCATTGGAGCGGAGATGTTAGCGGTACGAAAGCACGATGCATAGCATGGCAACCACTTCCGAATTCATATATTAAGAGTTAGCATTATAAGCAGCCTGAAGGAATGTATGTATCATAGCAGTGGTCATCATCATTCCTTCAGGAATTTGGAAAGAAAATGGATTGTCTGGAATGGAAAGAAATTCCTGATATAAAAGAAAAGTTTCATAAGATTCATATTTTTGATAATTCATAGAAATGCCTCCTTAAGATAAAAAGAATTGATAAGGCAATTATAACATTTAAGGAGTACACGGTAAAGAAGTAAAAAGACGAACACAGCATACTATAAAGTATCATGGAAACGAAAGGGAGTGAAAAAATGGAGCATAGAAGAAACCGAAGGCAGATGAAGATAGACCAGGAACAGCACTATGATGAGATGGAAAGCCATAAAGCTCCGGATAATGCCGTAAAAGCATTTAAACGTCCGGCATATCAAGAGTATAGCGTTAAGCAGTGTTTGAGAAAATTGGGAGTTGATTTGAGTGGGAAGATTAAGGAGAAAGGGGATTGATGCCGGTGGACAAGCAAAGACTAAAAAAGCATAGGGCTAATAAGGAGCGGTTAAAACGACTGGAAGAGAAGATACAAGATCTATGCAGCACGGAAGCAGAAGAAGTGATGGGGAAAGTCCGAGGATCAAGCAAAGATTTCCCTTACACCGAAGTTAGGACATCAGTGGTAATGGCTGATCCTTACGAGCAGGAGAAGATTGATAAGCAGATCAGGAAGACAGAAGCTGAAAGGATGCTACTGAAGGTAGAAGTTGATGAGGTGGATGAGTACATAGAGGCAATAGGAGATCCGGAGATTAAGGAGATATTTGAGCTGGCATTTGTGGAAGGGAAGAAGCAGAGAGAAATTGGAGAGAAGCTGAACATTGACAGAAGTTATGTTTCTAAAAAAATCGATGAATATTTGAAACTTTCACACTTTTCACAAAAGTAATATGTTATAATTATTCTAGAATGATTGTATCTAATCATTCGCTCTCACAAGTTTTAAATTTAGCTCACGCGAAAGCACCTTGTCGAAAAATGATGGGGTGCTTTTAGTAATGTTGTATATTGACGAAAAAGAACATTTGTTCTAAAATAAAGATACTCCACAAGGACGAAAAAGGTCACATTTTGTTGAAACGTATTGGAAAGTACGGTAAACTGTAAATAGTGTGGAAGAGCGGGTAAATTTTAAAATTTGTGGAGGAAGTATTATATGGAGTACAAGAGAGTAATAAGATTTCAGTATTATCAAATTTTGTGTAGAAAATTTGATGGGAAAGAATGGGGTAAATTAAAAACTTTTAATTTGGTTGAGTTGCTTCAAAAGCTTGAAGAAGATGGACTAGTTAGAAAGAGTATAGAATTTAATAGAATGTTAGCAAGAGTAGAGTGTTTTACGTATGATAAAGCATCAGATACTTGGGGAATACGTTTGATGAAATTAAGAGATACTAATATTCCATCTAAGGTAAAAGAAAAAGAAGAGGCGAAAGTTATAGAGTTAGAGCCGGATGAGTATATTGGGGAAGATGTTACAATGTTGTATGAAAAAGGCAGTAGCATTGCAATGATCCAGTCTAATAGATTTTCACTTAATATATCTAAAATAGAAGAGTTTTTAATGTACTTAAATGAAAATACTAATGTAGAAATCATATTGCAGCCAATAAGAGAAGAGTTTAATGATAAGAGATTTAAGAAATCCAGTTTGAAGACCATTGACATATCATTTGCAAATCTAGGATCATGGGGAAGTGCGGAATGCAATAGACAATCTTTGGCAACCATAATAGATCCGATAAAACGTTTGGGTGGGTATGTTGGTCATGTTACAATAGGACTTGGCCATGTGAAAGAAGATTCACTCAATAAGGTTGAAGCATATAATATGATTTCTGAGATAAGAAGCAATAAAAAATTTATTCGGAGCGCAAAAGTAAAAGTGAGAGATGATGATGATACCGATGTGGAAATTGTAGATTTGTTTGAAGATATTCGACATGAATTCATTCAGTTTTCGCTAGAAAGCAGAAAAGGTTTGGAATACACAGTTGCTATTACGGCAATGATTTATAAATATAGAAAGGCAAAGGAAGAATTGTATCGGTTGATTGGTTATAATGTGGAGTGATTTTGTGAGGATATTGAAATATTATTTTGAGCATTTTTATCCATATCTTTTTGCATTTGTAATAATTTTGTTAATGAAGCAATTTAATATTTGTTTTGTGAAAAATAAAAATTTCAATGATGCATTAGATGGGGGTGCCACAGTAGTAGCACTTATAATAGGATTTTTAGGGGCGATTTTGCCGGTTATTTTGGGGATGAAAAATGAATCTAAGTTTGTAAAATATGTTTTTGAAAAAGATAAAAAAAGACTTTTTAAAAAATATATAAAAGCCACTATAATAACAGGACTAGTGTCATTGTGTTTAACTATAATAATGTATTTTCATACTGATTTTATTAAGACACTAGACGAAATAATGTTTTATGCTTGGGTGTATTGGTTAGTTCTTTTTTTGTTCTGTACGTATAGAAGCTTATCGAATATGATTAATTTGATATTTTCCAATGATTCGGATTTAGAAAATGATAGATATAAAGATAATCCTAAGGAAAAAACAGAAACGGAAAAACATTTTGAGAATAAACATATATTCAAGTGATTGAGATAAGGCACCCTCCGGGGTGCTTTTTATAATGCCATGAATGGATAAGCAGGTTCAACTCCTGCGCATGGCTTAGTAGCATATCACGGTAAATATTAAAAATCCGGAATGCTGTGGAAGTGCTACGGTGTGATATCGCAAAAGGCAGATATCCGCAGATCTGCCAAGTAAACAAGTAGACATGATCTATATTTAGTGTTTTAGTCCCTGAGTGCGGATAGGGGAGAGGATGTCAATAAAAGGCATCCTACGGGCGTATAGCTCAGTTGGTAGAGCGATGGTCTCCAAAACCATATGTCATCGGTTCGATTCCGATTGCGCCTGTTGTGGACTACTGCAACCTCCTTTCTTTTGGTTTTGCGTTGTTTGGTTTTTTGATTATTATGCAGTAGTCCTAAATATTGTATTGCAAATGAGAATGTATTGCGGTAGCATATATGATATAAGATATAGGGGAGGTATAATTTGATGGAATGGTTGACGGAAGAAGAACAGTACAAAGATAGTTTAACCAGTAGAGAGATCGAAAGAATTAAAGATGAAGAACTTAGAAATATTAGGCGAAAATACCATGAACGTATGCTAAGAAATTTCCATGATGAAAAGAATATTAGTGATAAAGAACTCATGAAAATATGGAGAGAAGATCAAGAAGAAGAGAAAAAAGAAATTGAAGAATATAGAAAGAGAAAAGGCATCTGATTAGGTGCCTCTTTTTGTGCTAAAAATTTGGAAGGCGGTGAGTCCAATGACAGAGAAACAGAAAATATTTGCAGATGAGTACCTGATTGATTTGAATGCCACACGGGCTTACCGCGCGGCATATCCGTCTGTAAAGAAAGAACAAACGGCAGCACAAGCAGGAAGTAGGATGTTGAGAAATGTCAAGGTTGCCGCATATATTTCTGAGCGAATGGAAGAGAGACAGAAGAGAACAGAGGTAACACAGGATCGAGTTGTACAAGAACTTGCTGCAATTGCATTTGCAAGAGCAACAGATTATGTCGAAGTTAGGTACAATGGTGTAAACAGTACTGTTGTTATAAAATCAACTGCAGAGTTATCGGATGAACAAATATGTGCGATTGCAGGAATTAAAGAAGGGGCAAATGGAATCGAGATAAAGATGAATGATAAGGAAAAAGCATTGGAACTCCTCGGAAGACATCTAGGTATGTGGAATGATAAGATAAACGTCGAAGGACAGGTGGAAGCCAAAAATCCGTTTGCGGATCTGACGACAGAAGAATTGAAGAAGTTGGTCGGCGATGGATAGGAAGGAACGAATTAAACAAGGGGCTTTGATAGAACTTGCAAAACGTGAGTTCTTTTTTTATTGTCAATTAAAAGCACCGGATTTTTATAAAAGCGATAGAACGTTTTTAGTAAATCTGTGTAATGGGCTTCAAGAGTTTGTGGAGTCTAACGAAGAAGTGTGTATTGTGAATATCCCTCCAAGACACGGAAAAAGCAGAACCGCAGGAAATCTTGTGGAATGGTGTCTAGGGAACGACCCAACATATAAGATTATGACTGGCTCCTACAACGAGACACTGTCTACTATGTTTTCGAAAAATGTGAGAAATAGTATACAAGAGGAAAAAGCTGATGAAAGTAAACCAGTGTTTTCGGACGTATTCCCAGGAGTAAAAATAAAGTACGGAGATGGCGCCATGAATCTGTGGAGCCTCGAGGGTGGCTATAACAACTATCTTGCGACATCGCCTACCGGAACAGCTACAGGATTTGGATGTAATTTGATGATTATAGATGACCTTATCAAGTCAGCGCTTGAAGCAAATAATGCAACGGTATTGGAAAATCATTGGTCGTGGTTTACAGATACGATGCTATCACGTTTGGAAGAGGGCGGGAAAATTATCGTAATTATGACGAGATGGCACAGTGAAGACCTAGCAGGGAGAGTGTTGGAATGGTGTCAAAACAGCAACAAAAAATACCGGCATATAAAGGACAAGGCTCTACTGGATCCCGCTAGATGCTTAATGCTCTGCCCGGAGATCCTCAGCTACGAGTCTTATAAAGATAAAACGAGCGCGATGGGAGAAGATATTGCCAGCGCTAACTACAATCAGGAGCCAATTGATCTAAAAGGACGGCTATACACAAAATTTAAGACTTACGAAGATATACCGCGGGATATTGGCGGGAATCAACTCTTTACGGAGATTAAAAATTACACCGATACAGCTGATGAAGGAAGTGACTACTTATGCAGCATTACTTATGGAGTGTACAACATGGAAGCTTATGTGCTCGATATAATCTATACTCAGGAGGCCATGGAGCACACAGAAGGAAAAGTAGCAAAAATGCTATTTGATCATAAAGTAAACATTGCTGATATTGAGTCGAATAATGGAGGGAAAGGATTTGCGAGAGCCGTAGAAAGCATTTTACAGCAACAATTCCAAACAAATAAAACATCGATTAAGTGGTTTCACCAGTCGCAGAACAAAAAAGCAAGGATTTTATCTAATGCAACTTGGGTGATGGATCATATTTACTTCCCAAAGAATTGGCGTGATAGATGGCCAGATTATTATAAAGACATGAATAAGTATCAAAGAGAAGGTGAAAATGCACACGATGATGCGCCGGATGCAACTACTGGAATCGCTGAGAAAATAAGCAAAGGTAAAATAAAATTAAAGACCTTTAGAGGAGGAATATAAAATGAATGGGAAAAGACCATACAAATTGCCGGAACCTCTTTTATGTTCCGCTGACAAAGAAATCAATATGGTATTAGTGGATGAATACATTCGAAAACATGAAGAACGAATGCAGAGATATAGCTATCTTGAGAATTTGTATAAGGGATTTCACGATGTCTTTCGCTTACCGGAAAAAGAAAAATGGAAGCCGGATAACCGACTGGCAGTGAATTTCCCACGGTACATCACCGAGACTTTTTTAGGATATGCTTATGGGATTCCGATTAAGAAATCACATCCGGATGCAAATATCAAGGACGCGATCCTTGAATTTGACCGGGATAATGACATATCGGACCAGGAATATGAGCTTGCGAAGAAGTGCTGCATCTACGGACATGCTTTTGAGTATTTTTATCAGGACGAAGAGGCAAAGACAAAAACAGTAATCTGCAATCCAAAAGAACTGTTTGTGGTCTATGATGATACTGTAAAGAATCGTGCGCTATTCGCTGTCAGATACGGAAAAAGAGACGATAATGTTACAAGGTATGGCGAGATACTTACAAGGACAGAAATCATCCCATTTGAGGGAGAGAAGATGCAGGAGAGTGCGCCGAATCCCTATGGTCGCATTAATTGCGTGGAATATTTGTTAAACGATGAAAGAATCGGACTGTATGAAGAAGTTGCCGGTATGATAGAAGTGTACAATAGAGTGATCGGAGAAAAAGCAAATGACGTGGACTCTTTCGCGGAAGCATATCTTGCGGTGCTCGGCGCTGAACTGGATGAAGAGGGAGTTTATAAGATTCGGGACAATCGGATTATAAACTTATATGGCACGGATAACGCGAAAGATATTATCGTGCAGTTTCTTGGCAAGCCTACGGCAGATGGAACACAGGAGAATCTCTTGAACCGATTGGAAGATTTGATTTATCAGACAAGTATGGTAGCCAATATTTCTGATGATAGCTTTGGAAATGCTTCCGGAACCTCTCTTGCTTATAAATTGCAGTCCATGAGCAATCTTGCGTTGACGTTCGACCGTAAGTTTGAAAAGTCCATGAGAAAGCGATACAAGCTATACTGCTCACTTGCAACGAATGTTCCGGATCGTGATGCATGGAAAGATATTGACTTTACAATGAGCCGAAATATCCCAAAGAATCTCCTCGAAGAAGCGCAGACGGCGCAGGCACTGGAAAGCATTGTATCCAAGGAAACGCAGCTGCAAGTTTTATCCATTGTAAAAGATGCGTCCGAGGAAATCGACAGAATGGAGAAAGAGGACGAAAAGAAGCAACAAACAATCGTAGAAAAGCGGATGTTCGGAGGTGCGGTAGATGGACAGCAGGACGTACTGGAAGAATAGAGAAGATGAACAGCGGAAGAAGAATATTAGGGATGAAGCTGAATATGCAAAAGAGATTGAGAAAATCTATGTGAACATGATGGATGAAATCCAAAAAGAAATAAATGGATTCTATTCAAAATATGCCAAAGCAGAGGGGATCACAATCGCAGAAGCAAAAAAGCGGGTATCTAAAATGGATATTGATGCATACAGTCGGAAAGCAGCACAGTATGTTAAGGACAAGAATTTCTCGAAAGAAGCCAATGAGGAAATGAGACTTTACAATGCAGCTATGAAGATTAATCGATTGGAAATGCTGAAAGCTAATATCGGAATGCATCTTGTCGGTGGTTTTGATGAGCTGCAAAAGTATTTTGAGCAGATTCTAACGGATAAAACACTGGAAGAATTTGAACGACAGGCAGGAATCCTCGGAAAGACTATTCAGAACAATGCGAAGATGGCACGATCAATTGTGAATGCTTCTTTCCACAATGCAAAGTATTCAGACCGTATTTGGATGTATCAGGACATGCTAAAAGCTGAATTGTCAAAACTGTTACAGACTGGTTTGATACAGGGTAAGAATCCAAGAGTACTGGCAAAGCATCTTACCAAGCTGTTTGGAGTAAGCCGGGCTAATGCAGAGCGACTGATGGCAACAGAGTTGTCTAGGGTACAAGCGGAAGCGCAGAAGCAGTCCTATATCCGCAATGGATTTGATGAGTACGAGTTTATCGCAGAGCCTACTGCTTGCGCGATCTGCCGGGCATTGGATGGAAAACATTTTAAGGTATCGAAGATGATGCCAGGAGAAAATGCACATCCAATGCATCCGTGCTGTCGGTGCAGTACAGCTGCATATATGGATGATAAAGAGTATCGAGAGTGGCTGGATGGGTATTCTAAGCATGGGATGAACTTTGAGGAATGGAAGAAAAATGGAAAATCTGTTGCAAATGATTCTGCCTCTGGTATAATGAAATTGCCAAGATACAAGAATGCTGTTATTCCTAAAGCTAAATTTACACAGTATGCACTGAATCCTGATAAAGATCCGAATAAAGCAAAGGCTTTTGAAAAAGCTCTCGGCTACACTATGGATAATGCGGATGATTTAATTGAGCAGATAAATAAGAATCTTTCGAATTATGAAGCTGTAGAAAAAGGAAATCGAGGATGGGGAATGACATATGAGGTCGTTATGAATATCGTAGGTCCTAACGGAAAGACGGCGAAAGTATTGACAGCTTGGATTGATGATAAAAATAGCGGAGAAATGAGATTGACAACAGTCCATGTCGATGATTAAGGAGACGAAGATTATGATTGAGCTTTACGAAAAATATAAGTTAAAAGATGGGCGAACTGGGACGGTAGTGGAAGTCTTGGGGAATGGAGAAGCTTGCATCTTTGAAATTGACAAAAAAGGAATTGAAGATCGGGTTGTAACTGTAACTCGGGAAGAAATAAGCGAAAAAGTATCATAGATACCACCAGTCAAAAAGGCCGGTGGCATTTTTATACCTATTTAGGAGGCTGATCTATTTGATTGTAGTAAATGTAAACGAAGAAAAAATAACATTGAATGGTCATGCAGGTTATGCGGAGCCGGGAAAAGATATTGTGTGTGCAGCTGTTACAGTGCTTGTGCAGACAATGGTGTATGGTATCAAGGCACTTACCGAAGATAAACCGGAATATACAGCATCTCCGGGGAAGTTTGAACTAGAAATAAAGGATTTATCAGAGAAATCAAAAACTTTGGTAGATTCTTTTTTTATTGGCATTTGTAAGATAGCAGAAGAGTTTCCGGAGCATGTGAAAGTGAGGTGAGAAAATGAGCAAAGCAGAGAGTTTTATCAGAGTGACGACAGTAAGTGAACAAGCATTAGTTCTTGAATTTGCGCATGAGGGAAGAGCATATCTTGTGAAGAATTTTACGGATGGTGATGTATATGTTGGTCTCAAGGATGGTGCGACAAAAGAGGAGAGTATGTTAATTCCCGCTAATACAGCGCAGTGTGTGATTCTAAGGGATAAAATGTACTTTGATAAGGATGGAAACATCGTCCAAATCATCCCCACAGCAACCAGCGAAAAAGGAGTGGAAGTACAATGCTTAAAATGGTAGATGGAACTGGAATCATCGGTGTTGATATGGTATGCCCTCTAGGCGGTGCTGTATCCCCTCCACAGCCGCCGAATTATGACAAGGTAGAAGTGGAAGGGGTAGGGAGCCTAACACTCCCTAACAGCTTAAAGGCGCCTCTTGAGAGGGTGGAACTGACCGGCAATAGTGTGCAGGGCGAGAATCCAGCGCCGGACAATCCGCAGGAGATTAAATCAGCAGGACGGAAAAGTAAGAATCTGTTTAACATAGCAGATTTAAGAGTTGGACAGGTACAAAAGGACGGTACGATAAATGAAAAATCAACGCATTACAGAACTGCTATTTTAGATGTGCCGGAAGATGCAAAATATCGTATTACATTTAAAACAAACACTGATTACAATATGATTTATTTTACACATGCATATATAAATGGAGTATATTCAAATCCATATGTGAAAGTGTATGGAGGAAATTCCAACAGTCTAATATCGTTAAAAAATGGAAAAAACATATTATCTTTTAGAGCAACAAAAGATGATGCGATAATTGGCTTTCCCAAAGACCACAATATTATGATTGCGGCAGAATCGGAAACATTAGATTATGAGCCTTACGGATATTTGTTTAATGTGAAAGTTACTGGGAAGAATTTACTAAACTTACAAAAAGAACCCGATGTAAAAGGCACTTATCAAGGTTGGAAGGTAGGAGATGGCAAAAAAACTATTGTCTTAAGCATTAAAGACAAAGGTAATAATGTGGATATAACAAAATGTAGTATTGGAGTAAGCGGAAATCGTATCAATCCTAATGATGGACTTGGTTGGATAGTGCAAGACGGAACGATTTTAAGAAGTGAAATCAAAACTACTAACCCATATGTCACTATATATCCTCCAAATGAAACGACTGTACAGAAGTTTTTAGGTCGATTTGAAATACAAGTTGAATATGGAACCACTGCCACCCCTTACGAGCCTTATACCGAGCAATCCGTACAAATCGCCCTTAATGAGCCTTTGCGTGGTATCGGAGATTACAAGGATACAATCACAAAGGATGGAGTTGTGAGAAAGATATATCCGCCGTATGAAATCAACTTAAATGATTTGAGAGATGGTGGCTACTCGAGGACAAACACTGTGATGTTTAGTGTAAAAGTGCAAAATAAAACAGTAGGATATGCAAGTTTGAAACCGTCTATTCTCTGTAATATACTTCCGGATTGCGGCTTGCAAACGGGGAATATATACAATGACGACAAAGAATGTATTGCCGTAGGCGGCGCTATTGTCTTATTTAGAGTAAATAAAAGTCGATTGAAAGACATATCATCTTTCGAAGCTATAAAGCAGTCATTTATCGAACTTATGGCGGACAAGAAGATGATTGTGGAATATGCCCTTGAAACACCAGTAACCGAACCTCTCCCAGAATCTGCACAACAGCAATTACAAGCCCTGCACAGCGAGAACGGAGTGGCACATGTATTTGTAGACAGCGGAGAAGTACCATGTGGAATCAAACTCACATACAGAAAGGAGATTTAATATGAACTACGCAAAAATCATGGAAAACGGAACTGTAAGAATCAGCTCCATCAAGAAAGAGGGCTACAAGCCACTCAAGGAAGAGAAACCAGAGGGATTTAGTAACCTTGTCTTTGTTGGATACACAGAGACAGAAGAAAATGTAATCAAAGAATACGAGGCAGTCGATGACGGTATGAGCGCCTACGGAAAGTTACAAGAGGACTTAAAAGCAACACAGACAGCGCAGGAAGTCACAGACCAAGCGGTGCAGGAATTAATCCTTGCGACTATGAAAATGGGGGTGTAAATTATGGCACAGTTTTTGGCAAATAGAATCAAAGGTGGACACTTGACGATTGATGATGTACCGGAGAGCTTGAAAGAGCAGGTGCAGGCGTTACTTTAGGAGGATATTATGCTTAAATGGCTGAAACAGAGATTTTGCAAACACAAGTACCGTAAGCACTATGATAAGGCTACAAAAGGGTATGTGCGGCGTTGCGTGAAGTGCGGGAAAATTGAATAGGAAGGGGAAAATGAGAATGAATTTTATTGAAGCATTAAAAGTGATGAAACAGGGAGGAAAAGTCAAACTTCCGTCTTGGGGCGGTTATTGGTACTGGGACAAAGAAAAAGAAACAGTCATGATTCAGTGCAGACCGCAAGACTCTGAAAAAGGAGAGCTCCTTGATATCAGAGAAACTCAGAGAGTTGAATATACTCTTCAAAATGTGGCTTCTGATGAATGGATGCTTGCCGACGAAAGCAACTGTCCTGTATTAGGCGGAGAATCGACATTTCCGTTTTCCGATGCTATTAAATACCTGAAACGTGGAATGAAAGTTGCTCGCAAAGGATGGAACGGAAAGAAGCAGTATATTCAGCTGGCAACTGGAATCTCGTATACATTTGGAGACAATGTTGTAAATTGCGAACACGAAACTATAGGCAATCAGGCAATCGCATTTGTTGGAACATCTGGCGTACAGATGGGGTGGCTTGCAAGTCAAGCTGATATGCTTGCAGATGATTGGGTGTTTGCAGAATAAGTAGGACATTAGCACATAGAGATATGTGTTATTTTTATGCCTTTTTCCGGTAGGCGGTAAAGAACCGGAAAAATATTTTAAAGCAACGGTCTGGACAGTGGATGGACTGGGGCAGAAAGGAAAAGATATGAAATTTA
>ENA-ORVB01000788-ORVB01000788.1-human-gut-metagenome-genome-assembly--contig:-NODE-788-length-24191-cov-24.0685_pt1 | contig 24191 bp, 17 predicted proteins | sample MGYA00242090_ERZ509231 | MGnify/ENA primary metagenome ERZ509231 (study PRJEB26280, sample SAMEA2338798) | human gut metagenome | biome: human gut; feature: human-associated habitat; material: faeces...
GTATTTTTATTTCCTGTTCAGTTTTCAAAGATCATCTGCACCTCAGCAGTGCTCATCTATATTACCAAATACTTTTCACTTCGTCAAATGTTTTTTTTATTTTTTTTCATATTTTTTACTGTATGCGCTTACAACAAGAAAACGAAAAAATAGAGCTTTTCAACTCTATTTAAAATGCTCATAAGCAATACGATTGATATTTGCCATAACATCGGCACCTTTATCCCCTAAACTCGTTAAAACAACTATACTATATGATGTGTTACATTCTACAAAACCAACACTGTTTAAAGCAGAATCATACATACCATACTTTTGAGGCATACTCAATTGTGTATCCCTATCTAGATATTCACCTGGTTCTGCCTCTTCCATATTTTTAATCAAACCTTTATAGTCTTCTTTATGATCATATAAATAAGTCACCACATCATTCATTGTATTAGCCGTTGTAACATTATCCATTGTATAATAATTCTCACTGATAGTATCTGTATATTTTGTCATTGCTTCCTTATATTCTTTCCAGCCACCAAGATTTTCATATAAAATATGACCCGCATCATTATCAGAATATATTATTAAATCATTTAAAAGATCACTTAAAGGAACCTGACTACCGATACCATAATCCGAACTAATAACCCCTGCATCCTCATGCATATATCCACTATATGTAAACGTTGAATCTAATGTATACTCACCCTCATTTACTTTATCATAATATAGCATTGCCAATGGTAATTTATAAATACTCGCTGCAATAAACTCATCCTTCTCATTCATACTATATTTAATGTTATGTTCTAAATCTGTGATACAGTATGCTACTTTTTCATGATCAATACCATTCTCTTGAAAATACGCTTCTATATCTTTTGCCAAAGACATATCAATAAATTGACTATTATCTTTATTTTCAACTTCCGTATTTTGATCTTCTCCGATTTCAGATATCCCCTGATATGCCTTTTTCTCAGTGTTCTTCATTTCAACCGCAAATACACATAGTACAATTAATAATGCAGATAATAGAGAAATAATAATAATTTTGTTTTTCTTATCCATGATAGACCCTTCCAAACTATGAAAAAGAGTCTATACAGACTCTTTTATATATTAATGTTTAAAATGACGAACCCCTGTAAATACCATTGCGATGCCATGTTCATTACATTCATCAATTGAAAGTTGATCCTTAATAGATCCACCTGGCTGAATAATTGCAGTCACACCCGCTTTGATAGCTTCTTGAACTGTATCTGGCATTGGGAAGAAAGCGTCACTTGCCAATACAGAACCTTTCGCCTTTTCACCAGCCTGTTCAATCGCAATCTTAGCTGCACCAACACGGTTCATTTGTCCTGCACCAACACCAATTGTCATATCATCTTTTACCAAGACAATCGCATTTGATTTTACATGCTTAACAACTTTCCAACCAAACAACAATTGCTTGATTTCTTCTTCCGTAGGCTTACGATTTGTCACACATTTTAAATCTTCTTCGTTAATTGTATGCTGATCCATCTCTTGAACCAATAGACCATCATTAACATTTGTATATTTTAACGCACTTGAAACAGATAAGCTAGTATCTAATTTCATTAATCGAATATTTTTCTTACGAGTTAAGATTTCCAACGCTTCGTCAGAGAAGTCTGGCGCAATAATGATTTCCAAGAAAATCTTAGATAATTTTTCTGCCAATCCCTTTTCAACCTTTGCGTTCAACGCTACAATACCACCAAAAATCGAAATTGAGTCAGCCTCATAAGCTTTATCCCAAGCCGCTTCAATATTTTCACCAATACCAACTCCACATGGATTCATGTGTTTAACACCTACAGCTGCATATTGACCTTCAAAATCTTTTAAGATTTCAATAGCCGCATTTCCATCCTGAATATTGTTGTAAGACAATTCTTTACCATGAAGCTGAGTCGCATTTGCCAAAGAATATTGAGGATTCATTCCTTTATAGAAAGCAGCCTTTTGATGAGGATTTTCACCATAACGCAAGTCTTGAACCTTATCAAAAGTAATTGTCATACTTTCTGGGAATTCTTCATGTGTTTTCTTCGTTAAATAATCTGCGATCATCGCATCATAGCGAGCTGTATGACGGAATACTTTTGCAGCTAAACGCTCACGCGTTTCCAATGTTGTTTCTTGGTTTTCTCTAATTTCTTCAAGAACTTTATCATAATCTTTTGGATCACAAAGAACTGGAATACTTTGATAGTTTTTAGAAGCACTACGAAGCATACTAGGACCACCAATATCAATATTTTCAATAATTTCTTCGTGTGTTACACCTGGTTTTAATACAGTTTCTTTAAAAGGATATAGATTCACACAAACCAAATCAATATACTCAATTCCTAATTCTTGTAATTGACGTACATGATCTGGGTTTGAACGAACACAAAGTAATGCACCATGAACTTTTGGATGTAAAGTTTTCACACGACCATCCATAATTTCTGGAAAACCAGTCACATCACTGATTCCAATTGGATGAATTCCAGCTGCCTCAAGGGCTTTTTTTGTTCCTCCAGTAGAAATGATTTCATATCCACAATCTACTAATCCTTGTACAAATTCAACTAAACCAGTTTTATCGGATACACTTACTAATGCTCGCTTCATTATTTTTCCTCCTCTATACTTTTTGCGACTTGTTCAATGACTTGCCAGAACAAATCATATTCCATCGCATGTACATGCGATTCTAATGTTTCAAGATCCCAAGATGGGTCGATTGCTACTCTTTCTTGACGAATAATAGGACCTGTATCTACACCTTCGTCTACGAAATGAACTGTAACTCCAGTTTGTGCTACTTTTGCCTCATACGCATCTGCAATACTATGAGCTCCTGGAAATTCAGGTAAATAAGCCGGATGTAAATTGATGATACGATTTGGATAAGCACTTAATAAAGTGTGTCCAATAAAACGCATATATCCACTTAACACAATCAAATCAACCTTTTTTTCTTTTAATACCTCTAAGATTGCCGCTTCATAACCCGCTTTACCATCATATCCCTTTGGATTAAAATAAAACTCTTCTACTCCATGATTATGCGCACGAACTCTAGCATACGCATTTTCTTTATCCGCAATCAAGCATGCACAATTCACATGCAAAGAACCATCTTCAATATGTGACAAGATTGTTTCAAAGTTAGTACCTGAACCACTCGCAAATACCGCAATATTTACCATTGGACATCTACCTGTCCTGTTTCAGTTACTTTACCAACCACATAGCAAGGTTCATTGATTTCATTTAAGGCAGCTTGAACTTTTTCAACATCTGATGGATCCACAGCCATCACAAAGCCAAGTCCCATATTAAATACGTTGTACATTTCTTTCGTAGAAATATCTCCATTTTTTTGAATCAAATCAAAAATTGGAGGTTTTGGGAATGCCTTTGTATCAATTTCAACACCCATCCCCTCTTTTAACATACGAGGTACGTTTTCATAGAATCCACCACCTGTGATGTGGCTGCAAGCTTTTAATGTAATACCCGATGCTTTAATATGCTTTAATGCTTTTACATAAATTTTTGTAGGAGCCAATAATGCCTCTCCTAAAGTTTTACCTAATTCATCATAATATGTATTTAATGATTCTTCTGTAATATCAAATACATTACGAACCAATGAGAAACCATTACTGTGAACACCTGTTGAAGGAAGCCCAATTAACACATCTCCTACATTTAGATCCTTACCAGTAATCATATCTTTTTTATCGCATACGCCAACGGCAAAACCTGCTAAATCATAATCTTCTTCTGGCATTAAACCTGGATGTTCTGCCGTTTCTCCACCAATCAAAGCAGCTTCAGATTGTAAACAACCCTCAGACACACCCTTCACAATGTCCGCAATTTTTTCCGGAACATTCTTTCCACATGCGATGTAATCTAAGAAGAATAGTGGTTCTCCACCTGCACATGCGATATCATTCACACACATCGCAACGGCATCAATTCCAATTGTGTCATGCTTATTCATAACCATCGCAAGTTTAACTTTTGTACCACAACCATCTGTACCAGAAAGTAGTACAGGCTCTTCCATATCTTTAATTTTAGATAATGAGAAAGCACCAGAGAAACCGCCAAGTCCTCCTAACACTTCTGGGCGCATTGTTTTCTTAACATGCTCCTTAATCAATTCAACAGATTTATATCCTGCCTCTAAACTAACGCCTGCTGCTGCATAATGTTCTGCCATACTCTACTCCTTTACCTCATCTTTATAATCTTGTAAATCTTCTGGATATTCACCTGTACAACAAGCTAAACAGCTTGTTTCAGGCACACACTTTTTAAAGTCTTCAACACTTAAGAAACGCAATGAATCCACCTGGAACAATTGTTCCATTTCATCTACTGTATAGTTAAATGCCGCCAAATCTTTTTGTGCCGTTGAATCCGCTCCGTATAAACAAGGATATTTCAACATTGGCGAAGCTATACGTAAGTGCACTTCTTTTGCGCCTGCCTCTTTTAATAATTGACAAATTCGACGTGATGTAAAACCTTTCACAACACTATCATCTACTAAATAAACTCTTTTATCTTTAACAACCGAACTGATCGCATTTAAACGAACACGCATACCTTGCATTCTTTGTTGTTCTGTCGGACGAATAAATGTAGAACCAATATAACGGTTTTTAATCAATCCTGTTTCATATGGTACATTCAATGTTCTGGCAAAACTTGCCGCTGCACTTAAAGCTGAATCAGGAACACCAACAACGATATCCGCTTCAATATTCTCTTCTTTAGCTAAATAATAACCACATTGTTTTCTTACTTCATGAACCGTTAAACCATTATGAACACTGTCCGGTCTAGAATAATATACATACTCTAAAGCACAAGCCTTCGTTTCTGTTTCTTCAATAATCTGACTAGACTTCATACCTTCGCAATTGAAACAAATCAATTCACCTGGATTTACTTCACGAATAAATTCTCCACCAAGAATTGGGAACGAACAAGTTTCGCTACTGATACAATATCCTTCATCTACCTTGGCAATATATAAAGAGCGAATACCATGAGGATCTCTTACTACGTACAAACTGTCTTTTGTGATGACCATAAATGTATAGGCCCCACTCATCATACGACAAGCTTTCGCAATTTTTTCTTCAAAAGAACCTGGATTCAACTGAATCAAATGTGCTAATAATTCTGAATCACTTGTTCCTTGAAAGATCAATCCTTCATTTTCTAATTTCGTTCTTAAAGAAATCGCATTCGTGATCATCCCACTTGATACAACCGCAAAATATCTTTGGTGACTACGCACCATAATCGGCTGAACATTTTCTAATTGAGAATCATTTTTTGTTGCCATTCGAAGCTGACCAATCGCAATATTCCCCTCTAAAGAATTTAACGTATCTTGTTTTAAATTCTCCGACAATAAGCCTAATCCCTTTTTACAAACAACATTTTCTCCATCACTAATTGCTAATCCAACACCATCTTGTCCTCGATGCTGAATGGCATGCATTGCTAAATAGATATTCTGGGCGGCTTGTTCTACATTGAACAAGCCAACAATCCCAGAAGAATCTTGAACTACTTTTTTCAACGTCATTCTACTTCACCTGCTTGTGTGTAAAATAACGAACACCATTTGCGAAAATATCTTGGTCTTTATTTCCAGCAATATTCTGGAACAAGCCTTTTTCATAACGCTCACTGTGACCCATCTTACCAAAGATCTTACCATCTTCAGAGAAGATACCTTCGATAGCCATGCTTGAACCATTTAAGTTGTCTTTTCCATCCATTGTTGGAACACCCTTTTCATTTACATACTGTGTTGCAACCTGACCATTTTCAATCAACTTATTCAATACTTCTTCACTCGCAACAAATTTACCTTCACCATGACTAACAGCAACTGAATATACACTTCCAGCTTTCATACCTGCAAGCCAAGGAGAAGCATTACTTGTAATACGAGTACGTGCAATATGAGAAACGTGACGATTGATATTATTTCTAAATAATGTTGGATTTTCCGCATCCAATTTTTCAATATCACCATAAGGCAATAATCCAGATTTGATCAATGCCTGGAATCCATTACAGATACCTAAGATCAAACCATCATTTGCACGCATTGTATCAATTGCTTGTGCAATCTTTGGATTTCTTAATACGTTCGCAATAAATTTACCTGAACCATCTGGTTCATCACCACTACTAAATCCACCAACAATCATTAAGATTTGTGCTGTACTAATTTCTTTGGCTAAAGTTTCGATACTCTTTTGAATGTTTTCTACAGTTAAGTTATTAAATACAACTTGTTTAACTTCAGCACCAGCACGTTCAAACTTAGCTGTTGTATCAAATTCACAGTTTTGTCCAGGGAAAATAGGAATAATTACTTTTGGTTTTTCCACAACTTCCTTAGACATTGGTACTTCTGCATCATTTAATGGAGTTTCTAAAGTATCTTTTCCTTCATCCACGATCATTGGATAAATTTCACTATAACGCTTTGTCCAAGCCTTTAATGCATCTTCAATTTCAACGGTTTCATCATTTAATACAATCTTAGAATCATCATTTAAAATACCAATCAATTCTAAATGTTCATCTTGAATGCTTTCTGTAGCTTCCACGATCATTGAACCCAAATTGAATCCATATACATCTTCTTCTGTGCTGATCGCAACACCAACTTTAGATCCAAATGCCATTTTCGCAATAGTTGCACCTAGACCACCAAATTTAATTGTGCTTGCCGCAACAATTTTCTTTTCTTGCATTAATTTATGAACCGTTTCAAAATTTTCTTTTAATTGTTCATAGTTTGGAACATTATTTTTAACTGGCGTATGCTTTACTAAATATACATAGTCCCCAGGATTTTTAAATGAAGCCGAAACAATATCATCTGTTTTAGCTGTTGTTACCGCAAATGTAATCACTGTTGGTGGTACATGAATATCTTTATATGTTCCACTCATAGAGTCTTTTCCACCAATACTTGGTGTTTCAAATGCCAATTGAGCATCAATCAAACCTAATAAAGCTTCAAATGGTTGTCCCCATTTTTGTGCATCGGCACCTAAATGTTCAAAATATTCCTGATTTGATAAACGACACTTCTTATAGTCAGCACCCAATGCTGTAATACGAGCTAATGCTTCAACAACTGAATAGCTAGCACCTAAATATGGAGAATATTTAGATACTTTTGGATCATATCCATATGTCATAACCGAACATGTGTTTGTCATTCCATGCACTGGTAATTTTTGTACAGAACCTTCTTCAGGAGTTAATTGATATTTACCTCCAAAAGGCATCAACACTGTACTCTTACCGATAGAAGCATCAAACATTTCTGCCAAACCAATCTGACTTGCGACATTCGCATCTTGTAATACTGTATTTAAATCTGAGTTTACTGCATCAAATGGATGTTCATCATATTCATTTTCGCAAACATCAACAATCTGGTGCTGGCGAACACCGTTCGTATCCAAGAATGCACGAGACATATCAACAATTGTTTCCCCACGCCATTTCATGACTAAACGATTTGTATCTGTTACATCTGCAACTTTGATAGCCTCTAAGTTTTCTTTATATGCTTCTTCTTTGAATTTTTCAAAATCCTTAGCCTCGATACATACAGCCATACGCTCTTGTGATTCACTAATAGCTAATTCTGTACCATCTAAACCTTGATATTTAACTGGAACTGCATCTAAGTTGATATTCAAACCATCTGCAAGTTCACCTACGGCAACACTAACTCCACCTGCTCCAAAGTCATTCGCCTTTTTAATTAATTTTGTACAAGTAGGATTTCTAAATAAACGCTGTAATTTACGTTCAATCAAGGCATTTCCCTTTTGAACTTCACTTGAACATTTTTCCAAACTTGTTTCATTATGTTCTTTACTAGAACCTGTAGCTCCACCGATTCCATCACGACCAGTAGCTCCACCAATCATAACGATAATATCGCCAGCTTCTGGTTTTTCACGTTTAACATGTGATTTAGGAGCCGCACCTACAACAGCACCAACTTCCATACGTTTCGCAACATAGCCATCATCATAAATTTCATCTACGAATGTAGTTGCCAAACCAATTTGGTTACCATAACTTGAATAACCTTGAGCAGCGGTTTTTGAAATCTTTGATTGAGGTAATTTGTGTTCTAATGTTTCACTAATTGGTTTTGTGATGTCTCCAGCGCCTGTAATACGCATAGCTTGATATACATAGCTACGTCCTGATAATGGATCACGAATAGCTCCACCAATACATGTACTTGCTCCACCAAATGGTTCAATTTCTGTTGGGTGATTATGTGTTTCATTTTTAAACATCAACAACCATTGTTCATCTTTTCCATCTACATCCACTGTAATTTCTACACTGCACGCATTGATTTCATCGGTAATCTCCATATCATCAAGCTTACCTTGTTTACGAAGATATTTACCGGCGATAGTAGCCATGTCCATCAATGTTTTTTCTTTACGATTTCCATGAACATCCTGACGTAATTTTAAATATTTATCATAAGAAGCCTGTAACTCATCTGATAACGTATCCAAATGGAAACATACATCATCTAATACAGTTTCAAAAGTAGTATGACGACAGTGATCTGACCAATATGTATCTAACACACGTAGTTCAGTCATTGTGCAATCTCTTTTTTCTTCTTTTTCGAAGTAACGTTGAACATGCTCAATGTCCGCTTGAGACATGGCCAACCCTAAAGTCTGACGTAAAGAATCTAATTCTTCTTTCGTCTTTGTTGTAAATCCTTCTAATACAGGAACATCTTTTACTTCAACGTCCTGATCATCCACTAATACAGAAAGGTCTTTAACACGTGCTTCAACAGGGTTAACAATATAATGTGTGATTTTATTAAGTGTTTCTTCATCTACTGGGTTTGCGAACACTAATAAAGTACCTGAATGAATACGTACTGTTTGTTTGTTGTTCAAAAGCATCAAACATTGCATTGCACTGTCTGCTCTTTGATCATATTGACCAGGCAAAAATTCATATGCCAAATATGATTTACCTGTTAAATCTACAGAATCATATACATCATCTGTAACAACTTCGCTACAAACATTTTTCTTTAATAATTCAATATCATTTTCGTCGGCATCAAAAATATCATATAAATTGTATTTTGTAAGACCAAAATCTTCTTTTAAAGATAAAGATTGTCTTAATTCAGCCGCTAATGATTCACTTTCAACCTGAAACTGTTCTTTTTTATGAACAAAAATACGAGTATCCATTTCCTTCTCCTTATTCAACAATTGACTGTTCTAATACTTTTTGTGCTTGTTCTTTTTTAAATTCAACAATCTTATCCTGTAATGACTTATCATTAAGTCCAATCATCTGGCAAGCTAAGATAGCTGCATTTCTTGCCCCTGATTTTCCAATTGCGACAGTCGCAACAGGAACTCCTTGAGGCATTTGTACTGTTGATAATAATGAATCCAATCCACCTAAAGCAGATGTCTGAATAGGGATTCCAATAACTGGCAACGGTGTAGAGCTAGCTAAAACTCCAGCTAAATGTGCTGCTCCTCCAGCTGCCGCAATAATAACCTGAATTCCACGTTCGCACGCTGTCTTTGACAATTCCAAAACCGCTTCTGGAGTACGGTGAGCACTTAATACACGAACTTCATATCCGACTTGAAAATCGTCTAATTGTTTCATGCAGCCTTCCATACTAGGTAAGTCTGAACGAGAACCCATCACAATTAAAACACGCTTTGTTTCCATAAATGACCTTCCTTTCAAAACAAAAAAAGCGCACCTATAGTAGGCACGCTTAAAAAAGCAATTCTTCTCTATCAATTGTGGTAAATCTTCTTAAGACCATAAGTAAGACCTCCAAAATCAGAAAAACACTTCTGCAACATTATAATACCTAAAATCAACTCAAATGACAACCTATATTTCATGAAAATTAGACTCTAGGTGTTAACAATTTATATTTTCTTAAATCAAATATATAAACGATCGAACTCAATCCCCAAGTAATCGGATACAACCAATGCGTTAAATACAAGCTGTGTACGCTCTGTCCTATCGTCATTAAAACAACCACACGAACAGCACACCAACATACAAGCATGACCACCATTGGCATCACAGGACGTCCCAATCCTCTTAAAAGGCTAGAAGCCACATGTGAAAAGCCTAAAAGAACATAGAAGAAGGCACAAATTTTAGCACGATCTACTCCAATCGCAATTACATCTGGATTTTGGTTAAAGAAAGATATAAATAAAAATAAAGAGAAACCACCTAAGAAATAAAAACCCTCCCCATACAAGAAAAGCCTGCACCAACATTAAGTTAGTACAGGACTATATTTTGCCCTAATATCCATTAGGATACATCATATGTTATTTATTTACAATATAAGCTGTCGCTATAGATTGAGCCCAATTATAAATAGATGTTGTATGCATTCCTTTGATATTCTTATTTCTTAAACAATATGTTTTAGTTGAATCCACAGGCAAATAACCACATAGTTCACTTTGGCGAACTAAAGCATTATGATAATTCTCTTTAGACACTTCATTATCGGAAGTATACATACCGGCATCTAGATAAGCGTCTAGTTGTTCATCACTCAAACGACCAAAGTTATTTGTGGCTCCCGTTCTTAAGATAAAGTTAATGCCTGTATCGTCTGGTGAGCCATAAGAGAAACCTAGATATGTTGCATCCCAACTATCTGTTTGAGCATCATCCTGCACAGTATTGATGACTGTATTAAATTCAACTGTATTGGCTTTAAAATCAATACCAATCGCATTTAAACACTTCTGTAAAACCGGAATTAAAGAATCCAAAGAATCCTTATCCTTATTTGCCAAGAAACGAATGGTTAATTTTTCACCATCTTTATAACGATATCCATCATCTGCCAATGTATATCCTGCATCCTCTAAGATTTGATTGGCCTTTTCAACATCATAATCATAATAAGTGACACCATCCACTTTTTCTTCATTACGAATCATTTTTCCATTATTTAAAGAAACAGGATTTCCAAAAGTACCAGGCTTATAAGCCATACCATCAATTTGATAGTAATTATCAATATATTCTTGCGCATTAAATCCATATCCGATGGCTTTTCTTACCACAACATCACTACAAGCTCCCGCATAAGAGTTAAAGATAATAAAACTTTCACGATCACTCGGATAAGAATCAACAGACAAACTCTTATTCTTTTGTACAGATTTAATTTTATTTGCCTCAATCACATCCGGAATATAGTCCACCGTTCCATTTTCCAATTCTTTGACTTCTGTTGAAGTATCTGTCTTTTTAATCATAATCTTAGAAATTTGATACTGTCCTTTTTTCGCCTTAAACTTTGAATTTGAAACTAAACTAGCCCCACTTGTCTTCTCAAACTTCTTTAATACATAAGCACCCGTTCCAATTGGCTTACTATTCTTCTTTTCAATACTTTCTGTTTTTCCTTTTTTATAATTTAAATATTCTGAACTACAAATCTTCTGTGTTCCAAGTGTAGAAACCGCATCAATTCTAGGCTTATCCAAATGGAAAACAACTGTATAGTTATCTGGTGTTTCAACCCCAGTAAAGCTAGATGCATCTGCATCATGATATTCACTATAACCATCTAAAAAATCAACGTTGTTCGCAAAACGACCTGTATAGCTTGAATCGGCCATAACAGTAAATGTTGTCTGCACATCTTTTGAAGTAAACTTGGATCCATCACTAAACTGGATACCTTTCTTTAATTTAAATGTCATTGTTTTTCCATCTTCACTGATTTCAGGTAAGGACTTAGCCAAATCTGCAACTAACTCTCCTTTTTTGTTGTATTTCAACAACCCTTGATACACTAAATCCACCACATAATGATCATTTGTCGTTTGGTAATACATGGGCGAAAAAGTTCCGTTCATTTCTGAACTCAGCCCAACTGTCAACACTTGATCATTACCTGCAGCTTTTGCGCTACATCCACACATCAATAAAGCCATTCCACATGCTAATAATTTTTTATACATTCTCTTTTACCTCCTAATTATTTATTCTTTGTACCACCACCAGTCAGCTAACACTTTTCATCACTCTCCTTATAAATAAAAAATCCTGCATCAAATTAAAAATTTGACACAGGACAGAATATCAAAATAATCTGCGGTACCACCTGAATTGGTATAGTTATACCCACCTCTAGAATGCCATCACATTCGATCCATTTAACGCACGGAACACGTCGCAGCTACTCAGAAACACTTTTCACCTTGCCCTTGAAAGTCCATTTGCTAAGTCGTAATAATCTAGCTTCCACCCTGACTAGAATCTCTTTATATCCGGTTCTTAGTTTGATCTCTTTCGCATCAGTTGCCTATAGAATACACCTGATAAAGCACATTTTCAATAGCTTTTTCAAATTATTTACATTTTCTTACATTAAAGATTGTTCTGTTCTACCAATAATATCGTCTTGCGTTTTTTTAGAAAGCACATTAAAGAAAGCACTATATCCGGCTACACGAACAATTAAATCCTTATGTTTTTCAGGGTGCTTCTGTGCATCAATCAAAGTTTCTTTAGAAACAATGTTATATTGCACGTGATATCCATGTAAACGATTAAAGAAAGTTTTAATCAGCAATTCTAATTTTTGTCGATTTTCTTCAGTCGACAACATTTGAGGTGTCATTTTTTGATTTAGCAGAACGCCACCTGTAATTTTATTTGTACGAAGCTTAGACACACTTTTAAACACAGCTGTAGGTCCATTTTTATCGCTATTATGCGCTGGACTGCAACCTTCTGCCAAAGGTTCGAATGCATTTCGTCCATCTGGCGTAGCCATCGTTGACATGCCTTGTCCAACATTCGCACTAATTGAAGAAGTTCCTGCGTAACGAATTCCGCCAATTGGTCCTCTATTATAACGTGTATTTGGATATTTTTCGATTTCTTCAATATAAGAATCATAAGCTTCCACAATTAACTGATCGACATAATCATCATCATTTCCATATTTTGGAGCTTCACGAATCAACATTTCCTGAATTTTTTTGTTTTCAGGTGATGAAAAATCATCTAAGATTGCATCCCAAAGCTCTTGTTTTGTGATTTTCTTTTCTTCATACACTAACTTCTTTATAGCTGCCAAACAATCTGCCATGTTCGCAATTCCTACTTGAAGTCCTGAAATAAAATCATAGACCGCTCCACCTTCTTTGATTGTTTTGCCTCTGGCAATACAATCATCTGTCAAAGCCGAACAAAGAATGTCTGGCACATCTCTTTCAGAGGCCTTATCAATTACATTTTCTACAATAACACTATATCGAGTAATTTCCCTTATTGTTTTATCCCATGCTTTTAAAAGTTCTTCATAACTTTCCATTTCCGTAAAATAGCCATATCCTTTTGTAAAACGTTTATTACTTGTAAGATCCACACCGTTATTCATCGTACACAAAAGCATTCTTGGAAAATTGATATAAGACATTCCCGTACAACGGTAACCCCATTTACCTGGAACTGCTGTTTCTACTGCATTTTTCCCCTTAATCACTTCCGTTTAGATGCTCGAAAACCGCATAAAATCGTTTTAATTTTCCCATTAATCTCTTCCCTTTCCCTAAATCCTGTATGGAAATAAACATTAATTTTAAATATGCCACCGATTTTACATTTTCCGCAATTAGTATGATTTTTACCCCGGCAGCAGATTTCTTTTCCTGAAGGCTGTTTTGTTTCTTCGGGTATTTAAAAAATGGTTGAAATTAGGTACTTAACCAATGTGCCCGTAAATGCTGGTTGTTAAATAACTGGTTGGAGCTTAATGAAAGAAAGAAAAGCCTCATTTGACTCCTATGCACGATTGAAATAATTAAAACCTATTCGTTGTCATTGTCATGACCAGCATATTGACTATTATTTGGATTGCATTGGTTTGCGTGATTATTCAAGTTAGTCTTGTATGCATTGTTGTTTGGATTATGCTGATTGGCATAATTATTAATCTGTGCTTGCGTGTGAGTACGTCCGGTAATCCACGCCCTCTGCTTTTACTCATGTGAAATAATCTCCCTTCTATGTTTTTCTGCAATCAATTTTGCCTGCAACAGCGTTATAAATGATTGAGTTATTAACACTTACCCTATACATGTCAGAAAAACGTTTGCCGATTACAATTTTTGTGCAAGAAAAAAGACACCAGCTTTTTGCCAGTGTCTTCGTCTTACGGATGCCCTACCATCCCTCGTTTGAAATTCGTATACTGTACATTCTTTACAATCACACCATCAGGAAATCGCACATCCATATCCTCGCTTTTACGATACGAAATAATCTCTGCTTCAAGTCCGCATTTCATAATTCTCTTTTCGCCGATACGGAACTTCCCTCTATTTCTTCTGGAGTCCTGCGGCCTTGCAACACGCCCTTCCGTAAAATTTTTGTAATCAATATGCTCCGCAACCGAACCGTCCTCAAAAAGAACATCCATATCTATATGTTTTCGATATGCAATAATTGTAGCTTTGAGCCCATTGTTCATAATACCTGTTTCTCCGACACGATCAATCGGAGGCCTGATGGACCCGTTTAAAAATTCTTTATATGCTGCATGCCTGGCAATATAGCCATCTTCAAACCTAACATCAATATCGGCATAAGCTCCATACCGAATAATCTCAGCTTCAAGCCCGCAGTTCATGGTTCTCTTTTCTCCAAGTCTGCGCTTTGCCTGTTCTTCAGGTGTGTCATCGGGATGGCCGATCATTCCTAACTTAAAATTCGTATAAGTCGTGTGTTTGGCAACAGCTCCATCCTCAAACTCTACATCTAAATCCATCGAAGACCGATAAGCAATAATCCTGCATGTTTCACCACTATTCATTGTGGCTTTCCTGCCGATTCTGTCCCGATACTTATAATTGCACTTGTCACATAACTGTCTTTTTGTAAGACCACGAGCATTCAGCGGCAGTATATATTCCCTTCCGCATGGTCTGTGACGGATTCTGACATGAGCTTCATCCTCGTATCCAGTCACCTCGTATTCTCCGTTCCAGGAAAGATCTATTCTTTTCTGCAGCAGCTCCAGGCCATCATATTTCCTCTCGCATATCGGACATTCATATCCATAAGACCTGGCCAGGCCGAAGGAATGGTAAATCGTCCCGCAGTGCGGACATGTATTGCTTGCAATCTGACATCCTTCTTTTTCTCTTCCTTTGATCTGCTCTATGAACTCGTCAGGCTCATACTTTTCACAGAAAGCTTTGATAATGCAGTTAATTGTCAGCCTGTCCAGTATCAATCGTCCGGTCTTCGTACCGGCAAGCAGGTCTTTTATATCATCTAACGTGACTTTTGGCTGATGCAGATAAACCTGGTAGAGGAATTTCGCATACCGGAGGCTTTCTTCATCTGCTGGAACAACCGGTTTATCGCTGTCATAGATTGAGTAAATCTGTAACCTGCAGCCATGCTTTGCACAGGCTGTTACACCATGGAGCGAATGCCACGCTCTGATATAGGGACGTCTCCCGTTTGCCATGTCTTCAGCCAGGCATTCCGGACAGCACCTCAGTACTTTGCAATGATTCTTTTTATTGCCTGGAATCATATGAAAATCTTCCGCCTGCCGGATGACCTGCTCTGCCACAAGAACATTCATGCTTTCATTACGAAACGGCATCATCGTGCAGAATTCTGAGTGCCTCGACATAATCTCTTCCAGCGTCGGAAACTTATCACCTTCATATTTTCTACAGATATTCTCAAGCTCTAACAATTCCGCACTTCCCTTTAAAGTAACAGAGAAAGCCTTTTTTGACATTCCGTTAACTGAAAACAAAGCTTCCAGCCATGACACAATGTTCTCATCCGGATATATCCGAAACCATATTGGAAACCTGTATTTGTTCAATCGTATACACCCCTTTCTTTCATCTCTTTACATACCCATGATTCACCAGATCCTGCAGGATATTTCTTTCTTCCCTGGTAATTGTCCTGCCCTCGAATCCATCTTCGGAAGCGGTCCAGCAGCCTTTCTCATCAACGCCTGCCTTCACAGCATCATAGATTCTTATTCGGATGCTCTTTGGTAATCTCATAATCTTCTCCTTTTTTACAATCCCCGCTTCTCACTGGAAACGGAGGATATTTCCTGCTCATTCATAGCTTTTTTCAAAGCTGTAAGCCCCTGGCTTGTCTCTCTGTCAATCGCAGCTGCATCGCTTTTCCCTTTCTTCGCCTGATTAGCTGTGGCGGTATTTTTACGTTTCACCTTTGCGTTTGCCTTTTTCAATATTTCCATAGCCTTCTGTGCAAGAAACTTCGAAGGGTGATCCAGGATATCCGGTTCCTTATCGATTGCCTGTCTGATTGCGCGGTTAATCTGCGTTTCAGTATAATTTGAAGTGTCGCTGATTGACTGGAAAGCTCTGCTGCGGACCGCTTCTCTTTTTCTGGTCAGTTCGCCCGCTGCCATCATATCGAACAGCCTTCCTTTTTCTTCGTCATTTTCCGTAGCGACCTCTTTAGCCTGCCTTGCATAGAGCTTTGTAATATACTCGTGATACTGTGCATCTTCCGGATCATCAGGATCAGCGAGCAGTTTTCGAAGTGTCTCCATGTCCCTCCCAATCGTTTTCTCGATGAATGGCACATCAATCGGCTCCTTGCGCTTCTCGATTACATCCTTCGTCTGTATAGTAATCACGATGTATTTCAGGAGTGCGATATTCCTGGATGAATGGTACATGAGAAGTTCCTCGATTTCTGTTGTGAACGGACTTTCCACGTTCCCGAACTGATATCCCCAAAGTGTCTTGATTGCATTCTCAAACAAACGTACATTATTCTTCGTAACCTCGTCTGCATTGATAATGTTTTTTGCTACGCGCCTGTTAAGCCTGTCATATTCCAGTATAGCTCTATATCCGTCATCGTTACCAATGAGTCCGAACTGCGCCCCGGTTGCCTGTGTGATACTTACAATGTCCTCGATGTTCTTCTTTTTTGGCGAGAAATCAAGGAACTGTACTTCATCTACGATGATGAGTCCGACATGATAGAGTTCGATCCATTTCTTTACAAGCCCTTCTGTTGCAGAGATACTCTTGGCCCCAACGGCCCTTCTTCTATGGTAATCTCCGGTATCCAGAAATCTGTCAAATGCTGCGGCAATGGATTCAAACACATCTCTGATATCTTTTCTGAGCGCTGTCACCATGACGATGGGGATCTGTACATAGCTGCAGTCCTCAAACTCATGATAGATTACATTAGGATACATGCGACACGCTAAGTTCACAGCCATAGTCTTTCCGCATCCGGTCTTCCCATGAAGCAGAAATCCAATCGGGCTTGGGGCCTCCAACTTCTGATACAGAACGATAGCACGTCCAAAGCTTCCTTTCCCATACGCTTTCTCATCTTCGTTTGCGGAAATCATGACGTCAGCCCCTTTATATCTGCGGTCCAAAAACTTCCAGATTGTACGGGCTACATCTACATGAATTCCAAGTGGAATCATTGCCATGTCGATGTCTTCTATTGCGGCTAATTTTTCAGCAGTACTCATTTTTTCTACCTGTTCTCTGTTGTATCCCGGAGGATTCACCATTCCAAGAGCCAGGATATCCCTTACCGAAGGCATCTTCGGCAATGCGCATACATCAGGATTATCTTCATATCCGGCGACTCTGCGGTACTGCGCATCTACCATGCTCCCCGCGGTCAGGTCTACATCATCATAAAGATTTTCATCTTTTCTAAGTTCACGGAATGTTAAATTACATTTCAGTCTCTCCATGTTTTCTTCCTTTCTTATACTTCGTCTTCTATCAGTGCCAAGATACGATTGATTTCCTCTTCTCGGCTGAGTTTTCTGTCTCCCATCGTCCTCATTTCATCTGGGATTCTCAAATGCTCAATCGCTGCCAGCTCTTCCTGCTGCTTTGTTAATGTTTCTTTCTTAGGTTCCGGATCAATGGAACTATAAGAACGTTTCGTAATTCCATCTGGATCTTTTCTCATTTCCTGTTTCTTGGCTGTTTTATCCTCCGGATGCGCTTTGCCGTATTTTTTCTTCTTCTTTGGATTCAGGGCTTTTGCCATTTCTGCCTGTTTCTCTACCGTATCCTGCAAATTCAGTTTCGTGTCCAGATATACCTGTTTTGCTTCTTTCATTACCTTTGAGTCCCTCTTTTTGCGGATACACTCGTCGTATTCGTCCCAGGTTAAGTCTGCGTATGTATACTGCTGTTCAATCTTTTCTGCAAGAGGTACTCTGTGGATCTCTTTCTTATATCTGATATAGACATTCCTGATATCGTCCACATTGTATCTGACCTCAATATCTTCCGGATGTGGTTCATCTTTTAAAATATCCAAGAACCATGGTTCCTGCGAATAAAAACGCAGTTCCGTCTTATAGAAGGTGTACACGATACCTTTCCTGCGGTTCCATGTAAATTTTCTTTTTTCTTCTTCCTTTGCCAGCATTGCAAACAGATAGGCCGGTCTTGTCGCATCATTTACATTGGTTGGATCTCCTGCTCTGCCATGAGCTTTTTCGTATGCGAAAATCCCTTTCGGTGTTGGAGATACGTCATTATCCAGATACTTTTTGTCAATGAGTCCCTCAAAAACACGGCGGTTATACAGGATCACTGATTGGTAGACCAGTCCTCTTATTTCTTCCAGAGTCAGACATGCATCTCCTTTAGCTAAGTCTCCGCCACGGTATTTATCTTCTACATATCCGTTATTCTTTAACTGTGCCTTTAAATAGGTCTGAACCAGTCCATTGAAGGATTCGACAACCCCTTTTAAAGAACCGCATCCGGGTGGAACCGGAGTATTACGGATGCCCAGTTCCCCCATTGCTTTGCTGTATGCCTTGGACATATACTCTGAGCCTCGGTCACAACGGATCTCGTTTGGTACGATCATGGACGGCCAGTCTTCCTCATCATAGTCAATGTTATAGCCTTTTGTCTGGTTCTTATGCGGTTCCAGGAGTGACAGAAACACCTGCTGAAAGCCACGCATGCTGTTATTTTCAAGACTTACATATGCACCGATGCAGATTCCGCTCAATACTTCGACCATACAGTATACGACAGCTTTTCCAAGAACAGTTTCTCCATCATTCTGGTCGACTACATAACAGCCAAGCTCCATCTCATCTGCTTCAACAATCTGTCCCAATTCATAGACTCCGGTTTTGCTGTTTCCAACCAGCTGTCTGTCATTGTTCTGTTTGTCTCTCTCATCTTTTCCCTTGCAGGAATAGTCTTCTGTATGCTTTCTGATATAGTTGTAAAGCATCTTGTATGATACTGATCTTTCCTCTTCCGGAAGTGTTACCATCTTGACAGAAGAACCATCTGGTGCCTCGACCGGTTCGCGAAAATACCGGCGCAGAACTGCGTCATATGCCATTCCCGGTTTCCCATACTTTACGAACATCTTAAGACCGTATTTGAGGATTTCGTCAACGTCATTCTTTGGATTCTCGTAGTCTTTTGAATGGGGTACTTTTTTTCTATAATTACCTTTGCGATGGTCAATAAGACTGAATTTATTGCGGCCGGAACGAAGATAGGCCTTTAACATTTCGCGCAACCACCTTCTTGATACCCCAAGAAGAATAGCTTCTGCATCATTATTTCTTTTTGCTTTTTTCACTGAAAAAAGGTTCTCAATTTCAGGCATCTCTTTCTCGATTATATTTTCAAAAACCCTTGCGCGTTCCGTGATTACATTTATTTCCTCCTCTGTGAGTGAAAATGAAGGATTCGGTTCTACATCACATGCACTTACTGTTCCATTTTCAATATCATTAATTAGCGAATCCGTTTTTATTCTAACGATATCGTTTGTTGTCATGCTAATGAGAAGAGTTTCATCAGCATTTACATGAAAAGTTCTCCATTGTAAACCATCTTTTTTATATAAATTTCCTCTTCTTACACAAGGCGAATCTGTCGCTTCTCCCTCAGCTGGAATTGCATCGCCTTCAAGAGTGATAACTTCCAGCGGTTCTATTCTCTCTTTCTTTTCGGATGTTTCGTTATTTCTTAATTCTTCCATCATGTTATCTCCTTTCTGTGATTTCTTCATGAAGGTCACGTGCCACTAATACTCGCTTATACAGCTCATCAATGTCGAAACCAGCACGCTCTGCAATCTCATGGAAATCCAAAATCTGTTTATCCATCGGAATATATACATATTTATGTGCAATCAGATATTTCAGTTTCTGTTCTTTGCTGATCACCTTAAATGATTCGTAATAGCTCATGACGCTTTTTACATTCCACACAAGCACCTGATTAATATCTTCGTTCGTTACCAGCTTAAACCTCACTTTCTGAGATTCCCAATAGATCTGTTCTGCTCTCTGACGCATTACCAGATTGTGCAGCCTTGATTCTTTTCCACGGTAGGTACGTTTATTCGGATCAAATGCGCTTCTGTCGTATTTGACTGAGAACGCCGTCTTGCTTCCATCATCGTAATCTACCAGAAAATCCGTGGTCCACCATGGAGCTTTCTTCATCCCAAGTTCTTCTGCAATGGCATTCATCCTATCTGTATCTAAAAGATATTGTTCGCGGATATGTTCCACATTGTCCTGCCAGCGGATTGTTTCATACACCGCAACTTCTGTCTGCGACAGGCAGTGGATCAATCTTTCTTCAAAGGGATCCCAGATGACTGATGCTGTACCCCGCCCCTTATATTCTCTGACCAGAATAAATGGGGTATAGTCTTTCCCGTATCCCTGACAACGCCCTTCTTCGATTTTTCGTTTATGTGATTTCAATTATTTCTCCTTCCTGTTTATTTTTGTTTTCGCCTTCGCAATTAATATGCTTGATTTCTCATGTGCTTTTATTTTCACATACAAATAATTGGGGGTTTTCAAACAATTTTCAGACAAAATTTCATCTACAAATACCTTATTTATGCAATTTTGGTTTATTTTTTTGAAACTTCTAATTTTCGGACAACATTTTTAAATAATATGATACAATGTAGTGGTTAGTCCTAGTAACCATTACAAAAAGAGAGGAGGTTGTGCCATGAGTGAGTGGTGGCTGTTTCGTAATACACGAATTGAAAATGTTAACGAACAACACGAAATAGCGCGCAAACATTTGCCAGATACAACCCACTGGCTCGGCTCAGAACACAACTACTTCTACATTAAATGTTGTGACGTGACCCATTCCGTCTATTCGGACAGCGACACACTTAAGGGCGATATTTCACCACGTCGCCCTGTTCAAAGTGGCGATACGTTATATGTAGCAAATATCTATGTACTTGGCGGTACTCTGCCAACAATACAAAAAACGCTAAAACTCCTTCAAGACAAACAGATCCACCTGCGAATCCCATCGCTTGAATATGACGACAAAGATGATACCCACGACCATGAGCTATTATCCGGAACACTTAGTCAAATCCATAACTACCGTCAGTCGCAGCCTATCGAGCAGCTTCCTGGTCACAGAAAAGCTCCTGGAAGACCGAAACGTCGTATATCTCTAATGGGCTTGCAACGAGCAGAATTTAATGTCATAGAACAATACTGCCTACATAAAACTACAGAACGCCAAGCAATGAAATTATTGGCAGGTAAGCTTCCGGATAATAAACCCATTACTCGTTACATATTCCGAAAATTAGTTGATGAATACAGGAAAATGTTCCCAGATTCGGGCGAGATCGATGCTGATCAATATAATGTATAAGTACGGTGCTCCGCATCATAGTCCGTCATCACAGGCGCAATATGCCCCGTATCTGGATCGATAAAAATGGCATGTCCCCAAAATTCATTGATGGTCGTGTTAATAAGAAGCGAATAGCCACGTTTCTGGCCATCATCAAGCCATGATCTAAGGATGCCGCCCAACTCAAAGTCTGTTTCCTGATCACAGCAAAATTCCGGTTTCGTAAACAAGCTTACGTATCGAATGTCGCATCGAGTTTTGAAAATAGCCAAATTCCCTTCGTATGTCTTCGGATAAAAAACCAACTTGTCAAGGCTGCTCCAAAGCTTTGCCCAATTGGCCCCTTTCAGCTTCTCCATCCCGTCACCAATAAGGGATTCCGTATCCCTCATCAATTCAAGGTAGTTCCTTATTTCTTCGTTAAATCCCTTGCTCTCCGGGTTTGTGAATTCAATTTTCTCCATGTGTTTCCTCCTTTTTGAATACATAATTTGTTTATACCTAATATTGTCCCTATTTTTAGGGATAAATTACTTTGGCATATACTATATGTCAGAATCAGGCAACATGTTTTGTTTCTCATACAGCCTCAAACTGAATGTTGTAATTTTGCCTGTAAATCAGCGCTTTTTCCTAATTGCAACTCAAAAGAAATCTTACATACATGTTCTATTTAGGCATAAAAATACCCACAAGCTTATTAGGCCTGTGGGCATTCTTAAATATTCTTATTTGAAAAGTGTGCGCTCTTCTTCCAGTCTACTGAAATATTCCTCAAAATATTTCGATAATTTTTTTCTGTAGCAACAGTTTTAGATATTCCTGATTCTTCGCAAAACTGTTCCAGCTGATTGCTAATCTCTCTTGCTAGTTTGATATTAAGGATTTTTGCATCTTTTTTCTGTCTTGGCATATTAATCTACCTCCTATAAAAGACTTTCCAAATCCGTAAGAAGCGAGACAATCTGTAAATTATCAAACAACCCGGCAAAATGAAGTTCCTCTTTCAACAGGTCCTGGCAAACTGCCTTAATTCATTTATTTCCCCTTTATTTATTTCTATCTCTATCCCTTATAAAAATCTCTAACGTTAGAAATCTTGATTTTTGAGTGTTTTGTAATATCAATATTCTGAAAGGAAAAATATTGATACTATTTCAACTCAATTTAAGGTACATCAAATAAACTGTATCTGTTCATATTTCGCCACCCTTTCTTATAACTACTTTCTTTTGGTGCAATAGTATGGGTACTCCCCGTTTTATTGCGTGTGAAAAACAGAAAAGGTACTCAATCTGAGTTCCTATATTCTGTCTTTTGATCTACATTTAGTTAGCTTTCGTTTTTCCACAGCTACTGCACTTGTAGCCTGTCAATTCCTGTTTTGTCGTAGCGGGTGAATCGACCACATATCTTGTTTCGTAGACTGCATCATGATGAACAGTCTTGTATCCCACAACTGTTTCACGCCATTCAGTATAATACCCCCCTTTATCATCACCTATCATCACATGATTTTTCACATGAGCGGACGTATTTCCTGTAATATCTGCACCACATGTTGAACAAATCGAATACGCCTTCATTTCAGTAATTGGAACCTGTTCATCATAAGCAGCCTGCACCAAGACCTGCTCGTTATGTCCTTTTTCAGGCACGTTAACTGTCTTATACTGTGCAACCCAGTTATGTGTATGTTCGGCTGGTTTAGAACTGTTTGAATTTGAACTGCTGTTATTCGATGGTTTTGACGTACCAGAGTTATTGCTACTGTTGTTAGATGGCTTTGAAGTATTAGAATTATTGCTACCGCTGTTTGAAGGCTTAGAAGAAGAACTTGTGTTGTTCTTATTCGAGCTAGTATTCGTAGTCGAAGCTGTGTTGTCCTTCTTTGATTCTGAAGCATTTGATTTATTAGATGAATCGGCTTTTGCTGTTTCTTCCTTCTTCTCCTCTTTCTTTTCTTCCTGTTTTACTTCCTGCTCCTCTTTCTTCTCGTCCTCTGTTTTTGCAGAATCTTCGGATGGGGTCAAAGTGGCAGTAGTGCCATCTTTTTTCGTTACATCTAGATTGACTTTATCTTCTTTTAAAGAAACATCAACTTTCTTTGTATCTGTAGTATCTACATCTTTGAATACGAATGTTTTGTCCTGATCCTGTAATCCTACTTTTACATCCAACTTGTCATTTTCTTTGACAGTGTAATACAAAGTACGTTCTTCTTTGTTTTTTACTGCATCTCCATCATTCAACAGGTTATCACTGAAGCTTTCTTCTGATAGTAGTTACGCATGAAAAATAAAATGGCTTAAATAAACAAAATCGGAAACTCTA